>Ga0307515_10018664_pt1 | contig 12528 bp, 5 predicted proteins | sample 17_EM_MG_FD_194513 | JGI IMG/M metagenome (GOLD analysis project Ga0307515, IMG submission 194513) | Populus trichocarpa ectomycorrhiza microbial communities from riparian zone in the Pacific Northwest, United States - 17_EM | ecosystem: Host-associated > Plants > Roots > Unclassified | place... | reverse complement strand
TTTAATATAAAAAAAAAAAAAAAAAAAAAAAAGATAAGGAGACCATCCAATCTAGATAGTCATGTAGAGTTACAAGTAAGTAAAAAAAATTAAAAAACTAATTAAATCGATAAAACTGGAAAAAAAAATAATTAAAAAAATCAAATCGTGAAAAAAAACCGATTAGAATTTTGAAAAAACTAACCGGTTCGGTTTCGGTTTTATAAGGCTAAAATAAAAAAAACCGAACCGAACCGAACCCAAACAAAAAAACCAGAAAAAACCGAGCTAAAATAAAAAAACAGAGCCAAACCGGTTTGAACCGGTATTTGTTCTAAAAAACAAACCGAACTGAAATCGGTTGGTTTGAACCGGTTTTGGCTTTTTTTTAAAAAAAATTCGGTTTGATTATTTTTTTTAGATAAAAACCGAATCAAACCGAAAATGATCATCCTTAATGCAGGCCTACCTTTACCGGAGGTGAATCCATGTGCCATATCCACATCCACCCGGCAACGTGTGCAAACCATGCGGCATCACAATTCTAGCCAGTTTCCAACATATTCCAGGGGTAAAAAAAGACTTTTCCTTGCTTGTTTTATTATTATAATATTTTTTTATATTTTCATAAAAAATATTTGAATTGTTAGGGTTTATATTATTGTGTGAAAATCGAAGGTATGAAGCCGTCAAAGAATTATTTTTCAATGTAAAATAAAGTTGAAATCAACTCCTTGTAATGAGGCCAGAATAGTTTGCAATAGGTTTATTCGAGATGTAAATGTTAGATCTCAGTGTAAGTTTTATGTTGTTTTTAACTTGTTATGTTGTGTGTTAATACATAATGTTATTGCGTATTAATAATCTTATTATTCATAAACCTACATAGGTTAAATGAACTGTCATTAAATACTGTTTTAAAGTGTTAATTGGTGGGTAATGAAATTACTTAAAACATTATATTATTGTACTTAAAATGTCTTCGAGATATTTTTTCCTATGATGGTGTGTATTAATGGTATTATTATTCATAAACCCACAGAGAATAAATAAACCATCATTAAGCAATGTCCTCGTGTGTTGATTGTTAGATAATGAAATCGATTAATATATTACATTATTGTATTTAAATTATTTTTTTCCTCTCAATATTATTGTGTATTAATAGTTTTATTATTCACAAATCCACAAAGAATAAATGAACTATTACTAGGCATTGTCCTAGAGTGTTGACTGATGAGTAATGAAATTGTTTAATACATTACATCATTGTATTTAAAATGTCTTCAAAATACTCTTTCTTACAAGTTTTCATGTATTAATAATTTTATTATTCACAAATCCATATGAGATAAATGAATTATTACTAGGCGTTGTCCTTGAATGTTGATTGATAAATAATAAAATTATTTAATATATGACTTTATTGTATTAAAAATATCACATATTTCCTCATAACTTTATAACTTTACGATGTGCTAATTATTTTTTATTATTTACAAGCCATCCTAAGATAAATGAACCATTTATAGGTTTTTTTCTTGGAGATTGTTGCCTAATGAATAATGAAAGCAATTAATACGTGACTCTTTATTTTTCAAATAATAATAATAATAATAATCATAATAAAAGTATTCTTCTTTTCTTTTAAGAATATAGACATATGGGTTCGAGGGTGGCCTCGACAATACTCTTTCGAGCTACTATTCCAACTATCTAGCTGATTGCCATCAAGAAGCAAAGTCACAAATGGCAACAACATTGCCTCTTTTTTTAGATTTATAATTTTAAATATTTGTAAAACCGTTATTTTTTATTGTAAATATTAGTTGTGAGTATTCATTTTTTATTTTTATTTTTATTTTCTATGTTGGTGTTGATATGTGTGTGAATTTATTCTTGTATTCTAGTTTTTAGGATACCCTTATTTGATGTTGTGTGTTGTTATGTGCACGACGTTGAGTGGCAGATCTGTTTCTTGAATGTGTTAAAAAGGGGTTTTGTGTTTAATCATAAAATTACAATTATGAAGTCAAGAGTCGTCATCTAGTATTATAGTTACTAGAAAACCTAATGGTCTGCAAGAGTTTGGGGTAAAGGACTAGTTGTGCAAGGAAAAGACGCATCACCCCTAGTACACCATACCTAAGGTAAATTGCATTGTTGTTTGATTGTTATTCTAAGTCACATTTATGTCTATTGGTCTTGTCTAAGTTTCAAGGCAAATCTCCATTCGTGAGGAAGTCTTTATCTTATTGGGTTAAATCCTAGCTATTTTAAGAACCAAACTTATTTATTTCTTGGATATAGCTAAGTCTTAGCATTTTGAATGACAAGTAAATTATAATGATATTTTTTGTATTTTGGCCAAACCCTAATGAATAATCATAAACCAGTTATGATATCCATTTTGTATTTTCTTAAAACATGATAAAAACGATTTTATCTCTCTTTAGAAAATATGCAGATTCTTTTTTGAAGTCTCAAAGAAAACTGAGTATTTTTAATATCGGGTTTGTATGTTACAAGATGAAGGCTTACTTGGCCAAAGGAGAAAAGTTGCTAGTGGTGTTCCTGGTGATGCTGGGAAGTCTGGTGTGTAGCTAGTGTTGGAGAAAAAAGAGAGGAAAGAGGTTGAAGAAGACTAGCAAAAATAAGAACCGGGGGGCTGGTTTGTCTCCGACTTTGGCCTATGATTTCTTGTTTTTCAATGCTTAGAATCCACCTCTATTTATACGGAGTGGAAAAGGGAAATTTTATTTTTATCGGGGACAAATCTTGGCCTTTGATTCAACTAGGAAGGATCCTAATCATTGGCTCAAAGGTACAATCATGAAATGTGAAAATTAGCTGCTAAAAGCTGGTGGGGTTGGCCATTTTGGGGTGACGCCGTGGTGGTAGTAGGGTAGTTGGCCGGCGAGACCACAATGGGTGTAGTACGCGTTGTCTGGTTGTTTTTTTTTCAAAATGGCGTCGTGTTGACTTTAGGATTTTAATTTAGGGATTTGGTCAAAGTTTAATTTAGTCTTTCGGGTTTTAATTATTTTCAATTGCATCCTCTAATTCACCCCAAACTTTTGATTTAATGCAATTTTGCCCTCGTTAAATTTCAATATCAGCCTCGAATTTTAGCGCCTTTTTCATTGTGATCTTTAGTTTTGGATTTATGCAAATTGACCCTCAATTAACCATCAAATTTTTAATTTTCTTCAATTTCACTCCTGTCTTCAATCAAATTAAGTCACTAGAATTCGACGTCTTTTCTAAAAAGGTCATAAGCTGTGAATTTCTTCAATTTAACCCCTAATTTTAATCAATTGACTTTGTAAAAATTAGATTTGGTCTTCTAAAATTTCAATCTTCTCAATTAAGCCTAAATTAGGCTCTCAAACTTAATTTTTCACTAATTAAGTCCCTATTAAAATTAATTTGATCCATTTAAAGTATCATTAAGTCATTGAACTTAATTAAATCCTTTAATTTGACCCCAATTAAATCTTAAATATAATTAAAATTTTAATTTGGCTCATGATTAAATCAAATTGGCCTATTAAAAGTCTAATTATGTCCCTGGACTTAATTTTTTTGCAGATTTGTCCAATAATCATTTAATTTGACTTTGAATCTGCATTGTTTCTTCAGTTTTAGGTTTAATGGGGTACGATTAAGCTCTTAATTCCATCCAAAATTATAGTTTGATTCTTTTATACATTTGAAATCCTTCTTAGTCTGCTTTTACCACATCACTAGTCTTCTTGCTATTATTATTTTATTTTTTATTTTAAAAGGAAAAAGGTAAATTTTGGGGGAATAACCCAAAAAATAGATTATGACTGTTGCCCCTCTTTACAATGCTTATGATAGAAAATCTCGTAAGAGACTTTAGATAATAAGTTTTGTAAAGAAAAAAAAGGAATAAGAGATAACAGATTCACCATATCAATAAATGGTCAATCCTTCTGAAAGTGTTTGAAATGAGGGCCCAAAAGCACTTTCAGAAGAAAAAGAGATAGGGCTAGAAAGTGTACTATCTAGGATGAAGGCATAAAGATAAAAAGAGACAGGGTAAAAAACACATTATATGAAAAATGAGGGCTCAAAGGCGCACTCATATGAAAAGAAGATAGGGCTAGAAAACACACTATCAGAGAAATGAGGGCTCAAAGACGCACTCAAAGAGATAGGGCTAGAAAGTGCACTATATGGTAGGAGAGGGCTGGAAAGTGCACTCAGAAAGAGATAGGGTTATAAAATGCTCTATCTGATGGTTGAGGGCTCAAAAACGCATTCAAAAAGAGAAGAGATAGGGCTAGAAATGCACTATTTAGTAGATAAGGGCTAGAAAGCGCACTAAAAAAGAGATAGGGTTAGAAAATGCATTATTTGATGGATGAGGGCTTAAAGGCGCACTCTAAGGGAAAGGAGATAGGGTTATAAAGCACACTATCAGAAGGAAAAAAGATAGGGCTAGAAAGCGCACTATCTGGAGGATGAGGGCTAAAACACGCACTTGGAAGGAAAAAAAAGAGGGCTAGAAAATACACTATCTGGAGGACGAGGGCTAGAGAGCACACTCAGAAAGAAAGAGATAGGGCTAGAAAGTGCACTATCCAATATGATAAGAGATATGCTAGAAAGCACATTATCTAGAGGACATAGGCTAGAAAGCACACTTGAAAGAAAATGAGATAGAGCTAGAAAATGCACCATCAGAAGGATGAGGGCTCAAATGTATACTAAAAAGAAAGAAGATATGGCTTGAAAGCGCACTATTAAATATGCGAGGGCTAGAAAACACACTCGGAAGGAAAGTGATAAGGATAGAAAGCACACTATCCAGAGGACGAGGGCTAGAAAGCGCACTCGGAAGGAAAAAGATAGGCCTAGGAAGTGGACTATCTAAAGGACAAGGGCTAGAAAACGCACTCGAAATGTAAAGAGATAGGACTATAAAATACATTATCTGGAGGATGAGGGCTATAAAGTGCACTTAGAAGAAAAAAAAATATAGGGCTACAAAGCACACTATCAAGAACGCACTCACAAGGAAAAAATAAATAAGATAATAAAACACTGGTCTGCCAAAGATCAAAGTATAATACATTATGATCGATATGCGTGTATATTTACCTAAGAAATATAAGTTCCCTTTCTTCATGGATTTTCCCTCTTCTTAAAAGTTTGAGTCTCTGTAGTAAGCTTCGATGACTTTTTCGCTTTCGCTTACTCAAATCATAACTTGTGATTTTGACCTTTAGGAAGGACATTATATTTGCATACTTCTTTGCACACAAACCTTTATCCCGAAGGTCGCCTTCTCTGCCCTACATTTTCTATTTTCTTAAAAAGGAAATCATGGAGTTATCCTTATTATGTGTTTTTTGGATTGCCCCCAGCCTGATCATGCCCCCAAGTGTTCAAAGTTTCAAGTTTTTCTTTAGGGATTATGCTATGTGGAATAAGATTTATTTACAAGGGTTGTTTTCATGGAAAATTTTCTGGAATTTCAAAGTCGTTCCAAATATAAAGACCATTTTGATGTCAATTTCAAACAAACTTGTTCAAAAAAAATTCAAGTGATTCATATGGGCAAGTTTGAAAGTCTTTGTTTTGTTGTTTTGGTAAAAGTGTAAAATGATGTTTTAATGGCCAGAGTGGTTCAAGCTTTAATTTGAGGGTTTCAGAGAACCAGTCTTCAAAAGATTGATTTTATTTATATGAATAATTAAGCTTATTTCTCATGGGAAAGCATTGCCTACCGATCCAGATTGCCTGTCTTTGATCAGAAAGGGTTGGTTGGGTACCTATCATTGGCTTTGGCTTTTGGTTATGAAGAAAAAAGATACTTTTAGGCTGAAAAGGTGTTTAAGAGATTTCATAACCAAGAATCATTAGTGCTTGTTTCTTGACCTTTTTTTGGTCCATGGATTTCTAGACCTTTGACTTGTAAAATGGTCCATCGTTCCCCCTAGTGTCGGGCTTGGGCTTTTAATTTTTTTTCTTCATTTAGTTTTGAGCATCATCATCATATTAGTTTTTTGTGGTATTCTTAGACCTTCTGGACTCTTTGGATTCTTTTATACCCCCCAGCTTCGTTTGGGCACCTTTAATCATTGATAATTATTCTGCATATTTGGATTATTTTTATTTGATTTTCGTACTTGCCCCTAGTATGAGGTGTAATCTTAATCAAAGTTATTTTCTATATATATAAAAAAAAACATACTAGACTCAATAGGGATTGCAAATGATATATTTAGCCTTGTAAAATTATTATCTAAGATGATCCTTTCTCATTTCAAATACATTTATTTAGGATCGGTAGGCCTTACTTTCTTTCATGCGAACATGCAAAATGGTTTCTCATTATTCATTCAACTAAAATTTAGCTTTGAAGTCATCTCATGGTGATTGGGTTGTTCTTCAAGTTTTTCTAAGTATATGGTCACCTTTTTAGAAGATCACTTAAATTTTTAGAACTTGTCTGTTAGAATAAACACCAATATGGTTTTTGTTTTTGTACTAAAACTTTTATTTTTCTAGAAACCTTGAGAAAACATGAGATCATGCATAGTTTTTAAAGAAAAAAAGGAAACACAACCAAGCATTCTTGGCCAAACTTCAATTTTAAAATTCCTGAAAATGTAAGGTGTGCTCGTGTAGGTATGGAATAAAAAAATGAAGACAGTCATAAGAAAATGCATGATATCATTAAAAAAAAGTGCTTATTTAACAAAGAAAATCTTGTGGCATTATGAGTCAAATTGCCGACAGGACTAAAACAGATTGAAACATAAAGTCAAAATAATTTTGCAGATATGATCAAACAAAGGCAATTACTTTTTAAACACAATAGGAGTAGGCTTCATCTTTTAATTTTGATACACTTTCTTTCGGTCAGCCTCCTTACAAAAGCTCTTGTAGGGATCTCATCTATGATATAGATAGAAACTAAGTGCTTGCTTGAGTAAGCTAGCGAGGCGGGCCACATTAGCCTTTAAATACTCCAATCCTTCTTGAAAGTGAGCATCATGATGATGAAAGGATTGAGAATAATTGAGAAGATTGTTTGTCATTTCTTGAATTTTCATAAAATAGAAGTGTGCATTTTACTACTGATTATTCACCTTTTAAAATTATCTATAACTTTAACCCCTTAACTCCTTTGGATTTGATTCCTTTACTTGTTGATGAAAGAGTTAGTCGTGATGGCAATAGAGAAGAACAAGTGGAGAAGGCTCTTCATGAGAGTGTACAACAACAAGTACATAAAAAGAATGAGCAATATTCATTCAAAGCTAATAAGGGCATAAAAAAAGTTATCTTTGAACCAGGTGATTGAGTTTACGTGCATATGCATAAGGAAAGATTTCCTGAACTTAGGAGATATAAGTTGATGCCGAGAGGAGATGGTCCATCCCAAATCCTTGAAATAATTAATGACAATGTCTACAAAGTGAATCTACCAGGTGAGTATGGTGTCAATGCTACTTCTAATGTCTCTTATATCTCTTTATTTGATGTAGGTGAAGATTCAAGGTTAGATCCTTTTAAGAAGAGAGGAGAGGAAACAATCCAAACTACACGAAAGGATCCAGTAGAAGTTCCAATTGGGCCAATTACAAGGTAAAGAGCAAATGAGCTTAAAGACACATTCAATAGGCTTATTTAGAGTACTTGGGCCAAGGTGAATTTCAAGAAAGCTACATCTTTAATAAGTGATGATCATACCTTATTAAATTTAATATATGATTAAACCTTATTTGACCTAATTAATTTCAACATTAGAGGTGGTTTTGGGTTTATTTTTTCTAATACAAAGTTTTACACTAACAAGCATAACTTTCAATTCGACAATTAAATCGGACTGAAGTTTTTCCAAAAGATTTTATAAGAATTTTCTTATATACAATTAAAATTCCATAGTGATCAGACATCATGAAGTCTTTATGATAGGATCTAAAAGCTACCATGCAAGATTTGTAGTTTCGTAGTTGATTTAGGATTTTTATTCATATTTTATTTAGAACTCTTTTATTATTTTTTCTACCTTATTCAAAACATTTTTACCTATTATAAATAGAGTTATTTAGCTTACTTTTAGTTTTTTTTCTGACTTTGATTTCAGAACAACTTATTGTGTGTTTGTGAGAGGATTTTTATATTATAGAATTACTCTGACTCATTGAAGAATTATCCAAGTTTGGTGGTGTTTTCTATACTTCTCATTAGTGTATCTTCATAAATGTTTGGTGAGGATTCGGTTTCTATAGTCTTGATGTTTTGGTATATGTTATTGTTATGTCAATCTCAATTATAAGTCTGCTTTTAACTTTTTTGAAAAATGTTGATTTGACAATGAGTTTCTGAATCTTTATATGCATAGGATTCACATAAATATTATTATTTTTTTGTCAATTTGGTCTTTATTCTCTTTTTATTTTTTATTTTTGTTAAATTTATTTTTCTTTTCAGTTTAACCATTCATTCAAAAAAATTAGTTGCCCTCTAATTTATTTGTTATTTTGAATTTAATTCTCATTATTTTAATTACCATTTTTTTATCCTTTGTATAATTAATTTTTTTCAATTTCATTCTTCAACGTTTGATTTGCTGGGAATTGAACTTTGTGGTTTTTCATTGTGTGATGCTTTAGGTATAATAAACCGAGTCACATGTTTGAAAAGTTAACACGTGTCTACGTCCATTTTTTACTTATCTTCTTTTTCGATTTCATTGTTTGACATTGATTTCATACTTGATTATTTACTATTTTTACCTATTTTTTATCGTCTAATTAAAATAAAACCAATTTATTAAACTCGATTGGTGCTATAACCCGAGTAGTTGGTTTTTCTTATTTTTTCAAAACATGTTTTTTACTTGAAAAAAATACATACTTGTGGCCTGACATGACAATGTCTAGTAGATTATATATTTAGTTTCTTTGTTTCGTTTTTAATCTTTATCGTAATACTTTTTTATCTAAATTGGAGGCCAATATTTTACATTTAGCAAAATATATAGCGTGTAGGCTTTTCATTATAGCAATACACATATTTTACTATAAATTGCTACAAAAAATACTATTTTATCCTTAAGTGGAAAAAAACCATGGCCTTGGTTTTGGGGGTAATTTGATCTTTTCAAATGGCTTATTGGTTATTAAACATTGTTTGGGGGTATCTGAGTCTTTTTCAAATTTTTTGCATAGTAAAATTATATTTTTACCCCTGAAGTCAACAAAAGTTAGAAATGTTGACTAATGATGTTTTCATCTTTTCATAAACTTTAAAACAAGAAAAATATTTCTTTGCTCTTAAGGTAAAAAACAAAATATAGAGATGTTGACCAAGAGTTCTTTTGATTTTTCCCTTATTAGGCTACATTTAAAATAAGTTTCTTCCTTTAGAAAATATATAAAAAATATGGTGTGCATTTAGAGGTGTTTTTTGTCCTTTCATACGAGTTTATTTGTAACTTACAGGGTTATAAGGGGTGTTTTGATATTTTGATATTGAATTTTTAAATTTTATTTTGAAAAGCAGATGGTGCATGCTCAATACATGTAAAAACCCGATTAAAAACCTATCTCAAGCGGAAAAAAATCTTATTGAATTATGAATGATGTAATTCAAGAAAGTTGTCTTCATTAAGTTGGTTTATAGTCTTGTTGTATACTTGCTTAACCATATTTTTATTCTAAAAGAAATTTTGTATGTCATGGACTAATTAGCTTGAAATATGTATTCCATGTATTATCAAAATATTAATTCTACAAAAATATAGGAAGCTAATGCTATGATTAAGTTATGAAAGTTCTGTATGATAAGACGTGCATTGTGAATGATGTTACAGGTTGAGAAATTATTGAGTCGATAACTTGGTATTAGAAAAATAAAGGAGACTGTTAAAAAAAATTTAAGAAAAAAATTGCACTGTTTTGAAATTGGTAATTTCAAATAATTGTGACCAAAATTGTGACTAAAATTTTTGGGATGTTTTAGTTGATATCAGAGTCCAGGTCTGAGTTCAAGAATTTAAATGAGAATTTAACAAATAATTGTTTTGGTATCAGGATGGTTCACATGAGGAAATGTGCGTTGTCGAATCCTTCCCTTATAGGGAGATGGGTTCAACATAAAAGAAACAAGGAGAGACATAGAGAGAATCCCTTTGAGGATATTGCTTCCCATATGCTATTAATGTCTTATCAGACAAGACTGAGGGAATCATTTGCATTAAAGGATGGCATTGATTCAAGATAGGCTGGAGTGTCACAGCCTAGGGAGTTGGGTTGCTAGGGACAAAGAGTAGTATCCTTAGCTACAGCAGTAGCCCCTGTGCTACATGTTGACCCTACATTTATAGCTCAGATAGTGAGAGTAGTGATAGAGGTGATGCTTAATGCACCAGCCTCGACTACCCTGGTGGCTCCGACAGTGCAGATAATGTTAATGGTTACAACACCAGCTGATAGTATGGTTACTGACACAATCAAAGAGTTGATGTCTTCTCCCAAGTGCAGGAATGTCGAAGTAATAAATAATTCGACAAGATCGGGGTCGAACCACAGAGAGGTTAACTATATAAACTACAAATAAAGAAATATATAATAACAGAATAGGAGTTGAAGAGAGCTTTGAGATGTGATATTGATGTAAGGATTTAAACAAATATAAAACAATTGTCAATGTTAGAGGATTCACTAATGGTATTTCAAATAAGTATAATATAAACTCTTTTTGTTATTCAACTAGAAACCATACACAAAGGAGGTTCCAATCGGATTATAATTTATTAACATGATTATATTAATTATCTTATTTGAGTAATGTCAATACTTGTAAATATTGTCAGGTATTCATGGTGATAACTTATGTTAACAACAAATCAAGTTCCTTTTATAGCATAGGTGTCGGTTATACCATATAGTTGGGCTATGAAAGTGCCAAGTATTTGTTGTACCAAGGGTCGTTCAACACAAATCTAGATTAACCATTTAACAAGCAAGGTATTAAGAGTGAGTAAGATAATAAATACAAAACATGTTAGTATCAAACATTAAAGTCCATGTTGAGTTTATACTATACTTATTCTTACACCATTAGTGTAACCTTTTCACATAGACATAATAAACTTAGCTGAACATTATGAATAAGAGAAACATAGATAAACAAGATAAGAACATAATTATATAAGTATAGTAAAGGAAATGAAAAACATAAACATAATATTAAGGAAAATATAACATGGAATAAAACTTGAACATTACAAAATACAAAGAAAGAGAGCAAGAGCAAGATCTTGATTTGAAAACCAAAATGCCTAAATGCATGGAAAATGCTTTTTTTTATAGGCCAAAATTTAGAACTATTGATTTGATGACTACTTGTTGAGTGGATGGCCACCTCTTGACTTGGTAGCAATCCTTATCTTCTTGTCTGCAGAAAACGTCATTGCTAACATCAGAATTTGAATAGATAGTCTTCATGAAAGTTCTGGGAAATTGTCTCAGCTTTCCAACAAAATAAGAATGAGGTCATTTGGACTTTTAGAACTCGAGATATGGGGTGAACACTGAATAGTATCTGGGTTACAAGACAGATTTCGACTTCTCTGTTGTTTCTATAATTTGAACTTGAAAACGATCCTTTTAAATCTTGGACTCTTCATGAAAGTTTTAGGCATATATCTTAGCTTTATATCCATATAAACCAGACCTAAATCCAAGTTCTACAGCTCCAGTTATGATCCAATAACTGAATGGTGTTTCAATTTGAATTCAACTAGCATCTCTTTTCTAAGCTTAGCCCTCTCTTTGTCTTCTCAATTTCAATAGTTAAACTCATCAATCAATCCTTTAATTTATGTGATAAGCCTGCATTTAAAATGAATATTTACCATAAATTAAAGGTATCTTATATTATCAAACTTGTTATTATAAAATATGCTCTAGTTAAGGAGTTATTGATACTTCAAGTGCAAAATGATGATATAAAACCTTGATAAAAATGCATTTTTAAGTACTAATCAGTTACACTCGTGTGTATTGTAAAAAGTATGAGGTAGTTAGGGTTTGAACCCTTTTTAGGTGAACCGAATGCGGAGATAATAGGTAGATGGCTTCGCATAGTCGATGATATTTTGGATCAGATGTAAGTAACAGAGGGATTATAGGTGAACTGTGTTGTTTATTTACTTTTTAATCAGGCACAATCTTGGTGGGATTTCTTGAGATCAAGGAGACCAGTAGGGTCTTAGTCGGGGACCAATTTTAGATTGCAGTTTGAGCAACAATTTTATTCATCATATCATCGTAAGGTAATAGGAGTTCCTAAATTAGAGGTAGGGAGATATAACAGTTTTGGACTATGAGCGGAGGTTTTATGATCTCTTTATGTTTGTCTTGCACTATGTTTCTATGGAGCATTATAGGATTGAGAAGTTGTGAAATGGTTTGCAACAAGAATTGAGGCAATGGTTAATAGCTTTTAAATTTGAAACAACCAAAGAACTTATAGAAATGGTGGAGGCCCTGAAGGTGT
>Ga0307515_10018663_pt1 | contig 12528 bp, 11 predicted proteins | sample 17_EM_MG_FD_194513 | JGI IMG/M metagenome (GOLD analysis project Ga0307515, IMG submission 194513) | Populus trichocarpa ectomycorrhiza microbial communities from riparian zone in the Pacific Northwest, United States - 17_EM | ecosystem: Host-associated > Plants > Roots > Unclassified | place... | reverse complement strand
ATAAATAATAATAATAATAATAATAAGATCATATGCACAAAAGTTACTTTTTCATGATAACTCTCGCCTTAAGACAATTAATAATAATAATAATAATAAATAAATAAATAAATAATAAATGTGATAGTCCACAAATAAGATGGACCGTATATGGTTCGTGTTGGGAGCACAAGGTGGATGGTAATAAATGTACATGCGCCATTTTAAGTTGGAGTAGATTTTACTTAGGCGGAAACGGTATATATTATAAACATAATGTTTTTTTCTGAAAATATTATAAACATCTTGTTTAGCCCAATCAATCAGTTCTCTAGAAAATAGCACTCGATTCATCAGAATACGTTTTTTTTTCTTTGGTAAACCCTATTGTCTTCTTCTCGGCGTCTTTTCGTCTCTCTTCTACCTCTTCTTCCATTAAAAAAAAATCGTGAAGGCGTGAGTGCTGCAAGTAACAAGTGAATAATTTTATCTATTTATTTATTCCAAGTCCATTTAATATGGATAATGGAGTAATTAATTCATCGTTCCATAGATAAAAAACAGAAAATGGAATTAAGCACAACAGATATACATTGATATATAATAAGAACGTCCAGTACATATAAGTAATATGCAGTAGCTAGCTAGGTGCGTAGCAGCATAATTGCGAATTAAGTATCTGATCTGATATGGATGAAAGACAAATTGCAGAGTAAATAAGGCTCCACATTATTTAGAAGACCATATAATAAGAACACAAATAATTGCAGTGCACTACTCCTTGAGAATTAATTCATCCACCTCCAGGAAGTTCTTTACCACAAAATCCTTAATGACGTGTGGGACTTCAACATCTTCGCTTGCCTTTACAAACTCACACATCCATTTCACCAAGCTTCCATCTCCCTTTGGAGTAACAACTATGGTTGCCTTGAAACTCTTGTAGTATTTTAGAAGATCACCCTCGATCACACTGTAAGAGACCTCCTTCTTTGCTTCGTCTACAGTGTCGATCCTCTCTTTCGACACCTTCACAAGCGGAGAACCTGAGAAGCAAAAATGTATGACCAAAGTAGTACTGATCATCGGTATTTGAGCATAATTCCCAAAGTGATATACTAATTAATTAGTTAGTTGGTTATATAATGCTAATTGTACGTGTGTGTGTGCTTTTTTACCTTCACCATATGTGAAGAGGCGAGTGGAACCAGCTGCCTTGCCATCGCCTTCCAGTATTTCAATGCTCTTGTATTGGTCAGGGAAGGCCTTTGGGAAGAGAGTTGTGGAGTCTCTAATGTTATCCCAGAACTTTTTTGCAGCAGACTTGATCTCAACATCAACTTCAAGCTTTCCACCGGAAGCCATTGGAGTAATGCAGGAATTGTTTTTAAGTAGATTAAGAAAGAAATGAGCTCTCTATAGTGTAAACTATATGTTAGAATCTGATACATACTCTTGTACATTTATATAGTAATGGTGAAGCTTTTGGAGATGGGAGCCTTAAATTCACTAGGAACAGGTTCAACTGCCACTTTCTTAGCTGCTATCAATGTTATCATGTTGAATAATTCATCCCTCACCGCCCCTTGCAAGAAATGGGCCCGATCACATAAATTTTTTTTTTCTACCAGGCACAGAGCCAGTTGGCCGAGCAATTACTACAGTCTGCATGCTGCAATTTAAAGTTAAACCAAGGTTTCAGTAAATTGATAAAAAGTGTGGTCTCGGTGTATCGTTTAAACCAATTGCAATAGCGTTTATAGCCGAATCAAGTCGAATCACTGAACCTCACAAGTCTGTTAAATCATAGACTTAAATCTACAGTATGCTCAGATGTTATGCATCGCTGGGTTTTCTTGTGTGTTCTAGGAAGGATGTGCTCCGTCGGTGTGCCAAACCCAATACAAATAAATACATAGAAAGAAAGAAAGAAGAAACGGAAGAAAAGGTAAGATACATATATATATATATGCGCTACCATAGAGTCTACATATAAAAATTTTTAACTAAAAAAAAAATTTAGATCTTACTAATATTATTTTTAATAGAATTTCTTTTAATTATTTGAAAATTAATTTGATATGACTTGGTTTTGATGGGTTCAAAGACAACTCGAATAACCAGTAAACATAGTTTGACTCAAAATAAATATTTAATGTCAGGTTTTTTTTAATAAACACCTAGACAACAACATATTTAATTAATTAGGGTCAACTCAAGTTAATTTAGTTACCAATCCGCATACCAGGTAATGAGATTATAGTAACCTCATATAAAGCAAATTAAAACAAATTACAAAGTTTAATTTTCAATAAACTCAATATTGAATTATGAAACTAAAAAGAAATCAATTCAAAATATAATTCAAAAAAATAACCTGAGTAAACCCAGTTTAAGTTGTTAAACTCGTGATCTAGATCATGAGACTATGATAATCGAATAGAAAATAAATTAAAATAAATTATGAAATTCAATTCTCAATCAACTTGGTGTTTAAAAAAATTTGATTAAAAAAACACAAAAAACAACTCAAGTTAATTAGGATTAACCCACTAAAATTATGACTTGAGTCATGAGATGGGGATAACCTCATTAAAAGTAAACAAAAAAATATCGAAGTCTAATTCTCAATAAACTAAATATTGAAAAAAAATTGAGAAAAAAAATCAATTAGAAAAGAAAGGAATAGCTCGAGTCAATCGAGTTAACTCATCAAACTTGCAGTCCGGATCATGAATCTGGAATAATCTTATAAAAAATAAATTAAAAAAATTATGAAGTTCAACCCTTAATAAATTTAATATTAAATGATGAAATTAAAATTAAAAAGAAAATATAGATTAGATAAAAAAACATTAGTATTATATTATATTATATTATATTATATGAGGAGGAGTAGAGTAAAAACCCCTCCTCCTCCTTTAGTGTTTTTTTTTTTTAATAAACACATGATTGATAAAGTGGGTGAATTTGGAGTAGTTTATTAAAAAGGTTTTTGTTGTTTTCCGTTTCAAGACAAAGCATGCCTTAAATGAGCTAAAACGTATTGAGCTATCAACCATTTTGATTAACAGCTCTGTACTTATTCCTTTGATCTTAATACATTAATCATGGAGGTGTTGATGTCATGGAGGAAGTTTCCTGAAAACTATAGATTACCATAAAGAAAATATTGTTAGAAGTGAGGTTGCTCCCTGAAAATATATATAATTATAATGAAATTCAAGACTGATGTAACAACAGAGTAAAAAATTGGTAATTTAATTTGTGCTCCTGAGATACTTATTAAGAGTTATTTAACATTTTTAATCAATCACTATATTTACCTTTTCGTCTATATATATCATTTTAATTAATAACTATTAGTTGCATTTAAAATATAAATATATATAACCTCTACAAGACGTGATTATATCACATCACAAGACAAATTTTATAATTAGTACTTGGTAATTTCACAAACATAACCACCTCAAAATTAACTTATATTATTAGAATGTAAAGTGATTGATTTTTTTTTTCAGATTTTAACGATAATAATATATATTAAATAAGTCCCTTTCATGGGAGAGGGAGAGCGTTTTTGTCTAGTTTTGGTTAATCTTTTAGGTACTATTTGGAATAGCAATTGAACTGCTATTTCGGTTTTTCTTTTAAAAAAAAAATTATTTTAATTTTTTTTGGATTGTTTTAATATTCTAATGTTAAAAATAAATTTAGTAAAAAGAATTATTTTAATATATTTTCAAGTAAAAAATACTTTAAAAAACAATCCCTACTAATATTTCAAATACTCTTTAATGAATTTTATGAAAATTAATATATATGACTATAAAAATAAATAAATAGTGAATATAATTGTACAAATCAATAATAACTTAGTAAAGGTAATCCTATTTCATTAAATTATTTTAGTACTATAACATAGCTTATTTTTTCGGTTGGTAGGATGGTGCCTTTATCTCTCGATTGTGAAATAATAAAAAAAAAAAATTTGACTGTATACATAGGTGTTCTAAAACTCACGAGAAATAATCCTGCTAAGGAAAGGCGCCCTCGGGGCTATCGAGGCAGCCCGGACCGAACCCTCTTTTTATTTTAATCATCAACCGAATTTATAGGTTCTTTTATTGTTAGGTTCGGGCTCAAGCTGGCAAAACATTAAAGTTCAAGTTCGAGTATTTTTTTTTGGTGACGACTCAAGAGTCAAGATTTAGATACCGAACCATAAATCACCGAAGAGAGGCCTGCATTAAAGTAGCAGGAGAAATCGCTAGCCAACCGAAAAAGGAAAGTTAAAAGATTACAGGTTTGCTGCTCAATCCAATTAAATATTTTGAAGTTATATCTTGTTTGTTTTTATATTTTAAAAATATTTTAAAAAAAATTAAAAAAATTTATTTGTTTTAAATTAAATCTTTCTATATTTTCAAATTATTTAAAAAAATAATAAATATATCATTTTAATATAATTTCAAATAAAACACACTTTAAAAAACAATTACTACATATATTCAAATACATGTTTTCGCTTTAAGGGTAAACTTCACTTTTGCTCCTATAAATACACCAACATTTCACTTCTACTCCTATAGTTTTATAATTCTCATTTGATGCTAAAAGTTTTCAAAATGTTTCAATATTACCCATTCCATTTTTTTCCTGCCACATAGATAAGATAACATTGAATAATTTCAAGCTGTAGGGTCAGAGTTTGAATCCTCGTCGATCTAAAAGTATAAACATGCTATAATTTACCCTTGCTGTCTTTTCCCAAACTAAGTTATTTTGAGATCCTATATTTTTTTTTAGTTTAACGTGGGTGTTCAGGCTAACTTACGCGTACCTTGACTAATTCCACGGGCCCTGAAGTTAACGACCATGTAAGCCTTCAGTAGTCATCAGGGCTCGAACCTGAGACCACAAAGGAAGCAAACCTCTTGATCCCAAGCTTTTACCACTGGGCAACCACCTAGATGGTTAAAATAAGGCATTTTAATTTATGACAAACACACCACATTAGCAAGCAATGATGCCATTTTTCATTTTATATGACGTTATAAGCAATATTCTTTCACAAGTTACGAGTAACAAATGTTTCGACTTCTAGCTGCTAAAAAATCACATTATTAGGAAGCTCTATGGTCCCAATCTATGCATGTGCCCGACGAAAACAAAACAAAAAAATACAATGAAATGGGTGTTTGGTAGTGTTCTACTAGTTGTTTTTTAAAGTATTTTTTAGTTAAAAATATATTAAAATAATATATTTTTTATTTTTTAAAATATTATTTTTGACATTAACACATCAAAACGATTCAAAAACATAAAAAAAAATTAAAAAAAAACTATTGAAAACGTAATTCTAAACAATCTCGAAAAAAAAAAAAACAAGTCCCAAAATAAAAATTGGTCGGGTTTATGGAAACCAGTTTTCAGTATTTCCCTCTATCCCTTGTTCTCATCTCCCAACTCCACAAACATGTCAGCAATAAGTAGTTCGAACATATATTCAGAATATTGAAGCCTACATTAACATTTTATGATCGGTGAATAGGACTTGAAAGTACAGGAAATTGGGACCTTAGATCCTGCAATATCATCAATGCAATCAAATTATTGTTAATGTCTAATTTCTTGGACATTTTCAAAGAGATGACGATGAAGGTAGTTTTGTGGAACAGAGATAAAAGGTGGGGGAGAGATAAAAATACCAATTCACTGAAAATTGGATGGAAGGAATGAAAGCACCCGCTCAACTGCCATGCACCTTGCTTGTTCAAAAAAGAAGAAGAAAATCAAATAAGAAATGGAGGGAGAGGTAGCAGCTTGTATTTCCTTATCAAGCAATACACATCCCACCATTCCACAAAATCATCAAAAGGTAAGTAAGCGATACCCAACTTTTACTATGTTTGCCTTTTCTTTTTCTTGAAGCACATCTCTCCCCCAAAAAAAAACAGGTTGTTGGAAGATGTTGTAGTTGAGTATTCTCCTAATCTTCCTTCTCTTGCTCAATACGTACTCATCAGAGGATTCTCCTAATAATATTTACTCACATTTAGCAACTGCAGTTTATAATCATTTCCACTTTCGTCACATATTTTTTTCGAAGAAATATACAGTTCAATCCAAGTTAGATGAACTGGATTAATCTCTGGAGAAGAGATCCGTGAGATCCATCTTCCTAGATTGTCATGAAATCTCATCTGTTAACATTATGCGCTTCGTTGCATTAATCCTTTAGTAGAGTAGAGGTTAAAAATTTAGCCAAGGAAGACCATTATGCCTTTTGGGTTAGTCTCAGCATGGAACAAGCGACGGAGAAGCAAGTCCCAAGATCACTCAGACCCTTGTACGTCCTCCTCCTCTCTGTCTTTTTATTTCCCATACAAATTTTCCTTCACCCTAATTTGCAGATTAAAATAGCAGTTTCCTTAGTTTGAGATTTTGTTTACCTTCCAGGGGTTTATAAACCTATGGAGTTTTGGCAACTTGAAGATCAAACACCTCAATCCACAAAGAGACGTCATGGATCATCGGTTTTCACACTCAAGGAAATGGAAGAAGCAACATGTTCTTTCAGTGAAAAAAATTTGGTTGGAAAAGGGGGATTTGGACGAGTCTATAGAGGCGTCCTGCGGTCAGGAGAGGTACTTCTTTTTAACAGAAAATTTTATCATACTCCCAGGAAAAAAAAAACTGATATGGTCATGAAATGGTTGTTTCTGAACACAAATCATGATCTGAATGGCATTCAGGCTAGAATTCTGAATTTCCCAAATAGACATAAAGCTAATGCATTCAATTTTAATTCTAAAAAACCTTCAGCGATTTTAGTTCCTATATTATGTAAAATACCAGAACAAAGAGCAGTTAAACATGACACTCTAGTTTTCGAAAAACATACAAAATTGCTCCTCTTCTCTAATCTGTAGGTTGTAGCAATCAAGAAAATGGAGCTGCCCACATTTAAAGAAGCTGAAGGGGAACGGGAGTTTCGTGTAGAAGTTGACATCTTGAGCAGACTTGAGCACCCCAATCTGGTTTCCTTGATTGGATATTGTGCTGATGGGAAGGATAGGTTTCTAGTGTATGAATATCTGCAACATGGGAATCTGCAAGATCATTTAAATGGTCAGTTTATCGCTCAAAATACTATTCTCATTCCCAAATCGTTAATTGCATATCTAGTAATCTGCAACTGTATTCTAGGATATGGAAAAGCAAAAATGGAATGGCCTTTAAGGTTAAAAGTGGCACTTGGATCAGCAAGGGGCCTTGCTTATCTCCATTCAAGTTCTGATGTTGGCATACCAATTGTCCACAGAGATTTTAAATCCACCAACATCCTTCTAAATGCAAATTTTGAAGCTAAGGTAACAATTTTGAGACTTGCTAATAATCTCGACTGACCCACAAACACCTATGTCCCGTGTTAACAGTGAGGTTCTTCATAACTACTGCTGATAAAAAAAATGTTACAAATAAATATCAGAATCAAAAGCATATAGCTAAACTCCGTGCATCCCTATCCATTACAGATATCTGATTTTGGTCTTGCAAAGTTGATGCCGGAGGGGCAGGAGATATTTGTGACTGCAAGAGTTCTCGGAACATTTGGGTATTTCGATCCCGAGTATACATCGGTATGAACTTCTGTTAACTTATTTAAATGTCTAAATGGAAATTACCATTGTTTAACCACAATTTCTTGTTCTTTTTCATGAATAAAATCTTAATTAAGAGTTTCAACCATGCCTTTGTAACATGTTCAGACATGGGCCATGGCTAGTTTGTAACCTCATTAAAGCATCAGTCATAATTAGGAAGGCAAGCTACTGGGAAGAAATTTTTCTCAGTAGCTATGAAGGTAAAGAATTATGAGATATAACCAGATGAACCTGACTAGCCTTAAGAGTGTACTCACATTTTTTTTGTCTGAGCTTGAGCTGTGTTTGCTAACATGCATATAAAACTGAAAGTGGTCTAGAAACAGAAGCATGTAACAAAGAAAATTAGCAACTTCTCTATTTTAGCAACCCTAAAGGACTTGCTAGCAATTTAAGATGTGTTTTATATCTTACACCAAATAAAGATGGCAGAAAATCTGAACCTGAAATTCCAACAACTTTGAATTAATAGTAAAATCTAAGTAAATCTCGATGCAACAAGATTATACTACGCTATGCATTTAGAAAAAAAAATAAAGATTTATATGCATAACTTTCTTTAGCATTATTGCTGGTTCACTTGCAACTAGGTCAGACAAAACCTGAAGTTATCAGTTATGCAGACTAGGACAATTACAACACTTCCTGTAATTGATCTTGGGTTTGTGACCAAAACAGTGCATGTTCTGATCACATTTTGTGCATCAAATAAATAAATCGACACTGAAGATTCTTTCCAAATTCTCTTCCAGGAATTTATTTTATGCAAACTCACTACATTTGGCCCTGCCTGGATTTACATTAATCACCACAAAAGTTCTAAATCATGCACCAAACATTTTCAATAAAAGCAGCACAAACAAAAAAAAAATCCTTCAAGGCAAGGATCTGACAGTCTCTGAGAAACATCAAGCAACTCCTAGTTTGACTTTGATTCAAGTATAATATTACCTAACATCTCTTCATCATCAGCTTAACTCAGTTAGGCACTTAGGCCTTGAGACCAATCCCTAACTAGTTGGAGTCTATGCCTTTGACGAAGCAAGAATTATTGCACAACAATCTTCAGTCCCAGAAATTAATTTTTGCCTAGTTACATTTGATTAGCAAGTTAGATCTAAGGATTAGCCTGTCTCTTTTCATGACAGACAGGGAAACTCACTTTACAAAGTGATGTCTATGCATTCGGTGTGGTTCTTCTTGAGCTTTTGACTGGGCGTAGAGCGGTAGACTTAAACCAGGGACCAAGTGATCAAAACCTTGTCCTACAGGTACGACAAACTCATCCTATTTTGACTGATTTTTCTACTATAGTTTTGAGGATATTAGAGGACTAACCATGAACATGGCTGAAATACTAAATAAATTATCCTTTATGTTTCAGGTTAGGCATATTTTGAATGATCGGAAAAAATTACGCAAGGTAATTGATCCGGAGCTTAGTCGGAGTTCATACACATTGGAATCTATTGCTATGTTTGCCAACCTGGCTTCACGCTGCATCCGCATTCAGAGCAGTGAGAGACCCTCCATGGCTGAATGTGTGAAAGAACTCCAAACAATTATCTACACAAATTCAAAACCCATGGGCATGGGCATGGGCATGATGACTTTCAAATTGGTCTAATAAATGGTTCATCAGCACAGAAAGTGTTACATCAACAATAAAGATCCTCTATTTTCCTTCATTTGGTTATTGACACTTTGAAGGCAAGAGACCTATGATTTTAAAAGTATTAAATGTACAACAACAAACAAAAAAAGACACGTTATGGAGAAAGGATTCTAGTAATTTATCAATTACAGCAGACAAAATTTAAGAATAAAAAAAATATGGTTTTATGGTAAAGAACGTAAACCATAAAAATGTAGAGAGCAAACAAAAGAGAATCTACAACCAGCAAGAAACGTTATTTGTATATCTGGTTCTGTCTAGAATCAACATTTCGTTTTAATTATTTTTCCACTTAGTGACAACTGTTGTATATTATATCATTTTGAAATATGGAGAGGTACATTCTTTGCTTGATAAAAAGGTATGATAAGGCAGGTCCCATTGAGATTTCACAACCAACTTTAGAGGCGACTTTTCTTTTCTTTTCTTTTTTACTTTTTGTCCAAGATTACACTTTACATGTTTACATTTTCTGTTTGCCATATGCATGTTTTGTAAATTCATTGAGTATAATGTAAATGACATGTAAGAAACGGAGATGCCTGGTGGGGATTACCTGTAACACAATATGTTTACGCCATGAATATGATAAATTACAAGCAAGGAGATGCTGGACCATCAGATCGAATTCCAGGCCTCAACCAACCTAATTGGATGATCACCACAACCTGGCCAGACTATACCCTGAAGGACCTGGACCAGAATCCAAATCTTCAATAAGAAAAGGGTAACAGACAATATTCAAATATAGAAAAAACTCACATGAGAATCTTAAAACAAAGATGTTGATGAGATTGATGAAAACATAAAGGAACAAAAGTAAATTTTAGCAATAATGATAAACAAAAACAATTAACATGGAGGGGATGAAAAATTACGAGTCCAATCAAGACAGTGTCTGATGTACCTCGGAAACAGGTGTCATGACGTCCATGTATCCATTTGTGAAGAAAATTCCATATCGGAGCCTGAAGTATCGAGTTCTGAAGGATTCTTTGAGACTAAAAGTTTCTTGCACATCAAATGTTTGCGCCTCTGCAACATCAAAAGGACCCATATGCTATCAGTTTTAACGATGTTGTAACCTGCTTTTGTGTACATGTTGAAAGGGGCTGAATCAATCATTCTGCAGTGCAAGTACACGTCTCGCATACTACTCATCTTGGAAATTAGTTCCTCGCTTGCCTTCAGAAGATTCCACCCAATTCCCCTCCTGGAAGTTCCACAGGCATAAAATTAAGTCCGGTCTAGTTCTACACAATGTACTTAGACACTGCAGGTTTTGAAACTAGTTTAGTAGCTAAGGGTCATGTAGGGGTAAGTTACCGATAAACATATAAAATTACAAAAATCTGTATCGTGAAGATCTGTAGATCATAGAAATGTCACAAGGCATTGACATATTCATGAAGCCACTGAAAAGGTAACACCTATCAGAGCAAAAATCTTAAACTTACAGTTTGTGATGTAAGCGTATCAAGGTTCTGTTATTTCTAGTTCTCTCCATTGATAGTGTTATTAACAAATTAAATGCATCGTTCTATATCAAATTGATCTAACTTTTAGTGTTCAATTAGTTAGCAAAACACGGAACGCAAAATTGTATTTTTGCAGGTAAAAGAAGCCAAACCATAATTTCGTATGAGTACCGAGTAAAAGATTTGAATTCCAAATGGCTATCTATAAACAATTCTCACAAATCCTCACCTGCTTAAAAATCTAATCCTATTAGAAAACTCAGGTAGCAAAGACTTGTATGGACATGTTAGCAACCTTCCTGGAGTGATTTTTTTGTTCATTAAGGATTTCCGAGGTCACATAGTGACACGATCACACATTCTCAAACTTAGCTCTAACTTGGAAGACAAAGAACAGTTTTTGGTTGAGAGTTGAATGTATACGAAGGGTTCCTCTTAGGTATAAATTGATACGAGTCAAGATTCACAAGTTTAACAACAAAATGCCTACTAATTCCAAATAAAAGCAAAGTCGACAAATTTTAACTAGAAATGCCTAATTCCAAGTACCCAAAAAAAAAAGTAAAAGCAAAGCTTAAGTACCTACGATGTGACTGCTTAACAGCCATGTTGCAAATGTAAGGAGCATTTTTTGGAGGGGTAGGTGTAGGAGGAGAAGCATTAGCCCCCCTTTTGTCAAAACAAACCTCTACAGTCCCTGCCAACTCTTCGAGGTCCTCCTCCTCTTCTCCACCATTCGTCTCTTGTTTCCCTTTATAAAACCCAATAAGCGTAACGGCATGTGGTATTGCAGCTCGCCTTTCAGTCAAGTACTGCTGCACAAAGTAGCAAACCAAAGACACATAACCAACAGGCAACGACATAGACTCAACAAATGACTCTGCTAGCAATTTAACAGTGATATCCATCTCCCCCGGCTTCATCACCCTAACCAACAAAGACCCAGTTTCAAGTTGTTGATAGCATCTGAAATCTTGAAGTGCTTTTAGCTTTTCAATCTCTTCATTGCTCAAGAACCTCCCTGTTTTATATGAATCCTCAATATAGGAGTAGGTGGTGGAAGCACTTGGTGTTTCTGTTTCTGTTGCTGTTGTTGAAGAGGAGGAGGAGGAGGAGGAGCAGTTTGAGGAGAAACAGAATCTGGATTTGAAATAGCAAGATTTGTGGAGAGAAAGGAAAGGTTGTTGTAGATTTGGGGGTGAAAGAATCAAGGGCAGTCTTTTGTAGGGTTGTGAATCTGAGAAGAGATTGAGAGAGGCTGAGACCGAGATCGTTGTAGCCATGGATAGGATGAAAGAAGAGTAGTTTGTTCAGTTCAGTTCAGATCTGTCTTGTAGTTTAATGAGATAAACAGCAAGCAAAATCATCGCCATCGATCAATTCCAGAAAATCCAGATGAAGATTTTTATTTTTATTGTTTCTTTTTATTTTTTTTTATTAACTTTTATCTTTCCCGCACTAAGAGTTCGTTTTAGTCTAAATAAAATCGGAATAGCTTCAAATTTGATTTTTATCTAGAAAATAATATTTTTTTTATTTTATAAATTTAATTTTTATAATATCACATCAAAAAAATATAAAAAAATTAACAAATAATTATCCAAGAACAAATAATTTATCCTCGCTTTTAAACATGCATAGACTGGGCCCGAGCCGTTCTAAAATCACATATACTGGATCGGCCCAGACTGGGCCCGAGCCGTTCTAAAATCAGATTCAGATG
>Ga0307515_10018662_pt1 | contig 12529 bp, 9 predicted proteins | sample 17_EM_MG_FD_194513 | JGI IMG/M metagenome (GOLD analysis project Ga0307515, IMG submission 194513) | Populus trichocarpa ectomycorrhiza microbial communities from riparian zone in the Pacific Northwest, United States - 17_EM | ecosystem: Host-associated > Plants > Roots > Unclassified | place... | reverse complement strand
ACTGTTTTTATTTTAATCATAATTAAAATTAATTTTTCATTTTTGGTTGTAGCTTGTCTCTTCTGAAAGTTAAGATACAAGGCTACAATTTTTATGAAGAGAAGAAAACCCAGTTCTCCCTTAACACCTTCAAAACTACTCTTTTTTAGTGACATACATAATTTGTCTAGCAAGGCTCACTTTGACTTGTCTTCAACTTTTAATCTATATCCGAAGTTCTACAACTCCAAATTAATTAAGATCAATCCCACTTGAAATTTAATATTCTTAACTATAGTTTTCACAAAGAAATATATTTCAAATTCTATGATTTACTAGTTCAAAATCCAGCTGCAAATCAACTAATAAAATTGTCTAGTAAAATTCCAGTTATTAGCTTAATGCATAACTGATTATTTTTATGAATTTTTTCATCATTCAAGGTAACCATCTTTATTCAATATATTCTTTAACATCAATAAATAATTCCCATAATAAATCAACTTAATCATATTCATCCTTTACTTAAAATGGCCCACACTAAAGGTATAAAAAGGTGTAATTTCCCTTAATCCCCCCCTCCACCTTCTATTCATTTTGTCTTTGCTAATTCAATTAAGATAAGAATTTTAGCAAGATTAAAGCTCCCCTACAATTCTTCATTTGGCCGAAAATGGCTTAATAAGGATCAATGCAACCCTTTATAAATTTCTCCTTAATTCTACCTTCATTCCATCCATTTACATTACCACTAACACTAATTAATATAATTATATTCATAAAGGTTCAAAAGCTCAATCAAGGAAATTTCATGCTTTTATCACCCTATTTTGTTGAATCCTTCATGCATAATAAATTAGGGTAGATTTTTTTTTAGGTTATTATCTTTGACCCATTACCCAATTTTTTCTCATATCAATTTCATGATTAAGACACAATATCTCCAACTAATACACTAGTTTATTTAACCAAAACTTTTACCTAGAGTTCATCCACACAATCTATCAATCCATAATAATGAATTAAATTTAAACATAAAACAAGGTTGCTTACCATTTAATCATAAGAAAATTGAAAATAGGAAGCAAGATAAACTTTTCTTCTCCTATCTTTTCTTTCCTTTTTACTCGCCACTAGTTGTCCCAAAACCTTTAAAATACCTAAATCCCTTCTAACCCTTTTGTAATACCTTAACTCTCTCTTATCTCTAATGTTTAATTTGTGGTCTTTAGCTGAAATAATGTAGAACACACACACATAACTCTCTTTCCCTCATTGGTTCTTCTTAGCCAGTCATGAATGAAGAGAATAGCTTTCAGGAGAAGCCTTTAGCAAATTTAAATGCCCTCATTTTGTTTCCTATTACATTCTTACCCCAAACTTCCTATAATTATGACTTGGCCCCTATTTAATCTTTTATGTTTCCTATTTGCCCAAATGTCCTTTTTTATTCATTTTCAATTCCTTCCGCTCCTAAAAGGATATATTTTGATTTGTTCTATCTTCATCATTATTATATTTATTATATATATAATAAATATAATATGTTCTACTTATGTATTTACTTAAAGTTTTAACCTGAGGTTTGCACTCTAATCTCCCTATAATTTTAACCAAGATAAAATAATATGTCAGGAGACTCTTCATAAAATTTCAACTCAATCCAACAGTTAGATTGAGATTTATGCTTGATAATATAAAATTGGATGGTACTGGAATTACAGTTTGAATCTGATTCTAGGCCCAACTTCAAACACGTTGTTCTTTCTCGTCCAGATGAATTAGAGAGTCTACCATATATCGTTGAAAAGATACAAAATACAGAAGTATACTTTCCAATCCAACTAGAACAAAACAAAACTCCTTCTATATCTCAAGATATAGACCAAATAGTAGCAAAAAATCTATGGGGCAAATTTGCCCCTTTTTAATATGAGCCTCTGAATTTAACCCCTTAACTTCCATACAATTATATCCTTAACTTTTATTTCTTATTCCTCTTATCATTGCTCAAAACTATTGTCTCATTCTTAAAACATATTTATTTTAAATTTTCCTAGTTCTTATATTCATTGAAACTCATTACCGGTTTCACCTACCTTACAATTTTAACCTAAATTTTGAAATCCTCATTTGAACTTCAACAATACCCCTTTAATATTTATCTATGGATGTTACCCTCTCTATTACTCATTAAGATCATACTACCTTCGGTCCTACATTTAAGTGGGGCTTTATGGACCCTTACCTATACATGCGTTCAAGGCCAATGTTGCCTCAATCAACTCTTTGGCAGTCCTGAATTGTAAAGCTACCAATCCCTGCCTTAATTTCTATCACGAACCATCATGTAACTTCTCTATAAAAAAATGCTTGATGGGAACATACTATAGAGCATATGGAGAGATCATGACATTTCTACTCATAATCCATCACAAACATCTCCCCCTATTTCAAGGCCAAAACTCATGTTCTTTAACGCTATGATGATAATATAAGGAAAAGTGGTTCTTAAACTCTACTTTAAAATCATTCCAGGATGGTGCCTCTATAGCTCTCATCGAAGATCTATTGTCCCACCAAGATTTTGCTCTATCGAACAGTAACTGGGGTAGAACAATCTACCTGTAGCTCATCAGCTACTCTAACTTGATCCATAGTCTTTCCCACTTTATAAAGCCATCTAACTGCAATCTTTGAATCCAGTTCTATCAGATAGGGCTTACAACTCATCTCCCTTATATTTTTGACAATCCTAACTAAAGCAAAACAACCACACTATCTATAGGTATGCTATTATGCCTACTGATGCTGCTGGTGTTGAGGCACTAGACATGCCCTCAATCACTACCCTTACTATTTATGCAAATAATGTAGGATCACCATAGGGTATAAGGGCAAATACTGGTTCTGCTGGTGGAGGTGCAACTTTTTGTCTCTACTGAACTGACCTCATTGATTGTGATACCATAGTTTGTCTAGAATCAGCATCACCTTAAAATCCTGATGACTCCCCAACCTCGAATGATAAGGTATCGATGGCATATAAGAAGTGATACTCGTCATATGACCCCTTTTTTGTCTATCCTCGGGTCCCGTATCTTGTATCTTTCCCCTAGCTGGAGAGGGTTCTGTCATCGTACTCTTTCTTGTACGAACCATCCTGGAACAATTTAACACTTATTAAGTTTTCATTTCAATTTCTAAATCCAGACCAGGGCTCTGATACCAATTGTAATAACCTAACTTTTTAAACATTTTCATAATAAATATTCAATGTCATGAATAAAGAAGATGATTTTTTTTGTCTTTAGCTCGGTTAACCTGAAATCTCAATCTAGCGATTTCTTTTAACCAGAACCAAATTTTTTACCTTTAGCTCGGTCAACCTGAAATTCCAATCTGGTGATTCCCTTTAACCAGAACTAAAATTTATCTTTAGTTCGGTTAACCTAAAATTCTAACCTGGCAATTCCTTTTAACCAGAACTAAAATTTATGTTACTTCATGATCGAGGGGTTTGAAAAATTAGTGTTTCCTGATTGCAGGGTTGACCTGATATTTTCCAATTACAAGGTTCGAGAGCTCGGTTCTTCTTGATTATAGGGTTGACTTAATGCTTGCCGATTATGAGGTTTGAAAACTTGGTGCTTCCTGATTGTAAGGTTGACCTGATACTTCTCGATTACAAGGTTTGAAAACTTGGTGCTTCTAGATTGTAGAGTTGACCCGATACTTCCTGATTAGGGTTTGAAAACTTGGTGCTTCCTAATTACGGGGTTAAATTGAAACTTCTTGATTGCGGGGTTTGAACTTGGTGCTTCCTAATTGCAAGGTTGACCTATAGATTCTTCTTGATGATAGGGTTGGTCTTCTTCTTTTCTTGAAATTTTCTTAATTGTAGGGTTATTCTCATTTTTCTTCATAATTAAAAGGTTTAAAAATTAAGATTCCTTGCTATTATAGCTTAAAGAATATTTTTTGTCAACTCAGATTCATCAAAATCTTGCTAGATTTCATTGAGGATCTTCCTGAAAAATTCAAAAACATATATGTAATGCTTTGGGGTTAGATAACATGCATGCATCCTTACCTGTTTGAAATATAAGCCCCCCTCTTTGATGATTCATTGTCGTAGGGTGCCTTTGCTTGCTATCTAAAGCTTTCTTAATTTTTTTGATTCACTGGCTTATTCAAGTTTACTGTATGCTAATCCTCCACTCAAATGTAAATGTAGAGCCCATCTTGGGTTGTCCCCGATGATTACTGCTCTCATTGTTTATTAAAACTAACCATACACCCAAGTATGGTATTACTTGCTTTATTATGAAGGAGTTTAACAAATCATTCACTTTTTGGATTCTTTTAAGAACTACCCTCTGATTAGCTATGTGCATCTTGCCAACAATCATCAAAAAGTTTTCTACTGTCAACCTCATCTTAGATTGTCAATCAATCATGATGTTGCCCCCAATTGAACCATATTCTTCAAAGATATGTTATCATTAACCTTCATGGAATTGCTAAGTCATCTAGATATGCATCTCATAGCTTGTAATAAAAGCTCATCGTTGTATGCTCAATGTTCTTCTCAATAAATTCCTCTCAACCTGTCTAATCAGATCGTGAAAAGAAATGCAATGTCTTCATTAATGATGTTTCTTTTATCAACCACATTCATATGATCAAATGCACCTTGAATCGATGGGTTTCAAAGAAAATTACCCCATGGTCAATCTAGGTGGCATGCATCCTTTCAAAATTTATCAAAATGCACCTATATGATAACATCTTTCAGGTGTCATAACCTTATTTCAGAGGGTAAACCAAAATTTTAGACATTAAGATGCCCTTTAAGTGCAACTTTACTCTCAATTACTGCTGGAGTTCATTAAATCATTAATTATCTTTAAGAAACATTGCCCTCAACTAATCTGGTCATGCTCGTTCTTTTGTCTATCATCAAGAGGCACTTGTCATTAACAGACGTTAATCATAACTTTGATAGATTTCACTGAATCACATTTGATTATGTGTTTCTTTTTCTCCCAGCTGATCTGAATAATATTTGTTTTTTCTCTCAGGGTCCATTACATTACCTCCTAGATGCTCAACTTAAGAAATGTCAAGTCTTTCTTGTTTTGGAATCAACTCATGAATTTCAAGGAATAAGTTTGTTCAAGTCTAATTATTGCAAAGAAATCACCAAGTGTTATTTTAAAAGTGTTTCTTTGATCATAACACCAAGACAAATCATTCCTCACTATGATGCATCTTTTGTGCAATTTTGGTTTAGAATTGACAGGGTAATTGTTGAGAAAGAAGTGTTAGCTCAAAAGTGGGCTATCCATGACTCAAATGATTTCTTCTTCTTTTTTTTTTTTGCATTTTGAAAAACAAAATATCCTATTCAAGCTATTTTGTTTTGAATTTCTCACAATTCCCAAGGGATTTAATCTTTTTAGAAAAAAGGATAATCTGATCTTTTATGTGACACGACCAAAGAGTTGATGTCTTATCCCAAGTGTAGGAGTGTCGAAGTAATAAATAACCCGGTAAGACCGGGGTCGAACCATAGGGAGGTTAATTGTATAAACTACAAATAAAAAAATAGAAAATAACAGAAAAGGAGTTGAAGAGAGCTTTGAGATGTGATATTGATATAAGAATTAAACAAGGATAAAATAATTGTCAAGGTTAGAGGATCCACTAATGGTATTTCAAACAAGTATAGTATAAACTCTTTTTATTACTCAACTGGAAACCACACATAAAGGAGGTTCCAATCGGATTATAAATTGTTAACATGATTACATTTGTTATCTTATTCGAATAATGCTAATACTTGTAAATGTTGTCAGGTATTCATGATTATAACTTATGTTAACAACAAATCAAGTTCCTTTCATAGCACAGGTGTCGGTTATACCGTACGGTTGGGCTATGAAAGTGCCAAGTATTTGTTGTACCAAGGGTTATACAACATAAATCTAGATTAACCATTTAACAAGCAAAGTATTAAAAGTGAATAAGATAACAAATACAAAACATGTTAGTATCAAATATTAAAGTCCATGTTGATTTTATACTATACTTATTCTTACACCATTAGTGTAACCTTCTCACCTTGACATAATAAACTTAACTAAAACAAAACGTCATTGCTAACATCAAAATTTGAACAGATAGTCTTCATGAAAGTTCTAGGAAATTGTCTCGGCTTTCCAACAAAACAAGAATCGACGTATTTGGACTTCTAGAACTCAAGATATGGGCTGACACTGAACAGTGTCTGGGCTACAGGACAGATTCCGACTTCTCCGTTGTTGCTACAATTTGAACTTGAAAACGACCTTTTTAAATCTTGGACTCCTCATGAAAGTTTTAGGCCTTTATCTTAGCTTTCCATCCATATAGACCAGATGTAAATCCAAGTTCTACAGCTCCAGTTATGATCCAATAACTGAATGGTGTTCCAGTTTGGATTGAACCAGCATCTTTTTTCTAAGCTTAGCCCTCTCTTTGTCTTCTCAATTTCAGTAGTTAAACTCATCAATCAATCCTTTTATTTATGTGATAGACCTGCATTTAAGATGAATATTTACCATAAATTAAAGGTATCTTATATTATTAGACATGTTATTATAAAACATGCTCTAGTTAAAGAGTTATGATACTTCAAGTGCAAAATGATAATATAAAACCTTGATAAAAATGCACTTTTAAGTATTAATCACACGTCCAACCAGCTTATTACTAGTCCCTAGTAATCAAAGCGTTAAAATAGAAAAAAACAATTTGCAAGTTTCACAAAGCAAGGAATTCATCATTCAACTTCCATTAATCTATCCAAATAAACAAACTCTCATTAAATTTATATATCTGCTTTATACTTCTTAAACAAGATATTAATAAACTTTCCTTTTGTGCTCAATATATCAACACATGTTATGGGGCTTTACTTGGAAGAAAATAAAATTTTGTTCTAATGTTTAAGGTTAACTTCCTTGGGTTGAGATTATTATCTCTCTGTTTTTTTCTTTTTTATTTATTATATATACATATAACTTAAAACACAATGCATCTTTAACCCATGTAATGAGCTTTCGGCTAATGACTCCCAGACCAGTTGGTCTTAGGGCATTAGGTGTTGAGACACCCCTACGAGCTTAGTAACTCGGGTTGCAGATACTGATACGTAGATAGTGCAATGTTTGATTCCCCTAAGCTTTTCTCCTTAACCCATGTAACAAGCACTGGGTCAATAGCTCCTAAGTTAGTTGACTTTAGGGTATTAGGTGTTAAAACACCCATTCGAGCTTAATTGCTTAGGTTAGGGAGGCTATGAAACCAAACTTATCTACGTTTTTATTATCATCAATATTATTGATTTGTTTTTTTTTTTTTTGCAAATTATATACAATATCTTTCCCTTAGTTGTTACCTTTGACAAAAGAATATAAATAATATAATAATCCAATGTGCAACCCACAATCATATATTAAAGTGTATGTGTGTAAAAATGAAGGTTTAAGAATACTTGTTAAATGAGTATATGAGCAGAATCAAGTGATAACAATGCGAGAGTTTATAAACTTGAATATTTCAAGAAGTATTCTAATAAACCTTGTTATGAAAATCGCAAATAACCATTGGAAAATATTTACTAAGATACATCTCAAGAGTCAATAAAATTCTCCCTTACTCTGTCATCCTAGTAATAACAGTTTTGTCAAATGGTTTTATTAAAAACAATTAGTTTGTTAGTTTTTTTTTTAAATGTCAACTACTACCCTCTCCCCCCAACCAAAACGAGACATTGTCCTCAATGTCCTAAGGTAGAAAGATAGAGTATAGAAGACATCACCTGAAACAATGAACACTGACAAACCTGAAACACACTTAAACAAATATAAGAAACAACAAAACAAAATAATAAAACCAAAAAACACAAAGTTTTTACAAACTAAGGCTTAAATCGTAGTTGTGATTGTGGCTCACATCTTCCCTTGGTTTTACGTCCAAGAACAGCTTAAACGCCCTCTATGGGTCGGGGATAGGCTTCCCATCCAGTTTTTTAAAAAATTAGCAAACATGGTCTTTTTTAGTCAGATTCCCAAGACTAAGTCAATCATGTTCTATGAAAATGGGGCCATAAATCATGAATTGCACGATGCACATCTTCACTAAGGTGCGTCTCAAGAGTCAATAGAAGATTATCTAAAGACCCCTTACTCAGGCCATCCTTAATAAATTGTATTTTATCTTCACGGTTTATAGATATCATTCCTAAAGAACGACATTGTGCATTACAAGTCCATCTGGCACATCAGTGACAGACTTTCAGTCGTTTTGCATGACGTTTCTTTGCAAAAGTCCTTTTACCTGTCCCAGGCATGTATGAAACGAAAGAATTGGAGGACTCACCTGATAATCGGACATTTGCTTCAATCATCCAGCGAATATCTTCAGGAATTCCATGATTCATTAACAACCTCAATCTTTCACACCTAGCATGGTAAATTTTTGCAATCGTATTTTGAGGCAAAGCGGGAAAATACTTTTTCAATTTTTCAAGAGTGGTGTCCATTTTTTAGATGAGAATTGGAGAAGAGATGCAAAGAAAGGAGAAAGAGCAAAGAATTGGACAAATATATACACATATATAAATTATTATGGGAAACTGAAAGAATCGACTTAAGAGTCACGGAGTACCGTTATCCGCCATTTGACTGGGGTTGGAGAAAAACTAGCAAAATAAGAGTCGCACCAAAAAGAAACTCAAAAACAATGTGAGAAAAAGAAAATAATCAACCTTTATATACAGGATCATTCAAACCAATGGATTCATTTTCACTAGGAAAATTATCAAAGTAAGCTTTCAAACGATGCCCATTTACCTTAAAAACATTGTCATTCTTTAGATTCTCAATATCAAAGGCCCCATAAGGATACACATGTTTCACAATAAATGGTCCGCTCCATCTTGATCTTAACTTTCCAGGAAATAAATGGAGTCGAGAATTATAAAGCAAAACTTTTTACCAATATCAACTTTTTGACAATTTTCACAAGTCTCACAGAATTCATATGAGTCCTTGAACATGGTGGGCCAATAAAATCCACATTGTAAGATTTTTGCAGTTGTCTTCTTTGATGAGAAATGACCCCCACATGCCTCAGAATGACAAAATTTAATGACACTACTTACCTCATTATCAGGAATGCATCTTCGAAATATTTGATCAGGATAATATTTGAACAAGTAAGGGTCATCCTAATAAAAGTCCTTCACTTCGTTCAAAAACTTTCTTTTGTCTTGGGTACTCCAATGGGCTGGAAAATCTCCTGAAGAAAGAAAATTGATATTTTAAGCAAACTAAGGCATTGGACTAAGAGAAAGTAAGGATTCGTCATGAAAGTAATTATCGATTGGTGGGATGTCAGATGTCGAATCTATTATCAATTTTGACAAATGATCTACGACAACATTGTCGGTGCCTTTCTTGTCCTTGATTTCTTTTTCCTGTAAATCTTTATCATCTTCAAGTTGCTTGCAAATGTTGAAAATATTCATCTCCAATGTCATGTTTCCAAATGATAGCTTCATCAGTCCATTCCTACAATTAATCAATGCATTAGAAGTTGCAAGAAACGAACGCCCTAAAATAACAGGAAATGAATTACATGCTTCAACAGGTTGTGTATCCAAGATAATAAAATCCACAGGATAAATGAATTTATCAACTTGTACTAACACATCTTCAACTATTCCTCTAGGCACTTTTACAGATCTATCAACAAGTAAAAGGGTTACAGAAGTTAGTTTTAACTCACCTAGATTGAGACTTTGAAAAATCAAATATGAAAGTAAATTCACACTAGCTCCAATATCAAGTAAAGCTCTTTTAATTTTATGTTCTCCAATAAAGCAAGAAATTATAAGACAACCAGGGTCTTTATATTTCAAAGCATTATTGTTCTGAAGAATGACACTTACTTGTTCGGCTAAAAAAGCTTTCTTTTTCACATTCAGTTTTCTCTTCACAGTGCCCAGATCTTTCAAAAATTTAGCATAAGAAGGTACCTGTTTAATAGCATCCAACAAAGGTATATTGATCCTTATTTGCTTGAAAGTTTCAAAGATTTTAGAGTTGTGATTGACTTTCTTTTGTTTGGTCATGACATGAAGAAATGGAAGTGCTGGCGGGGAATCGGTCTTTTCTTTGCAATGTTTAGATTCAACCCCTTCCTTACCCTCAGAGATTGACTCATCATCTTTCTCACAAGGTTCAAGAGTGAGTTTTCAATAACCTTACCATTGCAAAGAGTGATGACTGATTTGACTTGATCCATGTGTTGGCTTCCGTAACTACTTGCATTTACATTGTATTTCCCCTTGGGATTTTGATGTGGTTGAGATGGAAACTTACCTTTCTCTTGAAAACTGAGAGCAGATGTGAATTTTGCACGAGCATTTTTTAGATCTGCCATGGTTTGAGCATTTTGAGTGTTTATTGTCTCTTGCTTTTCAATGAATACATGCAATGTTTCCACAAGATTTCTTCTAAGAGGTGGAGCATAAGGAGGTGCATATCCATGAGAATTTTGAAAATTATGGTGTGCTTGAAACGGTGGCTGTGAAGTTTGTGCATTATTGTTATCACTCTTCCAACTGAAATTCGGGTGATTTCTCCAACCAGAGTTGTATGTTTGCGAGTATGGGTTATGATTGGGCCTTTGAAAACTATTTAAAGCATGAGTTTGTTCATGGAGGCATTCCCTAAAACAAGGCAAAGTTGGACACAATCATTTGTTGAGTGTTCATTAGTTTCACAGATTTGACATACAATTCCTTGAACAGATTTTAATTGACCACTCTTTTTCAATTCTAATGTCTCGACTTTTCTAGCTAAAGATGCAAATTTAGCTTGGAGGTCATGATCTTCCCTAAGGTTGTACATTCCTCCACTGGATGTATGAGGTTGAGTTTTACTTGGTGCCTCATAAGTGCTTGGAGTGTCCTAATTTTAAGCATTTTCAGCTAGCAAGTCTAGGTACTCCATTGCTTCATTAGGGTCTTTATCTTCAAAATTTCCATTGCACATCATTTCCACCATTTGTCTATCTTTAGGTGTTAACCCTTCATAAAAATATGAAACCAATCTCCATGTTTCAAAACCATGATGAGGGCAAGTACTACTAAGCAAGTCTCGATACCTATCCCAACATTGGTAAAATGTTTCTCCTGGTTTTTGAGTGAAAGTGGTGATTTGTCTTTCGAAAGAGTTTGTTCTGTGAGATAGAAAAAACTTCTTTAAAAATTATTGTTACATTTCATCCTAAGCACGAATGGATCTTGACCTAAGATTTTAGTATAATCACATTCGGGATTAAACACATTTCTACAGCTTGTACAAGGTCATACAAGTTTGCTCCCTCGATAGCCTTCACTCTTGCTTCTAGTGTTGTTATCTTGTCATAATCAATGTCCTTGGGAGATTTTGTTTTTTGGGATTTACTAGCAAATGCTTTAGTGGCTGCTAGGGTCAATGCATGTATTGTGGATTGTACAAAGGTTGAGTTACACAATAGGTCTTGAGCTTGTTCGCCCATATTTTCCTCGGGTTGAGCTAGTGCTTGAGTTTGAGTAAAAATGATAGGTCGATTGGGCGGGCTTTCACCGGAGGTATTCCTGAGCATCTTTTCAAGTAAGTTAAGTTCGTAGTCTAATTAATTTGAAAAGATCTTTTCCAAGTCCTAATCTTGGTTAATCTCATACACATTAGAGAGTACAAAACAAAAATGTGGGTTTTAGCCCCTTTTAAAAAGACAACATTTTTTATGTGTGGTAATTTCCCAATCATGGTCCTTAAGCAATTCCTCCAACTGGTTACATCATCTCAAATTCTTGCCCGTATTCAGAAAAAGTCATGGTCTTAGCTTAGAAAATCCTACGGAGTTCAGGATTATTGATTAGGTATGCCTTGATGCAAAATGAATGTGATACATACAACCAAAGAACAAGTTATATTCATTAAGTGAGCATATATAAGTTTTCTAACTAGTCTCAAAAGGGTATCAGATCTGCCTAGTGGTTATCTTCATAAAAACAATATAAGGGTGTTGTGAGGAATGGTTAAAACACGTAGTATCACAATTACCAAGCAGACACTCAGATATGAATTAGGTGTTTCACGCATCTGAATCCTGACTGATAGTCATAGCGTACATTGTTAATCCCCCACCTAACCTAGAAGTTTGTGCGTGCTTGAAAAATTTAGACATGTAATGCATGAGGCAATATTATACAATGAATGAGCAATATGTACAAAAATTAAAGCATATAAGCAAATGATAAAAAGAAATGCATGTTAAAAATAAACACACAGACCAAATAATTAAAAATAAAACATAACAATCAGATAAAAAACAAAGCTTAGTCCACGAAAAGTCCCTAGTGGTGTCGTCATTTAAAATCCAAAATTTAAAAGCAAATTCAAACACACACTAAAAATTTAAAATCTATAAAATGGTCATTTCAAAGGTT
>Ga0307515_10018661_pt1 | contig 12529 bp, 3 predicted proteins | sample 17_EM_MG_FD_194513 | JGI IMG/M metagenome (GOLD analysis project Ga0307515, IMG submission 194513) | Populus trichocarpa ectomycorrhiza microbial communities from riparian zone in the Pacific Northwest, United States - 17_EM | ecosystem: Host-associated > Plants > Roots > Unclassified | place... | reverse complement strand
AAAATACCTAAAATATTAAATTAATACTTTTGCAAACAACAAAAAACTTTAAAAATAAATTTTACGGGATTATCAAAAACACTCTTGAATTCTTCCACCTAACTGATAATCAATTTCTAATATTTTCTAATATATTAAATTACATTATTAAACACACTCTTAACATGCTAGCAAATGTTATCAGATTTGTTCAGATTTTTTTTTAATTCGGATGTTAATTTGAGCAAGAGACACATCGGTTGATTTAATAGAAAAATCAATTTGAAAAAGTAAGGCCTAACTTTTCTAATAAGATATTTTTTCAAAAAAAAAAAAAAAACCATTTATCTCTCGCTTCCTGTCCTCCTCCCACCTCACCGACGCTAGATGCACATCACATTTTGGGATAAAATGGCTTTTAGTTTTTAGGGTTCCGGGGAGGGCTTAAGCCAAGTCGCACAAAGCACATTTTGGGAAAAGTAATTCCCATCAAAACATTTGATGGAATCTAATTACATCTTATAAGAAGTTGATGAAGAATAGCAACATTAAATTAAAATTAAAATTAAAATTCTACTGTATTGTATTATATTGAAAAAAAATTAATTGCCCTCAATAATTCACTATATATACTAGATGTGTGAGGAGAAAAAACATACTCTGGATTATAGTAATGTTTTCCTTTTTATCCTTTAAATTTTTCATGCTCGAGTCATCCAACTTAAAAAAAAATTACATTGTGTTGACTAGAAATTAAACTTTATAATTTTTTTTATTTTTTTTTATAAAATTATCACAGTATTAAAAATTAATATTTAAAAATACAGGGATCAAAATTGATAATGAGGCAATATACAAGCTTTTAAAAAAATATTCATGGAGCACTTTCCAATGATTTTGGCCTTCATATTTTCTTTTTCCTTTTTTATTCTTTTAGTTTGAGACTTTTAAGTTTGAATCCAAAACTTTATTTTGTTTAGTTTTCAATTCTTGAATTTGAAAAAAAAAAGAGTCGTAGAAAAACTATAGAGGAGAAAGAAAGGTGTTGGTTGACGAGATTTCATTAACAAAAAATGCCAAATTTGATGTCAATGTGTTCTTCTTGACGAGATGAGTGTTATTAAGGTGTTTTTGAGTTTTTATATTGCTGAAAAAAATAAATCATGGTTGAGAGAGTTTTTTCCAATTTATTTTTATATTTTTAAACTGATTTAGAGATGTTTTCATTTGAGAAATTAGTTTATTGATATTTTAAGAGTGTTTATTAGGTGGAAAAAAAGTTTAAATTGGTTTTTTAAGTCCAAAAAAACCCAGCTTAATTTTTCTAGGAATACAATCTATTTTATTTCAAAAATAAAAAAAGACAAACAACTTTGGCAAAAAAAAAAAAATAGAAGGCTAGTGGTGCGGGCCTTCTTTCTTTTAGGCCAAGGCTTGGGCCTCATCTTTTTTGCCCAAGTTCCTAGCCTTTTTTATAGTTTTAATTTCTAGATGTATTTTTTTTTAATTTTGATTGAAATGCAATATAAAAAATATTTAATCTAATATTTAAATTATTATTTTGTATCTTTAAGGTTCTTAAATAATATTATGAGTTTCTATTGGAAAGTTAACAATTCCTTTTCAATTATCATGCAATATGCCAAAAACAATTACTCATTAATATTCAATGAAAATAATTTTTTTTGTTATTTAAATTTTTAATTGAGTTTTGACATAATTTTATTACATTTGATTTAAAAAAATATCTTCAATTACATACAAAAATATGATTTTGAGATCATGATAGGTTTTTATAATTTCTTTTAAAACTTGCTTTTGAGATTATGATAGGTTTTTATTTAAAATATAGTGTTTACAGTTAAAAAAACATGCTTTTGTTAAGACAAAAAAAAAAAGGATGCATTGATACGAAAATGGAGTTTGCATTAAAGAAATGCATCTTTCTCAATAATTTTATTCATTGTCTTTCATGCAAATGCCTATTCTTATAATTTTTTAGTTAAATAAAAAATTGATTCTAAAATTCAAGGTTATTAAACCAAGTCAGGGCAATGACTTAGATTGTGGGTTAAGCGGTTTAACCTGGTTTGACTTAGGTAAATCCAAAACGTTGTTTTTTAGATATTTTTGTAAGAAAAATAAATTGAAGTCATTAAAATTTTTTTTTTTTAAAAAAAAGATCTAGGTTTTGATCAAGTCGACCAAGTCGCAGGTGTACCCGTCAAGTTGGTTAGGTCATACTAGGTCAACCCCCACCTAATTTACTTTTAAATCTAGTCTAGCCTAGAGGTTGGGTTGACATGAAATGCCCATCATATTTTGGTATTTTCAAACACGCAAGCAATCATTTAAGGTAAAAAAAAAGTGGTATTTTTTTAACCTAACTTGTGCTTGATTTACTTCATCATATTTTATTCAGAATAATCTAAACATAACTTTTAACATTTGTGGTACACTTGACATACATATCTAACATACAAGAGATTTTCCATTTAAAATAAAAAATTTATTCAATCTAACAAGTTTTTAGCAAAACCTCCCCTACACAAGGGCCCTACCTAAAAATTTTATCCTGCATTAACACCTACAAACACAACAGCAACAATTTAAACCACATTTGGCACACACAACAATACTTAGGTCGCCTATGACATACCACCCAAATAATTTTATCAATTACATAATTAAACGCATTACATAAACATAGTATAAGATCACAACATTCTTTGAAATATTTATATACAATCATTCTCAAACAATAAAGAGTCATCTCTTCTTCTTTTTCTTTTTTTTCTTATAATGTATGTATTACCTTTACTTAAATACAAATATTAAATACATTTACATAACATAAGCTAGTTATTACAAGATACCACCTTACAAAAAGACTAAGTCAAGCGAGCACAATATATTAAGATGGCTGTGTCAAATGGACAAGTACATGCAAAACATATAGAGTTGTGAGATAAATATTAAGCATAATATATAATCATTTTCATACTAATGGTCACAAAAATATATAAGTAAACACAACATCATTAGATCTTTTATAAGCATATTTAATCTCTCCCAAATCTTCAATTCATTGCATCCTCGTCATTAACCGATAAACTATCATTTTTTATATTACGCATATTAGGCTATCACCTTCATGAATGCATCAAGACCTTGTCAACTATATGTTCATTATTCCATTTCAATTAATTATAGCTCATACTTTAAGTTAATTGTATTCGTCAAATCGTTTCAATACCCTTAACTTGTGGTTTATATTAATTATGCATTCATTTACTCATTCTAATGATCATAACTCATGCTTTATTTTAACCACATTCATCTAATCATCCCAATACCTTTAGTACATGGTTTATTTCAATTTTATCCAATATTTATAGTTCATGTTTTGACCCAAATATGGATTCATTAATCCCGTTCAATACATTTAACTCTTACTTATCTATAAATATAGGTTTATTAACCCTATTCAACACATTTATCTCATATTTCACTTCGATCATGGGTTTATTAACCTCATTCAATACATTTAACTCATACTTTACTTTGGTTATGGCTTCATTAACCCCATTCAATAATTATGGTTTATGTCTAAGGATGATCATATTCATTCACTCAAAGTAATGCCCTTTTTTAATTATAGTATTCATTGACCCATTTTTTTAATCATGATTCATGCTTTAAGATGTCTGAATTTACTAATCCATTCCAACCATCATAGGGCCTGTGTTTCCTCTCAATTGTATTCATTGTTTCATTTTAGTACTCATGACTCATACTTTATATCTACTATGCATTTATCAATCTATTGCAATGCCTATAGCCTATGCTTATATCAACCTTACACTTATTGATCAATTTTGATAATGTATAGTCCATGTTTTACATCAACCATATTTATTTACTCGTTTTAATAGTTGTGATCTTATGCTTCAAGATATTTATTAGTCCTATTATTATGTTTGGCTTAATCTCCTTAATAACCTCCACCATTTTAGCCAACTCAGATTTCCAAAATACCCATCTTCATGCGACTAGCTCAAATGTTCAGAATTAGTCTTCGTCAGTGCGGCCGATATTAATTTACATAATTAACTTTTGCTAGTGTGGCCAACTTTAATTTACACAATTAGTCTTCATTCATACGACTAACTTTAACTTATATAATTAGTCTATGTTCATACAACTGACTTTAATTTTCTCATCATATTCAAATTCCCTTAATGTACTTCATTTACACACTTTGACATCGTATTCGTGTTCTTGTGACAAACTTTATTTGTATACTCTTGCATCATATTCGTGTTCTCGTAGTACATTTAATTTACAAGCAATTAAATGAAACATTTCTTTTACTAAAAAAAAAGAGTGAACAACACCTATCTAGAGCTTCTATGAAGTATGCTCCTCCTGTTGTGAGTCTTACTTCCAATGTCTCTCTAGAAATTTACAATAACACATCTTGAATGTAATGACCCAGGAATCTATAGTCATTTCACATGATATAGTCATGATTTCAGCATCAATTTGTTTTTTTTTTTTTTGTAAAAGAATATTTAAATCCATAATCTTTAGTTATTTGGTTACATTTTTTTATTTTTTTTATCATACAATACAATTTTCAAGAAAACTCGACAACATTTCTTTACAATATTAGTCTTTCCTATTATTTCATATTTTCCTGTAAAATATAATTGTACCTTGACACATATTATTGATATTATCATTATATCAAAAATCATAATTTCATGATTATAGTATATTACACATCACGTAAACACAATTGTTCAAATTAAGATAATAAAATTCAAAACATGCATACATCATAAATGACATATGTATATGGATAATGTAAAAATGATCACCTAAAATTTTATACCTAAATATAAGGTGAACCATTAATACATCATTGATAAGTTTTTAAAATATTCAAAACTATTCGATACCTAGCTAATTCCTGTTACAAAACGATATAAACAAAATAGATAAGTTTAAGGATGATTGGTTTTGAGATTAGGACCCGCAACAATTAATAATTATACAAGTTAATACTTAATTACACAGGGAACAAGGGTCATCATTAATTTAATTGACTCTTTACACATTTACATTATTATGTCATATCGTAAATCATTACTCGTTCATTCATCAATCAATATAATGAATTTGCTTAATTGCTGACACCCGGATAATTTAGTGTCGAGTTACATTTATTCCTTAGTCATCAATTATATGGCAAATAAACATCCTTTTTATCATATCTTTAATTACCCTTTTCTGGTATTTAGTATCCTGCTTGTGTTATATCTTTAGTTACTAAAATATTATGGTGACTAAGTATCAAGATCATAGTATAACATTAACCACCATTACTAAGGTTGCTAAGTATCATATTGACATATCCTTAGTCACCGACATCACAATTCTTAAGTATTCATCCTTTATATTTTTTTCACTTTCCATGTAACATCCTTTATTTCCACAATCAATGTTCTATCGTATATTGAACATGTATTACGTCTATTAAAACATCCTTTATTTAGGCATTTTTCACTTATATACGGGATTTATATCTTTAGGTCATGTTTGGTTATATCTTAATTAGCTTTCAGTATTTTTTTTGTACAACTTATGGCTAAATATTTAGCATTTTTATGTTAACTTCCGGAACAATTTTTATAATAATTATTATTGGTCCAATACACATTAATAATATTTTCTCGTTCCTCATCATTAAATTTTTCTTGATAAAATTTCCTATCAGGTTTTCAAATATCTTAGTTAAATTTCTTCCTAAGTCGGGTTTTACATTGAATCAATACCCAAAACATTTTAGTCCATTTAACACACTTACTCATCCATATCATCATACATCTTCACATTAACTTTAAATTTCTAAACGTTTCATCATTCATTTATATAAATACAAGTTAATGTCCACTACTCTCACCTATTAATCATGCTCTAGGAAATTCAATATCTTATATTATAACTTCTCAATCTATCATTGAAAGTTTAGTAACTAGTTTATATATCCTTCATTGACATTTAGTTAACCATCAACAAGATTGTCAATCTTTTGTTTAACAAGTCTACTTTTATTCATACAGTTTATCAACACATGATGCTCATTTAAACTAAACCATCATTTACATATAGATTATACATACCCAACCTTTCAAAACACATCAATAATGGATTAACACAACATAAATCAATTTACAATGATCATAATTAAAATTGTATATACAATTATTTATCAAAACATGCAATTTACATAACTCATGCCCTAGTTTTAAAAACCATGATGGAGTGAGCTTTGCCTCACTTTGCCACCACTATGGACGACCTCTATGGCTTGAAATCCATTGTTTATTTATTAATGCATCAAATGTGATAAAACAAGTTGAATTGTTTTTAAACACTATTATTCCATAAACTTTCATGTATTGATTTTACACAACATAAGCTAAGCAAACCAAATTATAAGTTCTCTAAAATATGTCTGCATGAATATTTTCTATCTAAAGTTATCCAAGGCAAGCTGCATATTAAGAGAGATTTCATCAGAATCAAGACCAGACACTAATTTATAAGATTAATTTTGTACCTAAACTTTTAATATATGTATGCATGAAAAGATTGAATAAGGGATTAGGGTTTGAGGGGAAATGACAATAGAGCTAAGAGCAAAAGCCAATTTTAGATTAACATCTTTGCATATTCATTTTCACGATCATCAATATTAGTTAGTCGATCTTCACTCTAAAATCAAATGTAAACATGTTCCCAGACCATTCCATATACTTATTTTCAATAAGGAATTTAGGACAGGCCAATTGAGAATTTGAAAACCATGAACCAAACCTCGTGCGATGTGATCCAAACTACACCAAAGGTTCCATTACAAGTTTCAAATGAGACAATTACAAGATCAAGGGTAAATAAGCTTAAAGATGCATTTAATAGGCTTATTCAGAGTATATAGACCAATATGAATTTCAATGAGGCTACATCTTCAAAAAGTGATGATCAAACCTTAGTTAATTTAATCTATGTTCAAGATGGGCAAGATCCATCTACTTCATGGGCTAATTAATTTTGATAGTTGGAGGCTTATTTGTTTCCATGTGTTTTATGAATTCCAAACTATGAGAGGATTTTTTATTGTGTATAGAAACATGAAAAGCTAAGGAAAAAATATTTTCTTGTTTATTTTGGATCCAAATGAGTAGCACTATAGGCTGCTTGGCCAAGGGTCTATTTTTAGCAAGGATTTTATTCAATAATTTTTTTTATTAATTCATAGAATGGAGGAGTATAGTAATATTTTTTTAGAATTATTATTTTTCATATTTTGGGCCTTATATTGATATACTTTTAACCTTATTTTAATTTGGGTTAATGTTAGTCCATTAGGTTAACTAGGGTTTATTTTATTTAAAGTATAAATATTATTTTGTAAGACATTGTTTTTTTTAAAAGAAGTTGAATACATTATTGTTGTTTATGTTGTGTGTTTATATGAGAAGACTCTCTTGTTTTGGTTCTTCATTGAACTATTATAACTTATAAAAGAATTAACCAAGTTTCATAGCATCTTTCATACTTGTTGTTTGTGCCTCTTCATAGGTGTTAGGTAGGGTTTGGTTTTTATATTCTTGGTGCTTTGATACAGGTTATCATAGCCAAAGTCCAAACTACACCAAATGATCCATTAGAAGTTCCAGTTGGACCAATTACAAGATTAAGAGCAAAGAAGCTCAAAGATACATCCATAGGCTTATTCATAGTATTTGGGTCAAGGTGAATTTTAAGGAGGTTACAGTTTCAACACGTGATGATCAGATCTTAGTCGATTTAATCTATATGCAAGAGGGGCTTGATCCATCTACAACATGGGCTTAATTATTTTGCAATGGTGGGATAATTAATTTTGGCATTAGAGGCGGTTTTGAGCTTATTTTTCCTAATGCATGGTTTTACTGCAACAAGCATAATGTTTTATCCGATCGTTAGATCGGGTTGAAACTCCACCGTAAGTTCTTAGAGGTTTTTTTCTATATTAGGTTAAACTCTCAAGGCAGTTAGATATTGCCAAGGCCCAAAATCTATTATGCATGAATTATATTAGTTTTCTTGTTGATTTAAGATTCTTTTTCCTATTTTATTTAGAACTATTTTATTAGTTATCTAGAATTTTTAGGAAATTTCTTACCTATTATAATTTGGGTTATTTAGCTTGTATTTAGGGTTTTTTTTTTTTTTTTTTGCACACTTTGATTTTAACAATTATTAGTGTGTGTGTGAGGCTTTGCTTATATTTTTTGGTTCATCATTAAACTACTCTAGCATATCAAATAATTAACCAAGGTTCATAACATTTTCTATACTTCTTATTCATGTCTCTTTACAGGTGTTGAGTCGGGGTTCAATTACTTATAGTATTGGTTTCTAGGTACAAGTTAGCTTTATGTCAAGCTCAATTCCAAACTAAATCTTAACTTTCTTGGAAAGAGTCAATTTCACTATAAGTTTCTGGATCTTTATTTCTATGGAGTTCATATAATTTGGTATTAGAGTAAGGCTCTAAATCAGTTTATATTCCTTTTATCTTGAAGTTTTTGCATACTTTATTATTTTCAGGTTCTTTATCTTTTATAAAACTAGTTACGACATCAAGTTAAAAAAAAAAGTTATTTACAATCTTGATTAAAAAAAGGTCTTAAAAAGAACAAAGAAAAATTTCAAAAAAAGAAATTTTTAGGGTTCGTCGTAAAACTTGATTCAAGAAAAATAGAATGTAACCACTTTTGCTTTAAGTATGAGAGAAATTAGCTTCACAATGTCCAAATAAAAGAATTATGGTTATTAAAGAGTATGAGAATATTGAACCCAAAAAGTGACAAATATAAGGAGGATGAGATGCCACCACTTGAGAACTATAGTGATGTTGAATATCTAGTTGATAAAGAGGTTTTGGTGATTAGAAAATCATTTAATGTTCAGATTAAGAAGGATGATAAATAGTAACATAGGGATAACATATTTCATGATAGATATCACATAAATAATAAGGTATGTAGTATGATTATTAATAGTAGGAGTTGTGCTAATGTTCCTAGTACTATACTTGTTTTGGGGTTTTTCATTAGGAATCATAGGGTTTATATGATGAGTCACTATGCTGACCCGTCAGACTTGATTAGGCTTAATAACTTTGTTAAAAAGTTCTTTATAATAACACACGAGTAATTGGTTGGTTGATGTTTAAACTACCTATATCATTGTCAATTTAGATAACATGTCTATAGTTTTTAGAGTTTTTTTTTCAAGTAGCACAGTAGGAATAAAATATTAGGAAAATAGCATAGCTGAAAACTTAATTAGAGAATTGGCATTGTTTATGAAGTTGCATGTGACATATGCAACTTCAATAGATTAAATGTTAGATGCTTCTTTTCTTTCCTTTTCTTTTATCATTTCTCCTCTTCTTCCACCACTATCATTGATCTAGTTTCTCTCTATCAATCACAATTGTCTCCCATTCTCTATTATGACAAACAACCTATCTCTCTCTCTCTCTCTCTCTTCACCATGACAATCTCTTTATTTACTCTCACTCGCGCAGCTTTGCACAAATCTAGCTACCATTGCTACCCACTTTCAATAATTTTAGGTATATTACACACTTCTCACTCTATTAATTTGGTGTTTTGTATGCTAATTTTTAATTTTGGTTATGTTAGGGTTTAAGCTTAGAGTTTTTAGGTTAATTTAGGATTTTGTTGAATTAGGTATAAATTATGTTAATTATCTATAAAACACATCAATTGAGTTAATAAATTATGTTATTTATAGAGGAAAATGATGAATTAGGTTTTTGTCAATTATGTTAGGGTTAAGGTTTTTTTAGTTAGTTTAGAGTTTTGTTGAATTAATTATATATTTGGTTAATTAACTTTAAATTACACTAAATAAGTTGATAGATTACATTATTTAGGGATAAATATGATGAATTAGGGTTTGGTTGATGATGTTAGGGTTTAAGGTTTCATTGATCAAAGTTTTTTTAAAAAAATCATGTACCTTGATTAATTTGTGTTATTGTTAAATTAGGTTTGGATTTGTTATATTGTTTCACAAAATGTCTTATAGTATCGGATTACTATGCTTTTATAATGGTATTATAATCAATATTGATAACGGTTATTACTTACAATGGAGAAATAACAAGTTCCTAACTACTAGTTTAGACATGTCTCTTACCGAGGTAAAAAGATGTATATGTGGTCGAATCTTGTTGAGCTTAGGGGAAATTAAAGTTAATATTACTTAGAGGAAGCAAGCTAGGGTACATCCAATTCGTTATGTTGGTGTACTAATTTTTAGTGATGACAATTTGCATTCGATGTTGAGGTGGTCACCGAAAATTATAAATTTTAGAGTTCTACTCAAATAGAAGGCCTAGACAAGGAAAGTCTTATAGTATGGAGTTTATTTGGATCCCAAGTTATATTCAAAAGAGCATACAAGCATCATCAGTTGGGGCATCTAGTTTTGGTGGTGATACAATGAACCTAACATCGGTACTATAAATTATGGATATGAAAGCTTAGTTAGGTATGGCAAATGCTCCATATTATTATGGAGAATCTGAACCAAGTGATGATCAAGATAACCTTTATGTTGATATAGTTGAGAAAATGAGTTAGTTGGGCTACTAAGCTAATTAATAGGACCTCTCATTCTTAAATTTGAGGATGTGAGTGGGTATGCCTAAAGGACATGCAATGATTAGGCTTTAAATCATAAAAACTCAACCTTATCGAGCAATGAATTAGAGGGTGGTATATAAATAATTTATTACAATACAAGGTGCAACGTTCAACCAAAACTTATATGCAATTGCAATGTATTTATGAATCATTCTGGAAATGGTATTTCCATAAAGGTGCCACCAGAGGTCTAATTCATTTTAGATCTCAAAATTGAAAGGGTCATACTCATGTCAAAACTTACTGGTTATGTAAAGCCACCATCAGATTGACTTATATCTAATTGTTGAGGTGATGTTGAAAATTATAAAAGCCAATATAAGTATACAATTTAGAAATATTAAAGTTGTTATACATCTATTGAGATGCATGCCTTCATCAATTGGTTTTAAAGGTGATAGTATCAAGTAAATGTGGTTGTCTGGTAATTTTAAGAACCCCTAGATGATATGATAGAGGTGTATTTTACTATGTATGCTTAAGCATAAATAATGCACATGTTTAGGAGTATAATATTCACAAGTTTGACTAGCAATGCAATTTTAGTTTACTTTCTGACATTCCTTAAGGACTTTCAAGACATCCCATGGCTAGGGGAAGAACATGCTTTCATATTTGCACTAGCAGGTATGTAAAACATGCATGAAATAAAATAAACAAATAGATGATTATTTACTATTCCTTTCAATACAATTATTTTAAATATTCTCAGTTAATAATTTCTTTTTAAAATTTTAATTATTTTTTAAACATTAAGTAATAGTTTTAATCTAAATATATCTAGCTTTGGTCGTAGGAGCACATATTCACATCGGTCATCTAAAAGTTAGAAGGACATAATGTTCAAAGTTGAAACGGGGAGGCAACTTTAAATGGGAACTGAATAATAATAATTTTTAATAACTAAAAATGCACTAACTTTTTGGCTTGTCGTATCAAATGATGTGACTCTAGATATTTTACTGTAAATCTTACCCACTTTTATGAGTTCTACCAAGACAAGTTAGATGCACAATAGACTCATCAAGTATGCATCACATAATTATTTTTATTTCTTATTTCTTATTTGTGACTTTATTTTTTGGTGTCAAATTATTTTCTTATATATGTATTATATTTCTTAATAAGTCATTTATGATTTGATATTAGCAGCTTCTCTAATGTGCTAGGAGGGGGATGATTAATGGCTAGTAGTGGTCCCAATACACTACTTTGATATTGTTAAGATACATTGTCTTGATCAGATAATGCGACAGTTTGGTTTATCTCAACACATCACAGATTATGTTGATACAAGTGATGAATTGCATAATGGCCGTCACTAAGGCAGAAGAGAAAATAATTGTTTCGTAATTCCTGTAACTTATCTAAATCCTTAGCATGCTAAGAGAAATAAGATATTTGTAGAGCGACACTCGACAATTGATTTAGAGAGTTGCATGAGATGATATATAAGTATAACACAACGAATTATTACATTAACATGAATGTATTTTTCAAGGTGTCCACAAAATCTAATGCATTACGAGGCTTGTTTTTTGAGACAGAATCAATTGATATGCATTAGTTTCTTTTATAACATTTATTAAATATCTTGTTTATATATTATAGATGATAATAATGATAATTATATATATATATTATTTAATATGGAAATGAGACATGTCATGACCAATACTACGCTATCTTTATGTTGTGATGGATTTTAGAAAGTTAAAGAGGCTAAGCATCTTAAAAGATACTTTTTGATGAAC
>Ga0307515_10018660_pt1 | contig 12529 bp, 16 predicted proteins | sample 17_EM_MG_FD_194513 | JGI IMG/M metagenome (GOLD analysis project Ga0307515, IMG submission 194513) | Populus trichocarpa ectomycorrhiza microbial communities from riparian zone in the Pacific Northwest, United States - 17_EM | ecosystem: Host-associated > Plants > Roots > Unclassified | place... | reverse complement strand
CGTTTGCCTACCGCTCTGGACCTGAACCATCAGTGGGGTCATCACGAGACGCACACGTACGTTCACCGTCCAACATTTACGATATCCTTCTAATTCAAGCCTCCCGACAAGACTTGTGATTACAGCCGAGCGCACCAACCATAACGAGGACGCACGGTTGTTTAGGGTCGGGAAATTCCGCGTCCCAATCAATTCCCATTAAATCAACCACTAAATCTGACGGGTTCCACTAGGTCACGGAAGCTGCGATTCAGTCATACACGGACGTCGTCAAACTGGTCCCAGAACTCGAACGCGCGGTGGAAAACCCGCCCGGGTACTTGGAATGGCGTTGTCTCTGTTGTCTTGCTTTTATCAAAGACAAACAAGACCCTACTCGGATGGAACGCCCCAGAGTTCACTCTTGGTGTGCAGGAAACCTCCGAGAGGTTTACTCCGATTTGGACAAGGATTACTCCCATGCGGCAGCTAAGCAGGCTATCCCGTTCCTCGTGAGGGAAATTAATGAGTCGAAGAACCCCGAAGAGGTGGCGCGCAAGTTCCAACTGATGGTTGAAGCTCCTGATGCCGTTCGACCGTTTTATGATGTTGGATATGGGCATTACCGATGACGACGACGGAGCGCTACTCCAGCGGTGCCTTGAACGACTCCTTGGCGGAGGTTGAGAGGAAAACCGTGAGTCTGGTTCTTCGATCAATGTCCGTGCTACTCCGTTTTCTAGTAGATGCCGTGTGTCTTCCGTGTAGCTTGCTTGGAATGCGTTGTGACTTTCACGTGTTTCATCATACCAGCCCTACGGCTAAGTGGCGGATAAGGGGGCGACAAGAGGCGCCTTCGACATTATTCCGACCGCTGACGCCATATTGCGGGGTATGAGAATCATCAAGGACGTTTACCACAGTGGCGAGGAGTGTAGATTTTGTACGGAGGGGAAGGCCCTTGAGTGAGTAAGCCTACGTTCCGAGCTTGAGCTTGGGCATACGTGGGTTGTTCCCTCGGGTACTTCCCGCCACTCACAGCTTCCGGATGTGATCTGGAGGGCCTCGATGCTCTTGGCTGTTAGCACACGCAGAGCATCTTCGAGCGCATGTGCGGGTAAACGTCCAGCCCGAAACCCCAAACCGGTCTGGATCTCCTCAAAAGATACAATTTAGCAGTCACGGCCTTTCACCGTGCCTACAACGCCCGCTTTTCCACCATTCCCGAATTCCTAGGCAATGATAATTCGCTCGCGTAATTCCATACGCTATCCGGAACGTCAAATTTCCAGGGGAGAAAGACTCGATTCAGAGTCAACGATGTCCGAACGCCGTCAACTTCATCACACGATACTTTCATATAGTGGGGAAAGCGGAAACAAAGGGAGCAGGGTACAGGGATGAGAGCGATGACTCCGAGTCGTGGGTCACTGCAAATGATACAGCTGTGTGCGTTTCCATAGACCGAAGTTTCCTGTCAGTGTCCGCACATTCTATGCTCCACCGTACCCGTATACATCGTGTAATTCTTTTGTTCCTGTGCCCTTAGCGAGTCACCTGGCACCCGCTACACCCAGACGTCAGAACGGATCAATCCTGCTGCCGGAATGCTCCCGCAAGCGGCCACCCCCATGATCCTCCGCCACTTTTACCATCGGGGGCTGCTCCTGCCGTCTTCTAGTTGCTACTATACTGCATCTGTCAAATTGGCCAATGAGTTCGGTTGGATCGCGGTATCAGTGTCTCACCCCGGCGGCCTGGACGAAATTGATTCGGACCGTGCCGGTGCTCGGGGCTTGACTGCATCTGGCACTGGAATGATTTTACATTGTGGCCGGAAACTCAGCGCCCATCCCCTCGGGCCTCGAGTTACTACCCTCATCTCCCATCCCTCCCCACCATGGATCTGGGAGCTATCACGGTCGTGCGGTGAGTTCTCTTATCTCCATCGCAGTGCAGCTTGGCAGGCTCATGGTCGAGGCCGTAGTCGAGAAGATGAGACCGGTGAAGGCTCACGCACGCCCACCAGAAGGGACTTCGTGAGGTAGGCGTTGTATGGTGGGCTAACCACCTCACCGGGTACTGAGATTATGTTCAGGGAACACAGGAATTCGAGCGACCCACCAAGAGATGCACCCGACCCTCTAGACCGTTCTCCATCATGGTATGGTTTGCATTCCTCCAGTTTCGAACCCCTCTGATCCCTGATCATAGCCAGAATCGAGGGAATGCGCAAGAGGACGGGGGTGCCGGGGGGTTGATAGGACAGGCGACGGAAGGGTACGTATCGATTCCCCTCCATCGGCCGTACAAAATACCCAATCGATTACATAGAAAGACGGAAGGACCAATGTCACAACAGGAAGACCCTTGCACCCGATTCTACAAGATTTACCGAAAGGAGGCCGAGGAGTACGATAAGGAATTTATGAAGAAATACGACGAAGACCTGAACACCACCTTGATATTCGTGAGTCTTCCACGTTTTCCAGACACACGTGTGCTAAGTCGGATGACAGGCCGGTCTGTTCTCCGCCGTGGCTTCCGCATTCATCATCGTGGTCCATTCAGAGTTCCAACCAAACCTGAACGAAGAGACGAACGCCCTCATCCGTGTCATGATCTACACCATGAACAGCACTGCCTTCGGGGGTGAGGCCCCCACTGTCCCACAGCGGACCGGAACCCCGCCCATAATGGTTCAAGTCCAGACGATCCTGGTCGCAAGCTTTTGCGTTTCTCTCCTCTCCGCCCTCCTAGCGATGCTCGGCAAACAATGGATCAACCGATGCGCGCCGGCCAACATTCGAGGAACGATCATCGAGCGGAGCCGATACCGGCAGCGGAAGTTGGACGGGATTGCCAACTGGTATTTCGACTATGTGATGGAGTCACTGCCATTGATGTTGCAGGTCGCACTCCTGCTTCTCGGCTGCGCTCTCTCTCGCTACCTCTGGGAGTACAACACGACGGTAGCATCGGTTGTCGTTGGCGTCACCTCGTTCGGCGTTCTCTTCTATCTGTTCATTGTCGTCGCGGGGGTGGTTTCTGTGAACTGCCCGTATCAAACTCCAGGTGCGGATTTCATCCGTCACATCCCCGATGCCATTGGTCGTATCCCATATATCCTCTACTGGATCCAAGATACCATTCGCTCTATCCGAGATATATTCCGCCGCATTCCACATATCCCCCATCATCTCCTTTGGGCCTTCCGCGCGTTCTACCAGGCTTTCCGCACATCCATCAAAGAGTCCCATTGCCTCGGTGTTCTCACCGAACTGGCCAACAATCTCAAATGGATATATGTCGGGTTCAGATGCCACCTGCTACCCAATGTCGCCTTCGACCTCCTATGCACCTTTCTCTCCACCATCCCTTTATTGCCCTTTGCATTGGCTGCGGATGCTTGCGAGGTTATAATCTGGCTGTTGGTCGGTCTTACTCGCCAAGTTTACCACGCCCTATTGGAGTTGCTGACCGAGCGGCGAATGCTTGTACAAATCTTGGACCTGCGTTGCATCTCATGGACACTCAAAATATCAGTGGATGAACCTATTCGTCGGTCGGCCCTGGAGTACCTTGCAACAGTGATGCTGGATGACTCGCACCCCACTCAGGTTGTCACAGACTGGCTTGACATTCTTCTCGATTGCGTCAAAGTCACAAACAAAACCGTGACAATCGTTCAAGGGTTAGAAGAGCTCACAGCAACTTCTTCCCTGTTTTGTCTGCGTATGCTTTCCCACCTCGTAGCCATGAATCCGACGCCAAAAATCCTTGAGGACGTCCGCCGGCGGTACACCAGGACCATCTCATCCGAAACCAGTTTTGCCGACCCCCTGGTTCCCTGCCTTTTGGGTGCAATCCATCGTGTATTCCATCAAAAGCACATAGAAGGCCAAATCTTCCCCTTTCCTCAGCCCCGGGTCTGGTGGCGGGTCCAATGGAACAACTACGAACCATCCAGTGATGAGCATGTCAAAGTCGCATGCGCTCTCACAAACTTTGCATGGTTCGAATACCGAAGGGGTGGTAGCAGTGCGAAAGTTCCCCGATGGATCCTCCGCTTCGCACTTCACTCTCTATCTCGAGATCCTCTACCCCCAGCCTCTGTTGTCACTGATTCCCTATCAATTATCGCAATTGATCTGGGATGTGACGTCTCAGATATCGTCATCATACATCCCCCAGACCAGAGGTGTGTTCGTATTAAGCAAGTGATCATCGCTCTGACCCAGTATCCAGCGCACAACTAAAGCGGATCTTGGATCTAATAACAAGGCAACTCATGACCTGGGCAAACACTCATGAATGGGATACCCTCCACCGCAACCGCAAGGCTATCACCACGCTCTTTCCGTACGCGGCGCTGCAGGAGCGATATAAGGAACACCCAGAGATTTTAAACGTATTCCTGCATGCTGCCAATGCCTCATCGTCAGGTGAATTCCTGTGGGGCCACACCCAACCGTTCATGAACACGCTGCTCAATGACACAAGTGATATTCCCCTAAAACGGGCCGCAATGTTTGCATCGCCCTACATACCCTGGTACGGGGAGGAGTCCCGGGATCTAGTTCAAGCGTGGGTGGCAACAGCATCCACAATTCCAAAGGAGAAAGAGATCGCTCCGAGCGTTGTCGGCGCACTATTACAGATCGCATTCAATGGATTGCTACCGCCGGGAAATCATGGCGACGTTTGGTCGTGGTTGACACTACGGCCTTCTCTACCACCTATCTCCAGGGGACGCTACCAGGGAAGTCATTCGCGCGTAATGCAGCAGGTCCGAGGACTCAAGGACATCGAGATCCTCAAGTCCTACTTGCTCGTCGTCTGGTCGGAGTGGGACTCCCTCCCGCATTCCCCCACGATGTGCGAATGGATACGTGAGGAGTTCAGCGGAGTCGAGGCGAATTCCCACCGGGCAGAACTTGTGCAACGGTTGGACGAAGTCATCGGGGAGTTGGACAAAGGGTTGGAGTACCTTCAACGTGACGAGCCGGACCTCAGGGAGTGGGAGTTACGGGGGAGAAAGAGACGATATGAAGAACTCAGGAGGATGTTGAAGGAAATCCCGGAAGCGCCAGAGACCCTGACCTGTATGTCTTCCAGATTGATCAACCTTTTCGACCTTCTAACTCTGGTGGAACACGCATAGGATCTCACTCAATATTCGCACGCGCGCTCCCCATCCCGTACCCGCAGTTTATTGTCTGAAATGCTCGGTGCTTATTCCCCCCATACCACTCGTCGGTTCAAACACCTGCCCGTTCTTTCATTGTCGTCAGATTTCCTTTCACCGTTCTCATCGCCCCAAAGTCGTTGCTGTGTCTTCTAGTGGTCCAACGAGCAAGCCTCTTCAGCTGTTAACAGACAGACGTTTATCTACAGCACGGCATTGTTGAATCATTATTTTTTTCGTGATTTGCATGGTGCCACGAGAGTTTGCTTGATGTCTTTTTCATGTCTTCGTAGTACCCCTGTCTACGCCTAGTTTCGTGCGTCTATGCTTCGAATTGGATACGCGATACTCTATCATATTACGATGGGGTGCCAATGTCTACTACGAGGCTGATACGGCGCACTAAGAAATACGGCCAAAGAGGATCCCTCAGAAACACGCGTCTTGTTGGCGGCGTTTGTGGGATTCAACCGCTCATGGCAACAAAACGTTTGTATTGGATGTCAGTTGTACAGCGTCTACCCTAAAACGCGTGGCCGAATAAATTGGATACGGTGTGTTCATATCCTGCCTGTCGGCGTAGACTTTACATCAAGGGGCAGGGATCCAGATCTCCGGCTGGACCGACCCGGCAGAAACAGGTACGAGGCGGACCAGGTGCATGTGCTCGAAGTCCATGAATCCCTCGCCAATTTTCCATTGTTGATCGGTGGATCTGTCCATGATGTGTCCCTGTGATCTGGTTGTGAGCCGCAAACGACGGGGGATTCCGAGGTGATGTGGACCTACAGCCGTGGATTTAAGGTACCGGTCGAGCCGCTTAGCGACTTCGTATACAAACTTGCTGCGAGTTATCGAGACACGGTTCTTCCCCCAAGTCGAGGTGAGGATCTGCATTTGCAGTTAGCAGGTGATAACACGAACGGGCTGGTAGTCATCACCTGAACCGAGCCATCTCGGTACCCAGGAAACTCGGGTCGACATCAGCGCTGGTACGAGGTGGCGATTGGAGAATAATCATACCAAAAACCTGCAAGTAACGACTCTAACTTCACTTCCAAACATCGGATCGTCCCAGCCGTCGAGACCTGTGAATTTCTTGCGAAGCGCATCTCCCATATTTATGCCAGGTAGGCCGTTCACAGTGAAGGCTATCGGTTCAGATGGTTTGAAATCCCATTGTCTTCTGCCGCGAGTGTAAGGTCTCTGCGGCACCTTGACCCATCCAGTGGCCAAAGTTGGGATGGGGGGTGAATACGGGATTGGATCCTGGATTGAGGGTAGATCCCAGATTGGGATTGGCTTTGGTATTCACTGAATGAGGAACCGGCCGAGGATGCATCCCGAGTAAACGCACCGGCGAGACAACGGGACACACGATGGAAGGCCACATGAGGCCAACACTCGCGGAATCCCTCCCACTGCTTTCGTTCCATTGCGTTGCACAGATCTGCGAAATCAGAAACTCGAGGTCCTGGAGGGTGGGTATACGTGTTTCGTCGTCTGCGTCACCTTTCTGCGGAGCCACATAAGATAGGGAGGTTACTTCACTCTCCATACCTCCCTCAGTATTCGAGTCAGAGGGATTCTGCACGGGCGAGTTCGTCGTTGGCAGGTTCGCCGTCCAAAACCTTGAACCTTCCTCCAAGCACAGGAGTACATCTTTGATCCCCGGGCGGTCGTCCCGTTTGGGTATCCAGCAACTCTCCAACACCCCCCAGACACCATCCGTGAACCACGCCCCCCCCGCGCCTTGAGGCCGCTCGGGGCGTTCACCCCTACTGACCTTCACAACTACAGCACAGGCATCATATTGGGGAAATGGCACTTGCCCACTCAGAACCTCCCATATCACCATTCCGAGCGCGTAGCAATCCGATTGTTTGGTTCGCCGGCTGTCTTTAAGACCGAAATCCTCCGGATAGAACAGTTCCGGACTCATCCATCGAAATGTACCTCCATGTATGGAGGATCCAAGGCTGGTGGTGTCCGATATGGTCGCAAGTAGGCCGAAGTCTGCTAGACGGGCGTGGCTAGTTCCATCGATAAGTATATTAGCCTTGGCAATCTCCGTTAGAGCTGGAGAATGACTCTTGCTCTCGAATACTTACCCCCTTAAGATCTCCGTGAACCATTCGCTGATCATGCACGTAGATCAATCCCTTCGCAACGTCTCCCAGCTACGGAAATCGCATCATCGTTAATGAGCGAGGATAACAAGAAACTAGGTGGAAAAGCTTACAAGCTCGAACCGATTTATATTCTGATGGGCCTTCACAAATTGGTTGATGTTGCCATTCGGCATCCATCCCGACACCATCGCGAACTGTGTCTCAGACATTATCACTCCCAGCAGGGGCAACACGTTCGGATGACGGAGTCCTCTCCATGCTACGAACTCCTTGCAGAATCTCTAAGTGGGTCACGATGAGTGCGTCAATGAAAAGAAACAGGTAGCTCCACTGGTGACTCACGCGAGTGAACTTTTGCAAGTCACTGTCAGCGTATCTCCTCAGCACCTTGACCGCGACCTCCTGCCCTCGATATTCATGCTTCCACACGTCTCCAAACCCACCACGAAACAGAGGCACCCCCGTTGAAACGTCGGATAGCTCGATCTGCAGTGGCCTAGGAAGCAGGACGTGGCCAGCACACATCTCATATAGTGACCTCATACATTTCTTCCGAGTTTCTGGCGCAAGATCAAGACTCCCCAACGCCTATCAAGGCGCAGAAGATCGAGAGCGAGGTCAATCACTTGATTCGTCAAGAACGAAAGAAGGACAACATACCTCATCGGCCGTGTCGACGAAGGTCTGGGTGTCGCATCCTCGGAGATGACCAACCATGTCGGTCGCCCTCTCGCTAGAGAAGATTGACTCGATGAGTGAGAAAAGTTCACCTGGGGGGACGGCGCCGCCGATCAAACGTTGCAAGGCTCGTTCCCCGGAGTCGGGGGAGGGGGGTGGTCCGGCTGGTGCTGGGAAGCTATATCCACGAGATCTTCCGTTGTACACGTCGTATTAGAATGCTTCCAGTGACTTCACAATAGGAAATACTGACGTGGCCTGTGTTGAATAGATGGTCAATGAGATCGGCATGCAGAGATAAAAGTCAAAAAACGGTTCTACTCCGAAGTGGCAACCACATACATCGAAAATCCTCAAGGTCTTCTGGATCTCCATCTTCCACAGGACGGGGCATGCCCCGGCGGACCCAGAGTGCCGCTCCCAGAGATGGTTGACACCTGACGCGTGCTTGCAGGCCTTTAAGTTGGTCTCAATGGAACGTATGGTCCTGGTACCATCGTTATAATCGACAGGGAGGGTTAGGCCAGAACGAGATACTTTTCTAAACCCTCGATTGCCTCCTGGGTAGGTCCGTTCAGGTTATCCATGACCCTCCCTTCTGTCGCAATCTTCAACACGTGGCACGCTCGGACGCAGTACTTTGCCAGTTCCACAAACTCGTCGTCGTCCACCATCTCGTCCTGACCGTATCTCCGAGAAATAAGTAGAAGAAAGGGAGCAGAACGATAACCCTCACCCTGACGAGACCTAAAATAATGATTACAGACTCAAAAAGCGCTTTTACGGGAATGATTTCTAGTGTGTCCTTGGCGACGGTGAGGATTTCGATGTCAGCGTTCAACGCTAGGGTTGCCTCTGAGTGAGATTTGACACTGGGGGATGGATCGCCAACCACCCAGGGTTCGAAGGTCATGATACAGGATGGCGGGCAATGGGGGGGTCGGGGCGAGAGAGCGAGCAGTTGGATAGTTGGACACGGGACCCCCGCCTGGCCGACATATTCAGTACGTAGCGCGTAGCGTTACGGGACCCGCTATCCCGCCGCCACCATTATCTTGGGGTTTTTTTCTTGCTTCAGCATTTATGTTTATACCCCGCAACAACTACCTAAAATGCAAGGGCAAGACACGGATTAGTGAATAAAGGGTTGGATATATATGTGTACTGGACACGAATCTTTCTGGAGCTATTCCACCCGGCTGTGTTATTCTACTCGGACTACTAAAACGGCCCCATCATACAGGCTCGCTACGAAAACTCGCCAGTAAATCGCTTATACTCAATGGAGATCTTCCCGCTCGGCGTTCAGCCGCTTCTCCAGTTTCATCGCAGGAGGCTGCACCGATCCGCAATTTGTGGACATATCCCACCGTGTGTTCTCAGGGGAAACTTGACGACAAGATGCGAGGGCGCCTGATGGGCCACGCTACCGGGCCTTGGGTCAGAACAGCGTCGACAGTGGTATGGAGACTCTTTGTTTGTGGCTTGAGTCTTACGTAGTAAGCATTGATATTGTTCTGAGCAGTAAGCTAGATAGTCCTTGGCGTGTAGCGAAGAGTGTTTGGGCGGAAACCCGTGGGGTTTCGGCGGCACTGGGAGATCAGCTGCGATGAGTGGTAGGCTTTCTTCATACGCAGTGACTCACTTCTGCTTCTTCCGCGCAACTCTGTAGTCCAAGTCTTGTGTGTGACCCTATTTGCAGTTTGCACACTGGATGAAAAATCTCTGTCGCTAATCGGTTGTTTGGCTTGGTCTCCAGACTTGCTTTATGATTTTGTCGTGATCCTTCGTGTGCAAACTACTTTTGGGAGTGATTGGAAGGTGAGGGTGAGTTTAGGATGAAGACGGGAGGTGGAAGGATTGTGGAGGTAGCGGCGAGAGTCGCGTGTGATCGATCCTCCCGCCAGTTACAAAGACTCAACCCTTGCTACTTCATTCGTACCTCTCCGTGCCAGACTCTGGAGCGAATCTTGGATCTGATAACCAGGCGACTCACGACCTGGGCCAACGCTCATGACTGGCGCACTTTCAAGCGCAAACACAAGGCTATCACCACACTCCTCCTGTATGCGGCGTGGCAGGAGCGATACAGGCAACAGCCAATGATTTTCGACGCATTCTTGTATGCTGCCAATGCCTCACAGTCATTCGGATTCCTGTGGCACTACTTCCAACCGTTCGTGAACATATTCCTCAGTGACGCAAGTGATACCTCCCTAAAATGAGCCGTAATGCTCGTGTCGCCATACATATCCCGGGACACGCGTGGTTCACAGGTTCTGATTCGAGTGTGGGTAGAAACAGCATCCGCAATTCCATGAAGGAGAAAGAGGTCGCTCCGAGCGTTGTCGACGCACTATTGCAAATCGTATGGTTTGGATCGCTACCGCCGGGCGACTATGACGACGTTTGGTCGTGGTTGATACTACAGCCTTCTATACTGCCTATCTGCGAGGGGCGCCGCGTGGGAAGTCATTTGGGTGTAATACGGCGGGTCCGACGACTCAGGGACATCGGGATCCTCAAGTCCTACTTGCTCCTCGTCTGGTCGGAGTGAGATTCCATCCGGGATTCTGGTTTCTCCACGATGTGCGAATGCATATGTGAGGAGTTTAGCGGAGTTGAGGCGAATTCTCACCATGCAGAACTTGTGCAACGGTTGGACCACGTTATCGGGGAGTTGGACAAAGGGTTGGCGTACCTTCAACGTGACAGACCGGACTTCGAGGAGGAGGATCTGCGAAAGAGGAAGGGACAATACGAGAAACTCAGGAAGATATCGAAGGAAATCCCGGAAGCGCCGGAGATCCCGACCTGTATGTCTTCCAGATTGGTCAATCTGTTCGACCTTCTAACGTCTAACTCCGGTTGACCACATAGAATCTCACTAAACGTCCATATGTGCGCTCCGTGCCCCGTATACACAATCGATTGTCTGGAATAGCCCTAGTCCCCCCTACTTATACCGTTCTTCGTTCGAATGCCTGCCCGTTTTTTAACTGCCGTCAAATTTCCCTTTCCCGTTCTCATTGCCTCCAAGCTGTTGTTGTATCTTCGACTGAAGTGGGCCTCTTAGACGGTTAGCGGAGAGACGTCTATCCACGGTACGGTATTTTTGAATGGTTTTTCCTTTTTCTTTTCGTGACGCAGTGCCATGACAAGAGTTTGTTTGAAACCGACATCGTCTATATATACGGAATTGGCGCAGCGAATATTCAAACAACCCGTCAAATTGATCCCAGCGATAGATCTGTGAGGAACAGTATACGAGATAGATAGTAAACGGAAGCCGGGAGCCATCGTAATTCGTAACGAACATGCACAAGTGAAACCAACACATTACCGAACATACACGGTCCACACAGACGAGTCTGAGTCCAAAACAGTGGCTACCTGACCCAGGCCCCGCAAAGAGGCTTCGAACAGGTGCCCCTGCGACAATGAACTCCGCCTGCCTGACCACTTGCGTGAAACAGCATGTGTTAGGGTAGTGTTTCAATCCACCCTCCAGGATGCAACGCGCAACGAGTCCTACACGCAGCGCCCGGAAAAAAATCACAAACAGGGTGCCGGAATCGAATCAGGCTTCTAGCCTCATTTGACACCCGCAGGCCCCGAAGATAAAGCATGATGGGATCCTATCCACGTTTCCCCATGGAGAAACATGATGAGGGTGTTAAATAACAGGTGAGGATGTGTTTCAGGCGTTTGAGGAACGAAGGCGGGGGTATTGCCTTCCTGCCTTTTCATTCTCACGTAATCAGCAAACTCAAGTCCAAGCACGCAGATAACGACATACCTTCAAGGTACGCGAGGATCTCAGAGGTTTCCGGTCGTTTCGCAGGGTTCTTGTGCCAGCACCTTTTCGTTAATTCCCAGACTGTTGGGTTTAATCCAAGCACTTCAACGGAATCCGGTTTGGGTGGCCTTTCTCCGTTTATAACCCGGAAAATGACAATCGGGTCTGAACTGTTAGAGAACGGAACATTCCCGGTGTACAGCTAACGATAAGGCATATGAGCATTCAGCTCGATGTGTGGGAAACCACCAACCTCGATTATGACCATCGACAGTGCGTACATGTCAGACTTGACGGTGGGACTTTGTCTCTTGCGTTTGTCAGTGAACACGTCAAGGAGCTCTGGAGCGGTCCAGCGGATCATACTCCTGCCGCAGAGTGCTGACGCGTCGTCCGAAATGCCATTCCTTGTGATCGAGGAAAGGCCGAAGTCAGCAAGGAGGGGGTTACCCTTGGAATCAATGAGGATGTTAGACTACGGGTAAGTCCGACGAGTCAGTGCTTGTGACGGTGGCTAAACGTTTTGCTTACGATTTTTAAGCCTCCGTGGATCAACTCATTAGAATGGAGATGGTGGAGGCCGCGCGTGATGCCAACCAACTGAACATCTGCGGTGAGCGCGACTCTACCGATCGAAGCACCACCGCAAAGTAGACACTCACGAGACTGCTGCGATCGATTTGCGTCCGAGTCTTCACGTAGTCCAGCAAATTACCATTATCTATCCACCTGGAAACAATGGAGAGCTCGAAC
>Ga0307515_10018659_pt1 | contig 12530 bp, 9 predicted proteins | sample 17_EM_MG_FD_194513 | JGI IMG/M metagenome (GOLD analysis project Ga0307515, IMG submission 194513) | Populus trichocarpa ectomycorrhiza microbial communities from riparian zone in the Pacific Northwest, United States - 17_EM | ecosystem: Host-associated > Plants > Roots > Unclassified | place... | reverse complement strand
CCGGGCGCCGGGCTGTCCTCGCTCGCTGTCGACGCGTCGCTTCGACCAGATCGGGTCGGCACGACGCGCGAGGCCGCTGGCACCCGTGCTGCACGACGCGATGGGGTGCATCGAACTCGACGACGAGGCGGCCTGGAGCGCAGCGCCGTGACGGCGAACATTGCTATGGTCTCCGTCGGCAAACCCACCGCATGAAGCTCGTCGCAAAGTACACGCTCGTGCTGGTGACGGCGCTGGCCATCGCCCTGTCGCTGCTCACGGTCTATCGCACGGAGCGGGATCGCGACGGCTTCGAACGTGACATGGCTGCCGACCACCGCGTCGTCGGCCATGTGCTGCAGAGCAACGCGGCGGAGCTGTGGAGCGTGCGCGGCGAGGCCACCCCGCCGCCCGGCGAGCGCGCGATCGATCACCTCATCGATCGCGCCAACCAGACCGCGGGCCCGGCGCGCTTCGAGTGGCTCGGTGGAGACCCGCTGGCCGGCGAGGTCCAGGGCATCGAGGGTCGCGATTTCGTGTCGCGGTTTCCGGTCCGGGTCGGCGACCGCACGATCGGAGCGATCGCGGTGCGCGAATCGCTCGATGACACCGACCGCCTCGTCCGCCACGGGGTGCTGTTCAGCGTGGTCAGCGTCGCGATCGTCGTGCTGCTGTCGTTCGTCGCCTCGCTGGTGCTCGGCCGCTGGCTCGTCGGCAAGCCGATCGGCACGCTGGTCGACAAGGCCCGGCGGATCGGCCAGCGCGACTTCTCGGGTGCGGTGGAGCTACATCGCGGCGACGAGCTCGGCGAGCTGGCCGCGGCGATGAACGCGATGAGCGCCGAGCTGGCGCGGGCGCTTCACCAGATCAGCCTGGAGACCGAGGCTCGGGTGCGCGCGGTCGAGCAGATGCGCCACGCCGATCGGCTGTCCACCGTCGGCAAGCTCGCCGCCGGCGTGGCCCACGAGCTCGGGACGCCGCTCAGCATCGTGGGAGGGCACGCCCAGATGATCGCGGGTCGCGAGGTCACCGGGGACGCGATCCTCGACGGCGCACGCGCGATCGACCGCGAGGCCACACGGATGAGCCGGATCGTCCGGCAGCTCCTCGACTTCGCCCGCCGGCGCGGTCCGGAGGGGATCACCAGCGACGTCGGCACGGTCGCCACGCAGTGCCTGGACCTCCTGGCGCCGATCGCCCGGAAGGCCGGCGTCACGACGACGCTCGAGATCGCCGAGCCGCTCCGTGCGGTGATCGACGAGGAGAGCCTGCAGCAGGTGCTGACCAACCTGGTCGTCAACGCGGTGCAGGCGATGCCGGCCGGCGGCGGGCTCCGGGTCGCGATGGCGCGCGAGCGCGCCGCGTCGCCGGATGCTCCGGGCGGCGCAGCGAACCCGTGCATCCGGATCGCGGTGACCGACACGGGGAACGGCATCCCCGAGGACGCCATCGCCCACATCTTCGAGCCGTTCTTCACGACCAAGCAGCCCGGCGATGGCACCGGGCTGGGGCTCGCGGTCGTGTACGGGATCGTGGTCGACCATCACGGATGGATCGCGGTCGACTCGAGCGAGCGTGGTACGACGTTCTCGGTGTTCCTGCAGGAGGCAGCCTCGTGACCAGGGCCGACGTCCTCGTGGTGGATGACGATGCCGGCATGCGCACGATGCTCGAGACCCGGCTGACCACCCGTGGCTACAAGGTCGCGACCGCGGCCTCGGGATCCGAGGCGATCGACGTCGTCCAGCGCGACACCATCGAGGTCGTCGTCAGCGACGTCAACATGAAGGGGATGAATGGAGTCGAGCTGTGCCAGCGCCTGCTCGAGAGCCGGCCCCAGCTGCCGGTCATCCTCATCACCGCGTTCGGCTCGATGGACCTCGCGATCCAGGCGATCCGGGCCGGGGCCTACGACTTCGTGCCCAAGCCGTTCGAGATCGATCACCTCGTCCTGGCGATCGACCGCGGCGTCACGCTCGCCCGGCTCACCGACGAGGTCCAGCGCCTGCGCCGCGCCGTCGCGCCGACCGGGTTCGGCGAGCTGATCGGCGACAGCCCGAAGATGGCCGAGCTCTACGCGCTGCTCGGCAAGATCGCGGCGTCGCCGGCGCCGGTCCTGATCACCGGCGAGAGCGGCACCGGCAAGGAGCTGGTCGCGCGGGCGATCCACGCCGCGGGCGAGCGGGCGGCCGGCCCGTTCGTCGCGGTCAACTGCGCGGCGATGCCGGGCCAGCTGCTCGAGAGCGAGCTGTTCGGGCACGACAAGGGGGCGTTCACCGACGCGCGGACGGCCAAGCCGGGGCTGTTCGTCGCCGCGAAGGGCGGCACGATGTTTCTCGACGAGCTCGGTGAGCTGCCGCTCGAGGTCCAGCCGAAGCTGCTGCGCGCGTTGCAGGAGCGCACCGTGCGACCGGTCGGCGCCACCGTCGAGGTCCCGTTCGATGCGCGGCTGATCTGTGCGACCAACCGAAACCTGGAATCGATGGTGGAGGCGCACGCGTTTCGCGAGGACCTGTTCTTCCGGATCAACGTGCTGGCGGTCGAGCTGCCCCCGCTTCGGGCCCGGGGCGGCGATGTCCTCGTCCTGGCGAGCCACTTCCTCGATCGCATCGCGGCGCGCGCGGGCAAGCGGATCGTCGGGTTCTCGCCCGAGGCGGCGCAGAAGCTGATCGCCTACGCATGGCCGGGCAACGTCCGCGAGCTCGAGAACTGCATCGAGCGCGCCGTCGCGCTGGCCTCGTTCGATCAGATCACGGTCAGCGACCTGCCCGAGAAGATCCGCTCGTTCCGGTCGACCCAGATCGTGCTCAGCAGCGACGATCCCAGCACGCTCGTGACGCTCGAGGAGCTCGAGCGGCGCTATGTCGTGCGCGTCCTCGAGGGCCTCAACGGAAACAAGGCCGCCGCGGCCCGCGTGCTCGGCATCGAGCGCAAGACGCTGTATCGCATGCTCGAGCGCTGGGCCGAGCGTCCGACGTGACCGTCAAGCGGGCAGCGGCGCCCACGATGTCGCGGTGCGCCGAACGATGATCTCGCCGATCAAGCGACGGAGCGCCGCGGTCGAGAACGGCTTTGCGAGCACGATGGCGCCGAGCTCTTGCGCGCGCGCGTGGACGAGCGCGGACGGGAACGCCGTGATGATGATCAGCGGGACGTCGCAACCGAGCTCGGTCCAGGCATCGAGCACCGCGAGCCCGTCGTAGGTCGGCATGCAGACGTCCGTGATCACGACGATCTCGGGGACCTGATCGCGGGCGCTCATGAACAGTTGCAGGAGCGTCCACATCAGCTGCCGTCCATCGCTGACCTCGACGACCTCGGCGAACTGCTCGCCGACCGCCGCGCGCACCAGCCAGCGGATCTCGGACGAATCATCCGCGATCACCAGGCGGGGGGGATGCTCGGTCCGCGGCTGGATCGCGGGCTGGGTCGCGGGCTGGGAAACGGCGGAGTCATCCTGCATCGATCACCTCGACGTGGTCCTGTGCATCGCGTGCGCCAGTTCGCCGAGGCGAATCCGTCATGCCCTGTCGGCGAACCCGGGCAGATCGGCCTCGGATTCGCGCCGGCGCTGGTGCGTCGAGCCGCCCCGGCCGAGTCCAAACGACACGCGGTGTCGGATTGCCGTCGGCGGCGCGACCCGCGCGGGGCTCGCATGGCCTGGCGCACGCGATGCATTCGCGGAGGTCGTGGAGAACCACCATGATGAAGCACCTGTTCCTTGCATTGTCGACGGCCGCGCTGCTGTGCGCGCCGATGTCTAGCGCCTGGGCGCAACCCGGTCCCGAGGACCCCGAGGCGTCCGACGCCGATCCGGCGGAGGCCGTTCCGCCGCCGCCGACCACGCAACCCGCGCCGCCGCCGCGGATCCCTCCTCCGATCCAGGCCCGCGCTGCACCGGCGACCGGGCAGTGGGTCTACGCGCAGCAGTACGGCTGGATCTGGATGCCGTACGGCGATCAGTACGTGCAGACTCCTGCGGCCGCGCAGGCGAGCACCGACGCGTCTCCGATGGAGTACGTGTACGTTCCCGTGTACGGCTGGACCTGGGTCAACGCACCGTGGATCTGGGGCTGGGGGCCGGAGCTGTACTTCGGCGTCGGAGGGGTCGGCCACTTCGGCTGGTACCATCCGCGCGCGATCGTCGGGCACGGAGCGGGACCGCGCGTGGTCGGTCACCTCGGCGGCGGTCACTTCGGCGGCGGTCACTTCGGCGGTGGTCACTTCGGTGGCGGCCACTTCGGCGGCGGTCACGGCGGCGGCCATCGCTGACCCGCCGAGCGACCGTCCCACCGGTCATCGTCGTGTGCACGCGCGGCGGCGGCGGCGCGGGACGACGAGGCCGAGCGCGACGAGCGCGAGGACGATGGCGCTGGACGGGGCGCCGGTGGTGCAGCTGCCGCAGGCGTAGAAGCTGGTGCTGGGGAGCTCGGTGCTGGTGATGCCGGCGTCACCGTCGCCGATGGGGGCGACGCCCTCGCCGGACAGCTCGACGGTGAGCGGGCGCTGCAGCTGCGGCGAGGTGATCGACAGGGTCTTGGTCACCTTGCCGAGCTTGGTCGGGTGGAAGCCGACGCTGAAGGACGCGATCTCGCCGGGGTTGAGCGCGGCCGGGAAGCTGGGGCTGTCGATCGAGAACGGCGCCGGGACCTGCGGCGTGTCGAGCCGGAACGACGACGTGCTGCAGTTCTGCAGCGTGACCGGCTGGGCGTTGCGGGCGTCGACGTGGACGCCGAACTGGCCGAACGCGAGCATGTCGGGCGCGATCGCACCGCCGTCGCCGACGAAGGTCGCGGTCAGCGTGGTGCGGGCGGTGGCGCCGCCGGCGACGTCGATGGTCCAGACCACGTCGTCGCTGACCAGGCCGGCGAGGTCGCGCCGCTTGGGCGTGGCCGAGATCGTGGCGAGCTGGTGCGGCGCGACGACGCTGGGGTAGCCGAGCGGCGCGACCAGCACGAGATCGAACGGCGAGTCGGCGCTCTGCAGGGTCGGCGCGGACACGCCCAGGGTCGCGGTGCCGGTCGAGCTCAGCGCCACGATCCGCGGCGTGGTGGGCTGCTGGACGCAGAACGTGCCGAGCGAGACCGCGTCGGGGACGTGGTAGCCCACGGTGACCGCGGTGCCGGTGATCGGGATCGCGAGCGGCGAGCCGGTGCTCGGCGTGACCGTGATCCGGTTCTCGAGGCTGCCGTCGGTCTGCGGCGCGGCGGTCAGATCGAGGGTCGCGGGAGTCGTCGCCGGCGTGCCGCGCACGGTGAGGCCGGCGATCGCGGTCTCGAGCGCGGCGGCGGTCAGCATGATCGGCGCGCCGACGCTCGCGATCGCGACGTGGGACGTGATCGGCGCCGCGAGCCGGACCTCGCCGAGCAGGACCGCCGGCGGGGTCGCGACCAGCATCGCCGCGGGATCGCCGGTGCAGCGCAGCGTGACGTGGGCTGGCACGGTCTGGACGTCGGGCGCCGAGAGCTGGAGCTCGGCGATGGCGGTTCCGGCCGCGGTCGGCGTGCAGGTGATGGTGAGCGGGGTCGGCGCGGTGGTGGTCACCGCGAAGCTCGGGCCGGGCGCGACGGTGAACGGCGAGCCGGTCGGCGCGATCGCGACCATGGCGTCGGTGAGGTTGCGGGTGCCGCGGTTGGCGAGCGAGAGCGTGACGGCGCCGGCGGTGCCGACCGGCAGGGTCCCGAAGTCGAGCAGCTTGGGCGGCGCCGCGAGCTCGAGCGTGGGGCCGCTGCCGACGCCGTGCAGCGGCACCGACAGCGACCGATCGACGGTGTCGCGATAGTTGATGAGCAGGGTCGCGTCGCGCACGCCGATCGAGCGCGGATCGAACGCGAGATCGAGATCGGCGGTCTGGCCCGCGGTCAGGGTACAGACCGGCGACTGCGCGGCGTTGCACGGCGCGCGCGGCGTGACGGTCCAGTCCGAGGCGGCGCCGGTGCCGCCGTCGACCAGCTGGACGGCGAGCAGCCGGAGCGCGCTGGTGCCCGAGCCGGTGCCGGTGTTGGTGACATGGACCGTGGTCGGGGCCGTGGCGGTGACGACCTCGACGGCGCCGACGTCGACGGTGGTCGGCGACACCGCGAGCACCGGCGCGGTCGCCGCGCTGCCGGTGCACGCGAGCGCGATGGGCGCGGCGAGGCGGGTGCCGGCGCTGGTCGTGAGGTGGAGCTCGGCGGTCTGCCGTCCGACCGCGCGCGGCGTGCAGGTCACCACCGCGCGGGTCGTCCCGCCGCTGGCGACCGCGCGGATCGGCGCGTCGCACTCGCGCGCGTCGGGGTTGCACGGCGACGCGACCGCGAAGTTGCCGGCGAGATCGGTGGTCTCGACGAACAGCTCGGTGATCGGCGCGGCGCCGGCGTTGGTGAGCACGATCGGCCGCGACGCGGTGCCGCCGACGGCGACGGTGCCGAAGTCGATCGCGGTGGTGTCGGGCGTCAGGCTGGTCGCGGCGCCGTACGCGCACACCGCCTCGAGTTCGAGCAGCACGGCGCTGGTCGCCGAGCGCACGCGGTAGTTGCAGCGCTGCATGCTCGCGGGCGCCGGCGCGCAGGTGATCGCGAGCGACTGGGTCGCGCCGGGGCCGAGCGTGAAGCCGGTGAGCGGCGCGGCGCGGACGGCGGCGTCGCAGCCCGGCTCGGCGGTGATGCCGGTGGCGGTCACCGAGGTCGCGCCGGTGTTGCGCAGCACGATCGCGCCGCCGCCCGAGCCGCCGGCGGCGAGCTCGATCACCCCGACGGGAGGCTCGGCGACCAGCCCCGGGGCCGCCGCGGCCCAGCGCGCGCCGGCGATCGCGGCGGCCACCACGACCACGCGGAGCCGTCGCGCCGGGCGCCCGGTCATAGCCGCCCGATCACACCCAGGGTCGGGACGAACACGTCGGCCTCGAAGCGGTCATCGACGAAGAAGAAGTGCTCGTAGCCCACGTCGCCCTGGACGCTGAAGTGGCCGTTGATCTTGAGCTCGAGGCCGGCGGCGGCGCGCACGCCGACCGCGAGGCGCTTGGTGGTCTGGGGCATCGCGTCGGACTGGTCCTGAGGTTCCGCGTGATCGTACGCGAAGCCGGGCACGCCGACCGCGCCGTACGGCCGGAACACGCCGGTGAACGGCCGGTAGCGGACGCCGAGGTAGCCGCCGATCAGGTCGGACTTGAGCACCATCAGATCGATCTCGAGCTTGCCGCGCGCGATCGCGAGGCCGGCGCCGCCGGCGAACCCGCGGCCCTTGCCGTCGATCCGCAGCACGCTGATCACGCCCGAGCCGATCGCCTCGTCGTCGTCGAGGATCGGGTCGCCGCGGTCGGAGGTCTCGTAGCGCGGGACGATCGCGGACAGCGCGCGTCCATTGTCGCGGTCGTGCACGGTGCGCCCGCGGCCGGTGGCGTCGGGCGTGCCGTACTGGGTGCCGGTGATCAGCCAGCCCTCGACGCGCTCGGGCGGGGTGGCGTCGGACGGCTTCGGGCCCGCGGCGTCGGGCGCCTTGACCGGCGGGGCCGTGGGCGCCGGTGCGGCGGCGAGCGTCGGCGTGACCTCCTTGTTCTCGCCCTCGAAGCCGTTGATCGTCAGCTCGTCGCCGCGGTCGTCCTTGCGGATCCGCACCAGGTGCAGGCCGGTCCGCACCCGGGTGACCAGCGTGCTGCCGACCGGGATGAACGGGCCGCCGTCGATCGAGATCTCCGAGCCGTGCGGCGACACCCGCACGGTGAGGATCGTGAGCTGCTCGTCGAGCCGGAGCAGCAGCTCCTTGACCTCGGCGACGCGCTCGACGCCGGTCGCCGGGTCGGTCAGGTAGCGCTGGTAGGTGTTGGCAGAGTCGGCGAGCCGGCCCATGTCGTGTAGCGTCGAGGCCACGTTGAGCAGGATCTTCGGGCTGGGGAACCTGGCGTAGGCCTCGAGGAAGTTGGCGAGCGCCTGATCGAACGCTCCGGCGCGCAGCTGCTTGACGCCCTCGGTCATCAGCGCCTGGGCGAGCGGCCGGGTCGCCGGGTTATCGACCGCGATCGCCGGATCCTGCGTGATCGATTGCAGCACCGCGGCGATCTGCTTGTCGTCCTTGATCTGCGCGAGCGGCGCCGGCGGCTCTGCCTGGGCTGCCGGTGTCGCCGGCTCGGGCGCCGTCGTCGGTGCTGGTGCTGGTGCCGGTGCGGGTGCCGGTGCGGCGGGCTGGGCGGCGGCCGTGTGCGCGACGGCGAGCGCCGCCGCGAGCGACGCGCGATGCAGGCGAGGCGAGATCACGGTGACCGGTGGTCCTTCGGCGCGGGCGACGGAGCGCCGTCGCGTCGGGCCGGCCTGGGATCGATGTCGATGTTGTTTTCCATCGGGGCGCCGCCGGCGGTGTGCTCTCCGGGCGTCGGCGGATCGACACGGTGCCTCTCGATCGCGGGGTCCTGCAAGTGGACGTCGACGGGAGGCGTGATCGCGCCCACGCTCGGCTTGCCGCGGGGCCGCGCGGGCCTGTGCGATCCGGGCGCGCGGCGCTCGGGTGGTGCGGCGGGGGCGCTCACCGGCGGTGCTGCGGCTGCGGGCCCGGTGGCTGGCGCCGCCGGTGGCAGCGCGGCGGCGGGCGCGCTCACCGGCGCCGGCGGTGCCTGGGGCGCGGGCGCGGAGATGGGCGCGGGCGCGGAGACGGGCGCACCGCTGTCGCTGGTCGCGTAGCCGATGCCGAGCACGGCGAGCGCCAGCACGCCGAGCGCGCCGGCGACGAGCGGGATCGCCAGCCGCCTGCGCGGCGCGGTCACCGCCGCCGTGTCATCGAGCCGCGGCGCCGTGTCCTCGGGCCGCAGCCCCGAGAGCTCCGCCGACTCGCCCGGCATCACCGGCGGGTGCGTCATCGCGCTGGTCGGCCGCCGATCGAGCCGGCTCAGCGCGGTGACGACCTCGCCGGCATTGCCGAACCGCCGGGCCGGATCCTTCTCGAGCAGCCGCAGCACCAGGCGATCCATCTCCGGCGTGACCGGCGCCAGCTGGCTCGGTGGGACGACCTGCTCGAACATCTGCAGCGCGATGATCTCGCCCGCGCCCTCGGCGACGAACGGCGGCCGGCCGGCCAGCATGTGATAGAGGATGCAGCCCAGCGAGTACAGGTCGGCGCGTGGATCGATCGCCGCGGCGGCGCGGGCCTGCTCCGGCGCCATGTACAGCGGCGTGCCGATCAGCGCGCCGGTCTGGGTGTTGTGGCCACCGCCCGGGGCGCCGTCGGCGAGCTTGGCGATGCCGAAGTCGAGCACCTTGGTGCGATCGACGCCGCCGTCGGGATCCGGCACCAGGAACACGTTGTCGGGCTTGAGGTCGCGATGGATCACGCCGACCCGGTGCGCGGCCTTGAGCGCGCTCGCGATCCCGGACGCGATCGCCGCGGCCTCGAGCTCGGTGAACCGCAGCCGCGCGAGCCGGCGGCCCAGCGACTCGCCTTCGAGGAACTCCATCACGATGAACGCGTGGCCGTCCTGGGTGTAGCCGAAGTCGTAGACCTCGACGATGCCGGGGTGCTTGCACGCGGTGACCGCCCGGGCCTCGTTGACGAAGCGCTGCACCAGCTCGGGGCTCGTGGTCAGATCGCGGCGCAAGAGCTTCACGGCCGCGGGGCGGCCGAGCAGCACGTGCTGTGCGCGAAATACCGTCCCCATGCCGCCGCTGGTGAGCTCGTGCAGGATCCGATAGCTTCCGAGCACCAGCCCCGCGGTCGTCGGGCCGGCGTGTGTGCGCGTGTCGGTCATTCCTCGGAGCCGTCAAGGATGCGCTACCCGACAGCCTGCTTCAAGCTCCGCCGCGCGACCGGCTCGCCCGGTAGGTGGGGATGCTACTCTACTCGCTGGATGCCGAGCCTTCAGCGCCATGTGTTCGTGTGCATCAACGAGCGCGCGCCCGACAACCCCAAGGGCTGCTGCAAGCTCCGGGGCGGCGTCGACGTGCGCGATCGCCTCAAGGCCGAGCTGTCGGCCCGCGGCCTGTCCAAGGTCATCCGCGCCAACAACGCGGGATGTCTCGATCAGTGCGAGCTCGGCGTGACCGTCGTGGTCTATCCCGAGCAGGTCTGGTACGGCCGCGTCACGGCGGACGACATCCCCGAGATCGTCGAGAAGCACCTGATCGGCGGCGAGGTCGTCACCCGGCTGCTGCTGCCGGACCAGCCGCACCTGGGCGGCCGGACGAGCTTCCCGGCCCTCGAGATCGGCGCGGCGCGTCGATGACGATGACGGCGATGACGCGGCTCGCCGCGGCCGTCGTGCTGGCCTCGGCGGGCGCGGCGCGCGGCGACGCGGTGACGGCGGCCGAGGCGCCGGTCGAGCCGGACCCGGCGGTGGAGGAGGCCGGCGACGCCAACCTCGAGTCGACCGCCAATCGCAGCGGCCTGACGGTCTCCGGCTCGCTCGGCGCCGGGATGATCATCGGCCTGGGCATCAAGGACTCGGTCGGCCGCGGCGGCGCCGTGGCGCTGCGGCTCGGCCACGTCGCGACCCCGCGCACCGTGATCACGTTCGAGGGCAGCGTGACCGCGGCGCTGCACCAGCCCAAGGGCAAGCCGGTCCAGACCAACAACAACGTCAACCTGCTCGCCGGTGCGCAGTACTACGTCAACCAGTCGCTGTGGTTGCGGTTCGCCGGCGGCCTCGGCGTCTACCAGGCGCGCGACGTGCTGCTGGCCCCGATCAACGTCGGCGACATGCCGGCGGTCCGCGACCTCACGCTGGTCGGCCCCGCGGCGCTGGTCGGCATCGGGCTCGACGTGGCGCGGTTCAAGTGGGCGGTGCTGGGCTTCGAGACCGCGACCTCGGCGATGATCAACAGCGACGGCGTGCTGATCGCCAGCAGCATCAACCTCGGCCTGTCGTTCGACTGAGGCGGGCCGGCCGCGGCCGTCAGTCGCCGGTCCCGTCGATCACCACATCGACCTGCTCGGTATCGACGTTCGCGCCGCCGACCCGGGCGTGGCCGACCTTGCCGCGCGCCGCCGCGCTGAGCTTGGCCCCCGAGAACGCCTTGATCGCGTACGCGCCGCTGGCGTCGGTCCGGGCGACCACGGCGGGCCGCGCGTCGTCGTCGCCCCGCACCACGCTGACGATCGCGTCGGCGATCGGCCGGCCGGCGCCGTCGCGGACCACGCCGCGCACCGTCTTGTCGTGCGGCTCGCCCAGATCGAGCTCGATCCGTGCCGTGCCGCCGGCCGGGATCGCGATGTGCTGCGCGACCGACCGGCCGCGCCAGATCGCCGCGAACGACAGCTCGCAGGCCGGGAGGTCGTCGATGGCGAACCGGCCGCCGGTCACGGTGACCAGCCGGCGCGACTGCGGCAGCGCGATCATCTCGCCGCCGTCGAAGCAGCTGTCGAGCGCGAGCTCGAAGCTGCCGTGGGCGAGGCGCGGCGTGGTGCCCTCGAGCCGGCCGGTGCCGCTGAGCTCGAGCCGCACGCCGTCGCGCGGCGACACCACCGTCGCGCTCGCGACGCCGCGGCCGGTGGCGTGGGTCGTGACCCGGTAGCGGCCGGGCGGCACGCTGTAGACCTCCCAGCGGCCCGACGCGTCGCTGCGCTCCTGCTGGCCGACGCCGCCCGGATCGAGCGGCTTGAGGTCGACGAACGTGAAGCCGAGCGGCTGGCCGGCGCGATCGACCAGCACGCCCTCGAGGTCGGGGCGGCGCTCGGGCAGGCGGAACACCACGCCGTCGAACCGCGCGCCGTCGCGGCAGGCGAACCGCCGGCTCGGCGACGGCGGCGCGCTCCACGGCCAGGCGCGGAGCGTGACGTCGCCGACCTCGGTGGTGACCCAGCGGAACGCGCCCTCGGAGTCGATCTGCCCCGCGGGGGTGAACTCGAGCTCGCCGGTGCCCCACTGGCGCTCGATCGCGCCGTCGCCGCCGCGGCTGCCATCGCGCGCGATCACGCGGCCGGTGATCACGCAGCCCGCCATCAGCACCACGGTGGTCGCGACGCGATCGCCCGGCTCGACCACGTAGCGCGTCCGGCTGTACTCGGCGATCCCGGCGAACCGCGGGTGGCTGGCCTCGATCTCGAACGCGCCGGCGGGCAGCCGGAGCTCGAACGCGCCGTCGCCGCCGGACTCCGCCAGATCGGTCGCCAGCGCGGGCCGCAGCCCGCCACCGACCGCGCGCAGCACCGCATCCGCGATCGGCCGACCCGAGCGGTCGACGACGCGGCCCGCGATCACCCCGCCGCGCACCACCGACAGATCGATGCCCTTGAGGTCGTGGGTCGCGACCACCGCGGCCATCAGCGCCTCGTCGGGCACGCCGGCGGTCTCGGCCGGCGGCGGCCCGGGCAGCCGCACCAGATCGCGGCGCCCGACCGACAGCACGGCGTCGTCGCGGACGAACGCGTGATAGCTGCCGGCGGCGACCCGGATCGTGTACGCGCCGTCGCGCTGGGTCGTGGCCTGGGCCTCGCCCGCCGGGCCGCGGAACACGACCTCGACGCCGCCGACGCCCTGCTGCCGGCGGATGTCGATCACCCGCCCGGCGACCGTCACCGCGCCCTCGGGCGCCTCCACGGCGAACCCCGGCGCGGCGCTGCGCGGTCGCGCGGTCGCGGGCACACCGGCC
>Ga0307515_10018658_pt1 | contig 12532 bp, 17 predicted proteins | sample 17_EM_MG_FD_194513 | JGI IMG/M metagenome (GOLD analysis project Ga0307515, IMG submission 194513) | Populus trichocarpa ectomycorrhiza microbial communities from riparian zone in the Pacific Northwest, United States - 17_EM | ecosystem: Host-associated > Plants > Roots > Unclassified | place... | reverse complement strand
TTTCATGGTTGCTTTGTCTGGCAGGTTCTTTTTCTGTGGTGCCTTATTGGCTTGTGATGGCTCTTTCAGCCTGGCATTTTGTTTCTCCTTCAGCAATGCTTCATTGGCCGTTGGATTTGTTGTCTTGTTGTTGTTGTCCAGTTATGCTTGTGCACCTGCTAGTAGGGCTGGGTTGAAGCTGTTTGCTGTTGCTCTTTTGTTCCCGACCAGGAGACTGCTTTTCAGTTCCTGGCGTGCTCTGTTGAGGGGCTTTGGCTGCCTATTGTTGCATCTCTTGTTAGGCCTAGTGGGAGCATGTTCTCCCAGGTTAGATTTTTACTTTGTCCTGCATGAGGGCTGTTCATGCTTTTGTTTATGGATTCTATTCCCTTCCTTTCGGGAGCCTTTCTTCCCTTTGGTGAGGCATTGGCTGTCCTCTGCTGCTGGTTGGATGTTTGTGGGTCCAGGCTGTCTCCTTATGAGACGAAGTGTTTCCCCTCATGGCCAACACTCCTCTGGTCCTTCTAGGTCCACCTCACCCCCCTCTGCCCCTCCATGAACAACAGTTACTGTTGCAGATGTTGTTAATTCCAATTGTGAAGCTAGGGTTTGCACAAAGCATCGAAAGAGGGCTATCCAGCGCACACCCCCAGCTGTTTTTCCATCATCTTCCTCTAAGCCCTGTGCACATCCTTCAACCTCCCTTGTCTCTATTAGACCACGCCGTGGCCCCTCTGTTGAGACTGGTTCTCTGAGCTCACTGTTTGGCGCTGGTAACCCGATGGTTGGAACTGCTCCTTTGCCGTCTCCCCCAACCCAAGGTCAAGCCTCTTCAGGGAATCCTGGTCCTTCTTCATCCCAGCATCATACAGGTACCACCATTCCACCATCCCCTCCCTTAGTGCATTTCCCTGATTTCACTGCTACATCTTCTTGCCAATTCCTTGAAACTAACTTAGGTGTACACAAAGAATTGTGGAGGTCTAGCTTAATTGGGTTCATAGCCGGAAAATTTCCTGGATATACGTCCCTCTCTCATTATGTTAATTCTGCATGGAACTGTAATGTAAATTTCTCCATGCATGACTCTGGTTGGCTCATTTTCAAGTTTGAGTCTGAATCGGACATGATTGAAGTGCTTAATGGAGGGCCTTACTCTGTATATGGTCGGCTATTGATATTGAAAACTATGCCTAACTATTTTGATTTTGATACTTCTGATATGATCCGGATGCCTGTTTGGGTTCGCTTTCCTAATCTTCCCCTTCAGTGCTGGTCACCATTATGTCTTTCTAAACTAGCCAGCGTGATTGGAAAACCAGTGCATTCAGATTCTCCAACAACCTCCATGACTCGGCTTTCCTATGCCCGAGTGTTGATTGATATTGATTTGCTTGTTGAGTTACCATCATCGATTGATATCACCCTCCCCAATGGTGTTACCAAATCACAGGCAGTGATATATGAATCACTGCCCAGGTTCTGCAAGCAGTGCAAAACATTGGGTCACTCCACTTCTGCATGCAATAAAGCTTTCAGTCACAAGCGCAAAAAGAGTCCTCCACCACCTCCTGCTCCCTCTGGATGCACTAATACCTCAGCTGACACTGAAGCAGTTGAAAAACAGCCAACCAGGGAGGAAGTTCAAGGTGAACCAGCAATGGACCCAATGGCTGCTGAGGCAGCTGTGGTTGTTGACAAGAGTACAGGTTGTTCTGTATGTAAGTGGGAAAAGTTGGCTTTACAAACAGGATCCCCTAATGCTCCTTCTAGCTCTCTTCAAGTCGTTCAGGTATCTAAAGATTGCATTGCAGCTGCCGTAGCATCGCCTCCAAGGAGGCAATACTTGACAAGAAGCAAGGCTGCTGCCATCTCTACCTTTGGTCGACCAGGGAAGCCATTAGGAATGCGTGGCCAACCTTTCAAACACTCCTCGGCTGACTCCAGGATTCAGGGCAGCACAACTTCTAACCCCTCCTCTTCCCTTTGAAATATTATGCTTTTGTGGAATATTGGCCAAGGAATATATCCTTGTGTCTATCTTGGGTTTTTTCTTGTATGGTATTTTGTTCCTATATGTTGCAGTTTATGATGTGTTGTATTGCTTTGCTGGTCTAGGTTGTTGGAGCCCTGGTTTGGTTCCTTCCTCCCTCTGTTGGTTCTGTTTGCTGGCCTTACATTTTTTGCTGGTTTGTTGCCTCTGGTTTCTGGCTACTAGGCCCTCCTCTATGGGTTTTGTGGGAGTTTTCCCTACTGGGAAGCCTGTTTTGGATTCGGGCTGCTTGGTTGTGGTAGCTTGGATGCTGTTCTGGTATTGCCTTTGTAAGCTTGTTTTCCTGTTGGTGCAGTCATAGTTCTGCCTGTTGCTGTGATGGCCTGTCTTCCTGTTGGTGCAGTCATAGTTCTGCCTGTTGCTGTGCTGTTTTGTATTGCTGGTTTGGGTTGCAGGCTGTTACTGCCTATTCTGCTGGATTTTTCTTGCCTGCTGCGTTGATGGTTGGGGCCTGCTGGTAGGCTTGTTTCTTGCTCTATGTTTGCTGTAGGAGTCTATTCCCCCAGCTCCTTTTGCTTTGTTTTAGGAAGCTTGTTCTCTCCTGGAAGCCTTTCTTGGGTTTGTGGCTGTGTTAGCTTTGTGTTCTAGCGTTGGTCTGCTGCTTGCGGCTGCTGCTGCCCTGGTGAGATAATTTGCTTGCTGGACTTATTGTTGCTGGCTTCTAGCTCTCCTGGGCTGGTTGCTAGCTGGCTGCCTTCTGCAGTTGTTGTCTTCGGCTGCAGGTTGCTGCTGGGTTGCTGGTCTGCTTGCTTCTGGGTCCTGCTGGTTGTTGTTGTAGGTCATGAAGAATGGCCGGTGGCTTGGTTGCCTTCTTGCAGGGGCTTGATGCTGCTGTGAACCTGGGTGAGGCTCTCTCCTCACATGCTTAGGTTGCTGGTTTGCTACTGCTACTATGCTGCCGCTAGTGCAGGGCTGGTCTGCTGGTGTAAAGGATGGCCGCCCTTTGGTGTTGTCGCTTGGAAATCAGTTGGTCTAGGCTGTCATGGCGCTGGTTTGCTGTTTAGTGGCTTCTGGTTCGGCTTAGTGGGAGCATGGTCCCCTAGGCTTTTTGTTTTTTCTGTTCCCTGCATGAGGGATGTTCATGCTCTTTGTTTATGGGATCTTGTTCCCTTTAGCTCGTTCAAGGGAGTCTGTTCCTGTTGATCTTACTATGGTTTGTTCAAGGGAGCCTGTTCCCTTTGCCTGGATTTGTTCAAGGGATGTTCATGCTCTTTGTATGTCCTTTGTATTGCTGGTTTCCAGCTTGTACTGCAAGCTTGCCTTGCTCCTTTTGATCTATATAATACTTACATTTGATCAAAAAAAAAAAAAAAGAGCTCTCAGGAACCATCTAGGTGGTGGCCCAGTGGTAAGAGTTTGGGACTAAGAGGTTTGCTCCCTCTGTCGTCTCAGGTTCGAGCCCTGTGGTTGCTCATATGATGGCCACTGGAGGCTTACATGATCGTTAATTTCAGGGCCCGTGGGATTAGTCGAGGTGCGCGCAAGCTGGCCCGGACACCTACGTTAAACTAAAAAAAAAAAAAAGAGCTCTCAGGCTTAGATTCTGGCTATATGATTCCTGTTGTGTTGCTGTCCTCCTGGCTAGAAGTGAGCTTTATGGGTTTTCCTACCTGCACTTAGTGTGGCTTTTGTTCGCCTTGTGGCTTGTTTAATTATGATATTTACCCGGGAGTATGTTCCCATTTTTTATTTTGGTTTTGGGTTTATGTTACCCTCTTATCTGTATATAATTTGTTATGTTGCTTCTGTGACATGGTTACTTTTGATCTTAATATATTCTTACATTTGATTAAAAAAAAGAGCTCTCAGTAGTAGTCGGTTTAGTGAGAGAAATTAGAGAGAGAAGCTCTCCTTTCACCCGAAGTTGTTTCCTCCAATTTTCACGGTCGTCAACTATACCCGAAGCTATTTCCTGTAACCCGTTTCCTTCAACCCATTTCCTTTCCTTCCCGCTTGTTTCATAAATGGAAAAAAACAAACAGAAACCTGCAACTGCTGCCAAGAGTACACAGTATCCGTTGCATGCTCCTATTCCATCTAACACTAACCAAGGCGGTTATCTGGTTTTAGGGCTAAAGTCAGCTCTTGAAACTCTCTCCGGTGTTATTTCCCATATGCTAGTCATAGATCTACCCCCTTCCCCCTATTGTCTTCTCATCCAACGGTGCAGGTACAAGCACGGTTAGAGAGGCAAATGGGTCTCCAGTGGCTAAAAGCTCTCCACCTCTTGTTGGGTTTATTGTTGAAGATTGTTCTAATGATGAAGACTTGGAAGAAGAGCAGGTAGACTTCACTTTCTCTGAGGAAGAAGATGAAACGTCTCCAGTCTCCACCATCTTCTCCGGCTCCGGTCACTCTAGAAATACCAGCTAGTCCCAAAGGTGCCAGCTTTAACCCGTCCACAATGTTAAAGCATGTAAATCTCCCTCTTCTCCCCCTGTTAGTGGTAGATGGAGAGATCTGTTCTCTTCCAACCGAAGTATCTCCTTTTGCGCGAAACTCATGCATTTTCAGCCTTAAATGATATTCAGTCCTGTCCTCTTTTAACTGAAGATTTAGATCATTCTTGTGACGACTGGAAACTGTGTGCCATTGGTTATGTCTCTGGAAAATTTCCTGGTTATAGAGCCTTGAAAGGTATCATTGGGAACATTTGGAAATGTGAAGCCGCCCTTACCATATATGAATCGGGCTGGTTAGTTTACAAATTCTAAAATGAAGAAGACAAGTTCTATGTATTGTGTGGAGGGCCTTATCTTGTATATGGCAAGCCCCTTATCTTGTGCCCCATGTCTGAGTATTTTGACTTCTCATGCTCTGAAATGACTCAAGTCCCTCTTTGGATTAAGTTCCCAAACCTGCTATTGAAATACTGGACTCTGAGGTGCTTATCAAAGCTTGCAAGTGTTCTTGGCAAGCCAATACAGTGTGACAAGTTAACTTCCACCAATGAGGGATTATCATATGCTCGGGTGCTTGTGGAAGTGGATCTCCTTGTTGATCTTAGATCTTCCATCAATGTTATCCTACCCAATGGAAACCCACTCATTCAAAGGGTTATCTATGAGACGCTGCCTAAATTTTGTAAGCATTGCAAAGTGCTTGGCCTTTCCATTGGAGCGTGTTCTAAAGGCAAGGAAGAGGCCAGAACAGTAGAGAAGGCAGGTTCAGCCAGTGCCAAGAAAAATGTCAAAGGCAGTGTCTTTACTCGACTCAGCCCCTTTGTTGATGATTCCCTTGTTGATGCCTCGCTTGCTGTTGCTGCCCCGATTGAAGTACCCTATGTTGTTGCTCCTCCAGCTGAAGTTCCTAAGCTTGTTACTCCCATTGTCCCAACAGAGGCTTGTGTAACTCAAGATGAGCAGCAGTGTTCTCAACCCACAGCTGTAGGTTCAGAAGAGTGGCAAACTGTTCGAAAACGGAGAAATAACAATGGTAACAAGCAGCACGCATCAAAATCTTTGTCTGCTGAAAATAACCAGCCTCCTCAACAGTATGTCTCTGCCAAGGGGTAAGCTCCTACAATCTTAATAGACATAATTGGCAGCAAGGCTCCCCATCGACCAGTATCAGGTATGCTCACCAGGAGCTCGATCCATAAGAATTCAAATAGATTTTCTGGCAGTGGTGGGGTATCTCCCACCCTTCCTCATCAATGTTTGTCTACTACTGGAACGTGAGAGGGCTTAATAGCCCTCTCAAACAGTATGAGGTTGCTGGCCTCATGAAGGGTAAAAAGTTTGATGTTTGTGGTCTCCTAGAGACTAAGTTGTCTTCGGCAAAAGTTGCATGCATGTATAAGTTGCGTTTGAAGTCTTGGCAGTTTGTAAGCAATGCTGAAGCTGCTATATATGCTCGTATAGTTGTTTTTTGGAACCCTGACATAGTAAAGGTTGAGATGCTTCACTTCTCTGCTTAGGGGATACATGTTCAGATTACTAGCTTGGTTCACCAATATAGCTTTACAGCCACCTTCATATACGATTTCAACACCATTACTGCCAGGAGAGCATTGTGGGAGGATTTAAGAAGATAGGGCACGTAATCACCATGGATGCTTCTTGGTGATTTCAAGTCTATTCTCTCCCAAGATGATAAGCATAATGGGGATCTAATCTCTAACTATGAAACTTCAGATTTCAGGGAGTTTTGTTCTGATCTTGGGCTGGTTGACTTGAACTCTACGGGTTGTTATTTTACATGGACAAATGGCATAGTCTGGACAAAAATTGATAGGGTTATGGTAAACACTCATTGGTTCTTATTGCAGCAAATGACCCATGTTCACTTTGGTACCCCAAGAGCTTTCTCAGACCATTCTCCAGCTACTGTCCAGTTGGGGATTTGGGAATTTCATGGTAAACAGAATTTTAAATTCTACAACATGTGGGCTACTCATCCTCAGTTCTTGGAAATCATCTCCCAGTATTGGTCTTTAGATATATATGGGACGCATATGTATATTCTCTGCAATAAGCTCAAGCAGTTGAATGGAGCCCTGAAGTCTTTGAACAATCTTCATTTCAGCCACATTTCGAAGAGGGTTGCTAGAGCAGAAAAGACTTGGATGATACTCAACTTCTTCTACAGAATGACAGGGATAATGGTCATCTCCTAACTCTTGAGAAGCAGCAGAGGCTGAACCTTGTAAACCTTAAATCAGCCGAGAAGATGTTCTTTGGCCAAAAGTTGAAATGTGCTTTCTTTAAAGATTGTGACAAGGGAATCAAATTTTTTCACTCTTTGATGAACCAATATCACATGAGACACCATATTCCTGCTATTATTCGTAGTGATGGTATGCTCACTTCTTCGGCTGAAGAGGTTGGTAGAGAGTTTGTCTCATACTATAAAGAGCTCCTAGGGACTTCCAAGCCTACTATACCGCTGAGAATTGAGGTGGTTCATTGTGGCGCCTGTATTAATACTGATTCTCATGACTTTATTCTTGCTCTAGTATCTGCTGATCATATCAAGCAGGTTCTCTTCAGTATCGATGATGACAAAGCTCCAGGCCTGGATGGATATACCTCTACCTTCTTCAAAAAAGCTTGGAACATCGTTGGTGATGAATTTTGTTCAGCTGTTTAAGATTTCTTTGCCTCAGGGGAGATTCTCAAACAGCTTAATCATTCTATCATAGCCCTTGTTCCAAAATCTGCAAATGCCAACTTTACTGCAGATTACATACCTATTTCTTGCGGCAACGTCACTTACAAAGTTATTTCCAAGATTCTAGCAGGGAGTCTGGCTCATGTGCTCAATGACATCATCAGCCCTTCTCAGAACGCTTTTCTTGAAGGGAAATTCATGGCCGATAATATTAACCTCCTGCAAGAGCTTCTGAGGCATTATGGGAGAAAGCGTGTATCCCCTCGCTGCACCATCAAGATCGATTTTAGGAAAGCATTTAATAAGGTTCAATGGCCCTTTCTTCGTGATCTTCTTCAGCTCTTGGGGTTCTCTGCTAGGTTTGTTCATCTTATTATGAAATATGTAGAGACTGCCTCATATTCTGTTTGTATCAATGGTAATCTCTTCGGTTTCTTCCAAGGCAAGTGTGGTGTTCGGCAAGGAGATCCATTATCTCCTTATCTCTTCATTATTTGCATGGAGTACTTCTCTAGATTACAAAAAAGTAATACTCAACATTCTGGTTTTCACTTTCATCCCAAATGACAAGCTTTGGGAATCAGTCATCTTGGTTCCGCTGATGATATTCTCCTGCTTTGCCGTTGTGACATGGTCTCTGTTAGCATTATCCTCTATTAGCTTCGCGTCTTTAGGGAGTCATCTGGCCTGGTAATTAACGTAGCCAAATCATCTATTTTCTTTGCTAGTGTTTCTGGGGGATATGAAACAGGCCATTCTTAGCCTTTCTCAGTTCACCGAAAGGACCTTTCCCTTTAAGTACCTAGGTGTCCCTCTCAGCCCTCACAGGATTCTCGCCAGTCAATTCTCTCCTCTTATTCATAAAAGTTAGAATTGGCCATTCAAAGTTGGATGGGAAAACATCTCTCTTATGCTGGTCGGTAGGAGTTAATAAAATCAGTCCTGTATGGCATGATGCAGTTTTGGATTAGTATCTTTCCTATTCCAGCTGTAGTTATCAACAAGATTACCAGTTTGTGTAGAAATTTTCTATGGACCGGGGATGTGCTTAGAAGTAAATCCGCTCTTGTTGCTTGGAAGCAGGTGTGTTTACCAAAAGATGAAGGGGGTCTGGCGGTTTTTAACATCAAAGCTAGAAATGACAGTTTCTTTGCCAAACACCTCTAGAATATTCACTTGAAGTCTGATTCCCTTTATATTCGATGGTTAGATCATTACTACATTTCGCATGGCTCCATCTGGTCCTTGGATGCTAAGAAATCCGACTCTTCTATATGGAAGTCAATCTTTTCTCTTCGTAACAAAATGATTAATCTATGTGGTGGGGTTGCTCCAGTGTATCAAGTACTCTTAAGCTGGCAATCTGGATCATGTTCTTTTACAGCCAGTGCATATGGTTTCTTCAGATATAAAGCTGATCTTATCCAGTGAGCTAGTGTAGTTTGGGAGCAATGGTCTCTTCCAAGACACAACTTCTCCTTATGGCTGGTAATATTGGGCAAGCTGCAAACAAGAGACCGACTCCAGTTTCTCTCCTCTGATTCTATTTGCCCTCTTTGTTAGAATGCTGATGAATCTCATGCTCATCTCTTCTTCAGTTGTGACTGGTCGTCTTCTCTTTGGAGTAAGGCTAGATTATGGCTCAAGCTTCATAATAATATGCCCTCCTTAAACAGAGCCACCCGGGTCTTACAAAACAACAAAAAAGGGCTGCAGCCGAGAATGAAAAGAGTATCTCTTGCTATTCTTATGTATTTGATTTGGGAAGAAAGATACAGGCGCATCTTTAACAACACTGCAAAATCAGTTGAGGCTATCTTCAGGAAATTTCAGATATTGTTCTACATTATTTTGTATTTCCATGAAAAAAATCACCTAGCCTACAGTGTTGCTAGTTGAATGGAACCGACTTGCTTTTTGGTGTAAATTGGCGTGCATGGTTCTGCATGGTTTTCTCGTCCCTGCATTAAGGAGCCTCTGTTCCTCGTTTCTACATGGGGTTGAAAGTAGGTTATGTATTGGCATGGTTGACTGGTTTTATCTCTGCATGGTTGAGCTGTGTTTGCATGGTTCCTTCGTTCTGCATAGATGAGCTGTCGACTTTCGGCTGTCTCCTTTATCTTGGTGGGCTAATAGCTTGGACGTGCATGGTCTTCTACATGGTTTTCTCGTTCCTGCATTGATGAGATTTTAGCTCCTGTTTTTGGCTGGTTGTGTATTTATTTGTCGTGACTGTTGCTTGGTTGAGTCTCTTATTGGCCATTGATTTCCACGTCCCTGCATGGAAGGGCTCATGGGTTGCTGTTGGTTCTTTGGTTAGGGGTTGTATGTTGCCTTCATCGTTGCTTTGCCGAGCTGATGGGATGTTTTGGCTCTTATGCTGGAATACGTGGTCTGGGCATGCATGGGTTTCTGTAAGGTTTCTAGTCTTTGCATGGATGTTCTGCTGGCCACTGTTCTTGGCTGCTAGTGTATTAATTTGTTCTGGCTGTTATTATGGTGGGTGTTTGTCTCTGCATGGTTGAGTTGATTCTGCGTGTCCTTTCATCCCTGTGTGCATGAGCGGTTGTATTATGCTCTTAGCTATTTTAGCTGTGTTAGGCTGAAGCTATTCTGAAACTTGGTGGAGGATGGCTTGTGGGTCAGCATGGCTCAGCTTGGTTTCTGGCTATACGATTCAGTCTCTTCATCGCCTGCATGGTTTCCGCATGCTTCTTTACGTGATGATGATACTTGTAGTGTTGCAGTTCTCTTGGCTGGAAGTGAGCAATTTTTGGTTCTCTTGCTAGCACTCTATGTGGGTGCTGTCGGACTTGGGGTTGTTTCATTAATGTTGTTTCCTAGGGAGCTTGTTCTTGTTTTTTGGTTTAGGGTATCTGTTACCCTCCTATCTGTATATAAATTTGTTTTTGCTGCTTATGTGGCATGGTTACTTTTGATCTTAGTATATTCTTACATTTGATATAAAAAAAAAAAGAGAAAGAGCTCTCAGTATGTATTGCTGGTCTCCAGCTTTATTCATTTTGATCTATAAAATTCTTACATTTGATAAAAAAAAAAAGAGCTCTCAGTCGTCGGTCTAGCGAGAGAATCTAGAGAGAGATGCTCTCCTGCCCCTAGAAGTTGTTCCCTCAAGTTTTCATGGCAACTATTGCATCTAACCTTTCCCGTGCCTAGCTTCCTCCCACCCTATTTCCATTTCTTCCCGTCTGTTTCCAAATGGCTAAAAACAAATAGAAACCTGCAGCTACTGTTCCACGTACACAGGGTGCATTGCATGCTCCTGTTCCATCTCACACAAATCAAGGTGGTTTGCTGGATTTAGGACTAAAGTCGGCTCTTGGTACTCTATATGGTTCTGTTTTCCATTTACCAAACCCAGATCTATCCCCCCATGTTGTCATCCCAACTAGCGGTGCAGGTCCTAGCACCGTTAGAGAAGAGGATGGGTCACCGGTGGCTAATGGATCTACATCTATGGATGGGTTTCTTGTTGAGGGTTGTTCTGATGAAGAAGATCTTGAAGAACAGTAGTTAGATTTCACCTTCTCTGAGGAAGAATATAAGAAGTCTTAACCATCTTCTCCGGCTCCTGCCACACCTATGATACCTGCAAGTCCTAAAGGTGCTAGCTAGTGGTAGATGGAGAGATCTGTTCTCTTTTAACCGTAACATCTCCACATGCTCGAAACTCGTGCATTTTTCAACCTATAATGCTATTTAGTCATGTTCCCTTTTGGCTGAAGATTTAGACTATACTAGTGACGATTGGAAATTATGTGCCGTGGGTTATGTGTCTGGGAAATTTCCTGGTTATAGGGCCTTGAATAACATCATTGGGAACACTTGGAAATGTGAAGCCACTCTTACCATTCATGAATCGGGCTGGTTGGTGTATAAATTTCAAAATGAAGAAGACAAACTCTTTGTTTTGCGTGGAGGCCCTTATCTAGTGTATGGCCAGCCTCTCATTTTGATGGTGGAGATTTTTGTGCAGCCATTCAAGATTTTTTTTACTTTAGGAGAGATTTTCAAGCAAATCAACCACTCTATCATTGCCCTTGTTCCAAAGTCAACTAATGCTAACTCGGCAGCAGACTACAAGCCCATTTCTTGTTGTAACGTCACCTACAAAGTGATTTCTAAGATTCTAGCAGGGCAGTTGGCTCATGTATTAAATGATATTATCAGCCATTGTCATAATGCTTTTCTTGGAGGTTGTTATATGGCGCATAACATTAATCTCATGCAATAGCTTTTTAGGCAGTATGGGCGGAAACGTATCTCCCTTGGATGCATCATCAAGATAGACTTCAGGAAGGCTTTTGATTCTGTCCAATAGCCCTTCCTCCGTGACTTTCTTAAGCTTTTGGGTTTTCTAGACCGGTTTGTTCATCTTATCATGAAGTGTGGTGAGACCACCTCTTTTTCAGTTTCTGTAAATGGCAATCTGTTTGGCTTCTTTAAAGTAAAGTGTGGTGTTCAACAAGGAGATCCACTATCGCCCTATCTCTTCATTATTTGTATGGAATACTTCTCTAGGATGCTGAAGATTAGTGCTTAAAGCTTTGCCTTTTATTTTCATCCTAAATGCCAAGCTCTTGGAATCAGCCACCTAGCTTTCGCTGATGACATCCTCTTGCTCTGCCGGTGTGACATGCATTCTGGTAATATTCTCCTTCATTAGATAATTGCATTTGAGAGACGTCTAGTCTTGTTATTAATGCATCCAAATCCTCAATATACTTTGTTGGAGTTACGAGGGACGTGAAGCAGGCCATTCTTCTTTCTTCAAGATTCACTGAAGGAAGTTTTTCCTTTAAGTATCTTGGTGTTCCGCTAAGTCCGCACAGGCTGCTGGCTAGCCAATTGTCTCATATTCTGCCCAAGTTAGAATTATCAATTCAGAGTTGGATGGGTAAACACCTTTCCTTTGCTGGTCGCTTTGAGTTAATTAGATCTGTTTTGCAGGCTGTGGTTCAGTTTTGGATCAGCATTTTTCTAATCCCAGCTTTGGTTATTAGCAGGATTATTAGCTTGTGCTGCAATTTCCTATGGATCAAGGATTTGCAAAGAAATAAATCTGCTCTAGTGGCTTGGAAACATGTTTGTTTGCCGAAGAATGAAGGGGGTCTGGTTGTTCTTGACATCAAAGCCAGAAATGCAAGCTTCTTCGCCAAGCAACTCTGGAACATTCATCTGAAAACGGACTCTCTTTGGATCCGATGGGTGGATCATTATTACATTCCTCATACCTCTATCTGGTTTTCTGATATTAAGAAGTCAACATCTCCCCTTTGAAAGTCCATCTTCTCCCTCCGCAACAAAATAATTGAGCAGTGTGGAGGGATCCTTGAAGTGCAAGAAATGCTCTCAAGCTGGCACTCT
>Ga0307515_10018657_pt1 | contig 12532 bp, 3 predicted proteins | sample 17_EM_MG_FD_194513 | JGI IMG/M metagenome (GOLD analysis project Ga0307515, IMG submission 194513) | Populus trichocarpa ectomycorrhiza microbial communities from riparian zone in the Pacific Northwest, United States - 17_EM | ecosystem: Host-associated > Plants > Roots > Unclassified | place... | reverse complement strand
AAAAAGAATGTCTAGATTAAACCCAACTAAAACTTAAAAACACAATGTTTATTTTTCATTCATGCATTTGTTTTCCAAGAAATCCAAAACACATAGTTAGTCTCATATTTTTATATTTTTGTGATAAAGACATAAAATATCTAGATTAAACCTAACAAAAGCGTAAAACACAAATTTTAGCTTATATTCACGCATCAATTTTTTTTTTTTAAGAAAAAGAACTATTTTTGCATAAGAACCCTGAAAGATAAAAAAAAGAGGAATAATGTAACTTACCTCAAAGATAATGTAATTTACCTCAAAGATGATTCTAGCTGAGTAGGGAGGTGTTGTGGTGGTAGCAACGGTGGATGGCCGGTGGTAATGAGATGCTTCTAATGTTTTTCTTTCTCTAGCGTTAGATAGTCTTTTCTTTTTTGTTTTCACTTATTTTTCTCCTCTTCTTTTACTTTTCTTCCTCTTTCTCTTCGGATACTCTCTGGTTCAAAATGAACCAATTCATGACCCAAAATCCCAACTTTTGTTTTTACCATATTAAGGTCTTGATGATTTTAGGGTGGTTTTCTCTTGTTTTTCTTCATTTTCTTACTCTTTCACTTCTCTTTAACCCTTTGAACAAATATTCTCAACTCAAACCACCTTCCTTTTCTTTTTCCTTTTCTATTTTTTCTCTCTCTCTAATTCAGGTTTTTCTTTATTTAAGCTAGCTCTCCCTTTCTTTACATGTCTCTTTATTTATAGGCAGAAGAAAGTCCTAGAACCTTTCTATGTGGAACAATCTTGTTTGTTGATTTCCTTGGTCGATCTTAAGCTTTCACCATTTACACTTTGTACAACATGTTTGGGTTTGCTATTTTGACATGCTTTTCAGCCATCTCAATGAGGCAATGCAATAGTTTTTAGGCTGAGGGTGAAGTACAAGTGCATGTGTGGTGAGGGAGTGTTCTTTGGCCCTTTATGGGACGCGAGAAAGAGAGAGAGAGAGAGAGAGTTTGGTCAAAATAGAAAACAAAACAAGGTATTGCATCGAGAAACGGACACGACGAGGAAAGATGACCTAAAATTATGTTGTTTAATATCGTTTCACTAAAGCTTTTTTTTTCTTTTTATTTCAAGTTTGGTTCTTGTACTTCTAATTTATTTATTTTTAATAAATTTTGATTTTTTTCTTTAAGACTTCTTTTAATTTAGCCTTTGATTGTATTCAAATTAGTCCTTTAATATTGGTGCCTTTCATAATATGGTCTTTGGTTTTCTAATTTGTGTATTTTTGGTCAAATTAACCCCAAATCTCAATGTTTTCTTCAATTACACCCGTAATTGAATTAATAAGACCCCCACATTTTAGCGTCACTTCTATTTTGGTCATTGGTCTTAAAATCTTTTATCTTTGGTCAAATTGACTGTAAATTTTATTATATTTTCTCTTCAATTAAGTCCTTTATTAAATTAATAAAACCTTGAGACTTTTCCATCTATTTCATTTAGGTCTTTTAATTTAGGCAAATCAACCATTTTTTCAATTTTCTTTTCAATCAAACCCATAATAGTTTCTCAAAATTATCCCTGACCTAATTGTACATGCTTTGTACATTACTTTTAAAAAATTGTTATATGTTTGATTTTATACCAAATCATATCTTTTTTTATCTCTATTTTTAAACTAACTTTTTTAAAAAAAAATCTGTCAAATTTGATCTACAAAAGGCTTTTGATGCAATTTTGTTTTTGTTTTTTAAAAAGGGTAAATATTGGGTTATTACAACATAAATGTATTGAAAGCTTAAAAAGTTTCAAAAATTTAAGTTGAAGGGTTTTGATGACTCAAAATGAAATATGATTAACAATTGAAAGTATATGTTCACAACGTGATTTTTTCTAAACTCCACAAAAAACCCCACCCAAAAAACGTCACAATATTTCCTCTATTGACACGTGTCCCTAGCCATGGACCCGTCGTGTGATTAAAATCTCATTTTCCCATTTTTTTCTGCTTGGAAAATTCTCAAGATCCTACCCAACACTTTTTCACGAGTTTTCAAGTGCCCAAAACTCGTATGTAAACTTTTCATGCACATATATAGTCTTCCAACAAGTATATAGCTAACAAATAGTAATACTTCAATTAATCTTGAGGCGTGTTGCCCAACTGGTTAAGTTTTAGATTCGTTCCTTAAAATTCACTAGTTTGAGTCCCATAAATTTTAGAACCACTGGAGATTTATATAGTCATTAACTTCAGGGCCCGTAGAATTAGTCAAGGTGCGCACAAGATAGCTCGAGTACTAACATTAATAAAAAAAAAAAATAACACATCAGAAAAAATTCAAGGAACTTAATTCACCAAGCAAGAAGGCATAGCAAGCCAAAGCCAGCCATGCTATTATAGTCCATGAGCCAAGCAAGGATGCATGCCTTACTAGTTCTAGCAGTACAGAAGTCATCCAAACATACAATATATAATTTCTAGCTAGACGTGCACTCTCTATAACTTTTTTTTTTTTTTTAATTTTTTTCTCCTTCTCCTTCGTTATACCGTTCTTTAATTATTGTATGCTGACTTAAGAATTGAAGTGTTCCTTATTCCCATGTAGGACTGATTTTCCAGAAACAAGTCGGATCATGCAAGACAAAGGTTAATATTCACCAGATCAGAACATAGGCCATGAAAAGCTCAATTTCTATGGCAATCCACCATAAATGGCACCAGTATAAACAGAATGAACAGGGGCAGGGGAAAAGAAGATCTGAGAGTGGGGCTCACATATACCAAAGAGCCATTGAGTTCTCTTGCTCCTTAAAAGCAAGCCGAAGCTGTTGACTGGTTATTTGCCGTCCGTCCGTTCCTCTTTTTTGAATTTTAAAATGGAAATGAATCCGATTTGTTTTCCAGCAAGTTTCTTTCATGGGAAATTCAAAAGGAGAGGTTACGTGTGGGACTGTAAAGTAGAGCGAGAGAGAGAGAGGTCGCTTGCAAATTAATCAACACAAAAGCTTTAGTGCCTGTTCCGCGAGGATATGACAGGTAGTTTGTGAAGAAGCACTGTGAACAAAACCAAAAAGAACATGATGCCGTTGATCAAAAGTGATACAAAGAAAAAAAAGCAGGATGCCGTTTGGAAATCATTATAGCCCGTTTTTGTTTTTGAAATCATTTTTTTATTTAATTATTTATTTAATATTTTAGATTGTTTTGATTTTTTCATATCAAAAACTAATTTTTAAAAATAAAAAATATTATTTTAATATATTTCTGAGCGACAAATACTTTAAAAAACAATCAGTATCACACTCCTAAAAACCTCTAAGTTCATATCTATAAGGTATAATATTTATTTTTTTTACCATCAACCCATACCGATTAGATGATCATATTTCAAATCAAACCACCGAGTACAATCCAAATTTAATCCGGTTTAAGGTGAATAGAATATAAAGCAAAATTATAAACGAAGTTTTTAAAAATATTTAAAATCTTCTAGGGATTTTTCCTTTGCTGAAGAGGATAAAGACACATTATATAGAAATAATAACCAGAAGGTTAATTATTGGTTGAAACACTCCCTGATTAATCAGTCAATGGAAATTAAAATCCCAATCTTTTTCAATCTTTTTCTTTGTCTCTTGTAGTTTGGCATTAAGACAATGCAAGCTTCCATCATGTAATTGCCTGATTAAGAATGCGGTGGTTTTTCAAAATGTTTTTCATGTTGAAATGTATTAAAATATTTTTTTTTAAAAAAAAATTATTTTTGAGATTAGCGTATCAAAACTATCCAAAACATATAGAATAAATTAATTTTTAATAAAAACAATTTAAATTTTTATAAAACATAATTTGAACCGCGTTTCCAAATAATTTCGTAACGTTCCATCTACAAAGCAACAGAAGGTGACACAAGGCAATATTTGTTTTTTAAAAAGCAAAACAAATACTCCTCAATTAATGAAAGACCGTTCAACTTCGAACTTGAAATTCAATGCTATTCATTGACTTCGTTTTGTTTTTTTTTTTAAAGAACAAAACATAGAGTTCGAGATAGAGATAGACAACAAAAACCGTGTTGGTTTGATGCCAATGTCGCAGGTGGAATTATTGTTTTTAACTAAAAATATGTTGGTTTTTTAATGTATTTTTTTGACAAACAAATGTTGATTATAAATAAAAAACTTTATACATATATTTAATTAAATAAATTAAAAACTATATGTATATATCAATAAATACAAAAAAAATAAATTATTAGTGATAACTAAAGACTAAATATGAAAAATAAAAAGATAAATGCAAATCAAAATATCAAAAAAATATATTATCATTTTATGTGTAAGCCAAATAAAATCTAAATGATATTTAATCAAAGACTACATAAAAATATTGAGAGATAGATATTGATGTAGATATTTAATCTCAAAAAATAAATTATAAAAAAATGACAATAAAAAAAATAACACGTAAAGGAAAGCAATAAAATAAAATAAAATAAATATAAATATAAATAGGGATGCATAGAAAGAATGTCTTTTAATATTAGAAAAAAAATACTTAAAATCTTATTCATAGACTAAGTAAAGATTAAATTATATTCTATTAAAAACATAATAAAATTTTGTTAAAAAATTATTAAAATAAAAAATAATCAATAAAAAACTGACGTTCATTTAAGGATGAAAGCAGAAGAAAAATAATGAAAGGATAAAAAAATAAAAAAATTAAAGTTTTGTACCACAATTGATTTTTTGAAAAAACGGAGGGATCAAAAAGTTATAATGTAAAAAGTAAGAGGATCAAAATGAACTTTTTGCTTCATTTTTTAAACCGCCGTCCTTTTTCTTCTTTTTTTTTTTACACTTTGGTTCTTTCTTTTTTAATTTTATCCCTCCTTAACAATTCTTGATAATTTGATCATGAATTTGGGTATAAAAGGATACAATTAGGGAGAAACAAAATTTGAGTATCAAGTTGGAAGAAAAATCATTTTGAATTGCTAAACGTTTTAGTATATTCTATAATAATAATAATAATAATAATAATAATAATAAAAATAATAATGAGGTATGAATATAAAGAGATTTTCGCACACGCATACAATTCAAAAACATGAAAAGGTAATTATGATCAACATCGATATTAATCACCAATAATTACAAATTACTAAAGGGCTGCTTTCTGGCATAATCTCCTAGCTGGCTTCAATTTCCCTCCATTGCCATGAAGCTCTAATTTCTGAACAATAATGGCATGCACAGTGAATATTTTGGTGGTCAGGCACAATCAGAGACTTTATTTTAACCGATATGAAAATATGATTGTGATTGAATGCAACTTTTTTCTGCTCCGAACTGTAGACAGAAAAGGTGTGAGTGCCGATCCTTTGATATATAACGTTCAAATTCTGCCCACCTGGGGAAATTCTCGTTCCTGGAGTTCATGAGATTTCCCGAGCAAGAATTGATGAAACATTTCATACGCGGTTCGAGCTTTCAAAGAGAGACATGGCCCATTAAAGAGTGCATGCACCTGGAAATCATGAAAAAAAAATATATAATGAAAGCAATTCAAATGGCTAAAGATTTATAGGATGAAAAGGATGCACTTGATTTGGTTGTGACTTGACATGTTGACGTGTATACTCGAAACATGAGTGTGACTTTGAGAGTGTATATTCTCGAGCTAAAAATCCAAATCCAAATACCAGCATATTGCAATAAAACTTATGGATGATGATGACTATAGTAATACTCGAACTTTGGATAACAATGCCCCTGTGATGATGTTGAATCTGGTATGCTCATGAATAAGAGTTTTGGATAAAAAATAATCATTCATTCACTTTCATATTTTCTTCTTCATAACTCATAAAATTGATGGATGATGATAAAAGACCTAACACCTGTAAAACAGTCTATTTTGATGGGATTTAGTAACCATTCAATGATAAAATCAATGACTTTTTATAAGGGATTGCAATAAATATATAAATGAGCTTTAAATTCAAGAACAAAAATATTTGTTCATATTTGTGTATGATAAATGTTACGAGAATAAAAATATGAATACTTTGAAGAATAAAAAAAGTGTTTGCTTCTTATTTTGGTGGTTCGGGGGCATTTATTCTGCCTGAACCTGACCTTTTTGGCTGCAAGGAGTGGAGAGTCTTTTCTTCCTAAAAGCATTAATGAAGAAGAAAATATTTTTTACACAATATTAATGTTGTGGAAATAACCCTTATACAACATTAATGTTGAAGGAAATACGATAAACCTATAGAGGACCTTTATATGTTACCCCAATTAACTTAAATAGTGATGAGAATGTGGTGGGTCCCTAAAAGACTTTTCTATACGTAGGTGTGTATGATAATGAATATTCTTAACCTTAATATTTTATATTAAAAGTTATAAGCAAACATGACCCAATTTAGGGCTTAAGAAGATTCTTAACTCTATCTATTTAGACATGGAATGATTCCAAATCTAAGCATACTAGGTCTAGCATTTTTCCAGATTTGCATGCACTCGAGCTCAGTATGTGGTTGAACCTAAAAGTATTGGGTCTAGTATTTTTCTAGATTCACATGCATTCAGACTCGGCATGTGGCTGAACCCAAGGGTGTTGAGTCTATGTTGTTGGTTATTCAAACTTGGCCACATGTACGACTTGTGTTTACGTTAACGGATTCCCTGGAAATTATGATAAATCAGTTTTTTTCTTAATTCTTCTGCACTTGCTAACTGGTTTGTTAATGGCCAAGGGTCTAAGGCTAACTTCAGTAAGGGTAGCGTGTTTGGTATCTTGGTAGTGATTATATTTTAAAGTATTTTTTTAAATACATCTAAATAATATTTTTTTATTTTTTAAAATTTATTTTTGATATTAGCATATCAAAACAATAAATAAACATAAATTTTTTTAAATTTTTTAGGAGTAAGCGGCCAACCACGTTTCCAAACATGCACCTTAATCACAAAGGCTTATCAACGTTCGACCTTTGCTATTCACGATTGACAATTGACAATTCACAGAGGCTTATCATTGTTCGACCTTTGCTATAATCGTTTTTTGCTGAAATTTTAAAAAAATCTAAAAATTTCTAAAAACATTCCTCATTTCAACTATACAAAAAATATGTTTTATCCGGTGTGCATACGACTAGATTCTAAAATTTTCAAGCGTATTATTTATGAAAAAATAAAAATTGCATTTTCATTATATTTTGAAAAATACAAAAAAAAAAGAGAGTTAATGGGTATCACAAAATGTTTGCAATTATGCATTAGGATTTGACCAAAATTTCAAATAAAAAGCCTTTTTTATTTATTAGCTTTTAAGATAGTAAAGTTTTAACCTGATAAGATAAAAATCTCCTTACTGAGAATAAATTTTCTTAGACCTTAGACAAACTTATCTAGGCTTTAAAATGGTTAGGTTTTAATTTAATGAGATAAGGATATTCTTATTGAGGAGAACTTTTCTCGAACATTAGATAGACTAACGAATAGAAACACAACTTAGAACAAACAACAAAGCAACTTACCATAGGTTGGGTGCACCGGAGGTAATACGCCTTCCCCTTACATAACTAGTCCTCTTACCTAAACTTTCGTAGACCATTAAGTTTTATAATGACTATAATATTAGGTGACGACTCTTTTTTTTTTTTACTGATCAAGGACAAGAATTTCTTGTCCTTTCCACCACCCATATCTATCCTGATAACTCTGATTCGGAAGGATGATCACTACGACACCATCCACGAGCAACACATTACTTTGGTTTGATTCGATATTATATCATTAAAGTCGACATATCCGGGTTTAAAAATGCAAAAAGAATGAGCAAAGTAGTTTTGTGTTGTACAATAATTCCCAGAACAAGTTTGTATTTTACAAGCTTTGAAAACTGTTATTTTTATATTAATGAAAAGACATTCCATCACACTTTCTAGATATCCAATGACTTACTTGGTATTTGATATTTGGTTTATGTTTAAATAATTTTTTGCGAGGAAAAACTACAATGAGAGTTTGTTTCTCATGATTGACAAACATTCCCTAAATCGGCTAAAATTCTTATGAGCTTGGTGTCTTCAATGAGAGTTTTTTTAAAAAGTTCAACCTAGTTCGTCCTCATAGTCCCAACATAATAGAAAATTTTAACAATAACAAGTATACATACTCAATCTAACTTTTGCATTAATTTTTACATTATATTTATTTTTGTATATATGCATAACAAATAAGTGCAAAAAAAATTATAGGTTGTTAAACATCCTCCTAAAGTCCGCAACACTATATATATATATATAAAGAAAAATGAAAAACAAAAAGAGATCACATCTAGAATAAACAAAAAGAGATCACATCTAGAATAAATCCACCAAATGGAAGATAAAAAGTTTTAAAAAAGAGGTAATTAAGTTCTCTAGCCTGTTTGAGCGAGCATTATAAGTTATACTATAACTACCCCAATTATATTAACTCAAATTAGATGACATATATTCATGGTTACCAATTTGTTTATATATATTACTAAAATTTCAGCAGTCTCCTTTGTATATTTTGATACCAAGTTATCGACTCAATATTTCTCAACCTGTAAACATCAATCATAATTTTCATCCCATCATTTGGAATTTTAAAACTCAACCATAATATCAAATATCTCATTTTCATTTTTCTATAGAACAATTATTTAAAGCTAATTAATTCATAGCATACATTTATTTCTCTCAAAGGTAATTGTGCTCAAAATATGTATATAACCAACCGTAATTCAACTTAATAATAACAACATCATAAATTACATCACACAAATAATTAAGTTAAACATTACAATTCTTAAATATAATAGTGTATTACAACAAAATAATAGTTCTTCCAATTACATCAATTTCTTAACAAAATTATATATCCATGCATCTACTTTCTGGTTCGAAGGTACGATGTACCTAAAAACATGATCACATTAACCATGATTAAAATTGCACATTTTAATAAATAATTGATTAAGGACTAACTATTCATGTACATTAAAGTAATTCTCGCATCATTAAATGAATTATCTTATCATTAATAATTTCATAAATTCTTAATACGATTTCCAGATAAAAATAAATTTACAAAAATACCAAGAGTGTTTCTAACAACCCACATATTTAACTTCAATTTAAGTCGAGTAAATTTTACAATCTATCTATTCCGCCAAGTATTTATCCCATTAACCAAGAAATTAAGTAAACTCGTCCATTTAATAGGGCATTATTTTCATTAACTGAGAAATAATTTTCTGAACTCGCTCATTCAACAGTGTATTATTTCCATTAACCAGGAAATAAATTTCTAGAACTTGTCAATTCAACATGGTATTATACTCTCTCTCTCTCTCTGTTTTTTTTTTAAATAAACTTATACTAGATTACAAACTACAAAAGTCCTTCTAGAAATCATTTAAAAATAAGCTATTTAGTTACTTCAAGGTATCGAACACCTACCTGGTGTTTGTGCGTATGAAAAGGTTCCTTGTTGTTGATTAGATCCTGCGGCCTCCTCTGTACCAACATAATTTACTACGTCATTGTTCATTCATTTGAACCAGTATAATTCTAATAACAATTTCACATTTCTTGATTAAACCCAACACCCTTAATTAAGTTTGATAAAACTTTTAATTCGAGGAGGATAAAATCCTTTTTTTAAAATTATTTTTACAAAAATCATTATTCAGATAACCTATCAACATCAATTATTTGCAATTTGGCAAGATTTCTCAATAATTTATCAAAAATCAATTTCCCCCCAATTTTTCGTCTTCTTTTTTCCGAAATTCACCTAAAGGAGAAAGTTAGGAATTTTCTTTTCTCTTGAAAATTCTTACTCATTTCATATAACAACATTTATAAACCTATATTTTCCCCACATTCTCCAAATAATTGCATTAAAACCTTAAATCTCCTAATTTCTTTTCTCTTTGGCCGACAATTCTAATAAAAAAGAGGAAATAAATTTTGTTTTTTTATTCAAAATTAAACACTTCCCCAATCATAATTCATGCTTTCTAACATAGTTTAATCATAATTTGCATTATTCCTATAATTTATATCATAAAACCCACATTTTCATATTCTTATAATTTTACATAATCCTTCACCAAACATAAAATTAAAGAAATTAATCACTTGGAGCATGTTATTGACCTCACTTTAATAATGATTCAAGGAAAGAATGTAAGAAAAAATCAAGTTTTCTTCTCCTCCCTTTTCAAACCCTAGCTTAAATTTTTCTTCCAAAGCACTCACCACATTAAAATCACCCTTCTTGATGTTTAACTAAGTTAATTATTCTAATTACACACTTTTATTGGTGAAATCAACAAAAATTTAAGGAGAAAAGAATCACACAAATCCTCCCCCTCTCTTTGTTTCAAACTATCAGCCAAGAAAGGAGAAATGAAGGATTTATAGTCTAAATATTTTTATGTTTACATAATTACCCTCATTACTTTTTATTTCTATTTTGACCATCAATTCTTCTCTTTACTTAATTTACACCATAATATCTTCTCTTTTATTCTATTGTATCCTTCTACAATACTGGAAATCCTTTTATCTACTCTATTCAGTGTTTTATTTATTTTGTTCGAATTATAATTTATCGGGTTTTTAAATATACCATCAAGGTAGGGGACCTCTAATAGGGATCAAACTAAGATAAAAATATCAATTCACCTTAAATGTTCATTTAATGTAACAAATGCAATCAAAATCTTCATTTTTCCCTGTCAAACCATGGGACACCAAGTGCTTCTCTTAAGTCCCAATACATAATGCATCCCTCATTCACGAGTTTTCTATAAGCACCACAAGCCCAAGTTGCTCCAATTTTTGTTCTCATTAGTAAAGAAAATTTGAGGGTTAAGATTGTAGAAGAGTTTGATTCTAAAAAGTTATATATAATAGAAAAATGATTTTTAGGAATAGAAGGAATAAACCTTTATAACCTAGTAAAAACAGTTGAAATGAGTCTTGTGCCTAACATCAAAAAATTTAAAAAGTTTAAGGTGTTTGAGTTTATCAAATGCACTGGCACATAATAATCCATGACATATTTATAGGTATATTTCAATGAAATGGCTTTAGTAGTCCATGATGAAAAGCTTCTAATCCATTTTTTTCCATAGAATTTTAAGTGATGCAATGCTAAATTAGTACATGAGTATGAATAATACTAAGATCTGAAGGTGGATGGATTTGGTAGATGCTTTTATAAAATAGTACAAGTTTAATATGAATGTGGCTCTAGATCGATCAAGTTTGCAAAAAATAGAAAAACAATCCAAAGAATCTATTATGGAGTATGCTTAAATGTATCGTGAAGTGGATGGCATGTCTATCCTCTTCTAATAAAAAAATGATCATGCTCTTCTTAAATATATTCAAAGCTCCATATTGTGAATATTTGGTTAGCAGTTTAGAACAATGTTGTATGGATATTGTTGTTGTAGGTGAAAGAATTGAGTAGGCAGTAAAAGCAAGAAGAATCTTAAACACTATTAAAGCTAACCAAAAGAAAGGATAGATTGCAGGAAAGCGAAAGACAATAAAGTGCACTAGGTGGAAAGCAATCAATTTTTACGTAGGGGTTATTGGAAAAATCATTAGATGTCCAATCAGCAAGTCAATACCATTAGTGACAATCTTCAACCATTCACTTTGATACCACCCACAACCACATTCATTGTCAATCTAATTTTCACAATTCCTTACTTACCAACAAAATAATTTTCTATAAAATCAACCATTTTTTAACCAATCAACATCAAACACTCAAGTTAGCCTAAGCAACTAGCCTTATAAAAATATATAAAAAAAAATTAGGAAACATTGCCAATTATTTTACTACCATCGGGAGAAATATTCAAAATGCTCATTAGCATTGGAAAAATTGCTCCTAAGCCACAAAGACCCCTTCATCCACCTTACCTTTATTGGCACAAACCTAACTTTAAATGTGAATACCATTCTAATTGTTGGGCATAACATTGATAATTATAATGTATTCAAATACAAGATCATCCATCTTATTAGGAGGGGTTGGATAACATTTGATGGGGGCTAGAATGCCCCAAATATGAACACAAACCCCTTACCAAACCACATTGCTATAAAGGAATGAAGTGTAAGTATGATATTGTATGATGCTGAGTATGATAGAAAAAAAGCCATCTTGAAGATGACAATGAGAATTTTGTTTGACATGTTATCCCAAGAAAATTACATAAGGGCACCTTTCAAAACATAGGCTATTGAGAATCTTGATGAGTACTATATGTTTCATCATGAGTCACGACACAATATCGATAACTATAATGAATTCCATTATGAAGCTACGACCATGATTATCATATGTATGTTACAATTTAAGAATAGTATGATTAATGATAAGGTGAGGATGTTATCCTTTAATGAGTAAATATTAAAAAAATAAAGTTATGTAGGTACCAACCAATATAGAACGGTCTTCAAACCAATAT
>Ga0307515_10018656_pt1 | contig 12533 bp, 10 predicted proteins | sample 17_EM_MG_FD_194513 | JGI IMG/M metagenome (GOLD analysis project Ga0307515, IMG submission 194513) | Populus trichocarpa ectomycorrhiza microbial communities from riparian zone in the Pacific Northwest, United States - 17_EM | ecosystem: Host-associated > Plants > Roots > Unclassified | place... | reverse complement strand
TGGAGCTTTTTTTAAAAGGGGGGTGGGGTGGTGTTGGGGTTGTGTGCTGCGCTTGCGTTGGCATCATTTAGCAGAAAGGGAAGGATGGGTTTGTGTGGCGATGATATCCGGCGGTTTCGACTTCACACGAGCACGGAGTTGCGGAGGCGGAAAAGCACAAGTTGTTTGCGAGAGGACGGCATCGCGTAGTTCTAAGGGAGATAGTACGTTGATTTGGATCCTAATGATACGATGTACGCCTCTTATCTAACAGCCTTGATGCCTCTTCAATGCGAATAAAACACCCCGCCACCATCAAGCCAAAGGAAAGAATACACAGGCCGAAAAAAAATACCTGCCCACTAACCTATCCCATCCTTCCTATTCGAACCATAATGCTCAACCTAGCCAGTCCGATCCCATACAACTCCGAAACGACTAGTCTGAACAAACTGCGCACCAACGTGCTTTCTCCCCACCACGCAACCATCACCTACTGATAATGCACAGTGCTCGACCACGGGTTCGCCCCATGCGGCGCCCCATACTCGCTCCCACTCTCGCTCTCGACGTCTGTCCAGCTGCCAGGGGTATGCACGCCCAAGCGGTCCTGGCCGAGCTCGCTGAACCCGGCTTCCGAGAACCCGGCCTCGGTGAAGCCCGTCTCACTGAACGCCTCCGAGCGCGCGTCGAGGTCATCGTCGTGCGTCATCGACAGCACCGCGATGTCGTCCGCGTGGCTGTCCACCATGGACGCCGCAGTCGAGAGGCCGTCTTCGGTCGGTGTCAGCGTGCCAGTCGACATGACTTCGGCGTCTTCGCCGTAGTTGGAGAAGATGTGCGTGCTGGACTGCGGGAGGTCGGACGAGGCGGAGAGCGAGGGGGATGAGGCGAAGGAGTAGAAGGATTGCGAGGCTTGGTCCTGCTCCTGCTCTGGGGGTTGGAGTTCGTGCTCTGAGTGTTCTGAGGCTGAGATGGGGATGAGGGGCTCGAGGGAAGCGATGGAGTGGACGGAGGCGGTTGGGTTCTGTGCTGGGACGCTGATGAATGGGTTTTCAGTGGTGGCATTGATAGGCGATTGGGGTTCGTGATCGGCTTGAATTGTCGTTGTGCTTTCTCGGGACTCAGGTTCAACGGTCGTAGTGGCGGTGGTTTGGGCCTCCTGCTTCTTAGCCTGATCAAAGATGACCTGACCCGGCTCGTCGACGAATGGGTTGGCGAATGAAGCACTACTCTCAAGACCCTGAACACCCCGCCCACGTCTTCTGAGACCATCATCGCCTTCCATTATGCTCGAGTCCATAGCCGTGGCGGTCTTTGCAGTTTTGCCCTTGTCCTCGTCTTCAATCTTAATAAGAGGGTGATTGTCGCGGAGCATGCCATCGCTTCCCACTATGTCATCAAAGCTGATTCCACGATTCCTGGCGTTGAACTCCCTCATCTCAAGCTCTGCACCCTCTCTACCAATTCTTGCCAGTTCATCCAGATCGACCGCAACGCCTTCTTCCCTGGCCTTATGTAATAGCTCGGCCCGATTGCGGCGTACGATTTCTTCCCTCCTCCTACGTCTCGCCTCTTCCTCCCGCTCTCTCCGGTCTTGGCCATTGTCCGAGGATTCCGAGGAGTTTTGGTGCGGCTGGACCCCATCTCCGAGGCTGTGTAAGGCAACAGCGATTTTGCGTCTTGACTGGTCGACCCACTGTCTGACCTGCGGGCTTTCGTAGATGGCGAGTCCGGCGGCAACGAGGACGGAGGCGGCGATTATGAGGCCTGTTTGGAATGGATGGTTAGGCCTTGGACGAGGGTCTTGGTGGGAGTTTGGGGACATAGAGCGAATGTGAGGTCCTGTGAGGGGCTAGTTGGCAGAAGCGGACAATACAAAGAGTGAAAGGCACGAGGGCAAAGACGAGTAGTACAGAAAAGGCGTTTAGTAGATGGCTCAGCTTACCCTTAGCTAACGGTGCAGGCATTCTGACGATTATTCTCTTGTAACAATCTCGGTCGGTTAAAGGCAGGGGAAGTCAATCCGTGATAGGTACAAAGTGAACGGCTGCAGGGGCGTCTTTAAAGAGGGATTCTAGCAGCCTTGAAGAGCGAAGGAGTGTTACGTGGAGTGCCCTTTAGGCTGTCGTAACCGCCGCCTCCGCCACCTGAGGAGACCCGAGCTTTGACTTTGGCGGGGCGAAGCTTGAGGGCGAGGCGCGGGGCCAAGAGTAAGCCCGGGCCAATATACGGTCATGCGTTGTATATCAACTGACTAAATCGTTCTACTACTTGAAGCTTCTTTGAAGATCAGCATTTGAGAGATATCTTAACGGGTCTATATGCTCTATCACCAAGATACCAAAAAGAAATATCCTCGTCCGAAAGATGCTATAACCGATGCCAACTCAATCTATACTAAATATACTTAGACAAACTAGAACGCTGTGAAGATTATCAAACCGCATTCTCATGCCTCCCGATGGTCTTCCTGAGCATATCCATTCCTAATGACATGCTCATGTCTTATATTCCAGAAGCTAACCAGAACACCCACTACGCTGGCGAAAAAGGTAATCCAGTATGCACTCCGGTAACACTCCAGCCCTTCCGAACAACTCCTTTCTCCGCTAGGCAAGACCTCCGAATGATGGTCAAATATTGTGCCATAGCATAGGTTAAAGATATTTCCGCTTACGACGGGTGCGAGCGTCATGAACCCCCAATTAACCGAGAATCCATGCACCCCAAACGCATCGACAACCAGTGCAGGGAACACGCCAAAGAGCGCTCCATACGCCAACCCAGAGAAACCAGAGACAACCCATAGATGGTTTGGATTTTCGATACGGGTGGCGCAGACTTGTGCGAGCGTAAAGATGGCCGCTGATGCTGTGGCGCACCAGAAGCGGCTCATATGCAGTCTCTTGACAAGAACGTCAGAGCCAACCCCGGAAGCCAGTCGCCCAAGAAAGCTCATGAAAGATATGATAGAGACGTGTATTAGTTGACGTTTTGCGACAAACTCTTTCGAGGCTGTGTCATCGTAGTGAGTCCAGAGAGCTTGGGCCTAAATTGTGTCAGTCCGAAGTGACATTGGTTGGGGTAGAGCTAAAGCTTACATCGTTGCCAATGTTACTACATCAACTCGTTAGCGAACATTAATTTGTACAAATACTCTCTTCTGAACTTACTTGATGGTCATCAGACCGACACCGGTTAAAACACCAAGCAAAGTCCATAATTGCCAAAACTCAATTTTCAGGAGAAGGGCTAATCCGGTGATATCTGGCCTATGTGAGTGGTGTGTACCATGAATCCTAGCGTCATCCTCTGCAGAAATGTCTCCAGGACCAGACATGAGCGAGGAATTCTCGTCTGCATCCACAGAACCAACATCTTGTGAATCATTATCTACTAATTATAATTGGTAGCTGCCTTGGGCAAACGTGGACTCGTCTCAAATGAAATATAGTGCTTACCTTGCTCTTGCTGCGGCAATGAAGAGCCGCTGTATTTGCCTCCGCCAGACTTTGTCCGGTGAAGCTGGTTGGAGTCTCGCCCCGGCAGACCTGAGCTATCTTCGTTGGTGGGCAAGACGGAGTAGCGTGCATTATGGCCCACAATATGAAGGAATGGAACCGAGACCAATACGAGGCAAGATGTGCCTACTGAAAGGAGTAAAAGAAGACTCGACGTTTTACCCGGAAACGCGAGACCAGAGAGCAGCGTATAGAAGAACGCGCTGAGACCAAAAGCAGCTAACGGAAAGGCAGTAGCCGTCCCACGGTGGTGTGGCCAGTTCTGTGCAGCTAGGGTTGTGAGCATTCCTACATATGCGGGTGAGAAAGACTACTTACACGTTTTCAGCGCAGCTTGGAAAGCAGCACAGCTGCCAACGCCAGTGAGGAAAGATAAAAAGAAGAGAAGGGAAACGCTCATGGATCCAGCTCCCTTGTCAAACGCTAATCACAGTTAGTCCAGCTTTAGAGTTGCTGACCGTATGATCATACCAGCACGTATAGGGAAGTATCCTATTGCAAGCGCAAATGCTCCCAGCAGAGCAGCGGGACGAGGTCCTTTTTTATCTACTACAATACCCATAGGTATTCCTGACGCATACATCCCAATATTCGCGGCTGCGCCCTGTTCCATTCTCAGCCAGTGTTCAAGAAACGCTTCAAGGGAGAGATGCGTACGATGATATTGCTTTGCGTTGCGGAGAGTTGGAGACGGTCTGCAAATTGTGGCGCCCATGCTGAGTATGCGTACTATCGAATGTTAGTCCTATGTCTGATTGTAGCCTTTTCCGACTTGCATTCGTTCCGCATGCCAGCGATATCACAGTAGCCGCAACCACAGACACTATCCGCGTTACCCTATGAGCCTTTTCAGACACGTTGACAGCCATCCTGATGCCCAACTCGAGCGTTTGGGCTTTCTTTAGATGCCTTCAACGGTTCATCTAGGCTGGTGGGTGTCGACGTTCCTTTATGTGGGCGTAGCAGAGCTGCGATTGATATCGACTTGTCTGTTCCAATGCGGAGTCCGATGGCGTGCTATCCAGGGATGCTGCTGGTGGGGGGGTGGTGGTAGGCTTAGACGGTATTGGATCGGCGTATAACTTCACAATAGTGCAATTGGTAGCGCGAGTGTTGTTGATGTGTCGAGAATGGAAATGATTTGGATGAGGTGTCGATGCCTTCCGGAGATAAGGCCGCCGAGCCAAATTCAACGCCTTAAACCGCATCCCGTCGGTCTGGCGTCACTATCACATCAACGACCACAACACAACCGTCAGCCTACCATCTCGGAATCATGGGTGCGGCATTATCGATCCCTTTTCTGGCTCTACCCGGCTTGTCTACGGTATACATTTATCCCCAGCCAGTGGAAATGATGAGCGACTAACCAGTGTCTAGGTAGGCACCTTTGCCGCCTCATGCTGTGGAGCAGCTACCTGCTCTGCAGTATTCAACTCATGCGGAAAATGCGGAAATAGGTATACATCTATTTACGCCCTATCAGAACACTAGGACTAATTCATTTCTTGCAGTATGGCAACTCGGATAGCATACGCTCTCATCCTTCTCGTCAACTCGATCGTATCATGGCTCATGCTCACTGACTGGGCAATGAAGAAGCTTTCGCATCTCACTCTTGACTACGTGGATATTAGTTGTAACGGAGAACAATGTTATGGCTATGTCGCGGTTCAAAGAATCAACTTTGCCTTGGGATTCTTCCATGCCATCCTCGCCATTATCCTCCTCGGAGTCCGTTCTTCCAAAGACGGACGCGCACCAATCCAGAACGGTTTCTGGGGCCCTAAGATCATCGCATGGATAGGCCTCATCGTACTGACCTTCTTTATCCCGAATAAATTCTTCATTGCATGGGGCAACTACTTTGCGCTTATCGGAGCATGCCTTTTCCTACTTATTGGCCTGATTCTCCTTGTCGATTTGGCCCACAACTGGGCGGAATACTGCCAGGAGAAGATTGAGACCACCGAATCCAGAGTCTGGACAGCGCTTTTGGTTGGATCGGCTTTCTTTATGTACTTGGCTTCTCTCGCTATGACGATTGTTATGTACATTTTCTTCGCGCGTGGTGGCTGCTCGATGAACCAAGCTTCTATCACCGTAAGCCATTCTGCTCTCCTACATTATTTTCTAGAAATTCATATGTCTAATGCCATCTACAGATCAATCTCTTGCTCCTTCTCATCGCTTCAATAATCTCCATTCACCCCTCGATCCAAGCCGTCAATCCACGGGCCGGTCTCGCTCAGTCAGCTATGGTTGCCGTCTACTGCACATATCTGACCATGTCAGCGGTGGGAATGGAGCCTGATGATCAGCACTGCAATCCCCTAATCCGCGCTCGTGGAACCCGCCGGGCAACTATCGTCATTGGCGCGATCGTTACCTTCATCACGGTAGCCTACACCACAACACGCGCCGCAACCTACGGCCTAGCTCTTGGCCAACAGGGCAACTCGTACAGTAACTCGTACTCCCAGCTTAATTCAGAGGACTATGAGCATGGCCTCATCACACAGCAACCGGAGTCGCGACGAGAAATGCGCGCTGCGGCTCTCCGCGCGGCTGTTGAGAGCGGCTCCTTGCCTGCCTCCGCCCTTGATGATTCAGACAGTGACGACGAAGATGAAGATAGACACGGGAAGAACCCTCGTGATGACGAGCGCAATGCTACGCAGTACAATTACACACTTTTCCACGTGATATTCCTACTTAGTACCGCGTGGGTAGCGACACTGCTCACAATGAATTTCGATGAGAAGGGTGTGGAGGACGACTTCATACCCGTTGGGCGGACGTACTGGGCAAGCTGGGCGAAGATCGTGAGTGCGTGGGCTTGCTATGGTATTTACATCTGGAGTCTGGTTGCTCCAGTTGTGCTTCCGGAGAGATTTGATTATTAGTGCATGCTGAATATGGGAAGGGCCACTTTTTTTTGTGAAGGGTTTTGGGGACAGGGGGATTTTGCTTTTGGAAAGGTAAGTCACAGTACTTGTATCAATAGTTCCATATTCATATGTAGGAGGGTTTCCTCAGTGTCAAATAAAATAGTCAAAGCTGTGTTCTCTTATATTCTGTGTTTTTCAGAACGTTATACTTTGAATCAGCAACTGAACCAAGCACGAATAACAAAATGGCTAGAAATAATGCGGGATCCTCGAACGCTTCTCAAATAAGTATAGGGTTTACAAGATCTCCGAGCATCAGGCGCCATTGCGGCTACGTCAATCAAGATCTTTAGGCTCTGCGCTATCCTCATTAGAACCCCTTCTAGGATCTAGGCCTGCCAAAGGGTACTTCCATATGTCCAGCTCTGCACGCGCCCGGGTCCTTTGTTCGACCGTTCCTAGTCCTCGCCCCACTATGCTTCCCAATGTGTCTTTAACGATTCTTAGAGTAGTTATGAACACGTTTATCGAACTCATCATTCCGGTTTGGGCCATCTCGAATACGCACTCTACCATTTCTATTCTAGAGCGGATTTCGTCCTCATCACGGGGTGCGAGGCTGGATGCAGTCTACTGGAGGTGGGCTCGAAAAGGGGTAGGGGTCGGTAATGTGCACTGCAGAGATGGGCTGCCTGGCGTGGTTGGCTGGGTTGGCTGGGTTGGTTGGTTTGACCCTTTAGGGCTTTCGGCCTTCAGGTGCGGAGGGGCCAGTTGCCAGAAGACGGGGACTAGATTGTTAACTCATTGTGGTCAGACATGGCAATAATCAGTTAGTTACGGTTATGTTGGATTACATAGTAACATAACTAACCAAATCATAATCGCATCTGCTGATTATGTTACGTATATACAACTATATAACTAAACTGGATATACCACGGAAATAAGAAAAGAAGGGGTAGGCCTTTAAGGTAGACCTCTGAGGAGACTTCCGGGTAGAGCTTCGGGTATAAGCTTTAGTAGGGTTCTTATCTAGTGCCAAAAGGACATAGTCAACGTAACCATGCAATCAAATCGCAATCGAACGGCTGGTTATGATTCTATAGTTATTCCATTACTGATTGTGGTGTTGGAGTGTGAGTATTCGGTTGGATAGTTGATTAAGCTATGTGAGACTGAGATGGATTACAGATAGGAATAGAGGATGCTATATAACTCTTCATAGCATCAGATGGTGTTTGCCATGGCACCTGGTAACATGAATATGTCTTGCTGGCAGAGTTCATAGACAACAAACGACGAACAGGATCAAAATCAGACAATGCAATGTTGATAATGGTTTTTGGGGATACAATTAATGAATATTGGATCGCAGGATGACAAAGGATACAAGTCTATGCAGATGTAGTGAGCAGAAAAACCCAACTGCACACTTCCAATAGTGAACGCCAATCGTAGCCATAGAGGTTCCAGAAAGTGTATATCTTCAAGTGAAGATGATCCCTCCATCAACTACGATCGTCTGGCCTGTGACATAATCCGAGTCTGGACCGGCCAAAAAGCTTACTACCTTAGAAACGTCTTCCGGCACACTTGTTCTGCCCAACGCAATCAAGTCCTCAGTGTACTTTTTGATGGTTTCGCCTTTCTTTGCGCCCTTTAGTTTACCTAGCTCTTCATCAATCAGATCCCACATGGCTGTACCAACAATGCCAGGAGCATAAGCATTGACCGTGATTTTGTGGCTTGCCATTTCCATAGCAAAGGCTTGCGTCATCCCACGTACAGCCCACTTACTGGCTGAATAATGTGACAGAAGAGCAAACGATTTGAAGGCAACGATGCTAAATTAAATGAGTCAGAGTGTGGTGTGTTAGGGGAATCCCAAAGAACTTGAAGTGTACGAAAAAGATATGAAGTAGATACTGTATATTCTCACCTTGCAGCCCCCAGAATTTTACCTCCGCTGCCCTGCTTGATCATCTGCCTCGCGGCGCTTGAATAACAATTGTAAACACCGTAAACATTTACTTCAAACATGCGTTTTAAATCCTCCTCTGTGAGGTCCAGGAGAGCTTTCACTTGAGCTATGCCTGCATTTGCAACCATTGTATTTAATGGACCTAGCTGGGAGACGGAAGTCTCAACCATTTTTCCTACTTCAGAACGTTTCGACACATCTGCAAGATAATGAACGGCATTGCGACCCATGGACTTGATCTCGGACACAACTTCTTCTGCTCCAGTTTTATTGGCATGAATATCATTAACGCAAATGTCATAGCCATCTTGGGCAAGTCTTAGAGCTATGGCTTTGCCTCTAGTATGAGAAAGTTGGATTAGAGTGATGAAATTGGATTAGAGATTGAATGCGAAGCCAAAATCTTACATTCCACGGCTAGACCCAGTTACGATCGCTGTTCTGGGATTCTGATCAGAGGAGATGGCGTACGCTCGAGCATGTTGCAATGTCTGAGTAGCTGTAACTCGACGTAGCCTAGTAAGTCTGTTTGAAGCTTGCCAGAGGCTTCTCGGGGCCGGCCGAAACGCCATTAAGGGAGCAGGCATAATCAAAAGCCAAAACTCGTCAATTCAAGAACTGTGAGGGAATTAGAAGAAAGCAGGGCTTATAATGGGGCACCTTATCTCAGTTGACCCAGACTTTTGGAGGGAAAATCCACCTCCTAAGCCAATTACAGTCCCTCGTCAAAAGTGTCCGTGCCGAGGTCACGCTAAAACTAACACTTTTTGCCAAAATGCTGTATAAAAGTCATATAATTAATTCTAGAGCTTAAAAAAATATCTAAAGCTACTTATAGATATATAATCTAGTAATCGCGATACTTTTTTAGTATTTAAAATCTATAGTCCTTTACTAAATGTCTCTAGGTTTTACCAACTTCCTACTAAAATTTACTATATTTAGCATATATTTTCTATTACTAGATATTAAAAATAATTCTTAAAAATCTAAGATCTTATAGGGATTTGCTTTTATTAAAACTCCCTTTACTTAAAATTTTATTTAAAAAGTATAAAAAATTATTAAAAGGTTATAAACTTAAAAATAAGTTTAAAAAAAATGCAATTTTGTAACGGAATCCCCCGGGAGGTACATATCCTATAAGACGGTAGGAGGTTTTATCTATGTCCCATCTATGTTCCAGAAGACACAGTTAGACATGTTAGGGGCGAAAGGTTTTACTAGCGTCTTGGAAGAAGTATATAGGAAGCTAGTTCCCCTCTAGAGAAGAACTAGTAATTAGTCTCTAAATAGAAGTAGTTAAAAGCATTTATCCTTTAATATATAAAAACTTATTCTACCTTTTACTTACCTTTAACGTACCTTTAACTTACCTTCTACTTACCAGTAATACTATTAATTAGATAATTATACGTTCTAGTTAAGCTAGCCTCTTATAATTCTAATCGCTCACAATCCGTTAGGGACGTATAGCTATTAATCAACAATAACGGATTATACTCCTTTACCTTATAAAGCAACGCCCTCACCGTAGGAGGCTTAAAGAGTCTCTTTAAAGGAGCGCATTCCCTCTACTTATAAAAGAGTGGATTAGGAAGCTACGGCTAGCCTATCTAACCTTATAGGACCTTTAGGAATAATTACTGCTAGGGAGTTATTAAAGCGGTTGCTATATAAGACCCTATAAAAAAATAAAGGAGTTAGAGATATAATTAAGATAAGTATATTAAGACTACTAAGAATAATTATAAGGATAATTAGGGGAAGTATAAATACCCTAGACACGAAGCGGACTTAAAGGGGTAACGCTATACTATACTATAATATTAGAAAAACCTAAATTCCGTATAAAGGAACCTAATAAGTACTATAGTAATAGTCTCCGGAACTATAATTGTTTTATCCGTTAATGCAAAACTAAGTTTTAGCTAGATTTAAAACGTTACTTTAATAAGTATAATTAGATATTAATTACTTCTACCTTTCTATATAGTACCGTTAAGAGTTTATAAACACGCTATAAGAAGAAACTTACTATGCCCCTTAAATTTAGCAAACTTAGGACTTAGTTAGTTAATTAGGTCTAAAACCCTACTAATTAAGGGATAGATTATAACTAGCAATACTATAACGCCAAATAGCGGGATGGTTAGACTGTAGTCCAGTTTATAAACTACTTAGAAGAACTAGAAGATAATATACCCTACTTAAATCTATAGGATAACGCTATATAACTTTACTAGCTACTTACTAAGCTATAACCTAAGATTTAATAGGCCATATAAAAGAAGGGCGAAATTCCTACCTTTTAAAAAAGGCCTATTTCTAAAGCTACTTGGATTAAGAATACTAAAAGAGACTATTTAGGTAAGCGAAAGGAATAAGACGCTAATAATAAAGAATATAGGACTAGACCTAGCTTTAATAATAGGGGTAGATTCTAATCTAACCGCTCTACGGAAGGACAATGTAAGTAGGCCTCGCAGCCCTAGAGCAATGCTGGTTAACCCTAAAATAATAATAGGTAAAGACCTAATCCGTAGGAGGGGAACCAGGAAACACGCACCTATTATAACTGCAGCAAGAAGGGCCATATAAGCCGCTTCTACTAATAAAAGAAGTAAGAGTCGGCCTAATTAGGAAAAGAGATAGCTTAGTAGATCTTTACTCTCTTATACTAGGCTAGTAAGAAAAGGAGGGAGTAAACTGCTATATAGTTATTCCTGTCTCTATTTAAGTTAATAATAAATAGGTAATATAAGACTGCCTTATAAACAGCGGCGTAAGTATAGGGTTTATTTCTTAATTACTAGTAAAAGAATTAGATTTAGACCTTAGCGGCTTATAGATGCACACTATTTAAAGTATTAGAGGCTACTAGATTCTATACTACAGGGAATAAATGTTTCCTATTACTAGCTAGGACCGCAATAGTCTATAGAATACGCAGGAGATACGCTTCTACGCTGTAGAAATTAAGGGGTATAACCTTATTTTAGGATACCTATAGCTTTATTAAGTTAACCTAGACATTAATTAGCCTTTAGCCTCGTATTAATACCGGAAGTCTTAATTGCGCATTATAGTTAAGAATTAAGCGACTTTTCTAAGCTATATATAAGAAGAAGGGTGGGCATATACTATATATGCCACTCTTAACCCTAAGGATAAAGACATAGGGTATTTATTTTTAGATGTCCGGCTATATATAGTTAAGGAACTAGAGATTCCGCAGAAATATATAAACCTAGAAGAGGTTTCTAATAAAAAGGCTGCATAAACCTTACTTAACCCTATATTGGTTAAGTATAAGATAGATATAGGGGATAAGCAACCTCCTTTCGGACTACTATATAACTTATTAGAAAATAAGCTGGCCGTATTACGTTAGTATATAGTAGATAATCTTTAGAAAGGATAAATTTAGCCCTCTATAAGCCCGGTAGGGGTACTGATTATATTTATACTAAAGAAGGACGGGACCCTTTGCCTCTATATTAACTATTAGGCGCTTAATAGGATTACTATAAAAAATCGCTACCCGCTACCTTTAATAGGGGAGCTTATTAATAGGCTATTAGGCGTAAAGATATTTATAAAACTAGATCTAAAAGATATATACTATTAAATCTGGATTAAAGCCGGCGATAAATAGAAAATGGCGTTCTAAATATAGTACGGCCACTTTAAGTACCTAGTAATGCTATTTAGGCTTACTAACGCACTAGCGATATTTTAGGCCTATATTAATAAGGCATTATTGGGCCTATTAAATATAATATATATAGTTTACCTTAATAACATTATAGTTTACTTTAATAACTACGAAGCATATACGCACTATATATAAATAGTATTAAAAAGACTGCGGGAATATAAGCTCTATATAAACCTAAAAAAATACTCTTTTTATATTACTAGTATTGATTTTCTAGGCTTTATTATTAGCGTTAACGAAGTATTAATAGAGAAAAGCTGGGTAGACGCTATTAGGGAATAGCTATACCTTATAACGTTTAGAGAAGTATAGGTTTTCTTAGGCACGGCGAACTTCTACTAAAGGTTTATTATTTACTATTTATAAGTAATACTCCTAATTACTAATCTACTAAAAGGATCTAAGAATAGTAAGAAGTTAGGACCCTTTATATTTAG
>Ga0307515_10018655_pt1 | contig 12533 bp, 13 predicted proteins | sample 17_EM_MG_FD_194513 | JGI IMG/M metagenome (GOLD analysis project Ga0307515, IMG submission 194513) | Populus trichocarpa ectomycorrhiza microbial communities from riparian zone in the Pacific Northwest, United States - 17_EM | ecosystem: Host-associated > Plants > Roots > Unclassified | place... | reverse complement strand
AAAGGTCATTATGGAGTGGTTTATTCTAACACTGCGATTATGTATCCTAGTCCCCCGGGAAGACAATATTTCGCTCTTGATCCTGATTTTCCCATACGACTCACGGTCTCGGGGTATAGTCGTACGGTTGACTTTGTCCAATTCCTTTTCAAGAAGTATTCAAAATGTAGTCTTTCCTACGAATCTGACAGGGATACTGCAATCTCTGGCTTGGTCAAGCGCATAGAAAGTGCCTTGAATACTGAAGGAAGATACGGAGTGTTTCGCTGTTTTTTCTCTAGGCTCCTTCTGTGGAAACGGTCTGACGAGAAGAAGACGGCTCAGATTATTTACGAAGGTCGAAAGGTGCCGTCCTGGTCTTGGATGGCATATAATGGAGGAATCGATTTCGTATCAGATGCGCCTCTTATGGTGCCAGACTCCGACGATCTTCGATTTGACACCGATCAAGAGGCATTAATTGTTAAAATTAGGCATTTTAAATATTGCCGACTGGAACAGAAAGAGAAAGAGTATGCCATTTTTGCTGAGGCAGGAAGAGTAGGATCTTTATGGTTTGATATGGGGACTAATAATCAGTTCAAATATTGTGTTGTCGTTGGGATGCGCAACAACAATGAAGAGGATCCCCGGAAAACTTACTTCATACTGGCTGTCCTAAAGAAACTACAAGACAAGTTGTATACGCGACTCGGAGTTGGGGAAGTCGAAGCACGCTATGTATCGAAGGAGAGCGATACCGGGAAGCTTACGTGAATTTGTTATCAATTTATGAGTTGATAGTTTTTCTTAGGTATTGCTAGCTCTTTTCGATACCGAATAGGGCTGCGTCTATAACAGGTCTAGAGTTTTACAGTATGAGCCTAGTGCAAATGCGGAGGTGGTTAGCTACATAAGGACCTAAGCGTAGTTAGAATTTATATGCAACGGTAATCAAAGTGATCTAGCTATAGACGCCGCCACCACAAGCAGGGAGGGCGGCCGACCCGCTCCGGCCACACCCTTGTTTGAGAGGCGTTTAATTTTTTTTAACTCGAATAAAGAGAGAAGTCGGCGCGCTTTCGCCATAAGATAGCGTGGATTCCAAGAGTTTCTAATGGCGGGGAAAATCCCAGCTAGTACCATATAGGATCTCCTAAGGGAACTTAGAGTAGAGAATTTGTTTTGCGATCCGTAAACGCGTGGCGCGTTCTCTACAGACCAGCTGGCTTAAATAAGGGATAGCCGAGATCCAGGATAAGTAAGCAGGTGCGTTTACTTATCTATTATAGCAGACAAGACTACGCATATAGCAATAATATAAGGAAATTAATAGAGCTCGTGCTAACTATCTAGTCTCAGTCCTAACTTAAATGTTTTAAAAAGCATTGGCAAGAAAGTTTATTATCCTGAGTAATGCTATTAAATGTACTAGAATAACTACCTCTGCTATAAAAGCCCCTAGCAATACTAATAGATCAAATTACGTGTATAGAGGTGTTTTTAACTAGAAGGGCGCTTAAATGGTTTAAATCTTACCTTACTAATATGTAGGAATATGGTATAACGACTACTAGGTGTTGATGTTTCCGTCCAAATCCACAAGCGAGCCTCCCGCAAAAGCTCATCAGACTGTCAATCCGCCAAGCACATCACCACCCACTATGCCACCCACATTTAGGACATTACCTACGCAATGGACCGCTCAAGTCCCGCGCACAGCTTATGTGCGGGGAATTGGGCCAGCAGCCCGAAAGAGGTGGGACTAGGGACCCAATTGAGCAGAACGCCTGCAGCTAATGCTATACAGCAGCTCACAAACATGCCTGCACAGGTCCTGCAATGGACCTCAGTATGCGCCTCGGATTGCCGTTAGGTGCATTTCGTCGACCCCCGTGCTGTACAAGAAGGGCGGGAAGGCAAACATGTCGCATACACGCACTGATTCCTCCCCACCCGTCACAGACGCCTCGCGCCGCACGCCCACCGACGAGGCCTTCGACTTCTCCACCCTCGAATCGGGCATCTTAAAGGCGCTCGAGAAGCTCACGCGCGATCTGTCGCAGCTAAGGTCGGGAGGGCGGTTCAACCCGGACGTGGTTGAGAACCTGAAAGTGCAGCTGGGGAAGGCAGGGTCGAAAGAAACGGTGCGGTTGAAGGACCTGGCGCAGGTTGTGCCAAAGGGACGGCTCTTGAACGTGATTGTGGGCGAGAAGGAGGTAAGCTTCCAAACTCTAGGACAGAGGTACTATTTCCATGATCCGGCTGTACTTATAACTTACGGCTTAACTAGCACGTCAAACCGGTTACCTCCGCCATCGCTGCCAGCCCATACAGCCTCGCACCCCAGCAACCACCTCCCGATAGTCCTCTCACAATTCCTGTCCCTATCCCGCCACCAACTGGTGAGTCGCGGAAGGCTGCCCTTGAGGCTGCGCAGAAAGCAGCTGAGACCGCCAACACTGCTGTTCAGGACGCTCGCGGCGCGCACCACAAGAAACTGCGAAAGTACCAGATCGACAAGAGCGTACGACCTGATGATCTGCAAAAGGCGCACAAGGGTATGGAGGAGGTGGTTAAGAAGGGGCTTGGAGAGGTGAAGAGGATTGTGGATGGCGCAAAGCGGGTGCTTGAAGGGTAGTGAAGTCGCTATATGCATATATTGTATGCTACGTATGAGCGTTTAAACTCTCGGAACTTGGATATGTAAAATACTATGTTGAAAGTTTTGGGAATATGCAATTCTCAGCAATGGTTGATTATTATGTCCTATTTTAAACCATAAATTTCGGAAGTAGATATTAACATACAGAGGACGTTTATATTCAGCTGTGGAAATTGGCACGTATTCCTGATGCCTACTGCGGCTATCCATTGGGTACATTATTAGAAATATCTATAGTTACGGAGAGGAAAATCTGATGTCGTAGTTGTGAAAGACACTAGGTATAAAGAAAATTAGGAGTAGTGATAGGAACCAAGAACCGTTCGAAAAGTCCAGCCAGCGCCAGGCTGCAAAAGTGCTGCTATGCATATTTAATCTCTCTACATCCAATTAAGAGCCCCTCCCAAAATAATTCTTACAAAGGAGATACAATATCTAGTAGATGCAATCGTCAATTTATTCCTCCTTCTCCTTCTTTACCTTTGGCACTCTGATTAGCCAGTAAAGAGCTAGCGCCCCGAAGATATTGAAAATGATGTACGCCCACATAATGCCGAAGTTTCTCCAGGCTTCAGAGTAATGGCTACTCACACCTGCCAGGAAGACGTTCGTGTCGCCCATGGGGCAGTAACTGCAGTTGGTTGTACCGGATGGGTTTTCAAGATAACCGCCAGCCAATTTAATGTAAGAGGCCATGTAATCTGCACAAGTACCAGAGGTAGGACTGAAGTGGAGATATTCATTGGAGGCGCAGATAACGTTGGTGTCGGCTACCGCCGTAGAAAGCATGGCGCTGATGAGGTAGGTGAATGGCGAGACGCGATACATGAAGATCCAGAAGCCTGGGAGGCTAGTAGGGCTTGCGAGGACACTGTGGAGAATATTAGCGTCAGTGCATCCAAGATCATGTACAGCTGTTCAATATAACATACCCGCAGAAGATGAGCGTCAACGTAAACGCCAAGTTAGCAATGTTACCACCCGATTCAGCAGTGTCGACTCCAGCAATAGCGAGGTGCGTAAATGTGCTGGTAAATAAAAGGAAAGCCCAGATCAAAAGGAACATTAATGCGCCGCGCTCATGCACCGCATGGGTTGGTTCGGCATTGCGGTATAGACCAATTGGATAGTACCAGCATACGAAGATGAAAAAGGCCATAAGTGTGTTCCAAGGCAGTTCGACAATGATGTTGGATAGCATGAAAGCTTTCCAGGAGTATGCTTTGGACGGCCGTTCGCGGACTTCGTACAATGACCGTTGGGTGACGAAGTGTGGCATGATTTGTTGCGCTAATTGACCGAAAATTGTCATGAGCATGAAGATAGCGAACATCTGGTTTTGGAGGCCTTGTATAGAGTTATGCGCCTTGAAGAAGGAAAACCCAATGAATAGTGCCTGGGAATCTATTAGTGGTGATTATTTTTGAACTCCTGAGACCTTGGTACTTACCGAGAATATGCAAAGAGCCGCTTTGGAGTAGATGTATGATGGTGTCCGCCAGTACTGCTCAAACACACGCTTAGTGACTTCCCATAGCTGTTTTCCGAATGGTGCAGCAAATTCTCTGTAGCTGGCCTTGTCTTCCTTCTTTTGAGCCGAGACTGTGCGTTGAAGAGCGGTAGCCTGTGGTCTCTCCTCTTTCAGTCGAGCCAGTTCATTATGCACTCCGGTATATTCTGGGCTGCTGCGCCAGACAGCAGGCCAGTCAACATCGGTGGTCGATCCAGGCGCGGCTCCGATAACCTCAAGCATCCATTCAGCCGGATTAGCCTCCGGAGGACAAAGGTGCCCTCCATTCCTCTCGAAATAGCTTGTCAAGGTAGATGAGTTTTCTCCAATATCGCCATAGTAAACGGTTTTCCCGCCTTTGGCTAAGAAGAGCAGTCTATCGAAGCGCTGGAACAACATGGCGGATGGTTGATGGATGGTGCAGAGAATGGCTTGGCCGTTTTTGGTTAGCTTATCCAGGAGGTCCAGAATCGCCCAAGACGTTTGACTGTCAAGGCCAGACGTCGGTTCGTCGAGGAATAGCAACAGCGCTGGCTTTGCCGCTAATTCGACACCGATGGTCAATCGCTTACGTTGTTCGACATTCAATCCTTCTCCCGGAACACCAACAACAGCATCAGCATACTCAGTCATATCTAGGAGTTTGATAACTTCATCCACGTAGGCCAGCTTCTCATGACGGGCAATGTGCGCAGGTTGACGAAGAAGAGCGCTGAAATTGAGGGCCTCTCTGACCGTTGATGTCGCAAGATGCAAGTCCTGTTGCTGAACATACCCGGTCTTACGCTGGAATGATTCATCGCGCGGACGACCATCGACTAGCATTTCACCGGTAATGACTCCCATGGTGGTACGAGTGGCAAGACAATCCAACAGAGTCGTTTTTCCAGCGCCAGAGACACCCTAGGTAGGTTTGTGAGTATATTCTCAAGTTCATTCCAAAGACAACTTACCATTAACGCAGTCAAAGTACCAGGTTTGACCCAGCCATCCACGTGGTCGAGAATTCTTCTGGGCTGGCCCTTAATTTTGATGTCGTAGCAGACGTCTTTCCATTGGAATATAGCCGTTTGACGTTCAATGACCGCACTATGGTCGACTTCAGTCGTTCCAGTAACAGCTTGACGGCCAGAGGCGGCTTCGACATCATCCGAATGTTTGGTCTTAAGCAACGTGTGGCCACGCCGGAAAACCAGTACCTCACCCTTGGACTTCTTGGCTGTGATGAATTCCGTGGCTAACAGGTACGCGGTCATCAGACCGAGCGTGAATACTAGAAGGATTCCAAAGTTCCTAGAATGTGTTAGAAATGTCTAGGCGAAGAAGAAAATGGGAAATAACGCACCTCCATTTGTGGGTGTGGTAGTATCCAAAAGCCGAATTGATATAAGCGTCACCGTCTACAACGCTCGAACCGGCCACAGATCCCACAGCCGAGCAAACCTTATTAGTACCGCCAACATTGCCATAGCCCGGGCCTGAGGGTACGAATGTAGAGCATTCGAATGACCGGTTATGGAACTCGTTGATCATGAGAGATTCAAATCCATAGGAAACAGGATCTATGTAATTGATCCATCGAGACCATCCAAGCATATAGTGGGTTGGAATGGTGAAGCCTGTATAGATGACGAGGCCCAATATCAAAACAGCAGCAGGAGCCATAGCCCCTGAGAGAGTTCTCGACATGGATGCTATGGTTCTGAAAAACATGGACATGGTCAAAGTTAAAGTGAATGAAACCAGAACAAAAAAGAAGAAGGCGCCCGGTTCTCTTCGAAGGTGGGTCATAAAGTATAGTACCAGATTAAAGAATATGGCGTTGAGGATCTTGTATGGCATGTCTGTAAGCATCGAAGCAAAAGCCTCACAGGACGGGTGATAAAGTGCATATCGAGCGTGCTTTTCCACAATGGGGCGTTGAGCGTAGAGTGTTAGGATCTAGAAAATGGTAAGCACTCAGCCGTGACATATATTCACGCGACGCCTACCTCAAGTGCGCTACCGAAAGCATTCATAAGGACCGCGAAGAAGAGAAGAGCTCCTCGTTGGTAGAAGCTGCTGGTATTAGGCTGCAGGTTGTAGAAGACACTCCCAATAACCAAAGCCATGACGGAATTGGCGATCAGTTGCGTGAGAGTTAAACTTGGATCGCCCTTGAGTCTTTGGAAGCCTCGCCAGAGACAGAGTCTGATCTGTTGGCTGTACGACAGTGTGTAGGGTGACTTTACTCGCCTGTGTGGAGAGTTAGACTTTAAAATACTTCAGAGGATAGTAAGCGATATCAACTTACTGATTTTTGGCTTGCTGCGCCCTTCGAGAAGCCCTGAATCTTTCAAACTGCTCGCCTCCAATTGGGTACTGACGATCATAGTTCTCGATATCCTGGAGAAGCTGTTTGCGCTCTTCGCTGTTCTTCCAGCGCTCTGCGAACTCGTTAGGCGTCCGCGGAACCCTATCTTCCCAGCCAGGCCGAACAACACGCTCTAGCGGACTTGTCATTGAGGTTAAGAAATCGGCTGTGGTCTGTCTGTCAGGGCAATCAAAGCCCATATCAACGAAAAACTTCTTAGCGTCTCCAGTGCGTCCAAAGTAGATCTGTCGACCTTCGTAGAGGACAAGAACTTTGTCAAAGATATCGTATGCTGACTGAGGCGCCTGATAGATCGCAACACAAGCGGTGGCTCCCATAATATCTGTCGACATTCGTAGAGTTTTACAGAACTCAATGGCGTTGGCGCTATCCAGACCACGGGTACTATTGTCCCAGCATTGTAGCGGGGCGCTGCTTAATGCTGCCTCCGCAATGCTCACACGCTTGCGCTCTCCACCACTGACCCCACGAACGTAATCATTTCCTACTCTAGTATCGACTGTGTGACTAATACCGAATATGGCCATAATAACGTCGCGCATATGTTGGGCGTACTCATACTTGTTCACACCTCCAGGGATATGGCGGGGAGCCCTAGCTCGCGCCGCAAATGAGAGCGTGTCTCCCACAGTAAGCATCGGGAAGTGAACATCGACTTCAGCTGTATATATGGCCTCTCCGCGGAAATCGTTGGCCATGTGCTTGGCACTGATACCTTGAAGAGAAAATCTTTATTAGCAAAAGCGATGCTTTCGTATGAATCCTAGGCCTACCTTGGTAATTTATTTGCGAAGTCGAATCCACCACAAACCCATGAGTTTCTCCAGAGATAGTCTTGAGGAAAGTAGAGCAGCCAGAGCCTGGAGGTCCGAGCACAACAAGCATTTCCCCGCTTTCGACCAAGCCATCAAGGTTCTGGAGAATGTCGATCTTGCGTTGTCCTGAGCCCACGAGTCTCTTTACAAGGCCAACACCTTCCAGTATTACATTTCCCACGCTTTTCTGGTAGTCAGTGGCCGAACCGAACCCATGGACACTGAGATTCCTAAAAGCAACACCAGCTGTTCTGAGAGGATATCCCTTGGTGTCTCGGGATTGCAGCTGTAGCATGGCCTTGGCCCATGATCTGGGGCTGAAATGCGGGCTGTTGGGATCCAAGGTAGAGTCGGGCTCAGGTGTGAAGGGATTCTGGCCAGATACAGAATAGGTGGAATGTTCTGTCAAACGTCGTGCCAATGCAGCGACCTTTTCACCGCGCCGTTCGTCCTCCAGGTCCTCATCTCCCACAAAGGGTTCTTCAGTCCTTTCATGGTCCGATAGTGTCTTTTCGTTAATGGCAGGTTTGTTTATCCGCGAGGCCGTGGAAGCTTTACGACGTGATCTGGTTTCACTTTTCTTAGGACCGAGTGTGGAGTCTGAATTGGCATCGGGCGCAGACTCCGAGCGCTCTCTAGTTATGGGCATTGAGCCAGTCCTATTATGTGGTGGAGCAGCATCTGGTGAAGGCACGCCAGCTTGTTGCGCCTGGCGGTCATTGTTGCCAAAGGCGAAATTACCGACGAGCGACATTATGAGAAAGAACTATCAAGCACCGAGCGATTAAATAGAAGCGAAACAAACCACTAGCAGCAGAATTGAAAGGTGGATGGCTCTGAGTAAGATATATGCCATCACAGCCAAGGAAAAGCAGTTTGGTGGACCTTGGCAATGCTACATCGCGGCCTGTGAAAATAAAAGATCTCTTACGTCTCCCGGATCTCACTCTCTGCAATTGCTCCCGAGCGCAAGGGAGGCAGACTTTTACGGCTTAGTCTATGAGAGAAAGATTTAAGGGCACCTGACGGCTAGCTGATCGGATAGCCTGCTCGTCCGGCTGCCGCGGACTAAAACAGAAACGGCAGGTAAGCCATAGCTAAACTTGTAGATCCTGCAACACGTGACCGCTTTCCGGAGGAGCGCATTTCCGGGTCTCTAGGTCAATACAGCAAAGAGCCATAAGGCTGGTATGGCCCCCACTGCCTGGCTCACGAATATCCCAGGACGAAAACATGGACCAACGACCCAACACAGCTCCTTGAGCCTTTGCAGCCGGGAGCCCCTCAGCCGGCGAAAATCGCCCATGCAAGGTTGTCGCAAAGCAGTTGCTAGCAACCGGCTTCGAGCCCCACCTTACACATTGGGTAAAGCGTCAGATCCAAATACACGTGTTTAATAGTGTTAATAGAGAGCCTTTGTAACCTTACGAATTTGCACTGTTACCTGCTGCCTTCCATCAAGGAATGCAGCGGCTTGCAAGGGTGTGGCCGGAGCGGGTCGCCCGCCCTCCCTGTTTGCGGTAGCGACCTCTAGTGGGAGATCGCTTTCACTACTGTTAGATTATCGCTCATAAGCGTGCTTACGTAGCTCGTCCGTATTTGCACGAGCATCAGTCTGCTGCTTTAAACTTTAAAAAAAAAAGATTTTCTGGGTCTGCCAGCTCTATTCACCAAATAATCTCTTTCAGGCTACGCTGAGGGCCCTTACAGCATCCGGGGCCCTGTTCGTGGAGCCATGCCAAGAAACCAGAAACTCAACCATGGGCTATCGCACCAGCAAGCATTGCCTTGGAGGCGGCGCAACCTTGGTGGCGCAACAGGCGTGGCCTTTAGTTTGTCCATCCGCCAGAGCTGCCACGCAGCTGCCCAGGTGGAGCTGAAGTATTATCGTAGAATCATCCACCTCTAGATTTTTGTTACTCTGCTTGTGCGCACAGTATACTCTTCTCCCCGCCGAGAGGCTGTGAGCCTTGTTCCACCACAGAGCCCTTGTGTGCCACGGTGACGATGGTGCGGTGGTCCTGGCGTTCGCGGAAGCAGCCCGCCAGCAACGGCGAACCTTCATCTGCGAGAGTCTGTACGACACAGCTGTCACCACCACAACCGGCGTCATCTAGAAAGACCTTTCCTTCTGGAATCAAGCTGCTCCACGATGGCAATGACAGTGCAGTCGAGTAAGTTTTCCCGTCGGCCGCTCCTTGTTCATTGTCGCGCGCCTGTTGGCTCATGTGGTGGACATTCACGAATTGGTATGCCCTGGCTAACCATTCCTCAACTCAGCATCGTTTTTATACATGGCCTCACCGGAGACCGTGAGAAGACATGGAAGACGAAGAGCGCTGCCGCCCCGTGGCCGCAGATCTTATTACCGGCCAGAGTTCCCAACGCCCGAATACTTACATTTGGATACGACGCCTACGTGACCGACTGGCGAGGCATGGTGTCAAAGAATAGGATTGGGGACCATTCAATGAACCTGCTGACCGCTATTGCAACTCACAGAGAGGATGATGGCACTGTAAGCTTCCTACAGCAGTACTGCCTAAGAAATCAATCTCACCACAGCAGAACGACCGCCCCATTATATTTGTCTGCCATAGCTTAGGAGGTCTTGTCTGTGAGGATGTGAGTTATCCAGATTGCCTATAAATCTCAGTGCGGGCTGTAACGGGTACAGGCTCTGTCAATGGCACAGCAACGACTGGAAAGACATCTTAAGAAAGTCCTCCATTGCACTCGCGGGATAGTATTCCTTGGCACTCCGCACCATGGCGCTGGTCTTGCACACTGGGCGGAAAGTCTAGCCAAAGCCATCGGAGTGCTCAAGCAGACGAACCCGAATATCCTTGCGGTCCTTAGGAGTGACTCTGAGGTACTGGAGCGGGTTCAACACGGGTTTCACACCATGATTCGGTCACGAGGTCAGGACGGGCTCCCACCAATTGAGATCACCTGTTTCTTTGAGGAACTACCCCTACCTGGGGTTGGTACTGTAAGTTGAGTAGTGTTCCCGCCGTTGTCAGTAAATTCATTCTCTGTTAGGTTGTTCCAGATCACTCCGCCAAATTGCCTGGTTACGTTCCGATAGGAATCCGTAGCAATCATATAGATATGACAAAGTTCGAGAAGGCAGATGAACCTGGATTTGTCGCTGTTACCGGCGAGCTTCGTCGATGGTGCAGAGAACTGTCTTTATCCACTGGTGGAGGTCCCGTTATGGGGATCGGCCAGCAAGGGCGGCTAGTCCGCCAAGGGGTTCCACAGTGTACGTGGTAAAGCTTCGCAATAGTAAGCTTCTCTGATTATAGAATAGTTGTCGTTCCGTATGCTAGCAATACCGATTTCGTCAGACGTTCCAGTATCATGGAAAGGCTGAAAGAAATACTCAGTCCTAATCATGGCCTCAAAAAGACGGCCAATCACGTGCGAGTTGCGCTGCACGGGTTGGGTGGCATAGGGTATGTAATAGCTGACAATGAATGTATAGTTGTTTACCAGACCCAGGAAAACCCAAATTGCGATCGATTACGCATACTGGGCACATAAAGCATTCCCGGAGATGTCTATTTTCTGGGTGCATGCCAGTAATCCGGAGCGATTTTCCCAGAGTATTCTAAGGATCGCGCAAGAATGCAAGATTCCGGGGCATGATAATCCCAAGGCTGACAAGAGCGCCTTAGTTAAGAACTGGTTACAGGGAAACAATTGTTATTCGTGGTTGCTTATTCTTGATAACGCTGACGACTATGATATGTTCTCTAGTCCGCCAGAAACCAAGGCTAATAGACCGCATAGCACTCCGTTAGGTGCAGACGGCCGACTAGGAGGTTATATCCCAGAGTGCTCCCATGGATCTATTCTGGTAACAACAAGGAACAAGCAGGCTGCAGTTAGGCTCACTCGAAACCGTGGCTTGATTGAAGTTGAAAAGATGACGCCGACGGAAGCTAGCCAACTAGTCATGAAGAAATTAGAAGATGATGGCCTTGATCGTAGTCAGGTAGCGCTTCTCACTAGCCGTCTGGAAAATCTGCCGCTAGCTCTCGCCCAAGCTGCTGCCTTTATCCAAGAGAACACTATGTCTGTGGAGGAATACCTACAGCAGTTGGACAGGGGCGATGACCATCTCACAGAGCTCCTAAGCCAACCATTCGAGGAAGTTGGCCGGGACTCCGAGATACCGAATGCGGTTATAGCGACTTGGATCCTCTCGTTCAATCAGATACGGAAGCAGTGCTCCCTGGCAAGCGATATGCTATCGCTCATGAGCTACTTTGACCGACAACGGATCCCTAAGACATTTCTTCAGCCTCGAAGGGACCCAGGGGGTAATGATTCCAACGACTGGCAGCAAAGCAAAGCAAGCGCTGATATAGAGCAAGAGAAGGCTGTTGGGGTGCTGAAAGCATTTTCCTTTATTACCGCTGGCACAGAAGACAAGGCTCTTAATATGCATCGTCTGGTACAGCTGGCGACGCGGAAGTGGTTGATTGCGGAGAAAATGGCGAAGGTGTGGGCGGAGGAGGCGTTGCTAATTCTATCGGATCTCTATCCATACGGAAGTCACAAGAACAGGGGAGTCTGCGATGAATATCTTCCGCATGCATACGCTGTGTTAGGTTGTAGGTTACCGCTCTCGGCGAACACTGCAGTTGCAAGGGCTTCTCTTCTTCACTGCATATCGGGCTTAATGTTAGGACAAGGACAGTGGAAGAAAGCGGAGGAGTTGCTTGTTGAAGCAGCGGACTTGCGGAAGGAAGAGCTGGGTGCGGAGCATCCAGACACGCTGATCAGCATAGCCAACCTAGCGTCGACGTTTTGGAATCAAGGGCGGTGGAAGGAGGCCGAAGAGCTAGGTGTACAAGTGAAGGAGACGAGTTTAAGGGTGCTTGGGGCTGAGCATCCCTCCACGCTAATCAGCACGGCCAACCTGGCGTCGACGTACAGGAATCAAGGGCGGTGGGAGGAGGCTGAAGAGCTGGAGGTGCAAGTAAAGGAGACGAGTTTGAGGGTGCTTGGGGCCGAGCATCCCTCCACGCTGACCAGCATGGCCAACCTAGCGTTGACGTTTTGGAATCAAGGGCGGTGGAAGGAGGCCGAAGAGCTAAACGTGCAAGTAAAGGAGACGAGAAAGAGGGTGCTTGGGGCTGAGCATCCAGACACGTTGAGCGGCATGGCCAACCTGGCGTC
>Ga0307515_10018654_pt1 | contig 12534 bp, 10 predicted proteins | sample 17_EM_MG_FD_194513 | JGI IMG/M metagenome (GOLD analysis project Ga0307515, IMG submission 194513) | Populus trichocarpa ectomycorrhiza microbial communities from riparian zone in the Pacific Northwest, United States - 17_EM | ecosystem: Host-associated > Plants > Roots > Unclassified | place... | reverse complement strand
GGATACGAGATTTCATATGCCGGAAATGACTGCGGAGGTTGCGGTGATCTACGCCCATATGACGTGTGTCCCAGGTCTGCGGCACATGTGGACGGTGCAGAGACACGAGAAAAGCAATAGGCTCGGCCACGATCTCATGCTCGCGGCAGTGTCCATAGTGCATCGGATACCGATCATCACCTGCAACATCGCCGATTTCGAGAGGATCGACAGCCACTTCCCCCTGCCCGGCGTGTACCAGCCGATGCAGGCCCGCTGGCATGTCCGGCCTGTGTTTGAGGTGCCGCTGCCGCCGTTCGAGGGGGCGGAGGAAGAACCGGATGAGATCGCCCTGCCGACGCTGTGACGGCGACGCGCGTGCGTTTGGATATCCATCCCTCGAACATCCCCATCGATCTAATCATTAGAAATTTAGCAATTCCCTTTCCGGGACATCAGGACCTGCGTGCTATCCGGGTGAATGACGCAGCGGGGAATTCATGGGCCAGAGTGCGATAGAGAAGTCGAAGACAGGGAACGATTTTCCGACAGCGGAAAATCAAGCCCTTCGACGCCATCGCAAGGAGCTGATAGGGCTGCAGAAGCGGATCACCGCACTGCACTTCGAGATCGCATCGCAGGTTTCGGAACTGATGGCTGCAGTCGGAGCAGAAAAGCTGCCGGGGGCCCTCGTCGCTGAGTGCAGCATGTCGCCGGATCTCGTCGGAACCTATATCGGTATGAGCGAGCACCTTCATGATCACAAGGCGATCCTCGTTGAGAATTGCGCTTCGATTTCCGTGATGGGGGATTTGGTCGCCGTCGATGAGGCCGCGCGCTCCGCTACCTTGCTTAGACTGGCAACGGGTTCCCTTGTTGTTTCCGGCGAAGCCTCGGCTACGGAGCGGGACGCGAGGAAGGCCGCGGTTCCGCAGGAAATATTGCAGGCTCGCGCACGCCGTCGCTATCTCTCGGGCATCGCTTCGAAAAGGACCGTGCGCCCGGCCATCGAATCCTTCGAGGAGTCGGTACGCGGACTTGCAGAAGAGCTGGAGAAGTTCCGATCCGGGAACCCCCAGATAAAGCGTGCCGCCTTCCGCGGATATCACAGGATCGAAAGGTCGGCTCCGGCATATCGCGAGGGACACGAGACCATCCGCGACCGGGCGGAACCGGTTCTGCGTGAATTCGAGCGCATATATGGTGGCAGGCATGTCGGCCAGGAGGAGTGGAGCCGGCTTGCGGCTCGCAGGCCCCAGGCTGCAAGGCTGGCGATGGCGCATAAAGCGCTCGCACGCCTCGCCTCCGGCCGCTTCGGCCATGACGGCGGCTTCACGTTCGATGACAACGACCGGAGCCTTGCGCGAAACGACATGCTGCACGCCCTGCAGTACCTGTCCGCGAACAAGCTGCCCCTGCCTTTCGGGATACTGCCAGTCCGCTTGAGTTCCTCCGAGGCCCGGGTTCTCGAACTCTGCGCAGGCGTCGGTGGGCAGGCCTTGGGTTTGCAGGCGGCGGGGCTAAAAATCACCGCCGCATTCGAGAACTCGAAGCCAGCAGCCCAGGCGCTGCGGGCGAACCGTCCGACGATGCATGTCGTCACGGCGGACATCGCCAAGGATCCAGAGCGTCTTTTCGCACCGTTCGCCGGAAGGGTCGACATCGTCGCCGGAGGTCTGCCATGCCAGCCGTACTCAGGGCGGGGCGACGGCGAAGGCCAGTTCGACAAGCGGGACCTCTTTCCAACTGCCGTCAGAATTGTGAGGACGGTGCAACCCAGGGCGTTCTTCTTCGAAAACGTGGAAGGATTCACGTTCTTCCGCCACGGATCGCACAGGGCGAAGATCACTTCGGACTTCAAGAAGGAAGGATACAAGGTCTGGATGCCGACGCTGAACTCCAAGCATTTCGGAGTTCCGCAGGATCGCAAGCGTGTGCTGGTCATCGGCCTGCGTCCGGATATCGCACATCGGTTCAGATTACCGTCCTCTGACGACCACGCTGCCGTCCCGCTCGGTGAGGCGCTAAAGGAACTGCTGTTCCCTCATCGATCAAGAAGCGACCGGGAAGATCCCCCGCCATCGCCGGAGCAGGCGAGATACGACGAGTGGTTCAACTGGTGGATGGAAAAATTCGGCGGCGGCTTCGCTCCCACCGTGACCAGGTTCGGACAAAGCGCGGACTACACATTAAGCTGGACGAAAAGCGGTTTCGACGGCTCGGCCGTGGCTGACCGACCGCCGAAACTCGATGAGGTCAAAGTCGGATTTCTGCCGAAACCCACGATGGCGATGTTGAAGCGCATCCAGGGCCTCCCTGACCAATGGATGCTCGGCTCCTCGACACACGCGACGCTTCAGCAGCTTGCCAACGCCTTCCCGCCGCAGGTCGCGCGTGCGATCGGCCTCTCGCTCAGAAAGGCACTGACAGGCGAGCCTCTCGACGTCCGGCGGCTGGCCGCAAAACCCGTCACAGGATCAGGTCCAAGGCTGACAAGGTTCAATGGCGTCGAAGGCCCGGAACCGGAGGACTTTAACGACTAGCGGACGGGTCCGGCGTGCTTGCTGGAGCTTAGGCGAGTGCACAGGTGGGCGAGCGTCGTGAAGATCTTCGATGTTTCGGCATCGGTCTCGCAGCCCGCCGCTCCGTCGACCTGCACGAGGGCGCGCTCCGGAGTTTCCTTCTCCAGATCCGCTGGAATGAAAGTCACCTTGCATTGCCAGCCATTCATGTCGAATTCGATCGCTTCGCCGTCCGCATCCTTGGCCACCGCCAGATTACGGGCCTCGGGCAGTCTGGTCATCACGTCGTGGTAGGTATCTTCAAGGGCTTTGGAATCTATAACACCGGGCAGGCCTTTCCTGTTCGGTACGAGCGGTGTCCTCTCGATCCAGTGGGAGGCTCGCTCAAGCATCCCTCCAATGAATGGCTCATCGAGATCCTCGAAATCCTCGGAAGTCTCGATACCGACATGAACGGAGTGATAGACCTTCCAGTCTGTGTCGCCGAGTGCCTCGACGTGAAAGGACTGGATCTCGATCCTGCTGTGGTCCCATCGCGCCTCCGTCAATTCCTTGCTGGGGCCGTCGAAAACGATGGTGACCGGAGAGCGGTAGTCGTCGCCCTCGAAGGACACATGGTAGCGGCCCCATATGCGTTGCAGCTCCATCCTGAGCCCATGCTCTTTCAGGAATGCGTCGCAGCGCTTGCGGATCTCGATCGTCCTGTCCTTGGTGTACATCCCGGCGACTCCTGTTTTGACAGGATTCGACCAGGGCTACGCAAGCGACAACCACGCAGCAGTCACCCAAAGTATAATTGTTGACAATCTGGCGCTTTCTCTAAAAGCTATACTAGCGTCCAGTGCTGTTTCAAAATATTTTCGAAGATGTATATTTATGGGCTGGACGTCTTCATAAAATGATGCATGATCCAGATACCGCATTACTGCTGGGGCCCGTGAGATGACTGCATATCGAAAGATAGCCAACTCAGCCGAGATATGACCGGGCACCGGTCCCGACGCCCGCCGTCGGCCATGGATCTATTGCGGCTCGTGTAGCCGAATCGACCCCCAAGATTTCATGGAAAATGCAAAAGACCTTTCTCCGCTGAGATTAGAACGCAATCGGCGATTAAATGCAGTTTCAGTGCGGAACGGCACGCGGCCGATGACGAAATCATGGGTCGCCCCCCCCCGCACGATGAAGTCCAAGGCATTCCCCAGACCGCAAGTTCAAACGACGCGTCAGCGGCGGCAGGATACGTGCGTTTCGGAGGTGCCGGTAACGAAAAGGAGCCCTTATGCCACATCGCCCAAAGGCATCCCCGGCCGCGACGGATGTATCTTCGTCCCTCACGGACCGGTTGCTCGTGAACCCTGTCCTCGTTCCGCTGCTCGTCACTGCGATCGCGATCGCTGTCCTGCACCTGACGCAGCCTGACGCTTCGCTCCATGATCCCAATGCGCGCTACGCCGCGGGATTGCCGCTCCATGATGGATACGCCGCAATGCCAGTGCTGGCAGGGCTTGGGGCGGCAAGGCACGCTGCGCCGGAGACCGCGCCCGAGGCTTTGACCTCGATACGGTGACCGTGCCCGCCACCGACTAGCAGAAACATCCGGAAATCGCTGAGCTTTCGCCTCGTGGCCCTCCACGGGAACGCCGAAGCCATGCCCCGATCACAGGATACCGACGTGAAAACAGACCTCGGAACACTCGAACCGAATGCAATCGAACTCGGCCACATCCGCCGACACCTCCACCCGGCACGCAGCAGTCGGCCCCACAAGCCATGCCGTTCGATCGAGATCGACGAATACGAACTGGACCTCGTGGAGATATTCGCCCGCCATGACCTGCAACTGCATCCGGACGCGGACTGATCCTTCATCGGCCTCGCTACCCTCAACATGCCCGTAATCTGCAAAGGAGATGGCATTGCCCCCCGCCATTGAACAGTCTTCCGCCTTCGATACCGGTCCCCGTTCGTCTCATTTGAACGGGAAGCCCGCAAAGAAGACAGTCCGCCCCGCGCTCGCCGCGTCGCTCGGACAAAGCCGGCGCCGCTTCGTTGACCACAGCGGACATCGCGACCTCCTTTTCGAACTCGACCAGACATCCGTCGACGTAGCGTTCGTTCTCCGCCTTGCCGGGATCTGGGACTGCCTTCCCCGTGCACAGAAAAGCCGGATCAAGCGCCTGCCGCTTCTGGTCCTCACGTCCGCCGGGCGCATCTCGATAGAAGGCGACCGCCAACGCAGGCGCTGAGACTGCGGCCTATTCGCGCTCCGCCTCCACGCCGTTGATCGGCGGAGCGCAATCCAAACCCAATCCCTGGAATCCTTGAACCGACCTCAGGAGCGACCATGACCCTCGATCCGATCCCGAACGAAACGCTGTTTCGCCAGCCATCCGGACCAAACTCAGGACGTTACTTGCCGCTCAACCTTCCGAGGCTCGGTTACGAAGGCTTCGAAGACCTCGTCAGTCGCACCACCGTCCGGAGGCCGACGGTGGAGCCGACGTCGTCGCGCCGATATCCGGGCCACAGCCGCGGCGCCATGATCAACAGCAAGACCCCGAAAGGCGGATACTCGATGCTGCGGCTGGTGAACACCGTCCGTCTCAATGGAGCCAATTACACCACGCGAGACATCGGGCTAGATGGAGGCGCCCGATGAGACCGGAGCATCACATCAAACAGCACATCATGGAGAAGCGTGCTGGCCTTGTTCCTGACTATCGCATTCCGGCGTTTGTCACCCACCTCCGGCCGACGATCATCGAAACCTTCGATACGATGCCGAAGCAGAGCGCCGCCTCGCGCGTGCCGTCTGACAAGTCCCCGTTCAATACCCGGGCGACCGCAGTGAACCCGCTCAACGACACCATCATCCTTATGGAGAGTGCCCTCGAGCTCAAGGCAGGCAGGATCCTGAAAACCATGGACGTGATCGAGATCCGCGAACAGATGGACAAAATCGAATGGGTCGATCTCGATGGCGTCGTGCACACTCATACGTTCGACTTCTGGATCCGCAAGCGCAGCGGAAAACGCGTTGCGATCGCTGTGAAGCCGTTCGAGAAGCTGGCTTCCAAGCGACTGCTCGACATGCTCATCCTCATCAAAGACCAGGGTATCGGCGGGATCGCCGACGACGTGAGCTTCATCACGGAATACTTCGCGAGCGAATACGCGGCCGCGAATGCCGAGGAGATCCTGTTCGCCCGCCGCGCCCGCAACGACGCCGACGTCGAGGAGGCCAAGGCGATCCTCAGACATGTCTGCGGACGCATCCGGTTTGGCGAGCTGCTCAAGGGGCTCGAAGTGCAGGCTTACCGTCGTACCGCACTTTGGGTCCTGGTCGGGGAAGGATGGCTGCGTCCCGTTACTCCGTCCCTCATCGAGGATCATACACTGATGGAAGTCTGCATTCCTGTAGCAGGAGAAGGCGCATGAAGAACCTGCCACTCCCGTTCGACGAACTGGCCGTTGTGCCGATGTACTATCTGGGAGACGCGACCAGGATCCTCATCGACGAGCAGGAATACCTGCTCGTGTCACAGGACATGAAAAAGACGGTGCTGCGCGACAGGCATGGCTTCGACGAGGAGTTCAGCCACCAGCACATCTACGCGCTTCATTGCGCCTGCCGCCTCAAGGTCGAACGCGGAGGCTCGGACTTCTCACTCGGCCTGCCTGCTCTCGGCGACTTCTCGGACAAGAAGCTTGAACGCGCGTTCTTCCTGGCCGACTGCCTGGATCTCTATCTTGAGATCGAAGCCGTGGGACCGACATATCCCGGACTGGCCGAGTTCGGCTTCCGACGGAAGAAGATCACGACGGGCGAAACGTGCCTCAAGGAACTTCTGCCGTTCATCGAGAAGACGGTGAACGACAATGGGCGAAAAGGGGAGAAGCGCGGCGGCAAGAGCCACAATTATGTCACCATCATCGGTCCGCGCCACTTCTTCCGCCTCCACGACCGATATGCGGAAAACGGATTCCGCGTCGAGGCGCTCGCCAGCACCGCCAACGGACCGGGCGCGCTGCCCTCGCAATTCGACCGCGAGGATCTCGCGGTCTGGCTGGAACACGCGAAGCTTTATGCGACTTTCAAGCGCCCGAAGATCAGCGGCGCAATCCTGATGCTTCAGGCCAAGATCGAGCAGCTCAACGGCGTCCGTGCGATCCACGGCTTGCGACTTCACGAGATGCCCAAGCCGAAGTTCTTCAATAAGCTGGTGAAAGGGCTAGGCCGCTACTTCCTGACAGCATCGCGTCTCGGCGATGACGTGGCGAAAGCGGCCCTCGCCAAGACCGGAAACGGTCTCCAGATCAGACGGCCCGGCCACCGGGTCGAGATGGACGAGTGGAAGATCGACCTCCTCGTCCTGCTGACCTTTGCCGGGCTGGCGCAGAAGATGACTGACGAGGAGCGCGACCTCGTCAAGAGCACGCGCATCTGGGTCACCGTGGTGATCGACGTGGCGACGCGCTGCATCCTCGCGATGCGATTCAGTGCGCGCGCACCATCGGAGGACTCCTCGATGGCGGCGCTGGAGATGGCAGTCTCCGACAAGACCATGCTGTCGGCCGTTATCGGTGCAGGGGCGCCATGGGTCTACAATGTGCTCTTCTCCAACCTGGTCACCGACTGGGGACCCGCCTTCCGGGCAATGCGCCTGCGGGCATCTGTCGCACAGTTGCGGGCCACTCACCAGTTCACCGCAGCAGGCTGGGCCGCAGGTCGCGGCACGATCGAGTCAGTGTTCAAGACGCAGGGTATGCGCTTCATGCACTGGTTCGAAGGACGCACCTTCTCGAACGTGGTGGACCGCGGTCCCAACGGCACGGAGGCCAGGCTCAACATCGACGAACTCAACCGCATGCTAGTGCGCGCTGTCGTGGACATCTACCACCACACGCCGCATGACGGCCTCAACGGTTCCACGCCTCACAACGAGTGGCTCCGCCTCACCGCGAAATACGGCATCCTGCCACCTCTGCACCCCGACCAGCGCCGCCACATCTTCGGCACCAAGATCGTCAAGGCGATCGGGGACAAGGGCGTGCGCTTTCTGGCCATTCACTTCAACCATCCGAGGCTGCAGGAGATGCGCCGCGAGCAGGCGGCACTCCCCGGCGCCAAGGCTCCGCGGACAGAGATCCGCGTGGACCGCTTCAACCTCCGCAAGATTTCCTTCTGGGACGGAAGCCGTTGGGTCGAAGCCGAGTCCACCATGGGCCTGCCGGACGACGTCTCGGTCTGGGAGTGGGTCGGCGCGACGAAGGAACTGCGGGCGATCCACCGGGCCAACGCGAAGCTTCACCTCTCCGTTCTACTGAAAGCCGTGAACGATCTTCGAAAAGCCGGTCACGCCGCGAGCGCCCGCGCCGAACTCGGCACCGATATCCCGTCGGCCAAGCAATACGCGGTTGTAGAGAAGAACTACTTCGAGCTCGACGTCGAGGATGATCTCGACGGCGCTAAGGCCGATCTGTCGGAACTGCACATCCCGCACGATCCCACGGTCGTCGGCATCGATGCGTTCCGCCACCTCGGGACTAGCCGCCGTGCGGCCCAGGCTGCGGCGGAGGCCGAGGAAGTCGTCCGTCCCGAGGAATCCGGCTTCGCAGGCATGGGCACCGACGACCTGACGACCGACGACGGCCTCGATTTTGAGTACTGATACAAGGAGAACATCATGCAGAAACACTATGACTCCAACTTCCGCGAAGCCGCGGAAGCCCTTTTAGGTTCGATGGATCCAGCCCTCCGCGAGCGCGCTGCTCAGGTCGGCGAGATGAATACGGCCTATATCGGCACGGCGCGCGACATCAAGCTTGATGAGGCCTTCGAGGCGCTCATCGTGAATTCGGCAGCGGAACTGTTCGGGAAGTCCGGAAAGCGGCGCGCACTGTTCGTCGTTGGCGAATCCGGCTCGGGCAAGACAACGGCGGTCGAGAAGCACATCTCGAAGCGTTCGGAGTTCGCCCCGCGCGTGGCTGCAGATGGCACCCCGTACAACCTGCTGATCGACATGGAGGCTCCCAAGCCGCTCACCGTGAAGGGGCTGGCCAGGACCGGCCTCAGGCGGCTCGGATACCATGTCGACAACCCTCGTATCTCAGCTACCGAGCTGTTCGAAATTTGGAAGGACCAGCTTCGCGAGCAGCGTGTCCTATTTCTGGCGATCGACGAGCTCCAGCACGTTCTCTCAGGCGATACGGTCAAGGAGTTGCAGACCGTCGCCGACGTTATCAAGAGCCTCCTCGAGATTCCCGGCTGGCCCCTGCACCTGGTCCTGAGCGGCGTTCCAGAACTGGCCGGGTTTCTCCACCAGTCGGGCCAGACCAACCGCCAGCTAAAGGAGCGCAGCAATATCGTCGAGCTCCGGCGAATGACCTTCCCGCAGGACATCCCCACCATGAGGAAGATCATGAACAAGATCGTGACGGTGGAGGCCGGTCTGGTGGCTGATCCGGAGATTCTGTCTGAAGAGTTTATCCATCGGCTCATGCATGCCTCCTGCGGGGCGTTCGGGTCGATGATCCAGACCACGCGGCACGTCTGCGAGATCGCGCTCCGACAGAATTCCGCGAGCGTTGGGACCAGTGTCTTCGCATCGGCCTACGCTCTCGAAAGTGGTTGCCGTCCCTCGCAGAACATCTTCAACGCTCCCGTGGAGAAGTGGAAGGACATCATTCCCGCGAACTCGCTTGCGGAGTTGGTGGGCGAAGGACGCGCGATGCAGCAGAAGCGAGCCAAAGCAGGAAAGTAAGGGGGATAACCATGCATTTGATCGAGATTGGGAGCGATGAACCGCTGTCCGGCTACCTGTCGCGCCTGGCTGCGTTGCGCGGAGTGCGCCTCTGGGACTTCCGCCTCCATGGGGGCATCCTGACCCGCTACGACAGCAAGCCGCGCTACTACGAGCACGTTTCGGCAGTGACCGGGCACGATCCCGCGCTCCTCAAACGGCACGACTTCGTCAAAGTCGGCGGAACATTCAACACCTTCGACATGACGTTCGATGTCAACGACATCTGGGCGAAATCGGTGCGGGCCTGCCCCTGCTGCATCCGGGAGGATATCGCGCAGGGTACGGGACGCGTTGAGGCCAGGCCCCGGCTCAGGTTCGGCTGGATGCTCCGCACGCTCGGGCGCTGCGCCGTTCATGGTGTTCCTCTGGTCGAGATCGGACCAGGCTACGACCGGTTCTCAATGGGGGATTTTTCCGGGACCCTCGCGCGGTACCGGGGAGTATGGGCAGTGGTGGGAGGCGCGGAAGACAAATGCAGGACTTCCGCTGATCGCAATGCCGATACTTCAGGTGTTCCGGGCCCTCGGGCTTCGGACGCATACTTCCAGAACAGGATCGCAGCGACCGCGGCAAACCGTGCCAACAGTATCCGGAGCCGCGATCCTGCCCTTCCACTCTCCCCGTCCGCCGTCGAAGCTCTTCAAGATGATGATCTGCGGATGCTCGATGACATGCCCGTTCCGGCGGGACTTCTTCTCACGGAGGTGGTTGGCGGGATGGAGCTGTTTGGGGAACGGTATCGACGAAGCGAGGCTTCGGATGAGGATCGGCAGGCGGCAGTGGCGGGCGGATACGAAGTCACCCGCCGCGGTTATGCTGGCCTGACCCAGTTCCTGAGGGCGCTAGACCAGTGCCATTGGCGCGTACAACGGCGGGGCAGCTTCAAGAAGCTCTACGGAACACTGCAGGAGATGCTCTCGAGTCGCGTGGGCTTGGAAGGGTACGAAAAGGTGACACGCTTCGTCGCCGAGCATGCGTACACCCACCATGCTCTCGGCCCCGAAGACACTTTCCTGGGATTGTGTCTGCCGAGACGTCTCCACAGCATTAGGACGGCGGAAGTTGCACATGGCATTCATCGTATCACGCTGAGGCGCATCCTGGATGCGGCTGGCCTGCTTCCGTCCGGTGCTGGTGGACTAGGAGACGGGCGCGTCCTCGTGGACGCCGGGGCTCTCGAGAGGCTTATCGCGGATTGGCGCGAACGCCTCCCTGTTGAGGAGGCCAAGGCACGTCTGGGCGTCAGCGCCGCCGCGTTGGAAGCTATGGTTAGTCGTGGACTGCTTCTCAGGGACGAGGATCCCGGCCGCCGGTGTAACATCTCGCGAAACTCGTTCGAAGAGCTGACAAGATTGCTTGAGCGACTACCGCTCGGCGTGCCCGGACCCGGCATGAAGAGACTGACCGAGATGGTCAAGATGGGAAGACGGACCTATGGCGAAGTCGTCGGGCTCATAATCGATGGAACCATCAAGAGCGGAATCAGAGACGCGCGTCACGATGGTACATTCCGCTTTGACAGCATCTTCGTGGATCCGGCTGAAGTGAAGGGAGCATCCCCTATTTCTGCTCCCCCTGGCATCACAATTCAACTCGCCGAACGAGAACTCGGCACCACCCGGACGACCGTGGAGCAGCTTGTTGCCTCGGGCATCCTCAAGTCTGTGAGCGCCGAAAACCCAGCGACTGGAAAACGTCAGACCTTCGTCGTGCCGTCCGCGCTTGAGGAATTTCGGGCAACGTACATATCGCTGTTCGACTACTCGAAAGGCCGAGATCAGATCGGCAGCGTGAAGAAGAAATTGACGGCGGCGGGTATAATGCCCGCCTTCGAGAAGGCTGGAGCGGCTACTTTCTACAGGAGAGATGCGCTGCCGGCCGCGTGGGACTGAGCGGCGAATCCTGTGAAATTGAAACCCGCTTCGGCGGGTTTTTCTTTGCCCGGAATTCGGTGGGGGATGCTGCACTCGGATTTCATGACTCAGCAGCCGGGCAGATTATGACATCAAGCGCATATTTGGAATCTGGGCTACTTGATTTGATTCAGTAATTCGCATCAGCGGCAGGATTTTATGACTTTGCAGTGGGGTCTATCCACTGACTAACATCTGATATGGCCCGGGAGAGTCTCGGGCCATATATTTAAGGAGGGGAAGAAGGCACTCGAAGTTGAGTATAAAGCTCTGATGCTATCTCCCCCTCGGTGGGGGAGAAAGCAATTTCAACATCTTAGCTTCAGCTAAGTGTTAGAAATTGCAAGAGAGGGGGTAGGTCCGGGAAAAGGAACAATCCCCTCACCAGCAAAATCTAACACTTAGCTGAAGCTAAGATGTTGATTTTGCGTCCTCTCCCGCAAGGGGAGAGGTAGGCCCTCATTCGCCGGTATTTCGGAGTTCAGCCAGAATCGTCAGGCAAACGCCATCGATGTTTTTCACCACGTCCTCGTTCCAGAAGCGCAGGATCCGGAAACCCTCCGCCCGAAACAAGGCATCACGGGCGAGATCGTGCGCATTCTCGGCGTGCTGGAACCCGTCGACCTCGACGATCACCTGCGCTTCGAAGCAGACGAAATCGAGGATGTAATTGTGAAGGGGCACCTGTCGTTTGAATTTGAAACCTTCCAGCTGGCGGTTGCGCAGGGCCTGCCACAACAGATTTTCCGCCATCGTCGCATCCGCGCGCATGTCGCGGGCCCGGCTGCGGTTAATGGGCGGCGGCGTGTGACGCATGGGTGGTTCCCAGGTTGTTTATTCAGAGTGTAGCAAAGATCCCCTCACCAGCAAAATTGAACACTTAGCTTTCGGCTAAGATGTTGAAATTGCTTCCTCTCCCACGAGGGGAGAGGTAAAACGCGGCACCTCCGCCGGGACGAGGATAATTTTCGAGCTACGAAGGTGCGGCAACCATACCTCTCCCCTTGCGGAAGAGGACACAAAATCAACATCTTAGCCGAAAGCTAAGTGTTCAATTTTGTTGGTGAGGGGATCTTCGCCCCAGACGAAAATTTCCCCGCCCCCAAACCCCATGCCATACTCCTGATCGTTCCGCCGAGGATACACTGCCAGCCGTGGCATCGATGTGTGTTTCTTGCGGTGATGCGGTCGCAATGCCCTAGCGCCGGCTGACAAGGCGTGCGGCGGGGACAGAAACCCGCTTGGTATAGACAGAATTTGGCTCCCGGCTCGCCTGGCGGCGGTTGAGCTTGAAGCGCCCGACCAGTTCTC
>Ga0307515_10018653_pt1 | contig 12534 bp, 7 predicted proteins | sample 17_EM_MG_FD_194513 | JGI IMG/M metagenome (GOLD analysis project Ga0307515, IMG submission 194513) | Populus trichocarpa ectomycorrhiza microbial communities from riparian zone in the Pacific Northwest, United States - 17_EM | ecosystem: Host-associated > Plants > Roots > Unclassified | place... | reverse complement strand
CAACAAAGTCTATATCGTTAGAAGTACGTTTGGAAGGCATGGTTGATCGTAACAGACATTGTACGCGTTGTTTTGATTTGGTGTTCTCGCACGGACCATTTGCAGATGGACGCCGGCGTTGCAAGGGATAGCTATAGGTGAACTCTAGCTTCTCAGCCGGAGAACGCGTTCTCCGAGACAATTTCCATTCTTGACTGGTGTCAATGCCAGGGCTGCTCTTCTAAGCACTTGCGGCTATTTGATTTGCCAAAAGAGATATTTCCCATCAAGCCCCACATAGCTACCCCACGGACATGATTCAAGCTCCGGGTAAAATCCTTAGGCTAATGTAGTACCCCACCAAACCCCATAAAGTCCCTAGGCGCTAATGAATCATTGCTCGGATCCACACCAAAATACCGGGACGTTCAGCAACCGTTAGGAAAATGATCGCCTGTTTGTTTGCGGCTCGAGGGTTCTGCAAGCATCCCATCTCAGCATTCGTCTCGCGTGGTACCTTGTGGATAGATTCTTGAATTTGCTAACTGCTTCAGTGCCTCAGCAAAAACTTATCTTGACTCCATTGAGTAAAACTGATCAGGCACACTGCAGCTCCATCGGACGCTCATCATTCACTACAATGACAACCGGACGAACCAAAAATCTCGTTCCAGACTGGATTGAAAATCCCTATCCACATGTTAAGCACAGTCTAGTCTCGTTCCCTGCAAAACACATCCTGCTCGTGACCATCAGTCGCGAGAAATACATGAACTGCCTACCCGTTGGGGCCACCGTTGAGCTCGGCGCTATGATGCCGAACCTGAGTTGCGGTGCGCTGTCTTCACTGGGGTGAGTTTATTCTTGAATTGGAGCTTCCAGTGTTAAAAGAAACAAGCTAACCTAGATTCGAGGAGCAATTAAGCAGGAAAGAAAGCTTTTTGTGCCGGAATGGATCTCAAGTAACGCCTTGATATTATTCATACCAACGAAGCCGCGCACGATTATCCTCATGGCGGATTTGCAGGTATGAGCAATCGGACGGGCAAGAAGCCGATCGTTGTTGCTTATGATGGACATGCGCATGGTATTCCCCAAACGAAGATCCTTATCCGATCATTTCCTCTCCACCTCGCGTAATGGGAAGGTTTGGCTGACATTTTTGATGCAAGGCGGTGGCCTCGAAGCTATCCTCAACGCAGACGTCATCTTCGCATCCCCAAACAGCACCTTCGCCCTCCCTGAAGTCCTCCACGGCGTCTCTGCCCTCGCCGGTGCCCTCCCACGCGCTATGCTTCTATTCGGCAATCACAGAACCATGGATCTGATCCTTACAGGCCGGCGAATGTCGGTGGAAGAAGCGCTGAATTGGGGTTTAGTTAAGGAGATTGTCCCGCAGGAGAAATTACTAGACCGAGCTATCGCGTATGCGGTTGAGATTGCGGAGAAGAGCCCGGATAGCGTAATCATTTCTAGACTAGCTGCAAGAGAGGCGTGGGAAACCGGTGTGAGCAGGGCGACCATGAGAGGCCAGGAGCTCTGGTCTGAGGCTATGTTACGGAGTGAAAATACAGCGGAAGGGTTGGCGGCGTATAGGGAGAAGAGAGACCCGAAATGGCTCCCCTCGTTTTTATATAACCACCAGAGAAACTAATGCTATTTGTGGGGTGTGGTACTGTAAACCGTCCCACTGGGAAGATTGCATGGGAAACGGCGCAAGTTTTGTATTGAACTACACAACCTAGGACTATAGATGACTCTTTGACGAAGCTTCTTGCTTGATCGTGGCGAAACCGTTTGACCTTGAGGTTGAGATTAGTATAGGGCTATATCTGATGTTCATAGGACTTTACTTACAACGCAACTCGCCCGTCAGACTGCACAATCGTCTGGAAAATAATCTCATCCACACCATTCTTTGAACCTACCTTCCACATCCTCATCTCCAAAGCGTCGCCTTCAGGTTATCAGCAAAACGGATATTATGTTGATTGGACCTGAAGAAGCAACGAGACACACCAGGATAAACAATATTAGCAAATCTAGCCTTAAAGCTACAGAATCGGCTTGGATCACTGCTTCCAATCTCTTTTAAAACTCCATGGGCGGCAATATTCCAAGTTCCAAGACCCTGTATAAACGCCTCTTTGAACCCTCCTTCCCTTGCGAAACTATCTACATGGATTGGATTGCAATCGCCGCACAGGCGATATAACAATGTTTGCTCAGAACTAGTTTTAAACACATGCAGTGCGTCGGGTGCTCTCTTAGGTGCGGGGTACGATGGCCGTGTCGGCCCCCTGGGTCCACCATAACCACCCTGCCCAATTGCGAATGCGGTCGAGGTCATTCGTCCGTAGACTTTATCAGCATGGGCATCTCGGACTAGCTGTTCAGCTTCTAGTATCATGTTACCGCCTATACATCATTAGCTGGGCCCAAAATGGCAGTTGTTATGGTTCATATAGCCATACCATTGTCGTATACTCCAATAACGGAGCTGTTAATCTCAAGATCAAGACCTTCGGACGAGACAGGAATAGGACGAATAATCTCAATTCCTCGTTCTCCATCCACGGATCTCTTTGGATCGAACGGGGGTACTCCTGGGACATCACCCGATACAGTTCTTTGTATAAAGTCGAAGACATCTTGATCCGTCTGCTTGAAAGCTAGATTGATAGGGAATGTTGGGAAGGCTGCGAATCGCGGATGTAATTCGTAGAGAAAATGTAGCTCGTCTTTGGTAACACCAATTGCATTTGCCTGCCTGCTTTAGTGAATGCTTTTCCTCAATATCATTAGAAAGCATACAAATAGAAGGACATCTCGTCGAAAATAACTGGCTTTTATAGGAGGGTATCTGTGTCCTACGGCTTTTTTAAAATCGACATTGTCATACCGACCAGAGGCATTTTTGACCGGTTTAGTGCTTGAAGAAGCCATTAGGGAGAAATAATGTCTCTAACGGGTTTCCAAGGAAGTCAAAGGGTGACTCATTAGCAGGAAGATGGCTGGAATGAATCGCATTGAAGAAGGTTGGCTGCGGCTTTGGCAGTCTCGCTACTGCACTTATGCCTATGGAATGGAACCATTACCTTCCCAGTAGCAGGCCCATGATGCGAGATCTTTGGGTATGCCGCCTGGCTGAGGGCATGCCGTTTGCTCGGGCGCTAATAGCCCAGGGCGGAGGCTGGCCCAAGCATACCTACTCTCGTTTAGAAGCTTGGCAAAAGGTATGCGCGTCTTAACCGGCACACCTTATCCTTCGATTTAGCTCTAATAACAAACAGACGCTGCAATCTCTAACACACGGCGCCCGTCCCGTCTGCTCCGGTCACTACGCAGTATACGATCCATTTATTCCTTGTTAACACCACGTGGACTGGTGATCCCGCTCTGTATCGTTCGTATAAGAAGGCTGATTCTGACTCACAGGAGACTTCTTCCTGGGATCTCCAACATCTGGATGACCTACAGGCTTGTAATTTGCTGCATCACTTCTCCGCTATCATGTTAAAGCGGCATTATGTTCGTCGTTTCCGAAGAGCTTGTCATGTTTATGCATAAGGGCCTATAGCAGTACTTTGTCCTTGCCATGTAAAATATACTAGCATAAGACTGATACCAATTAGGCCCGGTGTTTCCGTCACACCCATACTCCATCTTTGTCAAAGTACGGTACTCTATTCGAGCATTCTATCTCATAATGTTGCTCTTGGTTTTCGCCTCTGCTCCGTTTGTAATAAACCTTTCGGAAGATCTACATGTCTTGCTCTGATGAACTCGCCCACGCTATTCCCAAACCCATCCAAAATACTACTGCTCGAAACCCCATCCTGTAGGATTCCGCATATAACAAAATGCACTGCCATGCGATTTTCTTCCAACCTTGCTCCGTCAATTTGTGCAATAACATCTGGATTCAGGTAGTAAAGTCCTTGTATTTCATAAAGGAGCTGCGTCTTGATTGTATCCACTGTTGCAGCTCTGTTGCCGTGGTCTGGCATAGTGATCACAGAAGTACCATCCGGGAAAATCTCAGCAATTGGGTATCCAACATGGTGGAGGCACTCTATCTCCTGGAATCCACAGAAATTTCCGCCTGTTACACACGCTCCACATTCGATAAGATCCCCAGCCATAAGACTGCCCGCCATTGCGTCGTAGTCAGTTGGCACTTAGCTATGCCACCAATAGGCCAAGCCCATCACGGGCGAAGCATCGCAGCATCTTCCACAAATAACTATGTCCCCTCCTGCTTCTAGGACACACAACTCCAGACTGTCCAGTGTACACGTTCGCCGCCGAAATGTTGTCTTTAGTTGCGCTGAGCTCCACCCCTTTTAAATCGAGGTGTTTAATTGATCTAAAGCTGCCTTCCTTCGTTAGCGCAGTGACATCATCCCCACTCACCCATGCTATCTTCATGTCGTGGGCCCCTAAACTTGAAAAATAGTCGTGTGCTTCTCAGCGAGTCCACGGGGGTTGAGTGCCCACAATCATGAACAACTTTGATCCTCTTCCGTGCTAGAAGCCGTGCGGCAGCTCCTCCCTGCCATGCTAGTTGTTCGAGAAAGTTCGGTTCGTACCCTAGATCCGGACTGTAACTCTTGGCAGTAACTTTACTGTCCGAATCTTTTGATCGGCGGCGGCTCAGCAGGCGGTAAAGGAAGCCAAGACACTACTCGGGGCCTATTTTAGCCTTCCCGTTATCTATTTTTTACTCTTTCTTGCCACATGTCTCCCCTTACGTGTCTCCTTCTACGCGTCTCTTTCTATGCGTCTCTCTCTACGCGTCTCCCTTTATAAGAGGCATGGGCAAGGCATAGGCAGAGACGCAAGCAGAGAGAGGTACGAGTAGAGCCGCAAGCAGAGCTACGAGCAGAGCCACGAGCAGAGCCACGAGCCACGAGTAGAGCCACGAGTAGAGTCACGAGCAAGGCCACAAGCAGAGGGAGCAGAGGAGAAGTACTACGGTATCAGGGTTATATTTTATGGGTGGGGCGGGTACATAGGTACATACAGGGGTTAAAGGTGGCTTTGTAATTAATAATTGCTAGTAAAGATTAAAGAGATTTACATAGAGACCAGGTAGTTAATTGGTGTAATAAATTATGGGGCTTTAGTAGGGCCCCCTAGCTGCTTACAACCTACCCACAAAATATGTAACTGACTACCGGTACCATATCAAAACATCATTTGTATCATCAGCGTCCCACCTTATTTCAATTGCCTAATACCTTCCTCATGTATTTATACTACTTGATTTCCATAGATTTAGAATTAAGTCGCTTATTCAATTCCACACACTGCAAAAGCTTACAGTTATGAGCCCGGATCGCACTACCTACTAAGCAATTAATCTACTACCTCATTTAAGAAGTTACTACTTCTATCACCTTTGCAAGTATCTCGAGCTTCTTCATCTACTAAACAATTGGACGATTAAATTAAACATTAAATATCAAACATCGAATACATCGAACATCAAATATATCAAATATTGATTAATTCGAACATCGATCAAGTCAAACATCAAACATTAATCGATCCAAACCCGACCAACGACCCCAACCAACGAACAAACTGACAAATCAAATTAAAAGTTCGGAACGTCCAAATAAGGTTATGTCAAGACACTAGCTAGACCCTAACCTACAAGGGGGTAACCTGAGCGGGTTGCTTGCGCTCCTGCAAGCGCCTCCATTAGTGCTTACAATTGCCACTTCGCCACATTAAAACAGATGCTTATTCAGTATAATTAATATTTCGTTGGGCCGCCATCTGCAGCAATTACAGCAAGGCAACGCTCCCTTATATTGCCCGTATACTTTTCAAATTCTTCCGGCTCAAGCTTCTCCCATTCCTCCTCAGCGTACTGCCTAACTTCCTCCTTTGTTATAGGAAACCGGCGTTATATTCTCCCCCTTAATAGCCTCCAGACATTCTCAATTGGGTTTAAATTAGGGGAATTCGCTGGCTATTCCATTATAAGCATACCATTTTGCTCCCAAGCTAAACGCGTTGCTTTTGCTGAGTGAATTGAGGCATTATCCTCTACAAGAATAGGCTGGTATCGTAGTGTTTGCCATAACTCCCATGCAAAAGCCTTAATATTAGGGCATATATACGTACGATATACGTCGCCATTTATTGTCTTCTTCTTATACCCAAGCTCAATCGACTAGTCCTTTTTAAAAACAACTAAAGGCCCCTTATTCCCATGGGAGATACTACCGTAAATCATCCAGCTTAAATACCCCCTGAATTTAGGGATACAGCAGTTAATATCGTATTTCTCCTCTGCGTATCTAGTAATAAAGATCTGGCCTCCGCCGGTTCGAATAGAAGCCTTATCTGTCCAAATTACTGCTGCCCACATCTCGGGAGTCCATTCTAGGTGAGAATAGGCCCATTTTAGCCGGGCCTCTCGTTGTTCAGGTGTAATGGGGGCTTCTCTGTAGCAACACGCCGAAAATAGCCCTCCTTTTCAAAAGCTTTGTATAAGGATCGCTTGCAGGTAGAGACCCCCTCTAGAATTGCAATCTCTTTAAATGGCTTCCTTCGATGGAAGCGATCAAGCGTAGCACGCACGATAAGGCGCTGTCGTGTTAGCGTATTAATATTCGGCTTCCTTTCTCTCTGTTTATGAGGAGTCCATGGATTATGGAGAGAATTTGATATAGTTCTGTGAGGTATACCCAGGGAGGCACTAATCCTTCGGTGGTTCCAGCCAGCGTATTAAGAGAGGGAATGAGTAATATCACGCTCACGGTAGGAGAGCCGGGTGCCTGAATCTCGAAGAATAGGGTATTGAATTGGTGGTAGATGATGGCCATTATTCCGGCGAATAAGATTTGGCATTTTTAGGATACAAGATACCAGTGATGTAACTGGTCCGGTTGGAGCCAAATTTGACCTCCAAAACCAACCGATAAGCAATTTGAAGCTCCGAACCGGTTCGCGAACCGGTTCAACCGGTTAAACCAGATGATATTTGGTATATTGTAGAGCTTGGCATGGTGTTAAGTTGCGATTAATCGTCGACAATGATATATTTCCTCATTGCCCTCATCTTCCACATCGCTCTCATCGCCCTCATCGTCCTCATCACCCTGCCCTTCTTACCCACCCCCCTCTTCACCAGCTTCCTGATCTATATTGCCCTGTGCATTAGAATCCTTTAGGCAGCAGCTTTGGCGGCAGCTTTAGCACCAGTTTCTTCAACGACTACTACTTGCAAGACTGCTTCTCCCTCTGCGCGATGATTGACTGGCTAAAACAACAAAGGCCCCCATTGAATTGGTAGTAAGTAGAAGGGTACGGCGACGCGACGCGCACAGACAGGCGACACGTACAGACAGGCGACACGTACAGACAGGCGACGCGTATACACCATCTCGTCAATTCCGGTGGTTAGCGCAGCCACGTCTGCACGGCCTTACTTTCCCTTAAATAGCAAAAATACCAAAACTTCCCCTACAAAAAGGCCGTGCAGACATGGCTGCGCTAACCACCGGAATTAACGAGATGGTGTAGATAGGTGACGCACTACACCAAAATCAACTCTTAAAATAGTATCCGGAAATGAGGTGGTAGATCTTAACGATTTAGTGGCTTCGGCTCCTCTGTGGCGTGCGCTCTTACCCAAATCCCACCACTAAAACTTTATACTAACCTTACTGGTTTAGCTGGTTACCCGGTTAATTAGAAGCTCCCAAAACCAACCGGCTGCAAGCCAATCAAAGCTCCAAACCGGTTGCGATTTTGAAGCTTTTCCAACCAACCAACCGATAAGCGAACCAGACCAGTTACATCACTGCAAGATACAAGATACAAGGATCTTTTCCCATTGTTTTATATTTTCTAGCTATTCTGGTGGCTTCTGTGGATTTATAATACGCTATATATGGCTAAAGCAACGTTAGCGCTAGCAGGGAGCGTAAGTAACCCGCTCAGGTTACCCCCTTGTAGACCCTTTTTAACCTATTAAAATTCTAAAAATAACAACCTCTACCAAATCAAAAATCAACCTCATCCTTAACAAGCCATCTGATTAGATTCAATGGTTCTTTATTATCTAAGATACTGCTAAAACCAATAAGATATGGCAGTATATCGACCCATCCAAGAAGAAAGACGAGCTTCTAAAACTAGAACCACCGAATCGACCTACACCAAGGGACATACTACCCACGGCTACATCGATAGCAAAGCTAGACCCAAACCAGCTTATCGCCTATAACTAGCTCTACGCCAAATATAAAGACGATCTCCGTATACACGAGAAGCGAGAACAGGCTATAAACAGTATTAGCAACTACATCGTTCGCTCTACATCGGTAGCCTACCTTCCCCTTATCAACGGCCTCGAAACGGTACACGAACGGCTTCAAGCATTAAAGGCTGCACTTGCCCCTACCACCTCAGGTCAAAAGCACGACGTTCTCATTCAATACACGGCCCTAAAAACCTACAATATAACACAGAGCATTAATAAATAGTTAAACAGCTAGCGGAACATCTATAAGCTTACAGAGCAGTTGGACCTACTAGACATACAAGGATTCAGACCACACTATAACTTTATTCAGGCAATTAAACCTATCTCTTCTAGCTTCGTAGGGGCACTAGAAGTAGATCTCATTCACAAAGAACGGAAGGACAAAGACGCCCTATCGATTATCGACCTAATCAAAGAATTCAAAGAACACTACCGCATGCAGCAGCAAGCATCTACTACTACTACTGCCAATCACTCTGCCTTTGCAACTCTTCAAAACAACTCCAATTCAGATTCCAATTCCAATTCCAATTCCAATTCGACATAGCATAAGAAATGCATATGCGGCCTCACACATCGATACGACAACTACTACTACATTATTAAGCAGAAGCAGTGTGTCCAACAGCGAGCCATTAGCGAGCGAGCTGCCAAGACGCACTAGCTAGCTGTTAAAAAATGCTTTGAAGCTGACTCGCTGCTGTTTTTGGAGCTTGTCGCTAGCGCACTAACAGCGCGCTGTCCCGATTAGGAAATACATGATAGAAGATTGGTGTAATATTAAATTTTTGGCAGAACCTCCCCCTACATATAAGTTAACGTTACCCACTTAATCAGACGTCCTCATATTGCTTGTATTATGTTTAAATATCCTTAAGATTGTCCTCCAAAGCGGCTAAGTCGTAGAAGGTAGATAAGGTGGGGGCACGAGAGAGGAAGGATAGCTATTAGGGGATAGGCCGCAGTCTGCCAGAGGTTAGATTAAGCAGATATTAAAAGCTCTGGTAAATTAAACTTACTAAGCCGTCGCTGCCGCGCCTAGATCTAGATTAAAGCCAGTAAGATTAACTGTAAGACTGCTAAGCTACGGTGTAGTTAACAATCCATTAGTCTTAATACAGTTAGTTAAGCTGCTCGGAATAAGCCCTTTTAGTAGCCATTACTTTTAACATTTATCTGCTTTAATTGTGTCCGTAGATAGGCGATTTCTTTTATTAGTAACCACCTTCTTGGTAAGGCTAAAGACTTATTCGCAAGCTGAACTTATAGCGGGTATAGAAAAGAGATTTAGGGCGATTTTAGCGAGGATTAGATAGTAAATAGAGCCTTATGTTAACCACCAGGTAAGCGGATTTGCTATTAGCTCTACCAATTTCTTATTATCCTCCTTCTAACGATAAAGCTCGAGCCCAGCCTTATAGTATCTTTAAAGCTCGAGCCCAGCCTTATAGTATCTTTAAAGCTCGTTCGCTAGCTTTATCTTCTTCCGCGCATATGTTGTTGTAGCGTAGTGTGGTGGTGTAGATTGGACGACGCCTAGTGCCTTGGCATTTTCCTGTATTTATAGAGCCTTCGGCTTCTCTCCTTCTCTATATCACGACCTTACCAGTTACCAGAAATACACTCTTTTCTTTCTTTCTTACTGCCTGTTTTACTGACTGATTACGACCGACCGACCGACCGACCGACAGACAGACTGACTGACAGCACTGTGATTTTCCTATCTTAGAGAGGCCTTACCCTCCCACAGTAGTTCTTATCTACCATAAGGCGAGCTTTAAAGTCGTTATCTAAATCGTCATTAGGCTTCCGCGGTACCTTTTAGCAACTCGGCTGCGTAAGCTCCTTAGCTTCCTCCTTATCCTCTACCTCCAGGTACTCGGCGAATAGAGTCTTAATACTCTTTTTGGCATGCCTAACCTATATTAGCTATTTCTGCCACTTATCCGCAAACCAGGCTCTCTTAAGGGAGGGGTGGAGGATAACTGCAGTAAAGTAGTAGGGACTCTCTATCTTAAACTTGTTGAAATACTTATTAACCTTTTAGATGGCTATAGTAATACCAGACTTAAGGAAGGAGTTGTTCTTGTTCTTAAGCTTCTACTTAGCTTAAAGAAGGTATTTATGAAGCGTATCTAAGCTAATAATAGACTCCTATAAAGTACCGTAAGAGCCTTTAACTCCTAAGGCGTTCGCGTTGCCTTCTATATGCTTTATTATTTTTATAAACGGCTTAAGCAACTTAATAAGTTATTTAATTAATTGCCAGTTGCTATTAGTAAGGAAATCCTGCCTTAAATCATAGCTATTCTTTTTGTCAGCTGGCGGCCGCCATAAGAGGCAGTACTTCTAAATCGCCTTCTTAAGCTTCAGAGCTCAAGCGGCCATAAAGTAGGTGGAGTTCCATCACACGCCGCCGTCCTTTACTAGCATAAGCTCCAGCTGATTAAAGAGCTCGTCCTTAGCCGCTGCTTTAGCTTAATTATCTGCGAAGTCCTTATAACGGCCCGTACTTCTTATGATATATTTAATAATATTATAAAGCTTGCCGATAAATCCCTTCTCTCTCATAAGCTTAAACTTAGCTTCATCACTCGCACTAATAAGCTTCTATTTAAGTTTGCTAATGCCCTTTCTAAATATTAACGCCTTAATAATAAGGTTAATAATATGGCCGATGCACCAGAGGCGTGCACGAGGAGGGAGGGAGAGGCTTTTAGAGAGGTGGGTGTAGAGCTTATTATTATTTATGGCGTTATCCATTATAAGGCAGCCAAGCTTATATTAAATCTTATACTGTTTAAGTGCTAGAGCAAAAACTTATGCGATATTTTCACCAGAATAAAAGCCGCGGATTTAAGGAAGTCCTAGAAGAACAGATTAAAGCTTACTAGATTTGTTAATAAAATGGGCAACTACACTAAGCAATAAGAGCCCATTTGTAGACGTCTAAATGTTGCAGCTAATATTAATCTTACTCCTGCTTAATATCATTAACTTCTTAATATCTACTTTCCGTAGCTTATACGCGTTCGTAATCTATATAGATAGAGAGGTAGGGGTATAGGTAAGGCAGTATTATAATTTAGGACGATTGAATATAAGTAGAGCTCTTATATGAGCACTAGTTGCTTACCAGAAGGTAATATCTTAAAGAATCGCCTAGTTAATAAAGGCTTGGATATAACCTCTCAACTAAAAAGGAATATATCGCCTAGTAGAAGTAGTAGCCGCTTTAGCTGCTTTAAACGGATTAGCTAGTAAGAGCTCGCTGAGGTAAACGCCTTTAATAATATTATAATTTAACTTAAGATGTCCAAAAATATGGTCGTTGCTATTTACTATAAGTAAGCCTCCAGGCTTTTTATTTAAGTGACAAATCTTATAAAGCCACAGTCTCTCAGTGCCCTAAGGAGTCTACCAGCTTAGATCTACGCCGTCCTTCCAAATATCCAATATTCGAGCGTTTAATAAGGCAGTACGCTTATATTAAACTTAATAGCCAATTTCTAATAGGTGGATTTTAATTGTACTAAGTTAAAGGTCGTCCCATTAAATATAAAAGATTTAGCCGGAATTTAGATCAGCTAAAGGTGTTGTTTATAATATCTAACTACCGGACAGGGTAGGAGTACTAGAAGAGGCAGAGGGGCGAGAGTTGTCGTTAACTAATAAAGGTAAGGAGGCAATTAAACCAGCAAGCTTAACGCGTGAACTTAACGCGGTAGGGGTTGGTTAAGGCGTAGTTTATATAAAAAATAAAGAAGAAGAAGCAGTAGAAGCTCTAAGGCCTGGTCTATATATTTAAAAGAGGGTCCGTTATATAGTAAGGTTAATTGGGGGGGTAGTGTTAAGGTAGAGGAAAAGTCGACTCTTAGTAGGATGTATAGCTGGCCAATAAAGAACGCGATGATAGGGATATTAAGGGAAAACACGCTAACCTATAGTGTGTATCTCCATATTTCTTATTGCCTAGCAGCAGATTAGCGCCCTAAACATAAGCTGAAATTAAGCAAACTTCCGCGATCTGCCTTAACACCAAAATCGTATTACCACCTCATCAGCGCGCTAGCGAGCTGAGCCTCATAGAGCTTTTGCTCGCTGGCGCGCTGTTGATAAATATGATCGCTCGCTGACTGCTTACTGCAGTTTTCTTATCTTCTGCAAATTCGCTTGATAAGAGCCGCCCACATCACAATACGCGTCGAAAAATACACCCCCTATTGCCCCACTAAATATAGCTCTATATTTTATATATAAAGGCCTAT
>Ga0307515_10018652_pt1 | contig 12535 bp, 1 predicted proteins | sample 17_EM_MG_FD_194513 | JGI IMG/M metagenome (GOLD analysis project Ga0307515, IMG submission 194513) | Populus trichocarpa ectomycorrhiza microbial communities from riparian zone in the Pacific Northwest, United States - 17_EM | ecosystem: Host-associated > Plants > Roots > Unclassified | place... | reverse complement strand
ATATAGACTACTTCCCTAACGCCTAAGCCAGAATGGCCTATATTTTCGGCCGTACTAGTAAAGACGCCTAGATATATTTACGCCTATAATACACTAAAGACTTAGTAGGCCCCTTTATCTTTAAAGAAGAAATAATTAAATACTTATCTTCTATTTATAAAGACCCTTTTAAAGTATAAAACGCCTGCCTTAGCTATAAAAGCCTAAATATAAAAACAACGGAGACCTTTTTAGCCTTTTAAACCCGCTTTTTACACCTAGCCGAATAGGCCTAGATCCCCTAGGAAAACTTACTACTAGACCTCTTTAATAAGCTTACTCTAGACCTATAGCGGGCTATATTACTAGCTTATACTATAGTATAGACGTTAAAGGAACTTATAGACTATTACCTAGCTATTAACTAAGGCCTTTATTAAATTAAGGTACGTGTTAACTAGCTAAAAACTAAAAACCTTATAAACTAGGCCGTAAGTATTATAAGTACAGCCTATAGTGTCCTAGTATAATTAGTAACTCCTATAGTTAACCTAGTAGCTAACCGCGTAGCTACCTCTATTATAGGCCTAGTATACACCTAGCCTATATATAGTAACCCCTATATATAGGCCCTTAGTAATTAAGGAGCTTACTTCTTATACGGTTAAATAAACTACCCTATAAGGAACTACCTAATAAAGGCAAAGATAAATAAGGTCCTATTAATTTAGGAGGATAGTATAGAGCTAAAAAAAAAAAGGAACTTTAGAGGAAGACTCTTCTCTAGGGTTAAAAGGGATTAATATATTATATATTAATTTAGGTCGGCTAGTTAGTAGAAAAAGCTACACTATCCCTTATACTTTATTTTATAATAAATATTAAGTTTTAACCTTTACTTTAGCTAACTTAGGAGTAAATACCTTTACCTTAATTAATATAAAGTGCGCTATAAAACTAGCTAACTTTTTAAATATACCCCTTAAAGAACTGCCTAAACTAGTCCTTATTCGCGGTTATAATAGACAGATAGAACTACCTATTATAACTATCTTATAGATCTACCTCCGCGTTAATAGATAAAGGTAATATAGTATCCCCTTTATTATTATAGACCTTAGAAGCTATAATATAATCTTAAGGAGAAAATAGTTAGCCTATTTAGGCTTATAGCTTAATATATAAAATAGGCAGCTTATCTAGCCTAAAACTATACCCCTAACGCCTTCCTTTATAAAAGAGATTAGTATTATAATAGAAAACCTTATACGGCTATAGGTAGACACTGTTTACTAGGCTAATATAACGCGTAGGGACTAGGCTTTTAAAAAGGATATATAGCTTAATCCGCAATAGATCTGTATACTACGCCGCCCCTAAACTACCTATATTATACCACCTGCACTAAAGACTTAGGAAGTTAGTAGTAGCCTAGCTAAGTCCCTAATAGAGAACTTAGGCCCTATATAGCCATAAAGAAAGGCTAAAGATATTAGATAATATACTAAACTAATAGACTAAAAGGATAACTTACGGAAAATAGAATGTAAGCTAAGGAAGATTATAAACCCTATACCACAAAATACGGCCTAATAAATATCTGTAAAGAAACCCATAGACCTCCTACCAGTTAATATCTGCTATATTAGCGCTATAGGATTCTATTAAAACCTAGTTTAGCTTAATACCGTTACCTTTATAACTAGCTTATATAAAATTAATTAAATAATTAAAGAGAAAGAAGCCCTAGCCTAGGAGAAAGGCAAACTTATAAATAAGGAGCTAGTAAAATAGAAACTGCCCTATTAATACTAGAAATTAAAAAATACCTTCTTTAAAGCAGCGTCTAATATACTCCCGCCTTACCGACCATATAACTATAAGATTAAAATTAAGCCGGATAAAGTGGTTACCCTTAGCTATAGCCCCCTCTAATAGCAATCTACTGCCAAATTATAGGCTATAAAGTAGTATCTTATTAATAACCTAGATAAGGGCTTTATTAAGCCTAGTTAAGCCCCTTTTAACTTACCTATTTTCTTTATAAAAAAGCTAAATAGAGGACTTTGTTTCTATATTAACTACTATAAGCTTAATAATTTAACCCTTAAAGACCGCTACCTACTGCCTTTACTTAATGAGACTTTAGCCTAAATAAGTAAAGCTAAGATCTTTATAAAGCTTAATATCCGCTAAGCTTTTTACCAAATTAGGATAAACCCTAAATTAAAAAACCTTACTATATTTTAGACCTATTACGGAATATATAAATATAAAGTACTACCTTTTAGACTAACTAATAGACCGGCTATATATTAACAATATATAAATAATGTACTATTTAACTACCTTAATAACTTCTATATAGTATACCTAGATAATATTATAATCTACTTTAAAAACAAACTAGAATATAAAGAGTATATCTATAAAGTCCTATAACGGCTTTAGGAAGCTAGCCTCTAAGCCAATATTAAGAAGTTAGAATTTAATATTAAGCGTATAAAGTACTTAGGGTTTATTATTAGTATAAATAGGATTAAGGCAGACCTAGAAAAGACGGCTATAATTAACTAATAGGTACCCCTAAGGACCGTAAAGGGGGTACAGTTATTTTTAGGGTTCTATAACTTCTACTAACGCTTTATTAAGAACTACAGTAGAATTACCTAGCTATTAAGCCTACTTACCTACAAAGACCAGCCCTTTTACTTTAATACTATATATAGGCAGGCCTTTAATAAGCTTAAGAAACGACTGGTTTCTACTCCCTTACTTACCTACTTTAACTTAGAATAGCCCTTAATACTAAAAACTAATACCTTAAATAATATTATAGCTAGCGTTTACTCCTAAAAGTAGGTAAACGGAGAATAGCACCCTATTACTTACTATTTAAAGACTATAGTAGATATTAAGCTAAACTACCTAATTTATAACAAAGAAATACTAACTATTATCTCTAGCTTTTAGCACTGGCGAGCCTAACTAGAAGGCACCCTTAAGTCTATTTAGGTAGTTTCTAATTATAAGGCTTTAGAATATTTTATAATAATAAAGGCCCTTATAACCTAATAGGCGCGCTAGGCGGATACCCTATTTTAGTTTAACTTTCTAATTATATATAGGCTAGGCGCTACTAACTATGCAAATGCTCTTATAAGGCGTAAATAGGATATAAATAACTAGACAGCTATAAAGATCTTATTATAGACCTAAGCGCTACTATAACTAGAGTACTTTAACTCTTGGATATAGGCAGAACTAAATATAAACTCTTTAAATACTAAGATATACCCTATTAACTCTATAAAACTAAACCTTATTAATAAACTACTATAGGTAAACCGTACGGCCCCTTCTCTACAGGAGTACCGTAAAAAGGCAAAGAATATTTCTAACCTATAGTCCCTTAAAAGTAAACTACTTAAGCACTATAAATAGCTAGTAGTAGTAGAGGAACAGAACTTATAAACTTAGCTTATTGCCGAAGTACATACCTAGGTCTCTACAGCCTACCCTAAAAAAAATAAAACCTGTAGGACTATTGGCGACCGCTACTATTAGCCTAAATAATTATAAATATTAACTGCTATATACGGAACTATAATAACTGCTATAGGTCTATAATTCTATAAGATAAAACCCTAAGACTATTAAAACCCCTTCTAATACCTAACCGCCCCTAGTAATATATCTCTATAGACTTTTATAAGCTACCTCTAAACCATAACGGATATAATATAGTTATAATCCTAGTTAACCGCTTTAGTAAGCTCCCGTTCTTAATTCCCTATTATAAGAATATTAATACTAAAGAGGTAGCTTAACTATATATCTACTACGTCTACCAAATTTACGGACTACTAGATACTATTATATCTAACTATAAGCTGTAGTTTATATTAGCCTTTTAGAATAAGTTTACCTAGATTTTAGGTATTAAGCTAAAGCTTTCTATAATATATTACCCCTAGATAAATAGTTTGTTGGTATCACCAGGGATACCTATTCGAATAGGCCAGGATCGTAGTCAAACAGTCTGTGCTGGTTGATACGATGGTTGATTCTTGATTGTTTGGAATGAGGGAGGGCGAGGAGCTTAAGGCTCCTCGCCACGCTAGTGCCGCGGCTACACGTGACCACACGTGATATATTCCCGACATAGTTAAATAAAGATTATAAATTAATACTTAGACTAGAAACTCTGGCCTTTTATTAACTACTTCTAGAATAACTAGGCTAAACTATTACCCTTAATAAACTACGCCTAAGCGACCCTACCCCATAACTCTACTGGATTTGCCCCTATTTAACTAGAAATAGGTTACCTACCCTATATAAGCTTTAACTAGGAAAAACTAAAAGGGCCCTAGACTATACGCGAAAAACTATCTTATAAGGAAGCCTAATAATACGCTAAGCGCTTAGAAAAAGCTTAAAAAGTAGCCTATATAAACCTAAAAAAGGCCTAGAAATTAATAAAATAGTAGGTAAATAAGTATAGGCGCGAGCCTAACTTTACTATAGGTAATATAGTCTAGGTTATAATAAAGAACTAAAAGATAGAACGGCCTAACTGTAAGCTAAACTATAAAATAGCAGAACTGTATAAGATTCTTAATAAAGTAGGTAACTTATATAAGGTTAAGCTCCTAAACTTAATTAAAGTTTACCCTATTTTTTTTACCGGATAAGCTATGGAAAGCTATAAATAACCTACTACCTAGATAAAAGAATAAACCTCCCCTACTAATTTAAGTTAATAGCAATAATAAATGGGAAATTAAAGAAATGCTAGCCTATAAACTTATAAAGGGAACGTTAAAGTATTATATTAGTTGGAAAGGATATAACCTAAACCCTACTTAATACCCTATATAGAACTTTATAGATAGTCTCTATAAGCTTAAAAAGTTTTATAGCTATTACCCTAATAAACCTAAACCGCTAAAGTACCTAGATAAGTAGATAGAATGCTAGTATAATAAAAATAATAAGCTACTAGAAGAATATAAGAACAAAAACGCCTTAGAAATTTCTTAGTTATATAAGGTGTTAAGATATCTAGAAACTTTAACTAGCGGTTAAAGTTATCTAATTAGTTAGATTTCCTTACTAAGACTTTTAGCGACAAAGCCTAAGAGTAGGCTTTTTTAGAGGGGGGGGTAATATTATAGCACTAGCAGAACTTAGTAGAACTTAGCAGAACTTTATACTAGCAAGTTGCTATAAATTGCTATAGATTGCCGTATATTGCGATTACGTAATATAAAGATCTTATAAAACACTAAACGGCGCTACTATTTTTCTCCTTTTCTTTCCCTAGCTTTAGATTCTTGTTTATAAATAATCCAATTATATAGGCTTACGCGACCCTTTTGCCGTGCTTATATCTTAATTAACTAAGTCGCTAACACTATTACACGTTACCTGCTAAATTCTGCCATATTCTACTAACCTATAATTAGCTCGCCTAGAGCTAGTGCCTTAGCGGCTCACTTTATATATTTATTTACATTAGTCCTAGCAACCCCCTTTCCCTTCTCTTTAGCTTAGTATCTTCGTAATGTAGCATTCTATAAGCTTTAGTTTAGAGGTATTTATATAAGCTATAATATTATACTAAGCTTACCCTATACTGCCTAGGAAGGCCTTAATAATATCCTACCTAAAAAGAAACTTTATCTACAATAACGCGTTAACGTACTATACTTAAACATTAAAATAACTCTACGCTACCTAGAAAGGCCTTAATAATATCCTACTTTATAAGCTAGATAGGACTAGACCTATACCCCTAAAATTAAAACCAAAGTATATAATACTAATAAATCCTAAAAAGCTAATAATGGCATCTAAAGTAAGCTTATTTAAAAGAGCTATCTTTACCTAAGAGGAACCTAAGATCTAATTAGGATTAAAAATTAAAGATAATAATAATGTTATAGACGTACGTAAGCGGATTTGCGCCCTTACAGCTAGCTAAAAAGCTAATTATTTTAGAGTAAAAAAATACGTAAGAGACCCTATAAGAGATCTTAGAAAGCCTTACAACCCTATAAAATAGCCTAGCTTCCCCCTTTTAAAGCCCTAGTTAACCTATTTACTTTACTAAATATAATATACTAGGGAGTACGGATATAATAATAAAGTAATTAAAGTTTGTTAAGCTTTTTAACCCCTAACCCCTATCTAATGGGATAAACCCTACCTTTAAGAATTAGAGGATTTAAGTATAAGGAAAACTCTATATTAACTATAACTACTTCCCCTCTAAAAAAGCTAAGATGCTTTACCTCTTTATTTAAACTATAGGAGATACCTAATATTACCTTTAAACTAAATTTAAGGACAACTCCCCTGTCTGCTTTATATCTATTAGTAAAATACTATAGTATTTAGCCGCTATATATATAAACCCAAATAAAGTATAGGATGCGCGTTGTAGCTATAGTGGCTTAATAATAAAGTTAAACTAATTCTTTACTAAGTTTTAGACTTAATTCTTATACCTAGTAGGCAAAGGCTAGGTTCCCCTTAAGAACTACTGTTTAGACCTATATAATAAGCTAATGGTTTAACTATAAGAGAAGATTACGGTAGCTTTAGACGACCTACTAACCTACTAAAAACTTATAGCCTAATATTTATTACTTAACTTAGAACTAAAGCAAATTAATACCCGTTCTAATTAACAAAAAGGGCTTATAGTAGTTAAAACTTATTAACTATACCTATATAAGCTAGAGTAGGAAGATAAGCTATAACGGCTCTTATACTAAAAGCGGTTATATCTATATACTAGTAAGCCTTACCTAACTAGCTATATACTATACTATTAACTAATACTTATTATAATTCCCTAATTAACCCTATTTTGGCTACGTGCTATAACTATAATAAAAAGGGTTACTTTACCTTATTTTACCTAGAGCTAAAGAGTATAGGCAATATTAAGGAGATAGAGGAAGAAGAAACGTCCAACAAGTTAGGAAAAGAAGTACCCTAGGGAAAGACTCCCCCCTAGGATACCCTATTAATCTTAAAAAGATTAATTTTAGTTAGTTAATAGGTAGAAAGCATTTTACCATTCTATATATAGTATCTTAAAATAAATATGAAGTAAATATAACCGCCTTTATTAATACTAGAGTAAATAGCTTCGCCTTTATAAATACTACCTATATAAATAATATTGCCAAATTTCTAAATACAAAAGCTACCTGATTAGAGAAGCCTATCTAGGTAAAAGGCTATAATAGCTAAGCTAGTTAGCTAGTTAGCTACGTCTTAAAGTTATATATCGCTCTTAACGGATAACGCTAATATAGTATCCCTTTCTACATCCTAGACCTAGGGTCCTATAATATAATCCTTAGCCGAAAATAGATGTCCTATTTTAATATTTAGCTAAATATATAATAAAGACAATTTATCTAGCCAGAAAATAGACTAAAACTACTCTCCTTTATTAGGGAAATCCGAACTAATTATAAGATACTAGCTGTAAAGGCTAACCCTACCTACCAGTAGGATATCTAGGCCCATAACCTAGCCTTTACCTAAAAAAACACTTGCCGTAAAGCTAGAAAGAACTTTATACTAATAAAGGTACTCTTCTAAAGCGCTATATTTAAAGAGGATTCTATATATAAAAGTGGGATAAATAGTAATATAAATAATATCTAAATTGCGTAGATCTAACCAGTATAGTATTAGCGACTTAGTTAATTAAAGCACAAGCACGGTAAAAGGGTCGCGTAAGCCTATACGATTAGATTGTCTATAAATAAGGATCTAAAGCTAGAGAAAGTAAAAAAGATAAAGGGCGGCGCCGCTTAATGCTATATATAATCCTCTAGTTATATAATAGCAATTATCTAAAACTATATAAAACTATCTGCGACTATCTACAACTGTTTACTATGGTCTACTAATATCTATTAGCCACAATTTACCAGTTTCCACCAGCGCCGTAATATTACCCCCCCTTTAAAAAAAGCCTGCCCTTAGGCTTTATACATCCGTATTATATCCATAGGGTATTCTTATCTTTATACTTAATAGGCAGCTTATTATCTTCGCTATTTTAGCACTCTATTTACTTATTAAGGTACTTTAGGGATTCGGGATTATTAGGGTAATAACTATAAAACTTTTAAAGCTTATAGGGACTACCTATAAAGTTCTATATAGGGTACTAAGTAGGGTTTAAGTCGTACCCTTTCCAACTAATACGATATTTTAACATTCCCCTTATAAGCTTATAGGCTAGTATTTCTTTAATTTCCTATTTATTGTCGCCATTAACTTAAATTAGTAGGGGAGGTTTATTCTTTTATCTAGGTAATAGGTTGTTTACGGCTTTCCGTAGTTTATCTAAAAAGAAAATAGGGTAAACTTTAATTAAATCTAGGAGCTTTACTTTATATAAGTTGCCTATCTTCTTAAGGACCTTATATAGTCCTGCTGTCTAATAGTCTAGCTTACGGCTAGGTTGTTCCGTCTTCTAGTTCTTTATTATAAGATAAATTATATCTCCTACGGTAAAGTCAGGCTCTCGCCTATACTTATTCGCCTACTATTATATTAATTTCTAGGCCTTTTCTAGATTTGTATAGGCTACTATCTAGGCTTCTTTTAAGCGCTTAGCGTACTGCCGTGCTTTTTTATAAGATAGTTTTTTGCGTATAGTCTAGGGTCCTTTTAGTCTTTCCTAGTTAAAGCTTATATAGGGTAAGTAACCTATTTTTAGTTAAATAGGGGCAAATCCTATAGAGTTATAGGATAGAGTCGCTTAGGTATAGTTTATTAGGGGTAGTAGTTTAGCCCAGTTATCTTAGAAGTAGTTAATAAAGGGCCGAAGTCTCTAATCTAAGTATTAATTTACAATTTCCGTCTAACTATTTATCTAGGGGTAATATGCTATAGAAAGCTTTAGCTTAATGCCTAAAATCTAGGTAAACTTATTCTAGAAAGCCAATATAAATTACGGCCTATAATTAGATATAATAGTATCTAGTAGTCTATAGATTTAGTAAACGTAGTAGATATATAGTTAGGCCGCTTCTTTAGCATTAATATTCTTATAACATAGGATTAAGAATAGGCGCTGGCTAAAGCAGTTAACTAGAATTATAACTATATTATATCTATTACGGTCTATAGGTAGCTTATAGAAGTTTATAAAGATATACTACTAGGGGCGTCCTAGTATTAGGAGTGGTTTTAATAGTCCTAGGGTCTTGTCTTATAGGATTATAAATCTACGGCAACTATCGCAGTTCTATATATAACGGTTAATATCTATAACTATTCTGGGCCAGTAGTAGCGGTTACTAATAATCTTATAGGCCTTATTTTTCTTAGGGTAGGCCGTAGAGACCTAGGTATAAGCTTCGGCAATAAGCCGGGTTTGTAAGTTCTGTTCTTTAACTACTACTAGTTATTCCTAGTACTTAAGTAGTCTATTTTTAAAGGACTATAAGCTGGCAACGTTCTTTACCTTTTTACTGTACTCTTATAGAGAGGGGGTTGTTTAATTAGCCTATAGTAGTTTATTAATAAAGTTAAGTTTAGAGGAGTTAATAGGATATATCTTGGCGCCTAAAGAGTCCGGACTTAGTTCTGCTTATATATAGGGGTTAAGGTATTCTAGTTATAGTAGCGTCTAGGTCCGTAATAAGATCTTTATAGCTATCTAGTTATCTAGGTCTTATTTGCGCCTTATAAGAGCGTCTGCACGGTTTATAGCGCCTAGTCTATATATAATTAAGAAGTTAAACTAAAATAGGGTATCTGCCTAGCGTACCTACCAGGCTATAAAGGGCCTTAGTTGTTATAAAGTATTCTAAAGCCTTATAATCTAAAACTACCTTAATCAGCTAAGGGGTTCCCTCTAGCTATATACGCCAGTGCTAAAAGCTAGAGATAATAGCTAGCATTTCTTTATTATAGATATGGTAGTTTAGCTCGGCATCTATTATAGTCTTTAAATAATATATAATAGGGTGCTATTCTCTATCCAGTTACTTCTAGGGAAAAATACTAGCTATTACGTCGTTTAAGGTATTAGTTTCTAGTATTAAGGGCCATTTTAGGTCAAAATAGGTAAGTAATAGAGCCGATACTAGCCGTTTTTTAAGCTTATTAAAGGCCTACCTATATATAGCGTTAAAGTAAAAGGGCTGGTCTTTTCTAGTAAGACAGTTAAGAGGCTAGGCGATCCTATTATAGTTCTTAATAAAGCGTTAGTAGAAGTTATAAAAACCTAAAAATAATTATACCCCCTTTACGGTCCGTAGGGGTGCCCACTGGTTAATTATAGCCGTCTTCTCTAAGTCTATTAGGAAATTTTTTTTTGGGCCCATTATTATAAGCGAAAATCGGGGTCTGCAAAACCTGCGTAAGTCGCAATTTTGGCAATTTGCGGGCAATTTGTAGCAATTTGCTACAAACACATAGGCTACCTATACACGCGCCTGGCCTATCTATGTGTTTATAGCAAATTACCAAAATTACAACTTACGCAGACCCCAATTTTTGCTTACAATAACGTGCCCAAATTTTTTTTCCTAATGGCCAGAGGCTCTGCACGAGGCTCTACATAAAGCTCTGCACAAAGCTCTGCACAAAGCTCTACACGAAGCTCTACACAAAGCTCTGCATAAAGCTCTATACGAAGCTCTATACGAAGCTCTACACAAAGCTCTGCACGAAGCTCTATACAAAGCTCTATATAAAGCTCTACACAAAGCTCTACACGAAGCTCTATACGAAGCTCTACACGAAGCTCTACGTACTAAGGCTCTGCATAAGGCTCTATATAAAGCTCTACATAAAGCTCTATACAAAGCTCTATATAAAGCTTTATACGATGCTCTACACGAAGCTCTATACAAAGCTTTATACAATACTCTACACGAAGCTCTACACGAAGCTTTATACGAAGCTTTATACAAGGCTCTATACGAGGCTTTACACAAAGCTCTACGTATAGAGGTTCTACACAAAGCTCTACACGAAGCTCTGCACGAAGCTTTACATAAAGCTTTATATAAGGCTCTATACGAGGCTCTACACGAAGCTCTATATAAAGCTCTATACAAAGCTCTATATAAAGCTCTACATAAAGCTCTATATAAAGCTCTACACAAAGCTCTACATAAAGCTCTATACGAAGCTTTGCACGAGGCTCTACACAAGGCTCTATATAAATCTTTGCATATAGAGGCTCTGCATAAGGCTCTGCACAAAGCTCTATATAAAGCTCTATATAAGGCTCTATACAAAGCTCTATATAAAGCTTTATATAAGGCTCTACGGGCTCTATACAAAGCTCTGCGTACTAAGGCTCTGTATAAGGCTCTATATAAAGCTCTGCACAATACTCTATATAAAGCTCTGCACGAAGCTCTACACAAAGCTCTATATAAAGCTCTACACGAAGCTCTGCACGAAGCTCTACACGAAGCTCTGCGTATAGAGGCTCTATATAAAGCTCTACACAAAGCTCTGCACGAAGCTTTATACAAAGCTTTACACGAAGCTTTATACAAGGCTCTACACAAGGCTTTATATAAAGCTCTACGTACAGAAGCTCTACACAAGGCTCTATACGAAGCTTTATATAAAGCTCTATACAAAGCTCTGCACGAAGCTCTACACAAAGCTCTATACGAAGCTCTATATAAAGCTTTACACAAGGCTCTATACGAGGCTCTACACAAAGCTCTGCATATAGAGGCTCTGTATAAGGCTCTACACAAGGCTCTGTATGAAGCTCTACACAAAGCTCTACACAAGGCTCTGCGCGAAGCTCTACATATAGAGGCTCTACACAAAGCTCTATATAAAGCCTTTATATATACGCGCGATACACTACTATCGGGTCCCCGCTATATTCCTAATAGCCTTAACACGTGCCTTTACCAAGTATACCCCTTATATTCACCTAGGTAGCCACCTTATTTTTTACCCTTCCTTATATTCTCCCTACCTAGGAAGATACCAGAACAACAGCTAGCAGACAACTATTACCGGAGCCAGACAACCGTCGCCAGAGCTAGACAACCGTTAGAGCTAGACAACCGTCGTCAAAGCCAGACGACTATTGCCAGAGCCAGATAACCGTCGCCAGAGCTAGACGACCGTCGTTAGAGCCAGACAACCGTCGTTAGAGCTAGACGACCGTCGCCGGAGCTAGATAACCGTCGCCAGAGCTAGACGACCGTTAGAGCCAGACGACCGTCGCCGGAGCCAGACGACCGTCGCCGGAGCCAAATAACCGTCGCCAGAGCTAGACGACCGTCATCAGAGCTGGATGACCGTCGTTAGAGCTAGACGGCCGTCGCTAGAGCCAGATAACCGTCGCCAGAGCTAGACAACCGTCGTTAGAGCTAGACGACCGTTGCTAGAGCCAGATAACCGTCGCCAGAGCTAGACAACCGTCAGAGCCAAACAACCGTCGCCGGAGCCAGATAACCGTCGCCAGAGCTAGACGACCGTCGTCAGAGCTAGACGGCCGTCGCCGGAGCCAGATAACCGTTGCCAG
>Ga0307515_10018651_pt1 | contig 12535 bp, 9 predicted proteins | sample 17_EM_MG_FD_194513 | JGI IMG/M metagenome (GOLD analysis project Ga0307515, IMG submission 194513) | Populus trichocarpa ectomycorrhiza microbial communities from riparian zone in the Pacific Northwest, United States - 17_EM | ecosystem: Host-associated > Plants > Roots > Unclassified | place... | reverse complement strand
CCTTTCTCCCGCCCGCGGCAACCCACCCGTATCCCCCCTCTTCACCGTCACTATCCGCTCCCCATCTCCCTTCACCCCCTGCCGCGGCAACTCCTCCCAACCCCCCACCACCCTCTCTCCGCCACCCCCCACCGTTCCCCGCCCCACCATCCCCCCTACCCCCTCCCAATCCTGCAACCGATCAAAAAACTCATGCCTCACCTTCAACCCCTCCATCACCCTACACCGCCGCCTCCACATCCTATCTACCTTCTGCGTAAACCAACAACACCCTCCATCCCACCTTCGAAGGGCAAGATGGAACCTTGAATCCGCCACCTCAGGCGGGGGGGAGAGGTATGTACTCGTGTCCCCCTGCGCGGGATACAGCAGCTCCGGCAGGATGTGCTGCAGGATGGTGTTGAACACGGCGGTCCGCTCGATGTCGATTGAGTAAAGATCGAGACGCTGCTCCTCGAAAGAAACCTCGACGGACCCGAGGCCCCAGTAGGGGTAGGAGCAGGAAAGGTGGAAGCGATTGGTTATCATGTGTGTGGTTCGGGAGACGTCGAGCGGGGGAGGGTCCAGGATGTGGTGCTGCTGGAGGCGGAGCTCTTCGAAGGAGAGTTCGCGGGTGCAAAGCCCCCAGGCCGGGTACGCACTGGTTAGGAGGGTGCCGTCGGAGATCATTGCGGCTATGCGGGAGGCATCGGAGCGGCGTGGGCGGGGTGTTTGGGTTGGTGATAAGCGAGGAGTTGGCGTGGGGGCGGCGGTGGTCATGGTGGCGGTGATGGTGTGGTGGTTGTGGTAGAGGCATGCATGGCTTTATTAGGGGATGTTGAGTCATGCGTGAGACAAAGGGCGACGTGTCACGGCACGAATGCATGCGATCGATAACTTTAAATTTCGGGAAGGGTTAGGGGTGGCTAAGCACGAGACGGATTGCCGCATTCGGGGGAGTTCCGCTAGATGACGTTGGACGCCTGGACTCAGACTCACATTTATTGGCACTCGCAGCGGATTCGCAAATCGAAATGTGCAGACACTGACCCTAGTACCGATCTGCACCTGATTCTGTACCGGCCTAGAAACGCAGACGTGACCACCCAGACGAGTGAGCGAACCCGCGCTAGTTTCACATCGCGCAACACATTCCCGAGCTCCCACTCCACACAGTCATGCCTATCGGTCCTGATGGCAGGAGAAGGGAGTCAACACACGAAGAACCCATTTGTGTTATTCAGCTAAAGTCTATAGGTTATTCCTTTCGCAAAATGCAACAGAAAACTAGAGTAGGCAAAACAGCCATTCATCGCATTGTCAATGACTGGAACACAATCATCAATGTATGGTCTATGTAGAAAATGTGCTTCAGAAAAGTAATGCTAGACCCTAAACAACAAACTCATGCACATGAGGAAGTTATTGTTGTCACACAACGGTTGTGGGAGGAGTAGCTGGGAAGGTGTATTTACCAGCAGATAGATGGCATGCCTAAGAGGGTCTGTTCCCTGCTTCACAACAATCGTGGTCCTACATGATGGTAGAGGATCTTATATATGTATACTACTTGTTATTTCATTCTTAATCAAATTGACATGTGTTGTGTTGAGGAATTGACTTTCAAACGTTGCCTGTGAGTCGCGAAAATGCCAAGCGTTCGGTCACTTTCTTCACTCGTCTGCCACCCTAGTGCGGGTGTAGGAGAGGGTACACAATTAAGGCTACATTTCCTAAACCCTCACTCTCTGGCGGCCCCAAATATTTCTCTAACACCACTCAATCTACGACAACCTTCTGCAGCACCACGCTAAGCTCCAGCGCCAAAACCTTCAACGCCTTCTTCCCTGCCGCCTTTACTATATGCTTCGGAGGAGGCGATGTCGATGAAGGCGATGTTGTGCCCCGGTGGCGTGAAGCCCCAGTCGACGGATACGCTGAGGGTTACGTTAGTGGTTCCAAAACAGTTTCAGCTTCCGAGTAGTGAATGACGCCGTAGGTTTTAGGGTCTACCAATTCGTACTTTTGGCATGCGGCATAGAACCCGTGAGCTCAATGATGTCGGCTATCTCTTTCGCGAAACCTCCTTCGAATTCCCAGACTGCTCATACCCTCTCGATTTTGTCGATTCCTACCCAGGTGTTAAATTATATGTAAGGTTGAGATAATAGTCGATAGGCAGCTCGAATAGTTTGAGATCTCCCACATTCACAACTTAGATCTATCGTGCATTTGTTGATATGTCAAATGAAATGTTCCCAAGACTTTTGAAGCGAAAGAGTGTTGATCCATTTGTACTTTCTTGGATCGCCGGCATTTACCATGGGCGATTTGGGAGGTACAAAATTAACAATACAATAGAAGTTTACAGTCAAAATGGTAGTACATACCTGCTGGGTTTGTCTCATTTGCTAGAGAAAGCTGTCTGACATTGCCCCAGCTGTCACCAGTCCACAGCAATGTGACATCCTCCGGCACCTTCATGCTGTCTTCATAGTATGCTTGAATATTAAAAGTCGGTTATCTGTAATAAAATTCGTGGCGGAGGATGAAAGCGCACATCTATGTACGGACACTAGACTTGTGGCAGTCATTACATCCTCCATTCCGAGCACCTTGCTTAAATTCCCCCTTTAATGCCCACAACCTTCGCGAGAAGTTCGATAACGACAGTTTCTCCCAGGTTGTTGCACGTCCCCATTTCTTCACATGCCAATGGCCCACATATTCTCGTAATCTTTTGCCCTTCTCCCAATATTGGTAGATAGCATCAGAGTTCGATGTATAGTCCCACGTGCCATTCCCGAGAGTATTCCACTCCTTTGTCGACATTTGTAGAGGCTCGGTGTGTGACGTTGACATAATGATACCATACAGATCTGCAGTCACCTGGATTTGATGTCGTCATCCGCAAACATCGAGTTTCACATAGCCGGCCGTAGGAAATATGCTTTCGGGCGGAGAAGCTCAAACACTGGTGGTGATAACCAGGATCATACTCGCCGCGTGGGGAGTGGTCGTTTGCCCAACCGATCAGTGCGGGCTGCTTATCGTTGAGAAACCTATTGTGGTATTTGACGGAGAGCTCTCCTCGGATGAGCTTGGTGCTAAACACATACATGCTACTGTACTGACGAGGTGCTACGTCCGCTCAGTAATACCTTCTACATCACAGTTAGTCCGCATTCTTCGTATTACACTCAGGTGAGACACATACAAAGAAACTCCAATCTGTTCCAAAGCCTCGTAAATACTATAAATGGTTCCACACTAGTCACTGTTGGCAATATCTAACGCTAGTGACACATTAGAAACGGGGTTCTTCACGAACTGTGTCTGGAAACATCCTCATTCCCTTAATCTTGGAAACATCCAGCGTCTTCGATGAAACCAAAGAGTCAATTAATGCCGATTTCCCAATTGTGCCAACGATAATGGCGGTTTCCACTCCACCTACTTTAGTAGTGGAATTAATGATTGAAATCGTTAAATTCTGCCCCGTCACTCTTCAGAAGTCTGCGGAAAGATCATGAGCTGCGCGGATGACGCCAGGGGTAGTCTGGATTGGACATTAGACATGACGCAATGGTAGCAGAAGTGGCAGACATGACAAAACGAACGGCCAGTAGCGCATATATAACTGTTGAAAATTAGGTAGCCCTATATTGTCGTACGTACTCTTTTCTGTAGCTCCTCGTTTAACCCTTACCCGCAGCAGAATGGGTGTGCGAAAACAGGGGTCACCGACCCCGTCTACGGAATCTGAGAGGAGACCCCCATATATATAAATGTCCCCATCTATAGCTAGGATGATTCCGCGCATAGGATGCAACCAGATCGGTGAAGTGAAAGATCTTCAAAAACGTTTCCGCTCTCGATGGAGAGTCCGGTACCAAAGATAATCTATTGATGTTCCTTGTAATTCGTGGGGTGCTCTAGCCGGCCATGGGTATATCATAAACCTCCTAAGTAGAAGATGGAAGGGGATAAAATGTTGAACTCGGGAGTCAGAGTAGAGCGCCAGTGGTTGACTTGAGGAGTACTTGAGTACATTGGAGAGATCAAGATTCAACAATGGGAAATACAGAGAAACAGATATGAAGTTCGAACGGAACGCTGATCCCGTGATCTTGCGTCATCAACTCAATTAATCTAATCAATCTTATCTCATCTCATCAATCCAACAGGCACATTCCAACCCACTTCGTCTTGTCGACCAGTGCCCTTACCCAAACACCACCAAACCCACACAACACCTGATTTCATTTAACGGGAGAAGTTTTGAGGGATACAATCCTTCAACAGGAGTTAACTATCCACGACACAAGCTGCAAAGAGGAGCCCGATTTAGAAATTCTCCCTTGAACTAGAGCACGGGCGGGAGCACCCTCAGCTCAGAATTCCGGAGTCACTGGAAGGGAGCGCCGAACGGGGGTGCCGAACTGGTTTCAACGTTGTTTTGGAGAGCTGAAAGAAACGACCGACCAATGGCGTTTCGGAGACGGATAAACTTGGCGCCAGCCACAACCTCTACCTTTAGTAGCAGCCATAGATCTCTACGCAGTACAGAGGAGAATGAAAGCGAAGAAATGTTCGGTAGGAGATCTGTATATTCATGCTTATGAATAGACCCTCAGAGGGAGAAACTCACCCAGTTCTTCATCTCAGTATTTCCGGGGTTTTGTACAACAGTACCTCGATCATTCCTTTCTTTGTTTCAAATCGATGAGGCCAGTGAGAATAGCCTCCGTCACTGTCAATTCTTTGTTCGTACCTGCGATAGTCAATCCACTATAATATGGTCTCCCAATTTGCGCCGCTGAAGCGCGGCAATCTGGTCTTTGCGACCTCTTTTCTCCCCCGATAATTTATTTTCTATACTAATCTCACAGAGGTGCTACGGTATTGCAAGCCGGATTGATTACCATACGCCAAGCAAATCTACTGCGACTATCTCAACATACTGGAATGGATGGAGGTTTTATCGGGTTTGGAGGATAGTATGGAAAGCCGCGAAAAAACGGAGATCAGCACTACCAGCGTGGCGCGAGAGCCAATTTTGCCTGAGTCCACCAGTCTTAATGACGACTTCGATTCGGACAGAGAGTACGATACTGGTTCTGGAGACTTGGCCAAGTTGCCGGAAAGCTTACTGGCAGAGGGAATTCTTTTGCTGGGGGAAGAACACAAATCTGCCGGCGCCGAGGATGTTGCGCCAATCTCGAGGGAACAGTCGAGAACTCAAGCGAAGCACACTACGGAAATTTGCGGCGGTAAACGTAAGGCCAACAGACTATTTCTTCCCTATAGCTCGAAGCGGCATAAGATCGACGCCACATGGTGCCGCACGGGAACCATACTTCGATTGTGCGGCGGTGCTGGTGGACGTCTACGGCCCGAACTCGACGGATTAAAATACGATGGCGGCGAGCCCGCCCAAGGAGATCCTGGTCCTCCACAAACACTACCGTATTTCTATGGCCCGCGACCATGGCGCTGCCGCGAGGAGATTGTGTCTGGCGCTACGGAGATTGAAAATACAACCCTGATCCAAGATACGACTCTCTTGAACCGAATCCTGGCACCTGAGGAGTTTACGGATAGACACAAGGCCAGACGGGTACAAATTTTTGGACCGTGGAATCTTGATAACTACTGCGTCAGCTCAGTCACTTTCGACGACGAATCGCAATTTCTGGACTCGAACCCTGCGCTTAGGTTGGAGAAAACACACAAGAAGTGGGTGACAGAAGTGGGCAACAGGAAAACCTGGTTGAGTTCGGAGCTTGGTCCCATCGTGTTTGACGAGGTGTTGCGAAAGTTGCTGGATAGAGGAGAATGTGATGTTCATCTTATTGGCCGGCAAGATTTTATGAATCATCCGTTCAGAGTTACGTTGACACAGAAACGCTCCGAACACTTTCGGTATTATATGTCTGGACTCGAGGATCGGGTAGATGAAACCCCGGATGTTCACATCCAACAATTACGTCAGCCAGGTAAACGGTTCTGGGTCTTCTTCATGCACAATGGGATCGAAGTAGCGGGTTGGAACGACGATCTCCGGGTGACATTTAAAGTTCGCGGTCATGAACAAGATCAATGTAAGTCATCAAATTGACAGCGAACTTGCGTGGCATCGACTGACATACTGGCAGCCAAACAATGGCGGGTTAATATTCAAGTAAAAGACCAGTTTAACTTCGAAAGGGTCAGCGCAGAGATCTCTAAACTCGGTGTGGACATGGAGGATAATTTATACTATTGCATCGAGGAAGAAGAATTCCGTTACAGCATTCTCGGCATTCCCCCTGCTCGACAAAGAGTCTTCTACAAACTCGAGAACGACACGGATGTGAAAGTCCTACGCTATAAACTACAGCATCTCGTAGCTTCTGGAGCCAGCTACCTCCGAGTTGTTGTTGGACAACTGCCAGTTGGAGCCCGAGTAGAGGAGGTCGACACTGAATTCGACGAGGAACAGAAAGGCCGCGATAACGACCACTTTTGGCTCGCAATCTTCGATACACACACCGGAGAGCTGTTCGACCACAATTCGCTAGATGAGGAGGGTCGTGACAGGGTGCTCATGGGAAACCTGAGACGGAATATCAACCGTCTTAGCGATCATTATGGTCTGCGGTTACCACAGGTTACCAGAATCATAGATGCCCAGTACCACATCCAACAAAACGGTTATGATTGCGGGTATATTGCGTTGAATGCTTTGCTTCAGTTCATTGTTTGTCGCATCGCAGCACCTAAGGCTCCAGCCACAGGTCCTATGAGCCAAAATAATCCCGCGGCTAAGCTACTTACTGTTCCAAAGTTCAGCGAAAAACAGGGCGGTGCCAATGATTTCAGGCGGACGTTGAGTTCCATAGTACACATATGGAAGAGGAAGCAAGAAGGGGTGTTTAGAGGGGAGCCTATTGAGGACACAGAAGTTAAGGAATCCGAATTTGAAACCGCACTCGCGGAAAAGCAATACTACAAGATTCCTACACGGAAATGGGATGTTACCAATGATGAAAGATGGTTAGAGACGGAAGATCCATTTGAAGAATACTGCCAGCTTAACTATTCTCGGCTTGCGGGAAAGATCGAAAGGGCTTCGGAGATGGCTCTTGCTTTGGTGGATCACCACTTGGGACATTATGGCCAGATGGAACGTGTACGCTATCATCTTGATCATGCTGGGGGAGTGGTGTTCTCGTTCAAGCGTTCGCCGGATCCATTGAGTGTTGCGCAGGGAGAATGTCCGGTACAATGCCCTCACCTTTTGGATATCGTGCCAGTGCCTATGAATTGCAAAGTTATTCTGCAGCCGTGAGTGACCCTCCAATTCGAAACATTTCCATGCTAACCGGAAGACAGATACAAGCCCCAACCCGGTGACCGCACCGCACCCATAGACCAAATGGCGCGATTCCGCGTCAACAATCTCCTCCAACGAAACGACAAAGTGATGATCGGCCATTGCGAGTCCGGCTTCTTTGCGCAAGCCAATTCCGGCATGCACAACAACCGTACAACACTCGAATTCAACGGCTACCCCCTAGCAACCGGTATCGACAAGAAGCCTGACATCTTCCGCGTCCTAAAACTCCCTCAAGTCGGCTACTTCCAGGTCGGTGATGTCTTCTGGGGCTTTGTGGGCTGCGGTCTCCCACAGGATACAATCCCAAACGACTGTCTTCGGATCCCCGATAGGATATTCTCCGCCAATCCCGCTCTCACTAGTTGCAGAGAAAACGACCTGCTTATTGGACGGTACTTGTCGCTCCAGGGAACGGGCCCCGCGCTCAGAGCGTGGAAGGCTATCGGCGGCAGAGTGTACCCTACAGATCATGCGCGCGGGGTTAAAGACCTCCTTCTACCCGAGGGAATAGCGTGGAAACCAGGATCTGACGACTCTTCTGACTCTGAACCGGAGCCTAGTGGCGACGGAAATCCACCAAAGATCCAGAAACCAGATAAAAAACCCGGTAGCAGCAGAGGCGATAGTCTTCGCGACATTCCAAGCGCAATTAGAACTTTCCCTACTACCCGCGTACAACAAGACGCCGATGAAGACCTCGACGCTTCCCAATGGGATATCGATAAGTCCTCAGAAGCTCGGCAAGACCGCATCAACAGATACCGTGAGCAGGCGGAACGCAGCTGGAAACGGCAACTTGAGAGACGGAGGAAAGTGGAAGCCCGCACACCCGAATATGATTCCGAAAACTCGATTGATCATGCGCTTGACAAGACCTCGCGTGGAGGTTTGCGCCCGAGGAAAAGTCCCCGCAGAGATCCGGATACAAACGCGGTGATATATGAATTTTCAAGCTCGGATGAGGATGATCGGACTGGAGAGACAAGAAGGAAAAAGAGGGCGAGGATCGCGGAGACGCTACTAGGCGCGGCGCATCCAGCGATTCAGAGGGATGTCGATGTTACGTCGGTCGTTCATCCTAGTCATCCGCTGAGGTTCTTTACGATTATGGCGACGGATCAGATGCCACCTCCGGATAGCAGACCGGTGAGGCCATCAGGTGGAGATAATGGTACGACGTCATCGCTGAAGGATAAACCGAAAGATACTACTTCGCAGCCACCCAAGCCTAGTCCTGAGGGGGATAAACAGGTGAAGGAGCCCGTGAAGAAGCCGGAAAAGGAACAGGGGGTTGTAATAGACCTGACACAACCAGTGACCAAACCAGTGAATGAACCGGTAACGGGCATCGTAATAGACCTGCTAGAACCAGAGAATGAACCGGAGACGGAGCCCGAGAAGACTCCCGAACTACAGCCAGAGCCAGAAACACCCAGGCCAGTTACACCGCCAACGACGAAAGATCCACAGACACCTATACCTCCGAAGAAGGACCCGAAGCCGCCCAAGCTCGTCGACAAGGAAGATATTTCTGAGGATACCTTCAAGGCCGCTAAAGCTAAAGGGCTCGTTTTCTGTCCCGCCTGCGGAACCTCTTTCAAATCCCAGAAAGTTGGCGTAAGTGGCTATCCCCCCCCAAGTCTTTCAGAACTAACTCTCTCAGCCCGCTATCAAAAACCACGGCCCTGACACGCTCTGTTGCGTCCGTAACTGGAATCATTTAGTCAAGGCGAAAACCGCGGAGATGGACGAGAGGAAGAAACGCTTTACGGCGCTCAGGAAGAAGGGGATCACTAAGAAGAATGATATTCCAAAAGGAAACCCGGATTATTCACCCCCCGCCAAGCTGTCCGTGGTACTTATCAGCGATGATGAGGGTGGTGAAGAGAGTGCGAGCGATTCACCCGTGAAAGAGCCGCCCAAGAAAGATCCTCCCACGAAGCCTACCACACAGAAGCCACCAAAGAAGGACTCTCCCACGAAGCCTACCACACAGAAGCCACCTAAGAAGGACTCTCCCAAAAAGAACCCTTTCGAATTCCCCGACGATGACCCCCGATCCGAGGCGGTATTCATGGCTACACGTGCCGGAAAGAACGGGAGGAAGATTTGTCCACACTGTGGAGCAAGTCTCGCATCGCAGGCCTATAATGTAAGTTTTCACGCTTCACCTAGGATGTAGGATGCTAACAGATGATAGGCGGCGATGATGAATCATGGTCCTGGTACGAGCTGTAATGTCACGGATTGGAATATGTTGGCCGCGAAGGCGACGCAGGAGATGAAGGATAGGAGGAAGGAATTGGATAAGGAAAAGAAGAATAAGAACAAGAAGTAAATGGTAGGGATGTGGGATTATTTTTTTTGGGTTGTTGCTGTTGTGTCGATGTTTAATTTGCTGGGGAATAGAGAGATGGGAATAAAGAGATGGGAATAGAGGGTTAGATTCGCAACTGGGCGGTAGGTGATAAGTGTTTCCGACCCCTCAAGGACTTGCCCTCATGGTGTCTTCCACGCAGTGCGTATGGTTGGGGACGCCTAGAGTGGGAGTATTGTGGACATTTGCTTTGGCGCCCAAATATTACCTAAAATGGTAATAATTAACCCCAAAAATAAGGTTAACTCAGCCATCAGGTGCCAAGATATTGGTTTTAACTGCCAAGAAGCTACAATGGGACCTTTAGCATTTCCGTTTTAGGTAATAAAGTGCTATTATTGGCACTTTATTACCATATAAGGTAATTAATAGGGTGGACATTTGGTCTGGCTGCCACACAAAACCCAACTTTTCAAAATCCAATAGCTCCACCACCAATGCCTGGAAAAATAAAAGCTTTCTATAGAGTTGTAGAGAAGACAGCAATGAAGCGATCTATAGAGAAAAAAAATTAAAAAAACTTTTTTGTGGTGGAGTTATTAGAGCTAGAAAATGAAGCTTAAAACACTCCGGATATAGGCGTCCCCAACCATAGCGTGCTTGTTAAGGTTAAGGTTAGAGTTTCGGCACGAGACGGGAAGCCTTATCTGTCGGGTGCGGGGCTTAGATTAGGTCTTGGCGATAATCTTACCTGCATTCTCACTCGATTCGCACGTAGAACCGTGATTACCGCTGTGCGTAGTAAACCACCGTGGTGAGATATGATGTAAAATAGATGATGTGATGTAAAGTAGTTTGGATTTTGTTTAATTGACACTATAATCCCATGGCACCAATCATGGTGGCATAGCTTGCCAGTAGTGGTAATGCTACCAGCGCTTTGCCACTACTGATGGAATGTAATGTTGAAATAGTGGTTTCTAGAGAAGCTTGTATATTCTAAACTACGGGAGTTTGTGTGATCTTATATACGACTTTCAGAGTATGCCCTGTACGCATGCATGCGCACAACTGGCATCTCCAGCTGAGTCCGGAACGGCCATCATCATCATAAGATCATAACCTCCATCAGCCCAGCTGAAGCCCATAAGGCCATACAATGGAGGCGATCCATATATATGCAACGTGTAATGTTGCATGTGTACTTGCATCATGAGTCTCAGCACCGTTTGATGTCTTGTATGAGAATGAAGACTTGTATGAAGATGGTGGCTGTATCAGGATATGCATCAGGACCAGGGTGATGCGTCTCATGTCAGATAGTGCATACGCGTACGCATATGGGAGATAGTACATATACGGTCTTTGGCTCTCTAGATAGATCAATCAAGCCAATCAGCAAGTCAAAGAAGCATCCAAAGTAACATGTAAATCACAACTCGTGTGAGTGATAATTCATGCGGTGGGTAAAGTTGCATGTGTACCTGCATCATGATTTTCAGCTCCGTTTGATGGCTCGTATGAGGATATGCATGGTATGTATCAGGACCAGGGAAAGCGGCTCATGTCAAGATAGTGCAAACGCATATGCAAATGGATATGCACATGGGAGCCTGCACATATACGGGCCTTGGACCTTTGAGAGATCAGCCAATCAAGAAGTTAATCAAACATCCAAAGCAACATGTAAATCATACACTGGTGCGAGTGATACTTCATGCAGAGTTTACATTATACGAGAGTAGTGTAAATTGCACTACATAGCGAGTGTGATCTCATGCAGATCTCTGCGCAACTATCGTGATGTTTCAATTTGGTGTTGAGGTTTCCAAAGCAGCAGGACAGCTCGGTTTTTAGAGGTACAGTTTCGAGTCATTTACATTTACCTCTTACAATTTTGACGGCAATCCTTTGTTGTGGCTTCCTGAAATTCCGTGTACATACGGTGTGAGGACACATAATGATGGTTGTGGTGGTCGCGATTGTGATGGTGATGGTAATTATAGTAAGTGTGTTGCGCTAAGGATCACGGAATCATCTATGTCCTTCCAGCGTTCACATGTGTCATGACTGGACTTCAATCGTATCCCCCAACAACCAAACTTATCCCCCGACAACTAGAGAGAGAGACAGGATAGTGGGGTTTAAACAATATATCGTGTGAATCATAAAAATTGTGTGTGATTTACAAAACATTATTGTGTGAATCGGATGACCCCACTAATTGGCGAATTACGTTGCGTGTCATGGCTCAATAAGGTCTCTCCATGAATGGCACAACAACGGCCACTACAACGGCCACTACAAATGCAACCACAACTTATCGTGGCATTGCCACTAGACCTGATGAACACCTGGCGGCCTGCAAGCTATCTGGCGGCTGGCCGGGCCTGAGGCCTGACGGTCGGCTAGGTTTCAATTTACAGGCTTGCACTAGCAAAGGTCAGGCCCGGCTTCATGCAGGCCAGCCAGGCCTAGCCGCTTAGGAACATTGCATAGCTCTCGACGAACTAAAACGAATTGAGGGCAACCGGAAATGCCAAGTGGAAAAGGCGTGGGAGGAAGTACATACTGTGGTTGGCGTTTCAAAGATACACGAAGATTAATGTCTAGGCTAAAGAGCATTCTATTAGGCTATCCACCGTTCAAGATACACTATCAAGCCCTTGCGGTTGCCATGACATATGATTTGTTTGGTTGTTTGTTTTAATCACACTGCATTCACTCTAACGTATTTTACCGGGTGACCGCCCATGACCGGGAAACCGACCACCCGTGGGTGGTATTTATTGACCCAAATGACCTGTCTTAACCACTCTCCCTGACCTAGTCACTACTGGGGGTTGACTACTAACCCC
>Ga0307515_10018650_pt1 | contig 12536 bp, 14 predicted proteins | sample 17_EM_MG_FD_194513 | JGI IMG/M metagenome (GOLD analysis project Ga0307515, IMG submission 194513) | Populus trichocarpa ectomycorrhiza microbial communities from riparian zone in the Pacific Northwest, United States - 17_EM | ecosystem: Host-associated > Plants > Roots > Unclassified | place... | reverse complement strand
TGCCCACCTCGCCGACCGCGTTCAGCGCGTGCAGCACCTCGAGGCCGATCCGGGCCACCTGCCCGGCCGGCAGCGCACCGTCTTCCTTGATCACCTGCAGCAGCGAGCGGGCGGGCACGTACTCCATGACGATCCACGGCAGGTCGTCGTCGGTCAGCACGTCGTGGATCCGGACCACGTTCGGATGCAGCACCCGGGCGACCGCTTGCGCCTCCCGCGCTGTCCAGTCGCGCAGCAGGGTCTGCTCCGCCTCGGTGAGACCGTCCGGCACCGAGCACTTCTTGATCGCGACCTGCCGGTCCAGCGCCTCGTCGAGGGCGAGCCACACCCGGCCCATCCCGCCCTCGCCGAGCGGGCCGATGATCCGATAGCGCCCGGCAACGAGGTGACCGACGCCCGTCATGCCGTCACCTCCGGGTGTCCAGGAAGGGCCCGCACTCTGACCGTACTGCCCATATCACCCCGAGTAACCCCGATCGGGTGGGACAGGAAACTGACACTCCGCGATGGTCGACCATCATCGATGAGCAGCGTAAAGTCGGGCCGACGTCACCGCTGGCGGCGATCCGCGCACCGGCGGTCATCGGAGCCGACTCGGCGTAGGTCGGCTCGCCTGGCCGTGCGCGCATCGCTCGCCACCCTCTGAGATGCCAGGCGATGAGGCACATGCAGTTGCGTGGACACGGTCACCACTGGCAGCTCCTTCCGATCTTGTGCATCGGGCTGCTCGCGGTGCTCCCGGCCGGATCACTTACGGTTCCGCAAGGCCGGTCGGTGGCGAGCGCCCAGACCAGCCGGCCCGCCGTCGCGAGCCGCGCAGCGCCCGCCACGACTCCGGAGCTGGCCCTGCGGCTGCAGGCCCTGCTCGGTCAGCACTCCCTGCTGGCCGCGGACTTCATGCGCGGCCGGATCCGGGGCGACGAGGACTTCGCCCAGGCCGCGAACGCGGCGCTCGGCAAGAACACCGACGCGATGGGTCAGCTGATGGGCGACCTCTTCGGCGACGCCACCGCGAAGAAGTTCGCGCCGTTGTGGGCGGAGCACATCGTCGAGCTGTTCACCTACGCCGGCGGGCTCGCCGACCAGGACGACGACGTGCGCGCCGAGGCACGGGAGGAGCTGATCGAGTACGAGCAGGACCTGGCCGGCTTCTTCGTCGACGAGGCGCACGGGCGCCTGACCACGGCCGCCGCCAACCGGGCCATGCGGATGCACGTCGACCACCTGCTGATGCAGGCCGACGCCTACGCGGCGAAGGACTACCCGACGGCCGACCGCATCCTGCGCGAATCGTACGAGCACACCTACGACCTGGGCGCGACCATTGCCGACGCGCTGCTGCCCGCGAAGGAAGCGGCCGCGCTGCAGGCGCCGACCTGGCGGCTGCGCTCCCGGCTCGGCAAGCTGCTCGCCGAGCACGTCGTGCTGGTCGAGGACGTGACCCGCGCGGCCGTCACGAACACCGCCGACTTCACCGCCGCGGGACAGTCGGTCAACGGCAACACCCGCGATCTGGCCGCGGCGATGGACATCCTGTTCGGCGCGACGGCGGCGAAGGACTTCCAGTCGCTGTGGGCGTACTACGTCGAGCAGGTCGTGGCCTACGCGAGCGGAAGCGCGGCGGGGGATGCCACCCGTCGCGAACGGGCCCGGGCCAACCTGCACGACTTCGAGGGGCGGATGGCGGCCTTCCTCGAGTCCGTGACGGGCAAGCGGCTGGGCTCGAGCAGCCTGGCGAACGCCTTCCTGGTGCACGACCAGATGTTACTGCGACACGTGGACGCCTTCGCGGGCAAGGACTACGGCACGGCACACCAGATCGCGTACGAGACGTACGAGCAGATGTTCGACCTGGCCCGTCAGCTCGCCGACGCCTTCGGTGCGACGGTGGCGGCACGCCTGCCGGTCGGCGGCCCGCAGACCGGTTACGGCGGCATGGCCGACGCCGTGGGACGACGCTGACATGCGGGCGTACCCGCGCATTGGTCTGCTCGCCGGCGTCGCAGTGCTGCTGACCGCCCTGCTCACCGGAGCCCAGCCGGCGGCCGACCCTGCGCCTTTGGCCCCGGCCCCGGCGGCGCCGCCGCCTTTGGTGGCCGACACGTTCCGGTCGGCACGCACCTATCCGCAGGTGGCGGCGCCGCTCCGGCTGCGGATTCCGGCGCTCCGGGTGAACAGCGCGCTGCAACGCCTCGGCCTCCAAGCGGACGGGACCGTCGCGGTGCCGAAACGCCCGGACGTCGCGGGCTGGTACGAAGCCGGGCCCCGCCCGGGTCAGGACGGCCCGGCGGTGATCCTCGGCCACGTCGACTCCCGGGCCGGCCCCGGGATCTTCTTCGACCTGGTCCGGCTGCCGCGCGGCGCCGTGATCGAGGTGGACCGGGCCGACGGGAGCACGGCCACCTTCCGGGTGACGCGGGTGTCCCGGGTGGCGAAGACCCGGTTTCCCACCGACCTGGTCTACGCGCCGACCCTGGAACCCACGCTGCGTCTGGTGACCTGCGGCGGCAGCTTCGACGAGAGCCGAAGGAGCTATCGGGACAATGTCATCGCCTTCGCATCGCTGGCCTGATCGGCACGCGGTCCGGGTGGCGGCGTTCCTGCTGGTGATCGTCGTCGGCCTGGGCTACGGCCCGGTCCCGGCGGCCGCGGCGGTTCCGCTGCCGGCGATAGCCGTCCTGCCCGGCCCGCAGCGGACCACCCTGGTGGTCGATCTGGGCGCGAGCAGCGAGCCGGTCCGCAGCAAAACCGCCCAAATCACCATCGATGGCGTACGGAAGGAGGCCCCCCTGACGCCGGTGGTGGCCAAGGATCTGGCGGTCGCGTTCGTCATCGACACCTCCGACGCCGGCGCCCCGGCCCTGCCGGCCTGGCTCAGCGCGGCCGCCCGCTTCATCCTCGAAGCCCCGGCCGGCACCCGCGCGGCAGTGGTGGCCGACACCTCGCCGCCGGTCCTGATCAGCCCGCCGCAGCGCGGGCCGACGGCCACCGTCCGCGCGCTCAGCGACGTCCGGGCCGGCGGACGGCGCCGCACGTCGGAGGCGCTGACCCTGGCGAACGCCCAGTTCCCGACGATCCCGACGGGCCACCGGGTGGTGATGGTCTACACAAGCGCGGCCGACGCCGGGGGTGAAAGCGCCGCGGCCCTGAGCGCCCGGTTCAACCGCGCCGGCACGATCCTGATCGTGGTCAGCAGCGCCGACGGCAGCCCGTACTGGCCGGACGCGGCCCGGTCCACGGGCGGCTTCCTCGCCCCGGTCGGCACGCCGGTCGTCATCCCGGCCCTGGACCAGGTGACGACAACGCTGCGCGGCAGGTATCTGGTGCAGTTCCCGACTCCCCCGGCGCTGCCGGTCCGCGCGTCGGTCCGCATCGACACGGGAAAGCTGGTCCTGACCGGCGACGTCGTGATTCCGCCGGCCGGTGGAAGTGGGCAGGCGCTTCGTCCGGCCACCGGCTTGCGGGTCCTGGTGGCGCTGGCGGCGGTGGCCGGCTGCCTGCTGGTTCTGGTGGTCGCGCTCCTATTGATCCGTCGCCGGCGGCGGGCCCGGTCGGCGGGTGCACCGGCTTCCGAGGTCGTGCGGGGGCGGGCCGCGATCCCAGGCCCGGCCGGGCAGGGTCGAGCAGTCGTCCCAGAGCCCCGACCAAGCAGACCACCCTCGGCGCTGCCATAGTCGCCTTCCACCCCGACCCATCATCGCCGGGCAGCTCTCGCCGCGGGTTGTTATGGGCCGACGCGGCCGTTGGCGTTGAAGGCGGCGTGCGTCAGGGGCATCTTCGCGGCCCAGAGCTCTTCCATCTGTTCCGCGACCATTTCGATTTCGCGCTGTGGGAAGGACGGCACGGTCGCCCGGTCGTCCTTGGTGCGCAGGGACAGGAACGCCATCAGCGATCGGGCGTTGCAGGTGACGTACATCGAGGAGAACAGTCCGACGGGCAGCACCGCCCGGGCTACCTCGCGTGCGATTCCCGCGTCGAGCATCTCCCGGTATGCCGCATATGCGTGCCGGTATGAGCTCTCCATCGCGCGGGCGACCAGTTGGTGTTGGTCCGGCGATCCGTCGAAGAACTCGTACTTGCCGGGGCGGCCACGCTGGACGAGCATCCGGTCGCTGCCCGGAATGTAGAAGACCGGCCGCAGTTCGCGGTAGCGCCCGCTCTCCTCGTTGTAGGAGAAGCCGACCCGGTGCCGCTGGAACTCGCGGAACACGAAGATCGGCGCGCTGACGAAAAAGGTGAGGGAGTTGTGCTCGAACGGCGTGCCGTGCCGATCGCGCATCAAGTAGTTGATCAGCCCGGTGGAGCGTTCGGGATCCTTCTGGAGTTCGTCGAGGGACTGCTCGCCGAGGGTGGAGACGCGGGCCGCGAAGAGAACATCGCTGTCGTGCGCGCTGCTGCGCACGAGCTCGACCGTGACGTCGTCGCGGAAAACGGGCTCGGTCCCCGCGTTCGCCTCAGCGTTTGTCATCCGTGTCTCCCCCGGCGTCGAGGCCAGTCCCCCCGCGAGACGGCCGCGGGAAATGGTCGCACATCGGCCCATAGCCGTCATGCAGCCACGCAGCCCGTTGTGCTGACGAAGTACATTGAGGACACCCAAGCGACTCGATCAAGGGGTGGCGCACATGCACAAGAATCGTTGGGTTGCCGCAGCCGCCGCGGTTGCGTTGGCTCTCGCCCCGATCGGCACCGCGGCCGCTGCGATGACTGCGGCCGCCGCCGGCTCGACCTCGGCCACTGCCCCGGCCGGCGACAATCTCACGAAGTCGGCCACATCGGCCTATCACAAGGTGCCGGCTAACTGGAACTGAAACCGCGACCAAACGTCATGCGCGGTCCTTGGAAACCGGCCGCGCATCGTCGCGCGCGAGCCGAATTCCGTCCCGAACCGCATATTTCACGGTGACGTAGAGCAGACCCACCACGGCCGCGTATCCGAACGACCTGACCATGAAGACAACCAACGGGTCCCAGCCGCCATACGGAACCGGAGTGGGAGCATCGCGGCATGCCTGAGTTGGTCGTGCGCGCGATGACGGAGCCCGAGTTCGACGAGTGGCGTGGCGCCGCCGTCCGCGACTTCGCCGGCGAGCAGGTCGTCGCCGGGAACTGGTCTCCCGGCGAGGCCGAGGAGCTTTCCCGCGCCGCCGACCGTGCGCTGCTGCCGGACGGCTACGCGACGGCCGGCATGCTGTTTCTCCACGGAGCCCGGCCCGACGGCACCCCCGTCGGCGTGCTGTGGCTCGGTTTGGCCCATCCGCGTGGCAAGGGCGACTGCGCGTTCGTCTATGACATCGAGATCGACCGGGCGCACCGCGGGCTCGGCTATGGGCGCGTGCTGCTGGCGGCGGCCGAGGAAGCGGTGCGGTCCCGTGGCGTGGGCGCCCTGGAGCTCAACGTCTTCGGCGACAACGCCCGCGCGATCCGGCTTTACGCGAGTTCGGGTTACCACGTCGTGACCCAGCAGATGCGCAAGGCCCTCGGGTAACGACACTCCTTCTCTGCGGCTCGAGGGTTTTCCCCGTTTCGCGCCAACTGGTAAATATATAGCGTCTTCTATTGATAAACCCTGGCGTGGCCACCCGCCCCGCCGGGACGTCGAGCCCGCCGGTACCCCTCCGGTGGGGAAGGAGCACGCGTGAACTTCCGCATTCCCTTCGTCGTGGCGTTCGGGACCGCGACCGCGGTCGCGGCGGCGATGACTGCCGGGCCGGCCGGCGCGCAGCCGGTCCAGCCGCTCGCGAAGCCGGCCGTGCCCGCCGCCCGGACGCTCGCCGCCGAGAAGGCGGCGTCGCTGGTCGCGGCCCGGCCCGCCTACCTGCATGCGAGCGCGAACGACGCGTTCGTGCAGCGCCCGGTGGTCTCGTCGGCCGGGCTGCAATACGTGCCGTACGACCGCATGTACAAGGGCCTGCCGGTGATCGGCGGCGACCTCGTGGTGGTCGTCGACGCGGCGGGGCAGCCTACGTACACGTCGGTCGCCCAGTCCAAAGCGATCGGCGAGCTCGCGACGACACCGAAGCTGACCGCCGCGGCGGCCGTCAAGATCGCCAAGGGTGAGCTGCGGAAGGTCACCGGGGTCGAGAGCACCAAGCTGGTCGTCGTGACCACCGGCAGCGCGCCGGCGCTGGCCTGGGAGAGCACGCTGACCGGCACCGGAGCCGAGGGCGTGAGCCGGCTGACCGTGGACGTCGATGCGATCGGCGGCAAGGTGCTGCGCACGCAGGAGCACGTCACCGACGTGACCGGCTCGGGCACCGGCTGGATCAACGGCGCGGTCTCGCTCAACACCACGCTGACCGGCTCGACGTACTCGCTGAAGGACCCGTCGATCACGAACCTGAGCTGCCAGAACGCCACCGGCAACGCGACGTTCAGCGGCACCGACAACGTCTGGGGCACGGGCAGCGGCACCGACCGCGAGACCGGCTGTGTCGACGCGTTCTATGTCGCCCAGCAGCAGACCGCGATGCTGTCGAACTGGCTGGGTCGCAACGGCCAGAACGGCACCGGTGGCGCCTGGCCGATCCGGGTCGGTCTGAACGACCAGAACGCGTACTACGACGGCACCCAGGTGCAGATCGGCAAGAACACCGCCGGTCAGTGGATCTCCGCGGCGGATGTGGTCGGCCACGAGCTGGGCCACGGCATCGACGACAACACGCCGGGCGGGATCTCCGGCCGGGGCACCCAGGAGTTCGTCGCGGACACGTTCGGCGCGGCCACCGAGTGGTACGCCAACAACCCGAACGACCCGCCGGACTTCCAGGTCGGCGAGGAGATCAACCTGGTCGGCAGCGGCCCGATCCGGTACATGTACGACCCGTCGGTGGCCGGGGACAGCAACTGCTACACGCGCCTGACGCCCATTCAGGAGGTGCACGCCGCGGCCGGCCCGGGTAACCACTGGTTCTATCTGCTGGCGGAGGGCACCAGCCCGACCAACGGCCAGCCGGTCAGCCCGACCTGCAACAGCACCACGATCACCGGCCTGGGCATCCAGAAGGCGATCACCATCATGTACAACGCGATGCTGCTGAAGACGTCGGCCTCGTCGTACCTGAAGTACCGGGTCTGGACACTGCAGGCCGCGAAGAACCTCTACCCGGGCAGCTGCACCGAGTTCAACACGGTGAAGGCAGCCTGGGCCGCGGTCAACGTGCCCGCCCAGTCGGGCGAGCCGACCTGTAGCTGACACGCACCATCGGAGGCCGGCGCCAAGCCAAGGCGCCGGCCTTCACCATGTCCGCCGCACCGCCGCAGTGTGTGACCGGTCAGCCGCCCGCCATCGCGCCGATGACCAGGAAGGGCTCCTCGCCGGTGGTGACCCGGTCGGGCAGGGGTGTGTCGGGGGGCTCGTTGGACAGGTCCTCCTCGCAGGCGAAGAACCGCACGTAGGCGCGGCGCTGCCCGGTGCGGCGGTCGCGCATCGTGCCCTGCAGCATCGGATATCGCTCCTCGACCGCGTCCAGCACGCGGCGCTGGGTGACCGTGCCGGTGACGTCGAGGCTGACCTCGCCGCTGATCCGGGCGAGGTTTCTCAAATGCGCCGGCAACACGACTCGGATCATGGCAACACCTGGGCTTCCACGGACAGGACCGCCGGCAGGTCACGCACGATCGGGGCCCAGGTGTCACCGCCGTCGGGCGAGCCGTAGACCTGGCCGCCCGTGGTGCCGAAGTAGACGCCGCAGTCGTCCAGGGTGTCGACGGCCATCGCGTCACGCAGCACGTTGACATAGCAGTCGGCCTGCGGCAGGCCCGTGGTCAGCGGCTGCCACTCGTCGCCGGCGCTGCGGCTGCGGTAGACCCGCAGCTTGCCGTCGGGCACGTAGTGCTCGGAGTCGCTGGTGATCGGAACCACGTACACGGTTTCGGGCTCGTGGGCGTGCACGGCGATCGGGAACCCGAAGTCGGTCGGCAGGTCGCCGCTGATCTCGTGCCACGATCCGCCGGCGTCGTCGCTGCGCATGACGTCCCAGTGCTTCTGCATGTACAGCACCTCGGGCCGGGACGGATGCATGGCCAGGCGGTGCACGCAGTGGCCCACCTCGGCGTCCTCGTCGGGGATCTGGCCCGAGCGCAGGCCCCGGTTGATCGGCAGCCAGCTGGCTCCGCCGTCGTCGGTGCGGAAGGCGCCGGCCGCCGAGATCGCGACGAAGATCCGATTCGGATCCACCGGGTCGAGGATGATCGTGTGCAGGCACATGCCGCCCGCGCCGGGCTGCCATTGTGGGCCTGACTTGTGCGTACGCAAAGCAGTCAGCTCTTGCCATTTCTGCCCGCCGTCGGTCGAGCGGTAGAGCGCGGCATCCTCCGCACCCGCATAGACGGTGTCGGGATCGGTGCGCGACGGCTCGAGGTGCCAGATCCGCTTGAACTCCCACGGACGGGGCGTGCCGTCATACCAGAGGTGCTCGCCCACCTCACCCTCGTAGGCGAAGTCGTTGCCGACCGGCTGCCAGGACTGCCCGCCGTCGTCCGAGCGCTGGATGATCTGCCCGAACCAACTCGAGGACTGCGAGGCGTATAACCGGTCAGGATCGGCCGGCGAACCGTTGATGTGGTAGATCTCCCACCCGCCGAAGTGTGGGCCACTCACCTGCCAGTCGCGGCGTGTGCCGTCCGCGGTCAGGGTGAAGGCGCCCTTGCGTGTGCCCACCAGCAGTCGTACCCGGCTCATGTCCCACCTCTTTCGTAGCAGTCATGCCGCATCATCGCGCACCCCACCGACAAAATCGCCGCCGATGGGCGCAGTTCAACCGGGCGATAGTGGAATCTGCGGCGAGCCGGCGGATCAGTCCATCGACGTCGATTTGCGTGCTCGCGCGGGCCGGACATCTGGCCTAGTATCAAAGCGTGATGACGCACTATACGCAGTGTCATGGCGGTTGGCGGCCACAATGACCACCGCGGGCTGGGTCGCGTTGGCATTCGCCGTTTTCGGCGCCTTCAGCTATGGCGCCGGCTCGATCCTGCAAGCCGTCGGCGCCCGGCGCAGCACCAGCACAGTGCGCACTTTGGGCCATCCTCTTTACCTGATCGGCGTCGGCTGCGACCTGCTGGCCTGGGCGGGTTCGATGGTCGCGCTGCACGAGCTGGCGGTCTATCTGGTCCAGTCGGTGCTGGCCGGCTCGCTCGCGGTCACCGTCGTGGCCGCCCGGGTGTTCCTGAAGTCCCAGCTGCGAGGGCAGGACGTCTTCGCCGTCACGGTCACCATCGGCGCGCTGACGGTCCTGGCCATGTCGGCCGGCGAGCAGGAGCAGGTCACGGCGTCGAACGGGCTGCGGATCGGGTTCTGCGCGGCCGCGCTGGCCACGGCCCTGATCGGCTGGGGCGCCACCAAGGTGGCCTCGCCCGGCGTCGTCGCGGCCCTGGCCGGGCTGTCCCTCGGCGCCGGCGCGCTGAGCGGTCGCGCGCTGACCGTGCCGGAGCAGCCGATGGAGCACCTCTCCGCGACCGCGCTGGCCGTCGTCACGGAGCCGTTCACCTGGGCGCTGGTCGTCTTCACGGTGACCGGCATGCTGCTCTACACCAACGCGCTGCAGCACGGTCAGGTCGGGCCGGTGACAGCGATCTTGTGGATCGGCGAGGTCATCGCGCCCTCGGCCATCGCCCTGGTGCTGCTCGGCGACACCGTACGCGTGGGCTGGGAGATGTCGGCGGCGATCGCTGGCCTGATCACCGTCGGCGCGGCCGTGCTACTGGCCATGGCGCCGGCGACCGGCGCGACCGCCCAGCCGCCGGAGGCCGAGCCGAGCGGGGCCCCGCGACCGGCGCTCCCGCTCACCGGGCGCCGGCCGGCCGCGCTGCCGTCGCGGGTCGGCCCGCTCGGAACGGTGCTCTGGTGGGGTTCACCGGCCAGCCCGCTGCCGCTCTGGCGCCCACCACGGCGAGCGATGGTGGCCCGGCCCCCCGCCGCCGAGCCGATCTGGGACCGGCCGCATCGCTCGGACGTCCCGGCGATCGAGGCTTCGCGACCGGCGATCGCGGCCGCGAGCCACCGGCCGGCGGCGTTGTCGTCGCGGCCACATCAGGCCGTGCCGCAGCCGCCCCGCTTCGAGCCGGCGCAGGCACCGGCCTTGTCCGAGCGGCCGTCCGGAGCGTTCATCTGGTCCGGGCCACCGAGCAGCAGGCAGGCGGCCTGGAGCCCGCCGGAGCGTCCAACCCCGGCCCGCACCCCGCAGATCACGGCCGAGGACCGGCCGTACCGGCCGACCTCACCATGGGCCGAACCGCCGAGCGGGCTGATCGACCAGGAGGAAACCGGCTGGGCCTAGGCAGGCATATCTGCAAACGAGTGTTTGCGCAAATAAGTGTTTGTACTATGGTGCAGCTATGTCCGCCTCCGGCCCAGACCTCGATTCGGCCTTCGCCGCTCTCGGCGACCCCGTCCGTCGCGCCTTGGTGACCCGTCTCGCGCTGAGTGACGCCACGGTGGGCGAGCTTGCCGAGCCCTTCGACCTGACCCCTCAGGCGATCTCCCACCACGTCGGAGTCCTGCGACGGTGCGGCCTGGTCGAGCAGCGACGCGAGGGCACCAGACGCCCCTGCCGGCTGCGGGTCGACCAGCTGTCGCTGCTCAGCACGTGGATCGACGACCAGCGCCGCGCCTGGGACGACCGGCTCGACGCCCTCGAGCAGCACCTCACCGACGACGGAGCGGTCCGTTGACCGCCGGCGCAGAGCTCCGCGGCGACGAGCTGATCGCCAAGCGCCGACTCCCGGCGACTCCCGAACGCGTCTGGGCCGCATTCACCTCGCCGACGGGCATCGCGGCGTTCTGGGGCGGTTCACACGCCACGGTTCCTCCCGAGTCCGTGGCCGTCGACCTGCGTCCCGGCGGAGAGTTCACGCTCGACACCCGCGCACCGGACGGCAGGACCCACCGGCTCCGGTTCGTCTACGTGAGCATCGCCGCACCGCGCGAACTCGTGTTCGACGAGCCCGTCACCGGCCTCCGCACGACCGTCACCGTCCGCCCCGACGGCGACGGCACGCACCTCACCGTCCACCAGCGCCGGCTTCCCCCGGAACTGCGGACGGCCCAGGCAGCCGACGGGCTCGCCTCGATCCTCGACGCCCTCGCCGCACACCTGCGGCACGACAAAGCCACAGCAGAACGGAGAACGCCATGACCCAGCGTGACCTCGTCGCGGAGTACTTCGACGGATTCCGCAAGAGTGACCACCCGCGAATCCTCGCGACCCTCACCGAGGATGTGGAGTGGGTCATCCACGGCCACCGAACCACCCGCGGCAAGGCAGAGTTCGACGGCGAAATCGAGAATCCGGCGTTCACCGGCAGCCCCGAGCTTGACATTCATCGTGTACACGAGGACGGCCCGGTCGTCATCACCACGGGCGAAGGCCACGGCGTCAGCGTCGAGCACGGAAGCTTCCGGTTCGCCTTCAACGACCTGTTCACGTTCCGCGACGGGCTGATCGCCCGCGTAGATTCCTATGTGGTCCCCCTGCCGTAGGCGGACGCGTCGAACTTTTGTCCGCGGCTCCTGCGGCTCCCCGCGCAGTGGCCGGCATCGGCAAGGACATCGCCACGCGCCCGCCCTTATATCGCATTTGCCCTTCTTGTCGCGTGGACACCACGTCGACCACCCCGAACAACACGCCGGCTACAGGAAAATGAGCCTTCGAGGGCGTGCGAAGGGCCTACTTTCCACCAATTCCGTCGGATCAATGCCGCCCGGGCGCAATATGACCCGATATTTCGGGTAAGTGGAAGGGTGAAGGCGCGGAGAGAGGTTGAAAGGCTGAGGTTCTGCCCGGCCCTGCGATCATCATCGCAATGACGACTATGATCCTTCCTCCCGGTGAGCCAGCTGCCGGGCCATGGCGGGTGCAGACTGTGGTCCAGTTTGTGGACCGGCTGCGCGTCGCCGCGGCCCCACCTCGCGACCGGCCGTGGGTCATTGCCGTTGACGGACGGAGCGGCAGCGGAAAGAGCACACTGGCCCGCGCGGTGGCGGCGGCGGTGCCGGGCTCGGTGGTCGTGCACACCGACGACGTCGCCTGGCACCACTCGTTCTTCGGCTGGGCGGATCTGCTGGTCGACGGTGTCCTCGCCCGGGCCCGGCGCGGCGAATCCGTCGCCTACCGTCCGCCGGCCTGGGACGCCCGGGACCGGCAGGGCGAGATCAAGGTGCCGGCCGGCTGCCCACTGCTCATCACCGAGGGCGTCGGCGCCGGTCGCCGTGAGCTGGCCGAGCTGATCGACACCGTGGTGTGGGTGCAGTCCGACATTGTCGAGGCGGAGCGGCGCGGCATCGCCCGGGACGGCGGCACCGCCGAGGCGGCCGCCTTCTGGCACGAGTGGATAGCCGAGGAGCTGCCCTTCCTGGCACAGCAGCGGCCCTGGGAACGCGCGGCCGCAGTGGTCTCGGGTACCCCGCATGTGCCGCATGACCCGGCCACGGACGTGGTCGTCGCACAGGCGCCGCTCTGCACGAGCTTGAAAGCTGGTTTCTGAGTGGATACCTGCCGTCAAGGCCCGCGGCCGAGCCGGCAACACGGTGGCGCGCA
>Ga0307515_10018649_pt1 | contig 12536 bp, 17 predicted proteins | sample 17_EM_MG_FD_194513 | JGI IMG/M metagenome (GOLD analysis project Ga0307515, IMG submission 194513) | Populus trichocarpa ectomycorrhiza microbial communities from riparian zone in the Pacific Northwest, United States - 17_EM | ecosystem: Host-associated > Plants > Roots > Unclassified | place... | reverse complement strand
GAAAATTCACACTCTATCTTTCCCAACTTTTGGTCTCACTCGCTCTGTCCGAGATCCATGCAATTGCGTGGATCCTCACGGCCGGGTAGTATCATATCTTCTCACCTTCCTACGCTCCTCGAGCTTATTGTAGAAGGAATGCGAGGAGAGATTTTCGCAGCGTCAGCCATTGCGTTGCAATCCCGATGCAAGCGTGTACCCAATGAACCCATTCCGACGTATGGTCACAGTTGGCCACAACGCCAGAGTGTTTGTTTAAAATAGGAGACCGACAGAGCGAGAAGAAACGGTGAAACGGCGATCGGAGGGCGATATGTGACGCGACGCGTGGTCTTGACGCCGGGCGCGGAGTAATCTGCCACCGGGGTGTCCCTGACGGCTCTGACGGAGCGCATCCACTCTGACGGAGCCATTCCGCGCGGACGGAAATGTTTTTTGCTGATGTCCACATACGTCAGGAACGCCTCCTGGTATTGGATAGTATAAGAAGTCTCGTCCTCAGGATTAATATCCATTCCCTTCTCCCACTTCCTGAATAATCGCAAATTTTGGAAAGAATCAAGAATGAGTGCTGAAATGAGAAGCATACCGGTCATTGGAGTTACACTGCCATAATATGTGGGCAGCTTCTGTGGTGCAACCGTCATGGAGAACTTTAAGTCTTCCTTCCATGGATCTACTTCTGAGCTAAAGCTCCTATAACAACATTCATAGGATCGAACATGACATTGGAGTCTGTGATATCGTAATGCCGAGATACTGTATGCCATTTTGACATCCAGATGGTCCAGGATCAAAATGGCCTTCAAACTTTGATGATGTACTTGACGATAGTCCATTCATCCTGTGTGGTGAATGGTGGCAGGTAATCATTGTATTTTGGATTTGTGAGCCACTTGCGGGTGAATGCTCGTAATCGGTAGCCTCCCTCAAACAACTCCACAATTGCATTTCACCATGATTTCCATCAGCAAAAATATATTCTGTTCAGGCGAAATGGCTCTGTCAGAGTGTAAGTGCTCCTTCAGAGCCGTCTGAGACAACCCGGTGGCGGATTAATCTGTGCCCGGCGTCAATACAACGCGTCTCACTTTATATCTCCCTCCGATCGCTGTTTCACCATTTCTTCACATTCTGTCAGTCTCCCATTTCCAACGATGACTCTGGGGTTGTGGCCAACTGTGACCATGGGTTCACTGGGTACGCGCGTGAATCGGGAATGGAATGAGATGTGTGATGCTGCGAATAACTCTCCGCGCGTTCCTTCTACCTGCGCGCCAAATGCAATCCTCTCTTCACTGCTAATTGTACACATCATTCGAAGTCGCCAGGTCTGTGTGGCTATTGACAATCCATCGCTCATTCCGTCCATCTCCTGTCTGACTACCAGTTGCTATCTCTATAATTACGTGCGCACAGCCGACAATGTTTCCCACGCGCCATACCACATCCCAGGGCGTTTCATTACCCACACACAGTCATTCCGTCGAACCCCTCCGCACCAGCTCTGGCTTCCTGTGCATCGACACATCTGAGATATCCGTTCACCATATAAACCCTCTACTTGAATCTTAATACGATGGTAAATACAGAACTCCATTGCGTGCAGTTGTTCATCCAATATATACATCTTGTTACAAGTCTTATGCTTGATAAACTCCCGTGTGCCGCTGTATATTGCCACGTGGTGCGTTGTGTCCCGCGTATTGCCGAGCGATGCTCTGAAGTCTTTGACCATAGTATCTGTATGCTTTCCATCACGGCGGTTTTGGGGTCCCATGAATTCAGGCTTCACATATGACCCGGGGCTCAGGGGGGCAGCCAGATCAGCACCGGAAGGGAGGACTTGGCAGGCGACTGCGCTGTTCTCCCGATGCTGAGAGAGGTCTTGGAGATTGAGCTCTGTGATATCGAAGCAGAGGATGTGACGCTGAAAGGTGATCACATGTGGCAGGTAGCGGAGATTGTGATTGGAGGCATTCCAATCGTGCTTGAGGTTCGTGTTTTGTGCTGGTTCATGTTTCTCGGCAGAATACTGTTGCAAGGCTCTGTATCGATAAATCTGTTCCACCCAATGAGTCAACATGTAGATCTTCGGAAAGTTGAAGTCGGCATCTAACTCCTTGGAAACAGCTATCACGCGGCTGATATAATCCCGCCAGGCATTCATTTTGTGCCGCCTCCTGCGCGGCGTCCAAGTTTCAGCATTTGTTTCCTCGTCTACCTTTCGCTTCTTCACGAGTTCTGTTCTGAGCGCATCGGCTTGGGCCTTCTCCTTTTTGCCGGCTCGCCCGAGTAAGAAAACATCTTTGATGGGGTGAAAACGATGCAAGGCGCCCTCCATGCAGCTCAATGTTGCATCATGGTGAGATTTATATCGAGCATACATATACACCAGGAAAAACGACCTTACGCGACACTTAACTCATAGAGAAGCTGTTTCTGGGTCTGAGATCCATAGCATATTGGACGCGTGGCACTATGAAGTCCTATGGACCTGCGCATCGACTAGATTACTATGATACGTGTGCAATTATGTGCGCTTGATACTATACATCATGCTGCATTCAACAAACTTGAAACCAAACTGCCAAATGCACTTCTTTGCATGCTCCCAAATGTGCTCTGAAGTACACACCAGATTGCACTCGACTGTACACTCCCGGCCTGCTTGACTTCCGCTCTCAAGTAAGCTCTCAAGACGCTCTCAATCACACTCCCGAGCATGCTCTCAAATACACTCCCAATTGCATTCGATGGCACACTCCCAGTCTGCTTGACTATACCCTCTCAACTATGTTCTCAAGACACTCCCAATCACACTCCCGAGCATGCTCTCAAGTACACTCCCAATTGCCCTCGATGACACGCTCCCAGCCTGCTTGACTGTATGCTCCCATGTATGCTCCTGCATGCTCAATCCAGAGACCTCCTGAGTTGGAGAAGCCAGGCACCGTGAGGCGTGAGGCGGGTGGCGAATGGTTGGCAGTGTTTAGCGGGCGGCAGGTGGCCTGTGGTGTGTGGCAGATTGCAGGCGGCGTATGGTGGCCGAAATCATGACGTCGGTTGATATCCTAGTCTGAACCTTATCTTTAGTGCGGCCACCGCGACATGATCTCAAGATCCCTCATACTCATGGTTTTGACATTTGTAGCCTTAGATTCTGCAGGAAAGGTAGACAATTGGATAATAGGGAGAGCAGATCTCTGACTCAGATTTTCCAGCGGAATCTAGTGCCCGCTTCCCATCGATTGTGGGCGTATGTGTGTCCATTTGGTCCGGAGTTGATGGGGAAGATGGCAATGGCAATGGCAATGGCAATGGTGATGGTGTTGGCGATTGTGATCATTGAACTTATACAAGTAGGTTGGCTATGTCAACGTCAGCATCAAAGCTTCCACAGACTTAGAGCCTTCTACTAGCCAAAGCTTCTACAGACCTAGAGCCTTCTACTAGCCGAAGCTTCCACAGACCTAGAGCCTTCTATTAGCCAAAGCTTCCACAAACTCAGAGTTTTCCATCGGCCAAAAGCTTCCTGTGGAAAACTCTACTCCTCCCGAATATGCTCCTACATTTTCATTCAAGAGACTTGTTGGGTTGCAGGCTCTGGGACCCGGGCCCGAGGAGGCGTGAGGCAGGTGGCGTGTTGCGACCAGTGTTGGGTGAGTGGCGTGTGGCATTTGGCAGGTGGCAGGTAGCGGGTGGCGGGCGGCTGAAATCATGACGTCGGTCTATATCATAGTCTGAATCTCATCTTTAGCACGCCCACCAAGACGAAGTCTCACGATGCCTCACGACGATGGTGTTGACAATTGAAACCTTAGATTCTGGAGGAATCGTAGACAATTGGATGTTGGGGAGAGCAGATCTCCAACTCAGATTTTCCAGCGGAATCTACTGCGTGTTTCCCATCCATTGTGGGCGTATGTGTGCGGATTTGGAGCGGATGGTGATGATGGCGATGGTGATGATGGTGATGATGGCGATGGTGATGATGGCAATAGTGATGATGATGGTGTCAGTAGTGGTGATCATAGTACCAGAAGCACTTAGACAAGTAGGTTGGCTATGTCAACATTAGCATCAAAGCTTCCACAGTCTTAGAGCCTTCTAGTAGCCAAAGCTTCCACAGACTTAGAGCCTTCTATTAGCCAAAGCTGCCACAAACTCAGGGTTTTCCATCGGCCAAAAAGATAAACTGTAGTCCTCCCGATGCAAGGCTCTCTCAAGAAGGTTCTCAAGCAGGCTTTCATGCAGGCTCTCAAGCAGGCTTTCAAACAGGCTCTCAAGCAGGCTCTCAAGCAGGCTCTCAAGCAGGCGCTCAAGCGGGCTCTCAGCATTAGTGTACAGTACAAGTATAGCAGCGAGAACTGCAGGCAGTGAAGACCGGTACAGGAGCATCTCCGGCCACCAGCTGTATATAGTTCCATAGGCCCACGTGCACAACTCTGTGAATCGACAATAGATGACTAGAGGCTGCGTGTCGTGCAGGGGTCAACAGGAAGCTTGCAATGAGCCGCGCGAGGGCGCGAGTGTGCGTAGTGCAGTCTATAGTTGATTTGCACTTTTGCCGATGTAGAATTCTAACAATGCCCATGTGCACACAATTGCATGGTTGAATATGGGACGCTGAGCGGGGCTTCAGCCTCGTAGAGACTGGGTTACAACTCCAAGCAGGTAACGGCTCATTTCCTTCATCTCCTTCCCATTCCCTGGAGAAACTTCTTCATATGACTCATTTTTTCATGTGAGGTCGTGGTAAGCAGGCACGGATAACCAGATTGCATTGGACTTGTCGAGCAGTTCGTGCGTCTTCATAAGCAGAAAAATCCACTTCTGAAGGTGGTCAAGCATGCCGATGTGCATTGTATGGAGAAGGTGGGGCTTCGGGAGGTCACTCACGATACAGGGAATATGTCGAAACACATTCAATCATTGGTGAACATGGTGTGATCAGAGTTCGGGGTTGGCTGCCTTGTTGGTGTCATCACTGAGTGTTCGATATACATTGTGATCCCACCAGGGGTGTTGCTTGTTTGGAGGGACATCATCTCCAAGTGGGTGCTTTGGACACTCACACCAATCTAGGACATGCCGCTCAAGATGATGTAGGTCGCTATACCCAGCGCAATCTGCAAGCCATGCTGCTAAAACTGGTTTCCAATGCCTGAAGTTGCCATCGGCACAGAGAACGTTGTAATACCCGCTCTCTGCCCCGGGATTATGTTTAAAGTAGAGAAGCTGCAGTACCCGCCGGAGTACTTCGTTCACCACTTTTTGGTTTGTTTGCCACTGCCCATCCAGCTGCGTCCGAGGAATATTGCTGTTCTTGAGTGGAATCGGCAGGAGAGCGACCATTATGACGCTGTGACTTGAGGGCATCTGGTGGATCTTCGAACATAGATTGCCAATTGTGATATATACAGGCCACTCTTTCTTGTCGCCTGCAAAATTCGAGAGATGTGTTCCATCAGACATCAAGATGAAGGGAACCAGGGTATCCCCCACTCTGAGCGTTGACTCATCGTCAATTAGCACGTTATTATCCTGGAGTATCTCTCCTTACCTGTGTCTCCCACCACCAGTCTGCAGTGTGCATTTCAGTATAGAGGCGTTTCGGTGGCGTATCACTGTTAAGCCAAAGCTGAGTGGCGTAAATACGCTGCTCGGCATAGACTGGCTGCTGCATCGACCATCTAATGCTTTTGATGATGTCTCGACTCCGGTATTTGATAACGCATTGGTGATTGTCTTTCCATCTCATATCCTCGAGAGAGTGTAGTTCCCACTCCCCAGGAGCCTCGTCATCTGGCATGCTAGCGAGGAGCTTTTGGACTCAATCCCTGTTTTTGAAGCTTGGGAAATGCAGAGTGGTATTTTCTTCCTTCAGCACATTGTCATATTATGTCTTCATGCCCTTCCTCTTGATCCCACACAGGATATATTTGTACTCTTCACGCGTCGCAAACAGGTAGGAGGGATTGATTTGTAAGTTTGTCTCAAGGCAACCCTGAGCATCGTGTTCACATTGCTAAGCAATGAGACCGATCTGCAGAGCGCCGGCACCGGGGTATATTTCCGTCCGCAGCAGACAATGTTGTTGTTGTTGAGACTCCTAATCTGGAATCTTTTCAAAGCGTTGGAGGTTCGGGAAATGCGTCCAAGTCTTCAACTGAATCATTGTTATCACGCAATTGATGACGTTGAGGGGGTTCAACACGTCAGGGCGCACTGCAATTGGTCAGATTCTCCTGGCGCCCAACTTGAAGCTGTTCAGGATGGTGTAATTTGATATGTTCAAGTTGGCAGCTGTCTGAGGTGAACTTCTCTCAGCATGAAAATTTAGGGCAATGGAAAGGGGTCTTCTCTGGCATTGTGGACAACACAGGAGGGGCAGAGTATACAGTGTAGCAATAGACGAAAGTTGGTGCTGGGCTTGAGCAGCCTGGTGTGTAAGCCCACGATAGTTTCAGCTAACTTATTGAGCCTCAACACCATCACAAGGAGGTTAGTTACATGCCTGGAGTTGCAAAAACCCTGCATGCCCAATGTCCCATAATACTATGAATAAAATAAAACCAATACAAAACGTATAAATGAAATAAACCCTGAGCAATCCAAAAACCTCGCGACGCGTCTAATTGTCAATGCCTGAGATAAATAGATTAGAAAAAAGGAACGGAACAAGAGGAAAACCCGACCCCAACTCGAACTCAACAACCATCTCCGCCTCTGCAACGCAAGGACAGGTTCACTCCATGCCTATCGAGGCAACTGGGCACGTCTCAGGGATAGTGGCATCGGGGAGTGGAACATCTGGGAGACTGTCGCCACCTGTCGATTCACTGAGCAGCTGCTGATCCACATCCACATCGGAGGTGTGTCTGGCTGGTTCAGCTTCTCGCAGAGTTGGCACCGCCAGGCCAGGTTTTTGCGGTATCACAAGCCCCAAATGCTCCAGCCCACTGTGAGGATAGGTCTCCAGAGTCCGTGGTCATGGGCGAGGCTCCAGGGTTTGTCGCCGAGGGGTGGGCGCCGGAGGTTGTGGCCGTGGGGTATTGTCCCGCATCTTGTGGTGTTGCTCAGGTAGCACACTTCGCTGAGGGTCTACCATCGTATCAACATTGTCAGCCGATGAATTAACCATCTCTCCCTGGCCAATTGTCCGAGGTCTTTTGCCGTCATCCTCATCCTTATCCTCCTTGTCATCCTTATCCTCCTCCTCATCCTCATCAACCTCCTCTTCATCTTCCTCCTCTTCTTCTTCCTCCTCTTCATCCTCACCGTCCCTTTCCATATCCACATTGCCATATAAATCAACGTCGTCGGGTGGGTCCACATCATCCTCCATGCGCATATCCACATCAAGTTCATGTTCGGACTCATATTTACTATCCGACTTGGTAGAGTCGATATCATCATCCGAGGAATTTGACACAGGGGGCGATGCTTCCGGCTCTAAATTTACCCGCTCTAGTTAGCCCTCCGTGTCCAAGTCTGCCTCATACATGTCCTTCTGCAACTGGAAAGTAACGGCACGAGAGATATCATCTCCCCCTGGGGTTTGTATAACATTATGTTTACCTTTACTGTGTCCCATCCCCTTCCCTTCATCCATTGGCTTCGCCTTCCCCTTCCCTGTCCGTGTGCCTTTCTCCTCCCCATCCTTAGTTCCCTTCTCTTTCCCGGTCCCTTTCTCACAGCCCTGCATGTCCTCCTCACCCTCGCCGTGGTTGTTGTCATTGCCATCGCTAGGATGGTTCTTTCCACCACTTGGCACTCCGGGATGCACCCAGTTCTCATCATCATAATCGTGGTTGATCATCTCATCCCGATTCAGTGGTCTAACAGCCAGGACGTCGCCTGGCTTGTACTGCCGGCAGTTTGGTGGCACAATCTTTGCCCTGAGATCATCCCTACCGTACCAAGAGAAACACTCACCGGGACTTTTAACCTTCCCTGAGCTGGTTGTCTGTGGATTGCATTGATCGACTTGATCTTCGAAGGAAGAGGGGTTGTCCCGCCTCGAATTGTTCATTTGGTTGCAGGTTCTGTCAAACATTTGACCCATTTATGAGTGGAAGGCTGCCAACCAGTCCCGAAAAGGCGAACTGCTGCTCCTGTGGTGCAGCCACATTAGCTGGAATTATGGAGAGTGGTGAGTCGTGACTGGATCAAGAATGATTATAGCATGAATGAGGTCCCATGCCCACCCATCCTTGCGCCGCAAATATTGTATATCCGTGTGAGTCCACGAATGTGATCTGAGATCAACCTCTTTATACGGTCCCGATCCAACGACAGGCGTCGATTGATAACGGATGTCGGCATTTTCGCCCTAGCAGTTGCCTTCCGCTTTCATTTGCGGCTGCCCTGTCGTGCCGTCGTGGTGTGTTGAAACTGAATCAACATCCGATGTATGAGCACTATAATACAGTTGCATGTAGCGGAACCAGGCCGAGAGGGAATGTACAAAGTCATGTAGGTTATCGGGTGTGTTTTGGAAACAGAGGCATTGTTTTGTGGAAGGCACATGATGAGGAGAGAGTTGAGGAAGCTTGCGGTGTGTAAAACACGGGAGGAGAGGAGAATGGAGGTGTCGGATGGACGAAGGGATATATATATTCGAGTTCCTGTGGTTTGATTCATCTCCTGCGATTTTTTGGTTAATGAACACAAAACGGCCCAGCCTTCAGCTTGCACAAACACCAGGCACTTCATGAATGTGTAGCCTCGAGATGAGATTTAGTACTCGCGGGGAGGACAGTTTGCGACGCCAGGTGTTGCTTGATCATGTCATACCACATTAAGCGCACAGACCTCATGCATCCCGGAGTAAACTGAGTGGTTCTCAAGTTGTCCCAACTTTGCAACCATTCAACATGGCTACCAACGCCCAGCGGTGGAAAAAGCAAACGCAACTGATGTCATAGGATGGAGAATACGTCATTGTTTGGTTTGCGATGCTTTTAGCTCTGGCAAAGGGTGATTTCCACCGGGAAGCTTAAGATATACACAATTAATGGTTCGAAGTATTGTGCCAAGAACGAGTGCAATACTATGATACCAGCACCAAGAACGCATAAACACTCTTCAAGCGGTGAATATAGGCCTTCAGACATTGGTGTAACAGTGAATATCAATGCTGAGTTTAATCTGATGGCAGTTAACACCAGATTTGAAAGCTTTTCAAGGGATCCCGTGACCGAGTATTGTCACGGTCTAGAGTCTACAGCGGTCTACACTGCGCCTTCTTTTTTGTCAAAACCCTCCCTGATTGCCCAAATAGGAGTCTACCGTGCCTGCCGTTGCATAATCATGCACAAGCAATGATTCCTACATTCTTAACGTCAAACATTGATATCGGACTATGCCTTCCCACAGCCCTCACCTTGACACGACTGCAGTCGTACGCAATGTTCAGAGTCTTGCTAATTGTCAGAATCAACTTCAGCGTGGGCCAGCAAAGAATTCTCAACTTCCCCCTACTAAAGAACTCATTTCCGTACCGGCTGGTGAGAGCGATTCCTCTCAAGGAGGGAGTTCCGTAGCCTCTACAATCCAAGGTCAGAACTCCATCCCCTCATCTTCGCTGAACAATTCTTGTGTTGCAGATATCACTCAACGCGTGACTTCCACCCCATCCACTACATAGTGACACTCTCTAATTACTCCAACCGCCAGGCTGGGTACAAGCAGTTGTAGCACACCAGCACCCGGAGGAACCTCATTGCATCGCATCGTATTCAGCCCCGAATCTGGCATTGCTATCACTCCCACTCCTCTCAGTCGTGTTGAAAACTTTCCTACCCCCATCCCTAATGCAGAAGCCCGGGCGATCATTACAAATTCGCTCCGAATGCGAGCAACCGAAAAGAATCAGAGACAGACGCAGTGGCAATTGCAACCGCAGGCGGTGTCTACACCTCGATCAATGGTCTCCGGCAGTCGCAGCATCCATCGAATTGGTCACTCAGACATGACGAGTCTAGTGTTTGCAAAGGCCAGACACCTGGCACTCTGCATGTGGAACAGACGGCCGTTTATGAGTGCAAGTGACTTGGAGAGAGTAAGTTATGCAATGTGACTCGTTTCGAATGCATTAGCTGATGCCCTACACTGGCAGACAATAGAGACATACTGGAACACTGCTATGCAGCAAAACAACATTTGGTCCATAGCATTTGAGGTGCGCATAAAGGAGATCTTGGAAGAGGTATGCTGAAGCAATGGCCCACGTTGGATATTACACACTCAAACCGGTACCAGGTTCGAGCACAAGTCGATAAGGTTAAGTCACATTTTATTCAATCTCCTTGGGACAACATAGCAGAGCTTTATGATCTCCACCGCTTTGAATTCGCCGCAGAGTGTTTGGAATTCATTGATTCTGTTCTGGCAGACAATAAGTATCTTTTTCCTGTAGCAGAGCGTGTGGAAGGTGGTGTACATGGCCGAAATCCAATTCAGAGAGAGTCGAAAGCTGCTGACAAATGGCCGACGTCCACTTTACTTTCTGAAGGAACCAATCCCACGGTGTATCTGCATCAGTTTTGATCCTCGGTCGAATAACCGCCGTAACTATGCCGATGGATTTCGAAATTCCATCATTTATGACAAGAACATTCACATTCCCTCGCCACTGGTCAAGTTTACCTACACCACGTTGCGCCATGCTCTCCTGAAGTGGCAAAGGAACGAAGGTGTTCATCTGAAAGCTTCCAAGTCAAAGCTGAAAGTGGACAGACCTGATCGCTCGAACTACTTCAATTACAAGAATTACGGTGGTAAGAACGCATCCTGCTGTGCAGCACCAGGTCGCTAGTTGTTAACCTCGCCTGTGGTTGCAGACATGTATACATTCTTGATGAATATCTGGAACACACTCCCGGAGAGCTACCAACAGAGGGTGTCTAAAAACACTCTTGCTGGAGTGAAGTGTCAGATCCAACAGGCGGAGAACGCGATGCCTGCCATGGGCATCTGCACGGAAGCAGCTCGTGTTGACAATGCTATTCTTTTTGCCTATTTGACCTCCGAAGTGGCGCTTGAGCAGCCTGAGATTGGACGCACTTACCCAAACATCCTGATGGACGACAATTGCACAGATGACAAACTGCATATCGGGATGCCAGGGTGCAGCGGGGATTACAAAGATGACGGTGACGAAAGTGATGAGCGCGATGACATCCCCACCGCCAGCTGGCGACTGAACTCAAAAGGTTTGACCTGGAAAGCAGTGATGTCTACGGGTATGAGTGCAAGGATGGCAACGACGAAGATGCAGATGCGGATGAGAAGGAAGAAGCATCGTAAGCCGATGATGGATCAACGCATAATGTTGAGGACTGAGGGCATGGTAGGTTTGACCTGTGAACCAGCGATGTCGACAGCTATGAGTGCGAGGATGGCGATGATGCGGATACGGATGAGGAGCAAGAAGCATCGCAAGCCGATGATGGATCAACGCAGAATGTGGAGGACTGAGGGCATAGTACTAGAGAGTGTGATGATTGGGCAGTATATTTCAGATGTAAAATACGATGATGTCGAAACCAATGCAATGGCAAGCAATGTTTCCGAAGTGAAGACAGTATTGCAATAAGTTACAATCTCAAAGCGAAACATAAATGAGAGTGTGGCATGTGGCTATCGGCCGAAGAAAGGCATTAACATCGCCAGGCTTTGTGTGAATGGCTACAGCATAACTGCAGCCCCTGCGAAGAGTGTAACACATGCGTCGTTCTGATGGTGCATATACCTCACCAAAAGGTGAAGGAGGTAGGTATGCAACGTGACCCATCGCTTGGGCGACAGGTAATGTGTAATTCACCGTCAGAGGGTACGAGGTTCCATCAGAGCTGTCAGAGCCGTCCAGAACACCTGGATGTTTCTGACAGAAACTGGGGTCGTTGCTGATGTCACATCCATAATAGGTAGTACTGCAATTTGTACTTCGTCTTATTGACTGACAATGATTTCGTTTCAACCACCAGGTGTCAGTGTAGTCAATACAGCATGGATTAGCTGCTATATGAAGGTCAGTTCGAGGTCTTTCAAAATTACTTGAAATACCTACTTTCTCAATTATCTGTGCTAAACCAGGTCTCATGGCCAACGCCTGGTTGATTCTAGCATTGCCCTCATTTCGCAGTCTTTTACTCTTGCCAATGACAGTGCTTTGATTCTTTCCCAATTGCTGATCATGCTCATGGGCTTCCCAATCGTTCGTGCGGCCTTTTGCACTGGGACTGCTCATGAATGCACCTAAAGCAAGCTGAACGACATGCACCATGCATGGTATGTGGTTTCTCAATGTACGCAACTCAATTCCTGAGTCCTCAAGGGTAGTGTTAGCAACGGTTCCATATTTGGAACCGGCCGGTTTTATAGGTCTGCGTGGCAACGGCCTTATTACATCAAAAATCGACGATTTTTTAAGTGAACTGCCCAATTAAGTCCACCAATATTAATCAGACAATTTAGTGCTTGGTATGTGAAATATGCAACATTGCATGGCGCATCATTTGATGGTC
>Ga0307515_10018647_pt1 | contig 12537 bp, 14 predicted proteins | sample 17_EM_MG_FD_194513 | JGI IMG/M metagenome (GOLD analysis project Ga0307515, IMG submission 194513) | Populus trichocarpa ectomycorrhiza microbial communities from riparian zone in the Pacific Northwest, United States - 17_EM | ecosystem: Host-associated > Plants > Roots > Unclassified | place... | reverse complement strand
GAAAGAGATGTGGAAAGATGGCGAGCGGGCGAAGAAGAGGCAGAAGACGGCTAAGGGAAAGGCAGCCGTAGCGGCAGCCGCAGCCATAGGGGAGGAAGCTGTAAAGGAAGAAGGAGAGATATGGGACGAGGAGGCCTTAGACGCTCTATTTAACGAGACAGTCCGATACTCAGTTGTGAATAGCTACGTCTCCGCTATTACCGAGCTTTATGCGTGGCAATCGGAAGGCAAGGCCTCGCAGCCGCTGCGGGGGGCGAAGCTCTCGGCGGTACTAGATAGCGTCCGCCGCGACGAGGACCGGATTCGACGCGTTAACTTTATCGATCGAGGCCTATTTACAATTACTGGCGGCTACGACGTCAAAGGGCTTAAAAGGGCGATCACTTGGTGCTGGGAGACGGGCTCTAAGATGCCGGGTTCAGTCGAGTCTTACCTTCGAACTGCGGCTGAGCATTTATTAGGTTTGTATCCGGTCCGTACGGCTGCCGTTTTCTACCGTTTTCTAACCCGTTCCTTAGGCCACACTACCGTTACCCGGGGTGAAAGTAGACGGGACGTTCAGCTTGCTGACCTTGTCCTTATTAAACTAGAGAACGAAGGGCCTAAACCGCACGAGGTCGCGCAGCGACCGCCCCCGAGTACCCTCGCGCGCGATTTTGGGCGAAAAGGTACATAATTCAAGTTTGATCGGTACTTCTGGGGGGTCGCGTAATGTTGTTCTGAATTTAACATACTTGCACTGCAGTGACCGAGGCGCCTCGATGTAGGACTATACTCTAGTGACCGAGACGTCTCAATATAGGACTGTACTACGGTCACTGCAGTCCTATATCGAGGCGTCTCGGTTGCTGCAGTGCAGTCGTACATTGAGGCGTCTCAGTCACTGGTGCAGTTGTACATTGAGGCGTCTTGGTCACTGCAGTAAAATAACTATTTAGATATTCTTACAAAGCCAATCTAAAGAATGCCGGCCTCGTAGCTGTTCCAGCTGGTCGATAGCCTGTCTCTTGCCGTACCGTCTTCTACGCGCCGTCTTATATCCTTAATTATCCTACGGCGACGGCTGTAGAACATAGCCTCGCCGTCGACCCACCAGCGCGCCCCCCAGCAGCGATCAAGAGCTTCGATTGACGGCCCACCTGCTAGCCCTAAAGTCCACTCGGCCCAGAGCTGGAACACCGAATTACCGCCCCGAAGCATCTTATATTTCCCTGGCGGCGCCTGCGGGTCAAGGATAAATGGGAGAGGTTGAGCGTTAGCTTGCGGCAGCTGCGGCGGGGGTATGGTAGAAGCTTGCGGCAGCTGCTGCGGGGGTGTGGTAGACGTTATGGTAGACGGCTGAGCAGGCTCTACGGCAGTAGACAGTTGAGGACCCCTTGGTATCTCCCTAGGGGTCGGATATACGGGAGAGGGTTTATCCAAAGACGGAATCTGGCCGTTGACGCGTTCAGGAACGGACGCGGGTATGGGTACGGGTACAGGTACGGGCAAAGGTAAGGGTACGGGGCCGTCTAAAGACGGACGTACGGACTCCGTAGGCCCTATCCAGATACCCGTCTTCCCTTGCTGGATCCATATAGGTGCGAATGATGCTGATGACCTTTCCATCTCGCTAAGGCGTTCTAAGATCGTCTGCACGCGTAATTGAACCCCCTCCATCTCTGAGATCGCGGCCTCGTGTCTTAGCTTAGCTACGGCCTCATGGGCGGGCCAGTATTTCCGCATTATCTCATCCGGCGTAACTACGCTGGCCAGCGAGCTTTCTACCCGCGCGGCGAACCTCTGGTACTCCTCACAGCCAAAGAGGGAGTCCTTCCATAGGGGGTGGAGCGGGAACTGCTTACGTAGGATTACTGAGTCCTGCAATAGGATTACCCTAAACGCGCGGAGGAGGCGTAGAAATCCTGAGCCCGCAAGGTCAAGCCGTACGACCTCATTATCGGCCCTCTCTGGGTGGTAGGTCTCCATGCGTTTTAGCCAGACGTCAGTCTCGGGCCATATCTTTGAGCAGAGGACCTCCTCCGACACCTCTCGCGCGCGGGGGAGAAAGTAGCCCTTTCCTTCCTTTGGGAAGCCGGCGATTGACCGCATAAATGCACGCGTAGGCGTCACGGCGTGGGCCATGGGGATAAAAGATTTTACGGATGTGGCAGGCTGGAACGCGATGGCATGGGGGAATCTTGGTGCTACGGTATTTCTCTTTGCCATGAGAACTCTCTACTTCCTCGGGACTTTTGGGCTCAATCAGGAGAAGAGTAATGCACAGCGCGTTAAAGAAATGGAAGCCCTCCTTGATCAGATGAAAGCCGGTGGCAAGACTAAGGAGCTCTAGCAGGACGCGGCTCGAGATCAATACGATGGGTTGGCGGGCCATTAACTCCTTTTTGAGACGCATTTCATCTGCATGAGTTCGGTAGTAGGACATTTAGGCATCAAAACTAGAATTTGATAGCTCAGCCACTTCATTGGTCCGGAAAAAGGCTATTTTTAAGAAGGGATTTGTACGTTACTTAGCGATTCATTTTGGAGTTTTTGGCAGAGCTCTGCTTAGCTTCGAGTATTCGAAAATCGTATACCCATACCCCTTATTTGAAGATACGGTAGCCAAAACTTTGCTCACAAATGGTGGAAAGTGAGCCATACAACAGACAGTGCTTGCTGACCGAGGTGATAGCTTCAGGTGCTTCTAGGCCTTCATCTGCTCCACATGAAGCTTTGTGGAAGAAATGGATATGCTTTCCTCATAACCACCAATTTTGGGCGATTATATTGATTATGTGCATCCCTGCTGGAGAGGAGAAGATGATGACAACAAGCCTCTTCCTGCTACTGCCGTAGATGTCAGGCCCGAAAGGCCTAGAAAAGGAGTTGCATATCGATCTCGCCGCTCCTTTGGACCTGCCAACTCGTACGAGGAAGGAGGTGGCGAGGCTGGAAGACTGTTGAGGGCTCTAAAAGGAGGCCGGGTAGAGCGAGACTCTGAATCGCCGCTGCTTCGCGTTGCTGGTGGCGGTTTGTAACTTGAATGGAAGCCCCAATCCTCAGGGGAGAAAGGATCACGTCTTGCGTCTCAACGGCCTGGCTGATGGATCTTAATGGCGAAGTGGATGTGGAGCTGGTGATGGTAGAGTGAAGTTCTTAAGAAGTTCGTGTGGCTGTGAAGTTTGGGGATCGTCCAATTTACCCCGGCGACTCTTGCCTACACGAACTAGAAGGAACGGCCCTGAAGCTACATGGCTAGTTAAAGGGCTCTCCTAGCTTCTATCAACGGGAGCACGGGATGGAAGGTTTTTTCTACACTTTCACAGCCTCTACTGCGAATCATTCCTGGACCAGGATGGGAAGGCCCGAGGAGCACACGAGAAATCATTAGCGGCAGCAAAGTTTCTAAGAGGCTGTTTATCGGCGCTTCTCAGCAACACCAGACGTAGGTTACAATGCAGTCATCACTTAAAATCCCCAACTGCAGAGGAGGTGCTGTCAATGGAGCCTAATAAGGCATGGCTCATGCAGCGATCCGGGTTGTAGGAAGCTTGTCATTAGCGATGAAACCTTTGTTGGAGGGGAATGTGGGGAGCCAAGGGCGGGGGAAGATCAGAATGCGAGTTTCCCGCACACCTCCGCGACTTCCATTCTGGCTCTATATATGGCAGATAGACTTCGGATTACGATCAATAACTGTTCAATTCGTCTTCAATGGGTGTGCCATCAACACAGGCGTCGAACGCCATCATATACCTAACCTACGGCGCATTCCTGTTGGTTCCGATCAAGCCAATCTTTGCAAATGGGCGTTGATGCGCTAATAATACTCAACCACAGGGCTACCGGTGTTTTTATAGCCTGGCGACTTCGGAATCAATCGAAAAATGAATACCTGTCAAGTAACCGAACACAGAAGGGTCAGACTGTAACCGCAGTTTACTGGTTAAGACAGCGACACCACCAGGCGTCGATTTTTGCCCCAGAAACCGCTCCCATTCTATCCTAGTACCTTGGGATCGCAAACTAACGGTTAACAGGCGTCCCACTCGCCCTGAATTTCATAGCATCGGGTGAGTGCGTCGTTGCAACCTCCCGAGCACCCGGAAAAGAGCGGCGGCAGCAGCGGTATTACAGCAACATCATCGAGAACAAAAACCGGAATACCGCATGTGTATCGCAAATTGCAGCCATAATTGAGCGAGAGTCGTGAAGAGTTGCTATAACAGGTTCGTATATGAGATCTCTCGCAGACGCTGCTCTGCCAGTCGCTTCGCTACCTCTGTCTTCTAGACCCCAATCTAGAGATATGGGACTGCTGAGGGTGTGGCAGAGTAGCTCTGTGCGGCTACACTACGGGCGCCGAGTCTACTAGACCTAGGATCCAAGCCTTGTCCTACCAATGCAAAGAAGATCCCATGGCCAGGAAAGACGAAGCTGAGAAGTACCGTGAAGACTCGATCAAGATAATGCTTGCGTGAGGAACGTGCTGCCGCTCTTTCCCATAAAATCAATCCCCTTCCATCATGTTTTGCAGGGGCTGACCTAGGTTTCGTTGCGCATCAGCTTTGGGCTCTGGTGTATTGTTTGCCTACCCTGAAATTGCTACAATCTGTGGAATCCAAGGCCTCGTCGTTTATGCACTATCATCATCATTGCCTCTCTTGGTTTTTGGGCTCTTGGGCCCTATCTTGAGACGCAAATGCCCCGAGGGTTTTGTCCTCACTGAATGGACTCGACAAAGATATGGAGTGGTCACGGCCTTATTTCTAAGTACTTGCACGTTCGTTGCACTCAGGTCTATGAACTTTAGTTGCATCCTGCTAATATACCAACCAGACTGATCACTCTATTTTTGTACATGGTTGCCGAACTGTCTGCCCTGCAGCAAATTGTCAATGTCATGACAGGGTTAAACGGACTGCCCGCTGTGATAGTGGAATGTGTTGTGACAACCATCTATACGTGTACAGGGAATCTCCCTCACTGTTAATGCTCAGCCCGGCTAATTTTTTTATCACAGCAATTGGCGGTTTCAGAGTTTCTTTTATTACGGACAATATTCAGGGTGCTATGGTTGTGGGGCTCATCATTCTTGGGGCCATCACTGTTGGTGTGGAGACGCATATCAACCGGAGCTTGATCGATCAATCTGGATTTCTCAATTCCAGCCTCCTGGGGTGGCAGCTTGTTTATATCTTGCCCGTTGCGATTCTCACCAACGATTTCTTCATTTCAGTAGGTGCAATACCTCATTCACCCTTTGGCATAGATTTTACTAATTATCCATACAGGGCTTCTGGCTCCGAACCTTCGCCTCCCGTTCTGACAAAGATCTTTGGATTGGAGTCGTCATAGCCACAGTTGCTGTCACTATAATCCTCACTCTAGTCGGTAGTACTGGACTTCTCGCTGCTTGGTCCGGCGCTTGGCCGTTAGGTTCGTCAGATGAAGGTTATCTCGCGTTCTTCCTCCTTCTTGGTCAACTTCCGGCTTGGGTTGTCGGCATTGTTCTTATCATGGTCGTCTCACTCAGCACAGCTGCTTTCGACAGCTTTCAGAGTGCCATGGTCAGCACTGGCAGTAACGATCTCTTCCGAAATAAACTTAACCTATGGTGGATCCGAGCCTGCGTTGTCCTCATAATATTCCCCGTTGTTGTGGTAGCTCTGAAGAGTCCTGATATCCTACAGATCTACCTCATCAGCGATCTTGTCAGTGCCGCTCTTGTCCCTGTGCTCGTCATCGGCCTGTCAGATCGTTGCTACTGGTGGCGAGGTTTCGATGTAACAGTTGGTGGACTTGGTGGTATCTTCACTATATTCCTCTTCGGTTTGGTATACTACAATGGTGATGCGAAAGCCGCTGGGAATTTGATTCTTCTGGAAGGTGGTCTCTACGCCAACGATTGGAGCGCTTTTGGTGAGTTTGTTTCAACTTTAACGAATCTACCATTGCATTCTCTAACTTATCTTAATATTACCATTCTCTCGCTATTAATGATATGCTAACAATACTTCTCAGGCGCGTTCGTTGCCGCGCCAGTTGGAGGTTTACTCTGGGGTTTCGGCGCTTTCTGCCTTCGTATCACTGTCCAGTACATCATGGCTCGTGTGAAGGGGCATCGATTCGACGCCTTTGACCGCCCAGCTCCAGTCCCGCCAAGCTTCTATACCGGACGAAACGGTGGAGTCAATGAGAACGAGCGAGAGGACGCCGCGGAGGACACTGCTGGTTCCAAACTTGACGGCAAGTTCTTCTAGAACGGAAGAGCTTAAGGAGTCGAACGGCAGAAAACGCTCGGAGACGGTGCATAGTATTATGGGACAGGCTGTTTTGAGGTAGTGCTTTATTTTCGCGTTTCCTAGAATAAATTGAAAGCCTCTGCTACATAAGTATATATATATTTTTTAAGCAACGAGCTAGGGGGAATAGAGTCTGCCGAAATAATTCAATTCGTCCTGTCGAGCCGTCCTTCAAATTAAGCTCTCCATATTTGCTGCGCTGCGGGTTATGTCGGGAATGCCAAGCCTCAGAAACCCACGGTTCATAGTTGATGACAAGGTTCGGAGAACAAAAGTCCAGTTACTCAACACCTCCTCTCTACCACCCTTGCACCCACAATGTCTACTTCAATATGCCGCTGCCGCAGGCTCCATGCCTCCTCTCTGCTTTCACTCTCCTCTCGCACCCTACCCGCCATTCCTTCTCGGACCTTCGCCACCACCATCGACCCGTCGTCAACATGCGCAACTGCAAAGCCCCAACGCCCAACTACAACATTCCAGGATAAATTGAACACAGGACCATCATTTGGCGACTTTGTTAGTGAAAGAGAGAAACCATTGATGCCGGAAGATGCTTTAGAGCTTAAGACGGTGATGGTCGGACCCGAGGGCAGAAAGAAGCAGATCACAAGGTTACCGGAGTGGCTAAAAACACCAGTACCGGTGGGGGAGAATTTCAAGAAAATAAAGAATGATTTGAGGGGGCTGAATCTGCACACCGGTCCGTACAGCGATGCCAAGCCTCCCTCTGTATTTCACTAATAGGGAACTTGCGCACAGTATGCGAGGAAGCTCGCTGCCCAAATATCTCAGATTGCTGGGGCGGATCTTCCAGATCTGCTGCTACCGCAACGATTATGCTGATGGGTGATACCTGCACGCGCGGTTGCCGCTTCTGCTCGGTCAAGACCTCCAAAGCTCCTCCACCACTCGACCCACATGAGCCTGAGCATACCGCAGAAGCTCTCTCTCGCTGGGGTCTCGGTTACGTCGTACTCACCTCCGTGGACCGTGACGATCTGGTGGATGGTGGCGCCAGGCATTTTGCTGAGACGATCCGAAAAATTAAACAGAAGGCGCCGACAATGCTAGTCGAAGCATTGACAGGAGACTATGCTGGAAATCTAGAAATGGCGAAAATGGTTGCGACAAGTGGGTTGGATGTATACGCACACAATATCGAGACAGTGGAGGCTCTAACACCATTCGTGCGAGATCGGAGAGCAAAATTCAGGCAAAGTTTGGCTGTGCTAAAGGCTGCAAAGGAGGCTAAGGAGGGCCTAATTACCAAGACAAGTATAATGTTGGGCCTGGGAGAGAAAGAGAAGCAAATTTATGACGCACTTAGAGGTATGTCGTACTATATCGTATATTTCTTGGATAAATTCTCTGCAGTTCCTATTTGCGGTTTCAGCAAAATCACGCTGATGCTAATCATATCACATTTGTAGAACTCCGCAAAGTCGACGTTGACGTGGTGACATTTGGGCAATACATGCGTCCCACAAAACGTCACATGAAAGTTGAAGAATACATCACCCCTGCAGCTTTCGAGCTCTGGCGTCAGCGCGCTCTTGACATGGGATTTCTCTACTGCGCTAGTGGGCCCCTGGTGAGGAGTAGCTATAAGGCTGGCGAGGCCTTCATCAAGAACGTTCTCAAGAAGAGGGCGAGAAAGAGTGAGACAGCCATGGCGGCGGCCGCTGGTGATCTAGGAATAGGAACGAAGGAAGCTTAACGTCGAACCTCCTCGTTAATCACGCTAAGACAGGTGCCGTGGGAAGTCTTCCTTTTTTCAAAACATTTCCAAGTGCTCTTAAATTTTTAACGTATTTTGGGATGGGAAATTGGGGAGTATGGGGCGGCGTTCGGCAGCCAGTGCTCCAAGCATTATTGGTGTTTTAGACTACGCCATTTTGGAAAATGGGCATCTTCAACACTATCTGTACGATCTTTTGATACTTCAACCCATTTCGGCCAAGAGGGCTGTACAATACAATCTAGTGCTCAACCCTCATCGCATATCCGCCGACTCAACCGCTCGATAAGCCTCATCACCCTCTAGCTCCACGACACTCTTTCCGCGATTGCGCGCGTCCATTTCCCACGGTTAGGATTGTGGTCGTGCTCGTGGCTGCGGAGATGATGTTTGCGACACTTGCAGATAATCCTGTTCTCGTTCTTGTTGCTCCTTGATGTTGCTTTTTGGGCGTTCTCTTTGGCGGCCGCTACGACAGGCTAGAATGGCACCGAGAGAGACGAGTACAACGGCGAACATCGCACCGGTGAGTATCCCGACGCTCCCTTTAGGAAAAATTTTAGGTGTTGGGGAGAAACGAGCATCGGTGGTAGATGCAGAGGGTGTAAGAGTTAAAGTGTTGATTGGAATAACGGGAAGGATGGTCAAGAGAGGATTAAAACTGGACACGTCCGCCGTAGCTGAACCCTGCGATTCAGCTGTACCCGGCGCTTTCTCCCCCCCCTACAGGGGGGTCGCCAGCCCAACCGCACCATAGGCTCAACCGCACCAAATACAATATATTATGAATAACTATTTAGGCTTCCGATACCTTGGTGTCGCAATTCCTAACAACTTATTTGCTGCCCTCACCCGCTTCCTTTTAGCAATTGCAATTACCTCTTCCTCCCTTTAACGCTTATTGTCGCGCCTTTTACATCGCATTTTAACGCGGATTTCTATAGCCTTAATAGACTCTTTACATTCTTTCTCCCGCATCTTTTGTGCATCCTTTGGCTAATTCTTATCGATAACGCGTGGACGAATTTCAGCGGGTCAAGAGATGACCACCAAACCCCACGACAACTTGCGATAACCTTCCTTCACAACTTCACTTCTTTCATACTAAAAAGTGTCGCATTGAAGGCCATTATAGACTTTGGGTAAAATATAAGCGACTTTAAAGCCATATAAGCCTCCGCACAATATCTAGAAGCCTTTTGCAGATCAAACTAGGGTAATTTAGGCCATCTCCGACCACAAGCCCCTTGCAGAAGGACAAAATCTCTACCTTCATCATCGATACTATATCTTGCCGCCAAACCCGAATTTTGCAACGCCATTGTGGAACTCTGTACGCGATCGAATAATGCGTCTGCTTAATACAACTAAGTACAAGCTTGAAGAATTTGGAGGCGAGATCCCTCTGTACGCGATTATTTCACATACGTGGGGAAAAAATGAAATTACCTTCCAAGATATCAAAGGCGTTGATGTGGAAAGAAAGGTTGGGTATGAAAAGGTCAGAAACATCTGCTCCCTGGCCACGGCCCACGGATTCGACTATGTTTGGATCGACACTTGCTGCATCGACAAGACAAGCAGCGCGGAGCTCTCCGAAGCGATCAACTCCATATACCGTTGGTACCAAGAATCTGGAGTGTGCTATGCATATCTTGCGGATGTGCCATCCAACACCGTTGATGGGCAAACTAGGGTAATCAGCTCCAAATTCTCAGAGAGCAAATGGTTTACCAGAGGCTGGACGCTCCAGGAACTTATTGCTCCTTCAACGGTCATATTCCTTAACCAGGAATGGCAAGAAATAGGTACTAAGTTGAGCCTGCAACAGACGATATCGGAGATCACCGGCATACCTGCCAATATCCTCCTAGGAGGTGACCTCGAATGCGCCAGTATAGCACAAAGAATGTCATGGGCTTCGAAGAGGAAGACAGAGAGGGTTGAAGATCTTGCCTATTGCTTAATGGGCATATTTGGCGTCAACATGCCCATGATCTACGGAGAAGGAGAGAGGGCATTCATTAGGCTCCAGGAAGAAATTATAAAGGTCTCGAGTGACTATACCCTCTTCGCCTGGGAATCGATTGATGGTCGCGGAGGCCTTCTAGCAACCTCACCAGCTGCATTCTCCAATTCTAACAAGATCATCTCCCCGAGTTCTTCTAGTACCTTAGGCGGAGCCATAACCATGAACAATAAAGGAATTCATTTGAACCTCCGGTTTATGGATATGGATAGAACGTCTTTCCAAGACGTTACGCTTGCCTTCATTCCCTGTACTGTGGAGGGGGAAAAGGGGAAAAAGGTCGCGATCTACGTGAGAGCCATATCAGAGACAAAGGAGTATTTTGTGAGGGTAAGGAGCGATAGACCCGAGCTGCTGAATCTAAAAGATTTCGGCAAGTTGAGATATCGCGAGCAAAGTATATGTGTCCGACAAGAGCGTCTGACACGAAAGAATCAATTACCGCTACCGAAGGCTGCAGAGAACGGGCACGAGGCAGTGGTGAGGCTGCTAATTGAGAAAGGCGCTGACCTGGAGTCTAGAGACTCTAAATATGGTCAAACATCGCTGTCGTTGGCAGCAGAGAACGGGCACGAGGCGGTGGTGAAGCTGCTACTTGAGAAAGGTGCTGACCTGGAGTCTAAGGGCTCTAAATATGGTCAGACACCGCTGTCATTGGCTGTAGAGAACGGGCATAATGCGGTGGTGAGGCTGCTACTTGAGAAAGGCGCTGATCCGGAGTCTAAACATGTTAGATTTGGCCAGACACCGCTATCATTGGCTGCAGAACGAGGGCACAAGGCGGCAGTGAAGCTGCTACTTGAGAAAGGCGCCGACCTGGAGTCTGAACACTCTAAATATGGTCAGACACCACTGTCGTGGGCTGCAGAGAACGGGCACGAGACGGTAGTGAAGCTGCTACTTAGGAAAGGCGCTAACCTGGAGTCTAAGGACTCTATATATGGTCAGATACCACTATCGTTAGCTGCAGGGAACGGGCACGAGGCGGTAGTGAGGCTGCTACTTGAGAAAGGTGCTGACCTGGAGTCTAAGGACTCTAAATATGGTCAAACACCACTGTCGTTGGCTGCAAGGAACGGGCACGAGGCGGCGGTGGAGCTGCTACTTGAGAAAGGCTCTAACATGGAGTCTGAAGACACTAGATTTGGCTGGACACCACTGTCGTGGGCTGCACGGAAAGGGCACGAGGCGGTGGTGAGGCTGTTACTTGAGAAAGGCGCTGACCTCGAGGCCAGGGACTCTACAATTGGTCGCACACCGCTGTCGTGGGTTGCACGAAAAGGCCACGAGGCGCTGGTGAGGCTGCTACTTGAGAAAGGCGCGGACCTGGAGTCTAAAGACTCTAGATATGGTCGCACGCCTCTGTCGTTAGCTGTAGAAAACGGGCACGAGGCGGCGGCGAAACTACTACTTGAGAAGAGCGTGGACCTAGAGGCTAGAGACTCTATATATGGTCAGACACCGCTGTCGTTGGCTGCAGGGAACGGGCACGAGGCGGTGGTGGAGCTGCTGATTGAGAAAGGCGCCGACCTAGAGTCTAAAGACTCTAGATACGGTCGCACACCGCTGTCGTAGGCTGCAGATAACGGGCACGAGGCGGCAGCGAAACTACTACTTGAGAAGAGCGTGGACCTAGAGGCTAGAGACTCTACACATGGTCAGACACCGCTGTCGTTGGCTGCAGGGAACGAGCACGAGGCGGCGGTGGAGCTGCTAATTGAGAAAGGCGCCGACCTAGAGTCTAAAGACTCTAGATTCGGTCGCACACCGCTGTCATGGGCTGCACGGGAAGGGCACGAGGCGGTAGTGAGGCTGCTACTTGAGAAAGGTGCTGACCTGGAGTCTAAGGACTCTAAATATGGTCAGACACCGCTGTCGTTGGCTGCAGAGAACGGGCACGATGCGGTGGTGATTATGCTGCTTGAGAAGGACATTCAGAAATCCCTTGCCTTTAAATCTTAGGCGCTCCATCCATTAGTTAAGCGCTACGCCGTCACTAGCTTAAGATGCAAATATTGTATTGTCAGAGAGAGCCATTAGCGAGACCCGTAACTGGGCACCGGAAACGGGCTCCACAGCGGGAACCAGAATGGGACCCATAGAAGCTAAACCAGCCCGTACGGACGTCTACACGCCGCACGTGGTTCTACATAAGGCTCTACGCGAACCTCTACACGGAGCAATACTAAAGCTCTACACGAGGCTCTGCCTAAAGCTTACCCCCCGCTGCGAAGCAGCCGACTTTATATCTTCTATAGAGGGAGCGTAGCGGGGCGGGGGGCTGCGCAGTACAACGGAGGGATAGGATTTGCTTCGCAAATCCCTACCAACTAGTATCTATAGGTTAAAAGTCTTTTTTTACTAGCAGTTAAATAACTCCTCTATATTAAAAAGTAATAAGTCTACCTTAGAAGCCATAATATTTAATAATTTATCCGTACAATGTTAAAGTTAAAATTTTGAAGGGGTGCCAAGAAGAT
>Ga0307515_10018646_pt1 | contig 12537 bp, 3 predicted proteins | sample 17_EM_MG_FD_194513 | JGI IMG/M metagenome (GOLD analysis project Ga0307515, IMG submission 194513) | Populus trichocarpa ectomycorrhiza microbial communities from riparian zone in the Pacific Northwest, United States - 17_EM | ecosystem: Host-associated > Plants > Roots > Unclassified | place... | reverse complement strand
TAAAACGACAAATAAATCCACCTCTAGCTCGCTAGGCGGTAGGAATTAGGTCTTGAAAGTTGGAAAATCGATTGTTTTTGATGGTAAGATGGGTATGCGTAATTTTTGGAGTGTGGCGCTACCTTTTAGTAAGGTTATATGTGCGGTAAAGGTCTAAGAAGAGTTTTACTACTAAACTTACCCACTAATAATATTAATTTTATTGCCACTATAGCTTTTAATGCGTTAAATAATAGATAAATAAATACCTTAATACTCTTTATAGCTTGTTCTAATCCTACCGTCCCTATTAACTTCTAGCACGCTTATAGTAGATAGTAATACTAACGCGTCTACCACCGATCCTATAAGGGTACTTTTGGTCCCTTACTCGGCTACATCCTAGGAGCTTTTAGGGGCTGCTAAGGCTAGCCTTCGGCTAGGCCTTAGCCACCCCTTATAAGCCCCTTAGGCTTATAGCCTCCTTCTTCCCCTATTAGTTCGTCTTTATACCTAGGATATTACCTACCCTTATTACTATATCGTCCTCTTCTATTAACTCTCCTTATAACTTATGCTCGGCTTACTTACTCCCTACTATATACTCTAGTAATATTCCTTATAGATCTTTAGCTAGAAGACTATATAAAAGTTAATTAAAAGTATATTTTTAGCTATTATATTCCGCTAAGACTTATAATAGGCCTATATTGTTACGGGACTTATATACTCTTATATCTCTACACATTTTAACATTCTTAACCTATACTTACGTTCGTTTTAAGACACTTACGCACGTTTCCCTATAACCCCTATTTATACCCATACCTAACCTATTCTATTTCTACATTTAAATGTCTTTATATTAACTACGTATAGTTACGCATACGTAGCCTTCTTTAATTACTACCCTGTTTAGTATATTGTATTCCAGCTCGTGCCCACTTCCGTAACACTATATTTAAGTCCCTTTTTAACATACCTAGTGGGCCTATAGGCTACTAATCGCGGAGCATGCCTTTCTACGCCTATAGGGTAGATATAGGAGCTGCTGGCTGCGGGTAGACTAAGACACTAGGGTTCTGAACTAGTACAACAAGTCTACGTGCCGATTTGCATACAGACCCGACAACAAGACATCACGCCGATACGCCTACGACCTCGATGGCTTGTACCCTACTGCTACCGACTACAAACAGGCACGTTACTGCCCCTCGGTTTGACCTGATAGCTCACATTCTACTGCATGACGACCCCGACCCCGGCGCTAGCATCGTACTACTATCCTACCGACCTGCACCGTTACTGCCCTACGTACCGACAAGACCTCGCGCCGATACGCCTGTCAAACGACCCCGATAACCCGTCGTGCTAATACGCCTACGACCCTATCGCTTACATCGTACTACTACCCGAACCGACAAGCCTCGTGCCGATACGCCTACGAGCCAATCACAACTAGGTAGAGCCTCGCTCCCTAGACCCCCAAACCCGTCGCTTACATTGTACTACTGCCTAAACCAACAAGCCTCATGCCGATACGCCTACGAGACAACCTGTTACTAGCATTATACTACTACCTACCCGAACCAATAAGCCTCGTACCAATATGCCTACGAGACGACCCCATTACTGGCACCGTACTACTACTATATAAACTAATAAGCTTCGTGCCGATTCGCCTACGGAACCTAAACACGTCGCTAGCACTATACTACTACCCAAATCTAATAAGATCCTATACCGATATGCCTACGGAACCTATACTAGCACCGTACTACCACTAATAAAAACCTATCTATAATATAAATACTATACCGCACTAATAAAAACCTACTAAGAATATGTCTTACTATAACTACGAATACCGTACTAACCATACTATACTACTATTTAGGCCGATAAATACTGCCTAAAACGCCCATTTTGGACTAAAAATTAGGGTAATTTTTTAGGGGGACCTAGAGTATAGGAAGGGAAGGCCGTATAGCTGCTAGAAGTAAAAAAGGGACTATATAAGCTTTAGTAATATATCTCTAAGCGGCAAGAATAGGAGTGTAGCTAGCGATAGAAGCTAGGCTATGCTTTAGGCCTAATAAGTTAATAGCCTAACGATTAAATATAGAAGGACCGAACTGGAGGACCCTGTACAATAGAGGACGTAAAAGGGTAAAGAAGGGCCAACGAATTTTTTTTCCTGTATTGGGTTTTTTTAGTATATATAATACGCCTCGCAGGAGCTCGGAAGTAAGGGGGGGGTACTATTACGGGACTTATACGCTCTTACGTCTTTACAAGTTTTAACGTTTTTAACCTATACTTACGTTTGTCCCAAAATACCTACACACGTTCCCCTATAACTCTTATTTATACCTATACCTAACCTGTTCTATTTCTATATCTAAATATCTTTATATTAACCACGCATAGTTACGCGTACGTAGCCTTCTTTAATTACTACCCTATTTAGTATATTGTATTCCAGCTTATACCCACTTCTATAATATATATTAACGGTAAAAATAATAGAAATAATAGTAGAAAGCAATCTAGGCGTCCCTAGGTAGGTCCTCCTGCATTAACACTATATTAAAACTCGTGATAATTACTAACTACTACGTAGTTATAATCAGTTGCAATTGTTTTAATATTTAATTAATTAATTTAATTAACTGAGCCTTCTGCTTACAAAGCTTTTAATTTAATTAATTTAAGGCCTTAATTAAATTAAATTGATTAAGTACTAAGCCTAGTTATATTTACCACGTTAAGTCTAATTCTTAATTATCCTAGTTTTAAGCTTACCGTTACTGTCTATAGGGGTCTTCTTATAAGGCGTCCTCTTCCTCATGTCCCCCATGACCCTTATATCCCTATTTAGTCTAGTAATATCGCGTAGCGTTACTTCTAGCCCGTTAAGGCTTGGGATAGCTAGCCTAGTATTATAAAACACCCCTATAATACCTTATACACATCTACCTATTTTTACTAACTTAGTAACTAAAGACTAACTATAAGACGGCAATCTAATAGTAATCTGCGGCAATCTAATAGCAACTTACTATATTCCACTATATTCTACTAAGTTCTACTAAGTTTTACTAAATCCTATTAAGTTCTGCTAGGACTACTACCTAAATCCTATTCTACTCTATATATATATTAACTAAGTAACTAGGTCTATAATATATACCTTTTCTTCTTACTTTCCTACCTTCTTTCTTTATATAACGTCTTAACCTCCTTATATAGTTTATATATATAGCTTAATAATATCTACCTTACTATATATTATCGCCGCTTATACTTACTCCATAATACTACATTACATTAACTTTATATACTACCTCTAAAATGCAAAACGACTCAAAAGCCCCCGTAGTAGTAGTAATTCTTAATTAACGTCTAATATGGATCCTATCTAGGCCCACGCAGACTACTCCGTCACAGGGGGAAAACTTATAATTTATAGGAAGAAAACCCTGCAGTTTGGGGAAGGAAAAACCCTATAAGCCACCTTAGTAGGATAAAAAACCCCGGTTTACCATATCCGTCTATAGCGGCGGCCCTACGGGCCTATGGCTACGTCCTGTCCTCCTTAGATATTCGAACTCCTTAGGAACTACTACTTCCTTCTCTAGCTTATCCTAGCTAGGGTTCACTACGTCCTAGCTAGGCCTTGCCGTTTAATTACTGTACACTTATAGTTGTGTTCCGTACTTTAACCACCCCCTATATACTATTTCTTATTAACCATTACTATATACGCCATGCCTTCCCCCCCCTAAGGCCTATTAAAGGCGTAAGGGGGATTTATTTATAAACTACTACTATACTAAAAGGCGAGCGGGACGTATATGCCTGAGTATCTTTTATACCTAGGCCCTAGTCACTAGGCCCTCGCCAAGGGTCACCACTCCTTAAAAGGAGATAGGAAAACCGTACGGTATTATCTAGGCTGCTAGGTAGTATTTAATAGTTAATGGCGAGTAACCGCATGCTCCGCGGGCGATCGCCCTAGGGGTTAGGAGGGGCCGTATATTTGCTCGTTGCTCGTTCGTTCGCAATCGCTCGTTTATTAACATAAGAGGTTGTTAATGCTCTCTACTAGGGGTTAGGGGATGTTATCAAATGCCGCGTATCTATGTTGGATCGTATAGGTGCCTTAATAGGAGAATAGTGTTACTGTTATTCGTAAGGGGCACTCAGTAGTAGTTTTCGAGATCTCACCATCCTATATAAAAACTTTTTACCACCGCCTATAATACCCACCACCACCACTAGGTTGTATCGCACGCTGTATAACGTCTCTACGTTGGCTCTAAGTCTGAACTTCAAAGACTTAGGTTTGTAGCCGTCACCACGTATAGGTGCAGAGTCCGTTTTCAACGGCCAAGCCCCCGTAATGGCCGCTAGTATTATATTCGCACTCTAAGAATAACTAGTAGAAATATAAAAGTCTTTTATAAACGCCCTTATATAAAACTAAGCTACTTTAAATTAATAATAAGCTGAATAAGAAGTATAATACTAGCGATTAATTAAGGACCTTTAAGAAGAAATCTGTATATTTAAGATGCCTATATTAGTGTCACAGAACCCCACCGCAGGGGCCTCCATAGGAGAGCCCCGTGCTCTTGCGTACACCTCACATACAGCTTATGTCAGCTACGCGTAGGTATATCGCCTCCTTACGCCCTCGACCTTTACGATTAATTGCGTAACGTCTTGTAGACTCCTCGAATATATACGCTCTATAGCCACTGCCCACGTCCCATAACATTACGTTGCGCCTTTTTACCACTAATACTTAGCCTACGACTAATTCTACGTCTTTATAATACTGTAGGCGCTGCTAGAAGCAGCGTGTCTATAAGTTACCCTACTCTATACTTTTAAGGAACCTATAATAGTAAGACGATATTCCTTACTAGCTACTATATTAAACCCAAAGAACAATCTAATGCCTATACTCAACCTACGCCGTCAGTCAACCCCAGGAGAATTTAATTTATTAGCCCTAGCCTTAACCCCTAAGGGGAAGCCTAGTGGCTTAAAAAATTATAATAACCCTAATAAGGTAGACATTAACAATATCTTATTCTTTATTAACTATATAACTACGGACAAGCAAGCGGAAGGGCTATTACCTATTAAAATTAAAATACGAGACGCTAAGATATTTATAAAAATGGTAGCATAAGAACCTAATAAATACTACCGCCTTTTATAGAACTACCACCTAAAGCTTATACAAGCTAAGATACGTACTACTTAAGATCGCGATATTATCCAAGACCTATAAGCTTATAAAGCGCTCGCCAATAACACACGCTAAGAGACTAAAGACGACCTCCATGTGTCTAAACACGACGTCTAACAGTTAAAGAAGGCTGAAATTGCACTTATTACTACGGTTACTAAAAAAGATGGCACAATTAAATACCTACAATCCTAGCTTAACGAGCATATTCGTAATAACGCTAGACACCTCTTTACTGCATATAACGCTACCTAAGTCTTTACGCCTCTGGTAACTTTACCTAATAGAAACCCCTACTAAAGTAATAATAATAAAAGCTATAATAACTAAACCTAAGCTACTACTATAGGGTCTAATATACGTTACCCTAATCCTTCAATCTTTTAGGGAGACTGTAAAGAATATAGCTACTAGAAGATGCAAATCCGCGAAAAACTAACTTAGAGCGCCTGCCTTTTTCCTACGGAAGATACTAAGATTGGTTACATTATCGGGCGAATAAAGGGTATACTATTTAATAGACTCTTCGCCTAATAGGAGACTAATAGCCCCTAGAAGTAGCAGTCCTGTTAGGAAATCCTTAATAATCTTAACCTAATATACCGCGACCACAACCTATTGGCCACTAGCCGAGCTAAACTACGTGCCCTAAAGATAAGCCTTACTAAATTATTTAACAAATTCTATATTAAATTCTAGGAATATACCGGAGCCCTTACCTAAGACGATACTAAAGACTAAAAGGACCTCCTTAAAAAAGTTACTTATTGCCTTAGTCACACAGCCGCCAGCCATAACTATAATAATGTTTATAATATAGTAGCAGCCCTACAGAAGATTAAATAATAACTAAATTAGATTACTACTACTAATCCTTACCCTAAGACCTCTTTATAGAAGCCTTCTAGGCCTATTAAACCTATATATACTAAGCCACCAACGCTAACTACCTTAAATACCACCGGAGCTAATATCGATTTCTCTATACCAACCTTCCTATAAAAACTCCTAGATAAAGAGTATAAGCTACTTCAGAAACTAGGACGCTGCTATAAATGCCGTTAAAAAGGCTATTATTACAATAACCTAAACTGCCTAATAACTAGGTTCGGTAGCCGCCGCCTAATACCTAACCTAATACCCTAAATACTAAATACGTCGCTATATACTACTACTATATAAGACAAAGACGTAGTAATAGCGGTAGAGTTAGATACGAAAGCGGAAAACGCCAAGTCCTAGCTCTAAGTCGCGAGTTAGGACGCTCTAATAACGGAGGGATCTATATATCGGCTTACTTAATAGATAACTTAGTAAAGATAAATAGACAGAAATAGATAGTTTTACCTATAATAGAAACTACTACCAAAAAATAATATAAAAGCCGTTCTATAATTAATTACGAAGCTACTAATAAATTTATAGATACCTAATTTGTGCGTACTTATAATCTACCTACTTTACCCCTTACTAAAGCTCGCGCCCTATAACTTACTAACGGTAGCTATACCGCATAGAAGATTACCTATATAGCATAACTCTACCTAGATATAAATAGGCACTAGGAAGAACTCTAGGCCTATATTATACCACTTACTAACTACCCTATTATCCTTAGAATGAACTAGCTTAAATAACACAACCCCGCCATTAACTAGAAGAAGAGAGAAGTAACCTTTAACTCTAAATACTATAGGGAGACTTGCCTAGGGCATGGCCTAGCCACCTCTATTTACTCCCTAGAATATTAACCTAAGGAACCCCTTATTACCCCACCTATAACTAACTACTACTATATAAGTGCCCTAGCTTTCTACCGCATAGTATATAGGAAAGGCTAAACCGTTGCTATGGCTTCCTAATTATAACTATATAAGCTTAATAAAGAATAGAACTACGTCCTTTATAGTAATAGGATAGACATAGTTAACCTTTTAGAAGACGACGCCCCTACGGAACTTTATAGACTTTTACCTTTAAACTTTAAGAAGTTTATAAAGCTTAAAAAAGGACTTACTAACAAAGAACTCCGCAAGCTCCTCTCTAAGAGGTACTATAACTTTGCCAATATATACTTATAAAAGGGCGTAGATACACTCCCCCTATATCGAACTAATAACTATACCATTAATATTAAATAAGGAAAAATGCTACCTTATAAGAGACCCTACCTAATATTAAAAGACGAACTTCTAGTTATAAAAAAGTATATTAACAAGCACCTTAATAAAGGATTTATTTATCCCAGCATATTACTAGCAGCCGCCCCTATCCTTCTCGCTAAGAAGCTAAAAGGGGGTATTTAATTCTACGTTAACTATAGAGGACTTAACGCTATTATGATTAAAAACTAATACCCAGTACCGCTTATACGTAAGACCCTTAAGCGGCTTAGTTAAGCCAAAATCTATACTAAGCTTAATATTATTACCGCCTTTAACTATCTCTAAATACGGGAAGGTAACGAATAGAAAACCGCATTCGCATTACGCTTTGGCCAATTTAAATATACCATTATACCCTTTAGCGTATATAACGGCCTAGGTGTTACGGACGCTTTAAGTACGATATTACGATTACTAGGAGAGGAGTCGGAGGAAGCTAGTTAGTTAATAAGAGCACGGTCCAGAATGGATCCGGTAGAGCTATATGACGAGGAATAGTAACCGAGGTCATATAATAAGATCTGTAGAATCTGTAGAATCTATGTAATCCGTAACAGAGCAGACAGAGCGCACGTATATTACGTATAAGAAGGATTTTATAGGAGCATGGTTGTGTATTTAAGGACCCTTAGTCCCTACCTAGATAGTTCCTTCCTTATAGTGATTCTTAGAATACGATTAGAGTTAATCTATTAGGCAACCACTCCACCAATTATTATTACGTTGTTAACTTTAATTTGCATCGCCTATACACCTAGCCTATTAACAGAACCTACCGTAGTACTTACTATAAGGTTCTGTTATATAATCACTACCTAGTTACGGTATTAAATATAGAAAGTTAAACAATATGCCACCAAAAGCAGCCACTACAACGCCATTAACGGCGGCAACTATGTTAGGGTTAGGGGGTGACACTAATATGGCGGACACTAACTCGTAACAACCTGTGACGGTAGGACAATTATAAGAAATAGTTAACTAATTAATAGAGAACAATGCAGTACTCGAAAATAGGATTAACGGAATAGGCGTAGTAAAGGTTAAGTTACCATTAATTAAAAAATTCTTAGGAGAGAGATTGAAGCTTAAAGGATTCCTTACGTAAATGCACTTTAAGGTTGCGTAAGAGGGAGCAAAGCTAGCAACACCTGTGGATTAAATAGCGTACGTAGGGCTATTCTTAATAGGAAGAGCACTTAAATGGTTTAAGCCTTACCTTATAGAGATATAAGTAAACGGAATAATAACTATAAACTAAGAGGTACGGTTTATATTTTTAAGCTAGAATAGATTTATAGAGCAACTTATATAAATATTCGGAGACCCGGAGGCAGTAACCACGGCGGAAAAAAAACTCTAAGATATTACGTAGCGAACCTTAGTAATTAAGTATATAACGCAGTTTTAAACATTAGTAATATAAGTTAAGTGGAATAATAAGGCGCTTATGGCACAGTATAAATAGGGACTTAAGGCTAAAGTCTAGGACGTAATTATTCTAATAGAAGATATAGACACCCTAAGGAAACTAATAGATTAAGTAATAAAGATCGACAATAGGATCTACTAAAGAGAATAGACTAAGAGAGGTTAGGATAAAGTTCTATAGTTATATAAGGCGCAGAGCACGTAACAACTAAAGCTAAGTTAGAAACTATGGTATAGCGTAGAACTAATAGACCTAAGCGGTACTAAAGAAGCCTATAAGAGATAGAGTAAGAAGCTATAGAAACCTAGAGGTTAAGGATCTAGTAATTATAGGACTAAGGAGTAAAGGCTAAACTAGGGATCTTAGTAGTAGAAGATATTTAGGCGGACTCTATAGTAAAGTTAATGGTTTAGAGACGGAGCTTATATAAATTGCGGAAAATAGGGTTACTTTATAAGGGATTATAAAGATGGTTAGAGTTACTATATAATAAAGGGAACCAGACTAGTAGTAGGAGATATATATATATAGAGGAATAATAGTATACTGCGAGGAACAAAAGAGTGTTTAATTAGAAGTTTTACGTTTTGTTATAATAACATATACCAAATTTATAAAGATACTAAGTATGGCGTAAGCTATTAGCTATAGGAGCCAAAATCTATAGAGTATAGAGGAACTAATAAACTAGTTCGCAGATCGGATATTAAGGACGATAAATTTAATATAGGTAAAACATTTTATAACGATAAGGTGATAAAGGCGGCTTACTAGGAGCATGTAGACCTCGGAGATGTTATACTAGAGGTAAAGGATAATTCCACTATAGAATAGGGAGTATTAGTAGGGATTGAAACCCCACTAAATACGATGTTTATCGCTTTATAAGACGTAAGAGGAGTAGGATAGCAAACTACTTCGGTACTCGATAAAGGAAAAAGGCTAAAGGCTTAAGATTCTTAAGATAAGATAAGAGACAACTAAGATTTTTAAGACGAGATAAGGTATACCCTAAGACCTATAACGGATGAAAACCGATAGAGTAAGGTAATAGCTTAGTTTAAAGATATATAAATAAGCTCGGGATAAGAATTCCTAATGGTATAAGACTCTTAAGATAAGATAAGTGAGATTTAAGACTCTTAAGATAAGATGAGAATACTAAGGACGCCTAGTTGGACTAAGGCGGGAGCTAAACTTAAGTTAAAAGCAAGCTCGGGATTAAAGAATCTAAGGGACTAAGAATTTGGGGTATAAATTAGGACACCTATAAGTAAGAGGTAAGAGGCTTCTTTATAGATTAGAGAATCTGCAATATAAATAGGAGTTAGACTAAGAGACAAATATATAAACCTAGAGGACTTACTAGGGGAACGTAGTGTTTAGCCTAAAGATTAAAAAGTTAATACTAAGATTAAGAAGTAAGGAGACTTTAAGGATCTACTTATAAAACGCGATATAAAAGAAACTATAGAGGAATTTAGAGCGAGAATTACCTTATGGCAAGAATAGAAACTAGATAAAAGATCTAGTACCTTAGGACGTATAAAGGACAGAGCGCTAGTATAAAGAATTACTAATAGGCCTAGAGTAGGTATATTAAGAGCTAAGTGGCTTACTAAACTAAAATAAGAAGAGGATCTAGGGATTTTTACTAGGTTTAAAAAATAATATACTAAAGGCTATTATAATGCAGTAATAAAGAGATATTTCCTTACGGATAAGCTATATATACTTAAGCAGCTGTACTAAAAGTAGTATAGGCAACGACACAATAATAAGTGGGAAGATTTCTATATATGGCTGGACGAAAAAGTTATCCAAAACCACCTAATTATAAAAAAGGCCATAACTTATATTAAGGGAGCCTTAATTATAATATTAAAGGATCTAGAGGAGCAATTAGAGGACTAGAGAAGCGAGAGGTAAATCTTAGTACCTGTAAACAAAGTTGTAACGCTTAGATTAATATAAGAGAGGTTTAAACTTAAGGATAAAGATAAGCCGAGAGTTAACCTAAGACACTAAGTATATTATACACTATCGTAGATAGTATGCGTGGATAATATATGCAATATATATAGAACACTAAAAAATAAGAATTAAAAGTATTAATAAGGATATATTAGATAACGGATAAGGTAAAATACCGAAATACTAAGTATATGTATAGTTGGCACCTAGTAGAAGTTTAAGAATAAGGGGACTTAATACTTTAACCAGGAAAATTCCTTACGGAAGAATGCCTAGATAGATAATAATGGTGGGAATGTTTAGAGAACACCTGTCTATAGTACATTAAAGAAAAAAAGCGAATTAAGTATTAGCCTAAGTTGGACTAAGTATAAATAGGATTAAGTAGCTAATAGTTAGGAAAAGTGGAGGCCTATAGAACCAGAGGAAGCTAGTGGTAGAGCCTTAGACCCTTAAAGGAATTTAAGGGCAACACCTAAATTTATAAGTTAAATAGCAAGATTAACAGTTTAAGATATTAATAGATAGTGGAGTAACGAGAAACTATATCTTACTAGCAGTAGTTAAAAAAAATAGGGTTACTATACAGATAGAAGGAATGTCTTTACCTATTAGTAATAATTTTAGGAGATCTAATAGCCTATAGAGGAAGTATTATTAATTTTAAAATAGGACCTATTTAGTTAACTATTAAAGGGAGATAAATTAAGATATCTTTTAATATATTACTATTAGAGAATAATAAGATAGTATTAGGAATGCCTTAGTTATAAGAATACAATCCGAAGATTAATTAGATTATAGGTTAAGTTAATATTAAAAATACTTAACGCCGTAAGATATAATAACAAGCCAAGTTAGTATAGTACTAAGTAGGAGCAACCTATAAGGAAACGGAAAAAGGATTAAGCTATTTACTAAAGAGATACTATAAATATGGCAAGAAACTATAGTTACTAAAAAGTAAAAAGCTATTAGAGTATATAGTATAGAACTATAAGATAGAATTAGAACTAGGAATAAGTCTAAGGTTCTTTCCAATCTATAAGCTTACTAAAGAAGAAGGTAGAGCACTAAAAGAGTTTATCTAAGAAAATCTACGAAAGGGATATATTAGACTATTATAGTCATTAGCAGGTTATCCAGTACTATTTATACTAAAGAAGAATAGTAAACTAAGGCTATATATCGACTATAGACAGTTAAACAGCATTACTAGAAAGGATAGGTATCCTTTACCCTTAATTAGCGAAATCTAAGATAGGATAGGCAATGCGCAAATCTTTATAAAGATAGATCTAAAATGGGCGTACTATTAGATTAGAATTAAAAAAGGCGACAAATAAAAGGCAGCCTTTAGGTTAAAGAAAGGACTATATAAACTATTAGTTATATAGTTTAGGCTTATAAACGCACTAGCAATATTTTAGAAGCAAATTAATAATATATTAGAAGAACACTTAGATAAATTTGTTATGGTATATCTTAACAATATTATTATCTACTTAATAACTAAGGAAAAATATAGAGAATATATTAAATGGGTTTTAAAGAGACTATAAAAAGAATAAATACTAATAGCAATTAAGAAATGCGAGTTCTTTACTAGGAAAACCAATTTTATAGGATTTATTATTAAACTAGGCTAACTTAGTATAGATCTAAAGAAGATCGAGGCTATAGTGAATTAGTAAGAACTAGAGAACGTTACGCAGTTAAGATTG
>Ga0307515_10018645_pt1 | contig 12537 bp, 7 predicted proteins | sample 17_EM_MG_FD_194513 | JGI IMG/M metagenome (GOLD analysis project Ga0307515, IMG submission 194513) | Populus trichocarpa ectomycorrhiza microbial communities from riparian zone in the Pacific Northwest, United States - 17_EM | ecosystem: Host-associated > Plants > Roots > Unclassified | place... | reverse complement strand
TGGATTGTAATTTTAATTTTTAAAAAAATTTACAATTTAATCCTCAAATCTTTTTTTTTTTTTTTGCACAATTAAACCATTTTGAGCACGAATTAGCAACTGCATCTAGTTGCTTATTGTTTTTTCAAGAAATGGTTGAATTGAAAGATAAGGAAAATTGGTGGAGATTTTGAAATTCATCTGAAAAATTTATTTTAGTATCCAATCTTTTTTTAGTTAATAGGTGATTGGTCACTTTAATTTATAGAAATCCAATATGGTACCAAACTTTATTTACCTTATTTTTCAATCATGTTTTTTTGAGAGGAGAGAGTGTTTTTTTGAGAGGAGAGAGAGACTTGCTGGATAACGACATAGAAAGATAAAGTCACCGTTGACAATGATTCTAGATACAAAAATAGTTAATTTCGGTGTCAATGAGTTTAATTCGATGAGGGGAGTTTCACCTGAGTTTCCTCTCCTTCTCCTTGCTTGTGGAGGTAGATCTGACCAAGGGAATAATTCCAAGTTTGGGTTGATTTTAGATTTTTGAGACTATTTTTTTTGGATGTTTTAGCCATTGATAGATTTATTAAGGTGCTATTTTTAGGTTTTTTTTGGATAAAAATGGATGGAAATGAGTTTTTTGTTAAAAAAATTGAGCCTATGCTTTTCAACAACCTCTTATTGCTGGATTCTATAGAAAAATAAATAACATGTCGTTTGTTTATTTCTTACAAAATAGTGGTACACCTCTTTAAGAAATAAAAAAAATAATTAAAGTTTGACCCAGACACGTAGGCTGGGTTTGAAGTCCTAAGTACCTGGGCTCTTTTTTGTTTTTTAGTTTTGTTATTTTATATTTAGGTAAAAAAAAATATTGATAAAAAATATCATTGAACCAAGTTGAGTCCATAAACTAAGGCGCATGTTTGATAGGTTAATTCATAGCATCTAGCCTATTATTTATGTTTCTTTTTTTTTTGTTTTATTTAATGCATTTTTTGTCCTTTAATTTTTTTTAAAAAATATAATTTTACTATTTATTATCAATGATCTATTTTTTTATTTAACTCAAAACTAAAAAAATAAAATTTCATCATTTATTATTAATGATCTAGTTAGCTATCTTGATCTCACATGCATATCATGGTTTTTTTTTAATATTTCATATGAAAAAAATTCTCATACCCTTCATTCTTATATAATTAAATGAAATATAATCTTTGAGATATTTTATTATTATTAAATTTGATAGCATGTGTGACTTATGTCAGCGAACTTGTTTAATTGACTCGAGTTCACTTAAGTTTTATTTTTAATTGATTATTGTTTTATATCAATTTTATTCTTCAAGATTAAGTTAATTGATGATGAACTTTTCAATTTATTTTTTTAAGATTAATTTTGCAAGTTTCATATGTTAGCTTTTGTTAATCTAAGTGAACCTAATATATTTTTATTTTAATATTATATAAAAATATTGTTAAATTTAAGATTAAAATATATTTTTTTAGAAGACTTTTTAGCAATAATTGATATTTTTTATTATAAATTTGTTTTTACTCTGATCTACTATACGTCTATACGAGATAATGAGCTAGTGGTTGCAATTCACATGGATCACCTTAATTCAGTCTTATCTTCTTTAAGTTTTTGTTGAAGTGACCATAATGATGGAAAGAGAACTCAGATCGGTCCCCTAGCCAGCGTCTTGTATACGAAAGCGTTATTTAAAAAAAATATATATTTATCTTGAAAAATATTAAATTTATATATTTTTAGTATTTTTAAATTATTTTAACATATTAATTTTTAAATTATTTTTTTCAATATATTAATAAAAAATTAAAAAATAATTTAGACTGTACTACACTTGAATTATTTAACGTAAAAAGATAAATAACTAGATTCATGTAAGCAATAATGCATCTTCTTCAATTCTGAGGGGTATAGTTTAATTAGTCATGTTCTAAATTTGTTTTTTAAAGATCATCAATCTGATTTTTATAAATTTCAGGATGATTAAAGGTTTATATAATTATTAATTTTAAAATCCGTTGAATTAGTTAAACTCCACTCAAGTTTCTTGTACATTTAAATTAATAAAAAAATAATAATAATGCATCTCCTGGTATTGCATCTATACACGCGTATGAACCTTCTTTAAGCAGAAGGTTCCTCGTCCTCTCGCACGTTACATAATTATGTCATGACTCCTCTCCTACTGTACTATCAAGTATCAACACTGATTGTTAGATCAACTCCGTTTTTATATAACTGTCCCCAGAGTTCAACTCTCTGCCCATCTCTAGTTTACTCAATTTCATTCCTCTCTCAAACAAAACCTAATCCCTGACCCTGTTTCGTTTCCTCATATCTTTTGCTATCTTGCGTGTTTTGTTTTGATAAATTTGTCATTGTATAGCGAAAGTGTGAGATATAAAAGGATTCAATATTGTAACATGTAGTGTTCTCAAAAGGAATGGTTTTTATTTCCAATCAAGTAAAGATGGTATTTGAGGCAAAGCCAAGAGTTCATAAAAGGGTCTGGTTAATGTTTCAAAAATCAATGGGTGTCCTTGTGGGTGGGAATCATACCTCCTCCAGGTTTTGTACTCGTTAAGTCTCTAGCTTTTTATCAGTTGGTTTATATCTCTCTGTCAAGTCTCTGAAATCCTGTAATTTGATTAAAAATTTAATCTCTGATGCCAATTTCGTGGTTAAGAGTGGAACACAACATGAATTCGAAGGCCTTGAGATACCAGATCCTTAGTGGATCAATAGCCCGGCGTGTGCTTCTACGTGCATCTATGCTTGTCACGGCAATGTCCATCATTCCTTTGTTACTGTTCTTATATGGGTCTGATCCTGGATTATTGTTTGATTCTGTGAGGTATAATGAATGTGATGTACCCTTTATGTTTATGGATCCACATTTGTTGAAGAATCGATTTTTGAAGCCAATCTGGGGCTCAATTGATGGTGAGGAAGGTGTGAATGTGACTACTAATGTTGTTAGAGAGCTTCTGGGCATGCAGATCATAGATCCTAGTGCAAAAGTTCTCTGTGTCGGTGAAGGATCTGCTCCTGCAGTTTTTGCATTACGAGAATTAGGATTTCTCAATGCTTGTGGGGCTCACAGACACCCCTTTTTCTCTCTTAAGCATAAGAGGATGGCTTATGAGCTTGAATATGCAGACGATTCCTTTGATTTTGTGTTGTCTGGGGACCTAGAAAAGATTTCCGTCCCAGCCATTGTTGTGCTCGAGAGCGAGCGTGTGCTTAAGCCTGGTGGAATTGGGGCTATGCTTGTTGGTGTTGACAGTTTTAACACCAATAACCTGATTAGGTCTTCCTTGCCTGTGTCATCATTATTAAAGAATTCCAACATTGTCCATGTTGGTTATGTCAACGAGTATACACTGGTTGTTTTCAAGAAAAGAATTTACAGTGTCGGCTACTTCCAGCAATACCAGCTACCAGCTGATTGCCCATCTATCATGAATAATAGACCTCATTTGGAGAATTTAGAACCTCTCACAGAGAATAAGCAAGTGGAACATGAGAAAAACATAGCTTATTTGCCCAAGTTTGTTGATATGCCCTCTAGGAAGCGATTAGTGTATGTTGAGATTGGGGGAGGTGAGCATCTGAATTCTAGTGTTTCAAGTTGGTTCTTGCCGTCTTATCCTGTGGATCGCAACACTTTCAATGTTTATTTTGTCGACCATAACGCTTCGGTCCTGCTTTCTGGTGTTAAAAAACCTGGTGTTGCCTTCATTTATTATCCTGGCCTTGCTGGAGTTGAGGCTACTCTTAATCCTGATGTGGAAGAGTTTGATCAATCTGTGGAAGATGAAGGGTTTGATTTTCTTGATTGGTTTAAGCAAACAGTGCAGCATGCTGACTTTGTGGTGCTAAAAATGAAAGCAGGGAAGGTGGAACTGAGATTTCTGTCTGGTCTGTTCCAAAGCGGAGCTGTATGCTTTATTGATGAGCTGTTCCTCAGTTGCTCAGATCAAGTTGGTGGAAACTGCTTGGACCTCTTCAAGAGCCTTAGAAGCAGCGGTGTGTTTCTCCATCAGTGGTGGGGAGACTAACCACCAATTGATATTTGTTCAACCGTGTACGATGGAGCCTTGTTTGTACTGTGTGTTAGCTTTGCTTTTCTACAGTCATCGGTGTTATTTCAACCCAAGTTACGATTCCGTGCAGGCACCCAGCGTTGCTTTATGCTTGGGCGCTTAAGCTAAATAATCAACCATTGTCTTTCATGTTGTTGAATAAATTGCTGCGTGCTTTTGAGATGCTATTCGTGAAGTCTTGTGGTGGCGTTTCTCAGAATATGATGCTCCGAAAAGCTATTAATTAATTATATCTATGATTGTGACAGATCACCCGCATCTTCAGCGACAGATCACCCGCATCTTCAAAGCCTTGGCTTCGCCTCTTGTCTTGCCGAGAATTATACACCAGTATTTAATATTTTGCTGTTTTTATAAAACGAAACACAAAAAGTTGTGCAATAGCGGTTGTAAAGTGCTGACAGCAAATTCACAACCTCATCATATCCTATTATATCTAAGATTAGAGAGATAAAATATAGATTTAATATCAAATTAAATAATTAATAAATAAATTTACATAAAAATTAATTTGAATTAAATTAAAGAATTTAATTGAGTACAATAACTTAATTATACTTTAAATAGATCAAATTAATTTTATTAGAAATTTAATTGATGAAAAATTAAGTTTGGAAACTTAATTTGAGCTTAATTGAAAAGATTGAAATCTTAAATGACTAAACTTAATTTTTGCAAAGTCAATTGATTGAATCAGAGCTAAAATTGCAACAAAAAAAAAATTTATGGTCAATTAAGGATCAAATTAAAGAAATTCACAGCAAAAAATATTAAAAAAAAACACTGAACTCTGGAGACTCGAATTGGTTGAAGACGGGTGGAATTGAAGAAAAATTGAATTTTAATGGTCAATTGAGAATCAATTTGTATAAATCTAAAACCAAGGACCAAAATAAAAAAGGCACTAAAATTTGAGACTAATATTGAAGTTCGGTAGAGGTAAAATTGCATGAAATTAAAAGTTCCAGATCAATTAGGGATGCAATTAAAAGAAATCAAAAGTCGAATGACTAAATTGAACTTTGGTCAAATTCTTAAAGCTAAAACGACGCTGTTTTGAAAATAAAAAAAAAATAACAGATGACAAGTCGTCTGGTTACTACTCATCATCTTTCACTTTTCACCCAAAAAAAGCTACGTAGAAGGCTATTTTTTAGGGGTATTTAATGTTTCCTCTCCCCATTAACCAAGCAAACCATACACCACTAGGATGATTTAACATTGTACTACACCCTATAGTAGGTCTTGCCAACCAACTATCTCTACAGCAAGTGGTCAACCCGACTAGTCTTTAACAACCAATTTTCACAGTCTATGATTGCTCTTTTGAGCCAACAATTAAGATCCTTTCTATTTGAATTAAGGGCCAAGATTTATCCCTAACAAAGACAAAATATCCATTTTCCACCCTCTATAAATAAGGGTAGATTTCAGGCATTGAGCATCAAGAAATCAGTGTTCAAAGTTGGCCAAAAATAAGCCTTCTCCTCATTCTCTTTTCTGCCATTACATTCTTCTTCTCCTTTGTTGTGCCCTCAGTCATGACGACCTCGTCGCCAACTCCTCCATCAACAGCTCCACCATGAGCCACCAACACGACTATCAGCCGATCACCCCCATGTCACGAATAGTCACTGCCAACTCCTTCCTTTTTGCCATGATCTTATCCTCTAGCAACTAACGCCATAAGCTATCTCCTCCACCAACGCCGCCACTAGCCTCATATTGGCCTCCCTAGCATGACTAGCTAGCCACTCCCTCATGCCCAGGTAACCTTTTTACCTTCCTTCTCCCTGTTACAGAGTCGGCCACTACATGCATTATCAGAATTCGTTCTACATACAGGAGGCAAAAATAATTAACATGGTCACTGGGCGGGGCTAGTGACCATGTGGGCCTTGGGCTAAACCCGTTTCAGCCCAGCTTAGATGATTGTGTCAGGTCTAGTCCAAACATAAAAAAGAGGTTGGGCCTTCTGTCAGCCCAACCTGAGCAGATCGGGCTTGGGCTCCAGGCCCAGCCCAACATTAAAAAAAGATAAGAGAGGTTTGTTAGGTCGTTAGTCGGCTCAACCTGACCTGACTAGATCTGGCCCAAATGGTTAGGCCGGGTCTAGCCCACTTAATAAATAAATAATATAATAATATTAAAAAAATTCAAATTTTTCAAAAGGTATTTTAAAAATATTTATGGGCCTCTCACATGCTTTTTCCAAAAATTTGGCATAATATCAAACTGTAAACTTACATTGTAAGATACAGATCAAATATTAAAAATACTCAATTTTCTCCAAAACTTAAAAAAAAATCTGAAAATTGAAAAGTAAACTTTCATTTAAAAAAAAAATGTTTGGTTTTCATACATACAACCAAATTCTAAAATTTTTCATGCATATTTTCTAAAATAAAATCATTTTTATCATATTTATATATATATATATATATATATATATATAAATATAAATATCTTAACCAGTTTATGATTATCCGTTAGGGTTTGTTTGACCAAAGTATAAAAAATGCTTCAATAATTATTTTGTTTAATTAATATTAGGAATGTTAGGACTTAACTATATCTAAGAAATAAATAAGTTGGGGCCTTAGAACAATTATGATTTAACATAATAAGATAAAAACTTATTCACAAAGAGAAATCTGTCTTGTACCTTAAACAAGATCAACAAACAAAAACACAATTTAAAATAACAATCAAATAAAAATATAAATATAATTTACTTTAGGTATTGAGCACTAGGAGTGATTCGTCTTTTCTTTGCACAACCAGTCATTTACTCAAACTCACAAACCATTAGATTTTCTGGTGATCATAATATTAAATAGTAACTTCTGAACTTATAATTATAATTTTATAATTAAATCCAAATACTTTTTACTACCATACTAAGAAGGCAGAACCACCATTCAAACGTCAAATTACATGCATTTATATTTGACTATTAGTTCCATACTTCATCAATAAATAATCAACCCGTAATCAATAATTTTAATGGAGGCTGTTCTTCTCCTGCAGGGGATATTTGATGGACCATGTATCTTTCATATTGCACATTTATTTAATAGTGAAATCCAACTTATTCAATATTTGACTTAACTAGGGTTCTCTAAAGGCAATAAAACATGGCACGTCAATCTAGAATGACGGTATGAACTCTTATCAAAATTATAATTTCCTATCACAGCACTACGGTGTAGAGTGCTAAAACTCGCCCACTCTTAACTAGTATGGCCACAGGCAAAACCAAGCAAGGAGCTAAGACAACCTTGTAACATCATAGGATTTACAAGGAATCCCACACCTTTCCCGAAGATTAAGTATTGCGGTCAGAAGACAACCTGCATCTTGCGTCGATCGCATGTTTTTTGTGGTTGACCGTCATCAAATGACCATAATGACCTCATCTCAGCAATCCGCTTGGAAAATACTTCCTGTGAACACAACCGAGCACATACTCGGTCAACAAGCTTCTTTTTATCCAACCCATTCCGAAAGTGGAGCTCCGTGAAGACAGTCTAAAACAACAGTGTTGAGAAACCAAACATATACTATATTTCTTAAAAATTCTGAGAAGCTGCCACTAAGGACTTCCGAATGCAGGCTGGAGGCATTGGCTTGCATATTTGGCACAATGCCGGTATTATAACCATCCCACATTGCATATTTTCCTGTTTGATTATTGGAGAAGCAGGAAATCTGAAAGGAAAATAAGATGCTGGAGCCAAAAGAAATAACAGAATCGGAGAAAGATCAACAAACTACTATACATATACATGTGGCAGCAGCAACTCTTTAGTCATTCATCAGGAGCGTTGTTGACCTTTATTTCTAGAAGCCTGTCAACTGGATGCCTGCAAATGGGGCACCTATTTGTTTGGAACCTCAAAACCTTTGCACAGCCACTGCACATACACTGCAATGGGAGACAAGAATGGTGAAAAAAAAATAAAAAAAGACAGAAAGAAAGACTCAGCCAATGTGTCACCAACAAGATATCTACGAGATTTCTGAATCCAGATTACTTAGATAACCACTGAAATGGGAATTCATGTAGAAGAATTTTGGCCTATCAGATGAAATTCACCTTGGAGATATTCTAAATGCACCAGCAATAATACACACATTCCAGACAGTTCAGTCTTGAACCATCACATGGAACTCGCATGACTTTTAATGCAGCATTTTTTGCAAATGCCTGCCGTTGGATACAGACACAAACAGCAGGAAAAGGGTCCCGTTCATGCCTGTGGCTATATAATGTTTAAGGAAACAGTTTTCTGTAGCTTTCACAACTTAAAAGAACAAAATTCCAAAACGATAAATAGTCCTTGGTTGAAAAGCAATTCCCTAAAATATGAACTGTGGGTGAAGAGCATCACTTCCTTGTATTTCCCCTTCGCGTGCACACACACACACACAGGGAGGGAGAGGCTTACCATGTGTCGGCAAGGAAGAACAGTAGTGTCCCGTGGTTCTGACAGGCAAATGACACATTCTTTACCTGGGTCATTTGCATCAACATCACCCTCAACTGAATTTCCAATCCCATATATCTCCTGAAGCTCATATCTCCTCCCATTAACCCAGAGGATCTGCTTCATTACCCTCACTTGGTACTCTCCTTTCTCCTTCTCAAATATTGCTTGCGTTACCTGAGAGTTCATAGGTTCAGACATTTGGTTTCCTTCTGTTCCATTATGATTTGCAGGGGATGCCTCTGCCTTTACTGCTAGAGGATAGGCATCCATCTCACCCTCTTTTAACAACTCTTTCCCCTCAAACAAGGTGAAATCAATCCCTGTTCCAGAAGGCTGTCTGAACTTCTGGCCCAGACCTTGTGGGAAATTTACTGTCACTGGTGGAAGGTCTGCCTTCGTTGGTGTCAGGACACAATCCTCACCTTCTTTCGCAAAGAAAATAATAGTGATGCTGTATGCAGATCAAAGGAATGCGATTTTTGTAAGAAATTAATACCAGATGTTTAATAACAAGTGCCAAAGAGGAAAAAAAACATTCAGAAATTCCTGATAAAATGAATACAAGCCAAAATTCACAGCTTATTTGGATCAGCATTTATCCCCATGTCTTTCAAAAGAAAGCTCCAAGAAAGCACCCATGATAAATAAATAAGATCACATGACGATGCCAACTAGTAATAAGGAAATGATTCTGAGCAAAGAGATAATTATTTACCATTTCCCTTTGTTTATGAGTTGCTATGCTAGATGCTACACGATTATTATGAGAATGCTACCCAGACTTTTTCACAGAACATTCTCCTTTTATAGCACACAATCCAGCTAAAAGAGTGACATATATGGAAAATGGTACTTTGTAACTCGACTTCAATTAAACTATTGAAACTCTTACAAACAACATCCAATCAATAAATATTACATTTTTTGGTACGGAGCTTGATATGCCACAATGAACATTAAAGGGATGTAACTTTGTTTTTCTTTGTGTGGATGCCACTCAAAGTAAATGGTCCATCATCCAATTACATCATATCATCAAAGAGGTGTAAAAAAAAAGTGTTTACAAGCTTTCCAACCCTTGAACATTATTGCACAAAGTGGATGCTCTCAAAATTCAAAACCCAAATTTCATGGATGCAAATCTATTTTAACACCGCACCAAGACTGCACCTATTTAGGTGGATTAGAAGAGTAAAAACCAAATCTATTCATCGGCCATGATTAAATCCCATTTAGCACAAGATATCTGTTGCAATGGTTCACTACAGTCATTCGGTAGTAACCCCAAATTCATCATCTCACCAATTTTCTAACCAATCCCAATTTAAGACAAGATAATGTCCTAAGCAGGCCCAGGGACCTTGATTAAGAAAATCCTCTGAATTACCCATGAATCCATAACTTGCCCAAAAACAATTAAATTCCAGCAAAAGCAACCTCTACTGCTCTAAACGGTAAGTTTCAACTTCAGTTTGTTAAACCATTTCCTTCAAGCAGTCAAATCACCGTACAAATCTCCAGCTATGCTGAAAACAAAATCCTTACTTGCATGTAATGCAATCCATAATAAGTTCATTCCTAACGTCAAGCTAGCACTTAATTGCTACCTTTACATCCATGGAATAACTATAAAAATTGAACATTTATTAGAGGGAAGTCACTCCAAGAACAATCCTCAACAATGATGGAAAGTAGAAAGTTAAACCAAAGAATCAATGACCAATACTTTATTTTAACTTCACCATCCTCTGATAGAAATTACCAAAGCCAAATCAAGTACTCATTCAAAATCCTCTCAAGTCAAAGTCTTGCAAGAGTCAAATTACTTTTTAAAAGATGTTCCTTCCACAAATAAAACCAGTAATCCTATCAAACAAAGACCAACAAAACCTCTTGAAAAAGCTTTCTTCACATTCAATAACAAAAGCACTACATCAAAACAAAACAAAAACAATTTAAAATATAAAGCTTTACCCTTTACCTTCCAGCAACAGTAGCATCAAATGTGAAAGTAACAAGATAGCTCCCTGGATTCTCCTCATCCGGTTCAAGCCTCAAACTCTCCTTCTTCAAATTAACATCGCTCCTTATAGTGACCGTCTTCTGGTGCTCTACATAAGGAGCCGGTTGGGGCATCACTGGGTACCTCCCTCCTACCCAATGAGCCGCCGGGTGGTCCACCCGGTTGCGGTGATCGTACGGAGCTGGCGACTGCACGGGCATCGCGGGTGGATAGTACCCAGGGTACTGATAATATGGTGGGGGGTTAGGGTTAGGGTATTGCGAAGGGTAAGGCGTTGCCGCCGTGAAAACGTAACGGCTGGGCGTGATTTCCGGCTGCGGGGGTGCTGGTGGGGGCGGTGGAGGGTGGCTCTGCCGGCTTCCGTGTCTCCTTCGGCCGTTAACGTTGTTGCTGCTGATGTTTCCCATGATGGGGTTTTGGGCTTGACCGTTTCTGTAAGCTTTTATCTTTTAATTTTTTTTTGGGTCAGTTAGTTAAAAAAAATAGAAGAAAAAACGGGTAAGAGAAATATCCGGTAATTTTGTTTAGCTGTAACTGACAAAAGCGGATCTGGAACCTTGAACGGTTCAGTTTTTCTTTTTGTCTTGTTCCTTTCTTTCTTTTCTTGTCTGATGGTAACAGAAGGGAAGGTCCTTTGTGAAGAGCGGAGGATGGAAATGGGGGAGAGAAAAGCTAGGAGATATTTATTTGGGCTTTGTTGCGTGTTTATACTAGAACAAGGAGGAGGAGGAGGAGGAGGAGTAGAGGGGATGATTTTGCAAGAGGTGAGGGATGGAGGCAGAATCTGTGGGTGGGTGGGTGGGTGGGTGGGTGGGAAATGGGTGGTGTAATGCGATCGCGTAAAGCTCCACCATTTCTTTATGATTGACAGAGGGAGGGCTAGAGATTATGCTAAAGTTATTAATTTACTGTTTAGTGGATTATTTTTCCACTTCTTTTGTTCGATTTTGTTATTAGTTCTTAAATAAAAAATAATTATTTAACGGTTCTCCTGTTTTTCCAGGACAGCTTCCATCAGTGCTCGGCCGGCAGAGATAAAACGGGCCCTTTTTCGTATTCAAGGTGTTATCTCAATTCCTGCAAGAACATTCACGAAAATGTGGAGAATTAAAAAGAAAAAGGCAATACTTGAATTTTTGTTTGCACATACATGTGCTCATGATTGCATTCCTAATATTGAGTGCGTGGGTGGGCCACTTCAAATAATGTACCGGGCAATGGGCATGACTTAGGTCTAGCACGGCAGTTTCTGTTCAGTTCTGGCGAGACCATGTCCGGCTTACTGAGCTAACATCTTGACTTGAGACTGCTTTCGGGCTTCGGACCTTTCATGTAAGCGGGGCAAACAAACCTTTAAACATTTGCGAGCACGTATTTAAAATTAAATTAAAAAAAATCTATTGTATATGTTGACAAAACTAAAAGGATAAAAAAAACATTTAAGGGGATGATTCATAATATTCAGGTAGAGTAAGTTTTGAGAATTTTTTATACGGTGACATCAAGCATGAAGTTAAGTGTAAGAAAAAATTAATCTTTAATTAATGTAATCCAAATAAGAAATAAGAGCCACTTGACATGTACAAGAGTTTTAGCATATAATTTTATGGTAATTATCATAACTTTTAATCCAATTGTTGAATTCGGTTAAAATTTTATTAAAAAATATTAAAAGCTTTGTTTTCTATAGGATTAAAATTTTATAGTAATCAGATATCAGAAAGATTTTTAGATAAAGCTCATAAGTTTTTATATAATGTCTTGATACTTGGCAACATCAAATGATATCTTATACTAAAATAAAAAAAAACAAGGAAATTTTTTTTTTTCCATGCACATACATTCCTATGTTTAGTAACCATTTATATTATTTCAAGATTTATTTCAGTTAATT
>Ga0307515_10018644_pt1 | contig 12538 bp, 13 predicted proteins | sample 17_EM_MG_FD_194513 | JGI IMG/M metagenome (GOLD analysis project Ga0307515, IMG submission 194513) | Populus trichocarpa ectomycorrhiza microbial communities from riparian zone in the Pacific Northwest, United States - 17_EM | ecosystem: Host-associated > Plants > Roots > Unclassified | place... | reverse complement strand
AGTTGATTTTCTCTTCTTTTTTTTTTCCCAAGCAACTCAGTTATTGAGTATTATGGAGTGTTGATGTATATTAATTTAATTATTTTCTACTTCTATTAAATAGATTTTTTAAAAATATTTTTAAATAATTACCGATGGTATTATCGACGAATTAAGTCCGACGTCGATATATTCCAGATAGTTGAAAAATAATTATTGAAAATGCCACTGTGCCTTTATTTTATCACCGACATAATTGCATACAATATTTATGTCGATTATATAGCAATATTTATGCCTTCCATTTCATCACTTTTCAAGAGATGATGTTCACCACATTCCTATAATCCACAAGAATCCTATGCACCATGCAAAAAGGCTATACCTTCTTTCTCTTCAGGCATAAAGATGATTGGTTCTTACCACAAATTAGGAATATGAGAGTGGACTAATACCTATTTCCTATATGTTTCCCTTTCTCCACTAAATTCACCTACCAAAGGCTTATCCATGAACACATTGATTTTAAAAAATACCTCATGTAATGCACTAGCCTCTTCTTCTCTTTGTTCAGGTCAATTTTCTCCCTTTATGAACCATCAAAGGAAGCCTTTTTTAATCAACCTTACTATCTCATTTTTTAAAGAATAAAAGTATTTTATTTCATATGTTATCTTTATGAAACAAGTAGTACTTCTTAAGTGCGTGAATCATCTTTTATGGGTACTACACAAACTCTTTGCTTTTAATAATGGTACGTACCATTATCTATTTTATGTTTAATGATGTAGTCTGCATCTCTAGAAAGACTAGATCATAATGGACTACTCTTTTTGGGCTCTTCTTGGTGGCCTATATAAGGGTTAGTAAGAGACCAACCAACCATGTTTGGGTGCCCCTTTCTTGTATTGTTGGAAACAAAATATTTTGGTGCTCTCATCTTTCTATTACATGATTATGAAAAGTTTAGTGAAACTTTTCTTGGCTGAGATACTTGTGCTAAAATGGGCTAAAAGTTTTGTGCAAAGATCCTCAAAGTTAATAGCAAAACTAGGCTATAAAATATGACATTGGGTCTGTACAAACCCATGAGATATGGTTGAAAGGATCTTACATATGACATTATTTTTCTGTATGACTAATTATAAACTAACACTTACATTTTACAAGTGCTCTTAATGGTTCATGAGTTCATCATAATTATGTAGGTTTATTTTGTTTTATAGATGAGATCTTTAGGAAGGTGAGTGTCTAACACCTTCTTGATTAATGATGAACTTCTCAACTGGTAGGTCCTGTATACTCCCACATCGAAGGCTTGCATAACCACAAACCTAGTTTTTCTTTAATGTCTTTTTTAGTCTAGCTGTCCAAGAAAGACCATGAAGATGAGTACTAGAGATGACATTGATTACTTTTATGGTTGTGACTACATACTATTTTGTCTTTAGAATTTTTTGGATATTTGTTTTGGGAATGCTCTTCAAAAGTGCATAAGTAGTTTTTAAGTGGATTTGAAAAGCAATGATGCTCCATTCACTCTTTTATACATTATTTTAACATTTTTCTTCATGGAACTATAACTGTTTACTTGCACTAGATGGCATAGGTGATGATGCTTCTTATTAGGGAAGAGGTAAGACCTTAAGTTGCTTTTATGTAACTAAGTGGGCATCTCTGAACATTCTCACTCATTGAGTTAGTTGTTGAAGATTTAGAAAAGTTAAAGTTGCCCTTATGATGAGAATTATATTACCTTCCCATACCTTAAAATTATGAAATGAGTTAGAAAATCTATGAAAAGGGAGATGAATTAAATTTTGTTCAAGATTCTCATAAAATATATCATTAACAAGGTTTTAGGAAAAACCCCACTAGATGTAAGTTTTCTCAAGGCTAATAATGATGCAATCCAAGCAACATCAAGATATCCATTAGAGATTCTAGCAGGTCTAGTGACAAGACTTAAAGCTAAGAAATTTAAAGAGGCTTTCAATGGACTTCTTCAAGACACATGGCTAAGGTGGAATTTAAGAAGAGATTAAATAATGAAGTATAAGCCTTAATTAATTTATTTCATGTTCAAGAAAGGCTTATAGGTGGGCATTCAGACATTACAAAAAAGATTGGAATAAAAAGCTTCAAATTTGTTATTTTTTACCTTTTTCTACTGTTTTGGTCATAAATAGAGCTACAAAAGAATTTTTAATGCAATTCCAATTTTATTGCAAAGTAGGCATCCATATCTTTCTAGTGATATATAACACTCATTAATACAAGATAGAACCATTAGGCTTTGATTCTACCAGCACATTACGAAAACAACTTTGATTCTAGAAGTGATCATTATATATAACTTCGGTTCTCCAAAGCAGGTTCTTGTTATGTCAAGTTACAAATGATTCACATATGGTTGTAGTGTATCTTGGGAGGTGTCCACATCAGTTGGTATTAGAGCTTGTTCTGTTATTAAGTTATATCCCTTTAATTTTTAGTTTGTGTCGTTTCTTGATTTTCTTTCTTACTAGTTTTGGCTCGGGTCTTGTTTCTTTTTTAATTATTATTATAAAAAAAGAGTCTATTATTTTTTTATTATTTCAAAGTTTGCCAAACTCTGTATTAAAAAAATCATCTTGCTTAGATTCTTGATTTTTCCAAACCCATGAAAAAAAAATTACGTTCTTGATCTTGATCTTCTATCTTTCTTGATTTTAGCCTAGAGCAAAAAAAAGAAAAAAACACAATTCTTCTTGATAAATTGTGTGGATAAAAAAGGAGAAAACTACAAGAATTGATTAAATTGACAAGTTAGGGCATAACCAAATACAAGCCTTCAAATTTTAGGGTTGGCCAAAAGTTTCTTGAATATTGTAAGCCCATGAATCTTAGGGTTGACTAAGAGTTTCTTGAATATTTTCTTGATTTTTTTGAATAAATACATACCAAATCTTGTTATTGTAGAATTGAATTTTTGTTTTTCTTGGATTATCTTGGCTTGTTTCATTAAAATTTGGTTGGTATAGATCTTTCATGCTTTATTTTAATTGTTTTTTTAATTTTTGAACTTGAATCTTGACTTCTTGAATTAGTTAGTTTTCTTTTAATCTTTATAAACTTCATGGCTTTTATTTCATGTCTTCTTTTCATCATTATATTTTGCACAAATTTACATTGTTATTCGTAAATTTATCCTCAAGTTTTATTTTGATTAGTTTCGTATATTTCTTGATTCTTGAGTCTTTGTTATTATAAAATAATTATGTTGTTTGATTAATTATTTGATAATTTGCTAAGTTACTTTTAAGAACCTAAGTAAGGGAAATGTAAAGGGAAAATTGAGATAATTAGAGTGAAAAACCCGATTGAATTGTGTGAAACACGAGTGCAGTGATATTAAATTGAGTGTAAACATGTGGGGGAGCGTGTTAGAAAATTCCTCTATGCTAATAAACTTTATTACAAGTATTCACAATGTCATCAAAAAGTGCGACACAATCAAAGATGAAGGATCTTGTAGAAAGACAAAATAGGTTATAAATAATGATGAAGGCTTTGATGGGAAAGATGAATAAATTGAGTACTAAAATGATTAGTAGACATGATGTTCTTAGTCTTAAGGGAAATGAGATTAAAAGGTTTACTAGACAAGCACTTTCTCATCCAAATGAAAGTGTAGTTGAAAACTTAGATAATGATGAGGATGATGATGTAGTTAATCATAGAAAAAAGTCTCGTACATATCAAAATCCCTTATATAAGACACGACCAATGAGAGAGTTTGGTGGTAGATTTCAGCCAAGAGAGGAATTTTGATGATTATGATGGTTTAGATTGTAATTTGGGTAGCATAAAACTTAAAATTCTAGCATTTCAGGGAAAGAATGATCAAAATACTTATTTGGATTGGAAAAAGAATGTGGAATTTGTATTTGATTGCCATTGATATTCAAAGAAAAAGAATGTAAAACTAGTTGTAGTTGAATTAACTAATTATGCTATTATTTGGTGGGATCAACTTGTTATAGGTAGGAGGAGTAATGGAAAAAGACCCATTGACACTTGAGAATAGATGAAAGCAATCATAAGAAAGAGGTTTGTCCTTGATCATTAGTATAAGGAAGTATATAATAGATTGCAATCTTTATCTCAAGGTCCTAAGAGTGTTGATGAATATTTTAAGGAGATTAAAATAGCTATAATTAGAGCTAATGTTTATGAAGATAGGTAAGCCATATTGACTAGATTTTAAAATGGTTTAAATAGAGATATTTCTAATGTGGTTGAATTGCAACGTTATTTAGCATTTAAAGATATGGTGTATATGGCTATAAAGATGGAAAAACAATTGAAAAGAAAAGGTAATGCAAGACTAGACAATTATTTGGGATCCTCTTAGAGTTGGAAGTTGAATTTCAAGAGAGAGGGTAATGCACAAACAATGCTAATAACAATACCTAAAATTGCCAAACCCTAATATGTTAAAAAGCAGTTTGCAGCAATAGAGGAAAAATAAAGAAATAATATTTAGTAGAAGCATAAATGAGAGATTAAATGTTTTAGGTGTCAAGGACTTAGGCATTATACATTAGAGTGTCCAAATAAAAAGATTATGATTTTGAAAGATGATGGAAAAGTAGAGTCAACTAGTGATGAATATGAAGGTGAAAACATGATAGCATAATGGTGAATTATTTGTTATAAAGTAATCTTTGAATGTTTATGTCAGTGAATGAGATGTTGAGTAACAAAGGGAGAATATCTTTTATAAAAAAGTAAGGTATATAATATGATTATTAATAATAGTAGTTGTACTAATATTGCTAGCACAACTTTAGTTAGAAAGTTGAAATTGACTATTACTAAGCATGCTAAACCCTATAAGCTCCAATGGTTGAATGAATATGAAGAAGTTATGGTGATTAAATAGGATTTAATCTCATTCTTAGTAGGGGAGATACTAGGATGATGTTTTGTGTGATGTTGTTTTTATGCTTGCTGCACACCTATTGTTTGGGAGACCTTGACAATTTAATAGGAAAGCCAAACATGATGGTTTTAAAAATAGATATACATTGAAAAAGGATGGGAAAACATACACGCTTACACTATTATCACCTAAACAAGTGGATGAAGATTAGTTGAAGTTGAAGAAAACAGAGAAGTCGAACAAGCCTTGTTACAAAATAATGGCGAGGATGCGAGGTTAAGTGATCCGTTAGCTCCTAAGATAGTCAAGACCGATGCCTCTGACCTAGGATATAATGGGATTCTTAAACAAGTACAAGATAACAAAGAACAAATACTCCAGTACACATCCGCCCACTGGAATGACTGTCAAAAAAATTACTCTACTATAAAAAAGGAGATCCTTTCAATTGTTCTTTGTATTACAAAATTTCAAATCGATTTATTAAATCAAAAATTTCTTTTACGTGTTGACTGCAAATCTGCAAAAGAAGTTTTACAAAAAGATGTCCAAAATCTTGCTTCAAAACAGATTTTTGCCCGATGACAAGCTATTCATGGATTGACTAGAATCTATAGAAGATTTGTGAAATATTTTAGTATAATAGCTGCTCCATTAACTGAAATTGTAAAGAAGATAATAGATTTTAAATAGAAAATAAACAAGAGAAAGCTTTTAATTTGTTAAAAAATAAGCTTATTTCAGCCCCATTACTTGCTTTGCCTATCTTTACAAAAACTTTTGAGATTGAATGTGATGCTTCATGTATAGGTATTGAAGCTATTTTAATGCATGATAAAAGGCCCTTAGCCTATTTTAGTGAAAAACTTAATAGTGCAACTCTAAACTACCCAAAGATTAGTGATAAGTATGAATCACAATTCTAAACCATCCAACATATGATAAAGAGTTGTATGTATTAGTGAGGACTTTAGAGACTTGACAATATTACCTTTGGCCTAAGAGTTTGTGATTCATACCGATCATCAATCTTTAAGACATTTGAAAAGTCAAGGTAAGTTGAATCATAAACATGCCAAGTGGGTGAAATTTATTAAGATATTTACATATGTCATCAAACATAAGTAAGGTAAGGAAAATATAGTTGCAAATATATTATCATGAAAATATGTTCTTTTTTATACTTTAGATACTAGACTTTTAGGATTTGAGTACATGAAAGAATTATATCTTGATGATCTGATTCAGTGAAATTTATTTCCAATATGAACTTGCAATAACTAATGGATTCTTTAAGCATAATTGATTTTTATTTAAAGATAAAAGATTATATATGCCTAATTGTTTAATGTGTGAATTGTTTCTATGGAAAAGCTCGTGATGGCGGATTAATGGGACACTTTAGGATTACTAAGACCTTAAAAGTCTTTCATGAACATTTTTATTAGCCTAACATGAAAAGAGATGTGTAAAGAATTTGTGATAGGTTCATAACATGTAAATAAACAAAGTTTAAAGTGATGCCTTATGAGTTGTATACACTTTTACATGTTCCTAATGAACCTTGAATTCATATTTCTATGAACTTTATTTTAGGTTCACCTAGGTCAAGAAAAGAAAGAGACTTCATATTTGTTATTGCATATAGATTTTCTAAGATAGAACATTTCATATCTTGTCATAAAACTAATAATGCAACGAATACAACAGATCTATTCTTTAGGGAGGTAGTTTGGTTATATGGTGTTCCAAGAAGCATTGTGTCTGACCGAGATGTTAAGTTTTTGAGCTACTTTTAGAAGGTTTTTTGGGGTAAGTTAGGAACTAAACTTTTATTTCCTACTACTTGTCATCCACAAACAAATAGTCAAGCTGAAGTAGTAAATATGACTTTAACTCAATTATTAAGAGCTATCATCCATAAGGATCTTAAAAATTGAGAAAATTGTTTGTCAAGTATTGAATTTACATATAATCATAGTGTGTATTATATTACTGCTTATTTACCATTTAAGATTGTTTATGGTTTTAATCATTTAACACCGTTAGATTTGATTTACATGTTGATGAAAGGTTTAGTCTCGATGGTAATAAAAAAGCATAGGTGATGAAAGACTTATATGAAAAGATAAGATAGTAGATAGAGAAAAAAAAATGAGCAATATGTATTAAAGGCTAATATAGGATGCAAATTAGTAAAGTCTGAACCAAGAAATTCAGTTTGGATGTATATGAGGAAGAATAGGTTTGCTGAACAAAAGAGATAAAAAATGATGTTTCGAGGAGATGGTCCTTTTCAGATGTAGAGAGGATTAATTACAATGCCTACAAAATAAATCTATTAGGTAAGTATTGTGTTAGTGCTATATTCAATGTTGATGATCTATCTTTATTTGATGTAGGTGATGATTTAAAAATGAATCCTTTCAAGGAAAGAAGGAATGATGCAATCCAAGCAACACCAAGAGATCCGTCAAAGGTTCTGGTTGGTCTAGTGATAAGACTTAGGGTTAAGTGTTTCAAGAGGCTTTCAATGGACTTTTTCAAGACACATGAGCTAAGATGAACTTCAATAAGATATTAAATAATAAAGTATAAGCCTTGATGAATTTAATTAATATTCAATAAGGGCTTGTAGGCAGACATTCAGACATTACAAAAAAATTAGAATAAGAAGATTCAAATTTGCTACTTTTCACCTTTCTCTACTATTTTGGTAATGATTGGAGCTATATAAGGAATTTTAATGCGATTCTAGTTTCATTAGAAAGTAGACATTCATATATTTCTAGTGATATATGTTACACCTTCTAATTCTGAATTTAAGATTTGATTTTACCAATAGATTACAAAAATAATTTTAGTCTTATTTAATTTAACTAGGCTATTGTTTTATTTATATTATAGTTATTATTAGGTCTTTTAGATATATTAGGGTCTTTATTTAAATTTGGGTTCATTGGATTATTATTATTTATTTATTTTATCCATATTCATTAGGGATATCTTATTAGCCTATGATTCTTTCTAGTACAAGTACTTTTTTTTGTAGACTTTTTGAGAGAAAACTATTTTTTAATAAAGAAATCGATATTCTTACTACCTTTTGAGTGGTTAATTGATTCTCACACTAAGTTCTTGATTAGACTTACAAACTCTTCAAAGGATTAATCAACTTCGTTGTGATTTTATACTACTCATTCACATATCTTTATAGGGATAGGGTGAGAGTAATCATTGCGTATAACTTTGATTCTCCAAGGCAGGTATTTGTTGGGTCAAGTTGCAAACCATTCAAATTTGATTTTAGCGTATTTTAGAAGGTATCCACATCAAATAATTAGGCAAAAAGTTGAAGGTGAGTTGTTAAACTTAAAGACCATAAGCACCCACGAAACAAATTTTTTATGGATATATATGAACACTTTGATGCTTAAATTAGTTTAATTGTATGAGGAATATAACTTTAGAGGTTGCGTGTAGAGTACTTGTGAGAAATAAAGAAGATAACTAATACAGGTGTTGTGAAATAATGAGTATTTATGTATGTATTTAATGAATTAATAGTTTCAAATCTCTCATCCACCTAATAATTTATGGAGGGTTCTATACCTATAAAATGCATCTACTTTCATGGAGGGAGGGGTAGAAATGGCAAGACATTATTTGACCTAGTCTAGTAGTAATTATAGGAGACATTATCCCTAATAGGTGGTGATGTTCTATTTGAAAAAAAAGACACCTTGTTACATTGACCACCCACTAAGCTCATATAAACCTAATATGATAACCACTATTACACGAATCCACTTGTATTAGGATGATGTACTGACCATAAAGACAAGGGCCTTCATTTGATATTAGTATATGTAGTTTAGGATGGGAGTCTCCATAGACAGAGAAAAGACCTTAAAGCCTACAAGGATGTTTAGGTAGATAAGACCTTTTAAGAGATTGTATTAGTGTGTATGCTATAAAGTCAACTGAATGGTTACACATGTCATTGATACTATTCATGTAAAACATATATTTATTATTAATAAAATCCTTCTTTATCTTTAATATTCATTTAAATTTCATTAATGAGACTATGGTAAAGGTAAAGTCCTTAGAGTATTTTTTTTTTTACAAAACAATTATGAAGTGATTATAATTATAAAGATTTATATTGAATCAAAGCATTGTTTCTAATTGTTCTTGGTCAATGCTCTATCAAAACTGGATATTAATTAGAGTCATTGAGATTGATGTATATTATGTTATTTTATTTATGAGATGAAGCATTTATTCTTATGAGCTAATGTATGAGGGATATCTGGAACTAATATCTATGTTGTTATTGAAAATCAAAAGCAAATGAACTCAATGGCCACCTTTTAGAGTGAGAAATTATATTGTGTCTATGTAATGATTGGACATAGATGTTCAACTGTGGCACAATTAGTTCAATTTTTTTTAAAATAAAATGTTTTGGAATATTCCATTCTTGTAGCAGCCACCGCTTTAAATTCTACTCCTCTGTAATATATGGCCTATATTCTAGCTATGCCATGAGAGAATGTTTCTATGATAATAAAATGCACACATTAATAATCTATGATGATTTTAGTAAACACATCGTCACTTATCGAAAAATGTGTCTTATATTATGATGACCACTTAGTCATGAAGCTTATCTAGAAGAATTTTTTTATTTGAATTCATGTTTTTTAGAGAAAAAAACATCTAAATGATTGGACCAGTCAGGTGCATGGAGCATGACCACCTTACCAGTCATTGAAACACAAGATGGAGACATATCAACTTATATTCCTATAAATGTAATTTCCATTACTGATGGACAAATCTGTTTAGAAACAAAACTATTTAATCTTGAAATTAGACTTGTTATTAAGGTTGGCTTATTTATCAGTCGCATCGAGTCTACTGCTTAGTTAAAAGCTATGAAAAAAGTATGCAAAGTTTAAAACTAGAATTGGCACAATATTGAGAAATCGTTTCTTTTGCGCAATTTGGATCAAACCTTAATCCTGCAACTCAAGCATTACTCAATAGAGTAGCATAGCTCACAAAAGTACTAAAACAACCACAATATACACCACTACCAATTGAAAAAGAAATTCCAGTCATTTATATGAAAAGTACATTGAACTAACTCGAATAGAGAATTTCATATGGAGAGATTACTAGTGTTTATAGAAAGACTCAACTGACAGTTATGTAAGTGATTTTTAAACTTGAGATCACTAAGTTATCTTATATAGAAAATGCTATGTTTTAATCCTTAATCAATGGTAACAAATAGGTATCTATTAGATATATCATATGCTATGCAAAGTTATTTGATTGACTAAGAGATGATTCATCATCCTAGGTGAATTAAAAAAATATATTCAACATGTTTTCAAATAATATTTATTTGAGATCTTTGCACAAGGTGGAATGATATTTGAAAAAGGTTCCAAATATTATTCAAAAAATCAATGACTATAGTGCTGAGAATAAATATGATTTGAAAAAAATGTTCAACATGTTTTCAAATAATATTTATTTGACACACTTAATGATCAAATGTCTAAATCAAGATATTATTGTTGAAGGGATAATAGTTTTAAAGAAAAACTAGTTATTGAAAAATTAAGTCAAACTACATATAACTTTTCTAATATTTAAAGGATCATGACATGTTGTTAAATGCAATACTTGATATTTAAATATAAATCAATCAATTTATTGAATTGATAATACATTAAGTTATTTAATTTATTTGATCTTGTTTTTATTTAGGAATATTATTTATATTCAGGCCAATATATTAGGAATCTAATAAGTCACACATATTAAGAATCAATGATAATAAATTAAACTGGGATGATTAATCAAGTGTGACTTTATTGTAAATAAGTTTTACAAATTGAGGACTAATATGTAATCAATATTAGAGATTACAATTCTTTACCTATAAAAATCAATTAAGAACTTAATTGCATGAATTTCTAATAACTATCATGAAATAAAACATGTGATATTTTTTCAAGAGGTAAAGTGATATTTTTCTATTAGTAAGGTTATCAATTTTTTCAAAGAAGTAGCATTCAAAGCATAACAATACCTATCTTTTAAAAGGATTTAGGAGATTTGTAATCTAGTGATTTATATGGATTTTTGTTAGAGGCATAAAATTGGATGACCTATGGTTTATGACAACTTAACTTTGAAGAGTTGATCAAACCTAGAAGGAAGAATTAATCTCCATGTAATCTTCGCACAAACCTTAAACAACCCTATATTATCTAATGGGATCTATAAGATACCCAAACAAAATTTAAATTTATAATTTCAGCTACGTTTTATGTCTTTTAAGAAACCTAACATATTGTATATTAGGCCAATTTGGAAATTATGCCTTCTTTTTGGTGCCCAAAGATAGGCTCCTATTTAGGTATGATATGTCTAGATGGGATGGATGATGCATCAGGTCTTGGGTTGGGCCTTGCTTTGTGCCCCATACCAAGATATGAAGGCTAAGTTCAAGCTCAAAGGTGATGCGTTAAAACTTAGCCTGTCAATTGCAACCATGATTATTCATTTAAAAATATGACCAACAATATTTAATCATGGTTATAATTTTAAAAACAACCATTAAGGTCTATTTAAATTAAAAACTGCATCCCTTGTTGATTTTAATCTTGAAAAATTGAGTTACATGAACCATTCATAATGTCGATTAAAATCAACTTGGGGCAATGACTTCTAGTTAATTTAATCAAAATAGCTAAAAGGAGATTGAAGGATTGTATACTTCATTCTAGTTTGTGTCCTCATCAGAGTAAGATAGAGTTTTCTTATCTAATTTTAGTATTTTAGGTTGGTTTATGTTAAAAACCACAATAAGTAAATGCCTTGTACCTTAAACATGCAATCTATTTATGTAGACGAGCTATTTTATTGTATTTTTTTGTTTCTCGCGCACTAATACAAACTTATTCTCTTAAGTTATTTGCTATTGTTTTCTTTAACACTTTAATTATTTACTTTATTTTAGTACTTTTATTTATAGTTTTATTTACTTTTTTGTTGTTTTTAACTTATCTCACATGTTTGTTGTGAAAACTCTAATATCCTTATTAACCTCTCATAGCATGCTTTTGATAAGAAAAATGAGCTTATATTTTACCAAAATATTTTCAAATTACCTTGTCTTCTGTTTATTGTTTATTTTGTATATTCCTTGACATAACCAGAAACAAAGGATAAATGTGTTTGTTATAAATCAAAACTTTTATAGACCTACAACACCATAACTATAAAGAAACATCCAAAATATTTAATTTTTATCCATCGAATCTCACTTACAAAAGGTTATAACAACCCTTTATATATAAAAAAAATAATACAAAAATTCTCTTCAAATAGAAAAAACTAGGAGGCCTAATAATACTGAATAGAAACATAAAATAATAAATACATAATTACTAAACTAAAAATAAAGATATAAAAATAATTTTAAAAAATATTTATTTTTCAAAAAACTCATGCATTATTTGTAAAGTTAAATTTTGCAAGCCATACATACTTATTTTATATATATATATATATATATATATATATATATATTGAGCTAAAACACAT
>Ga0307515_10018642_pt1 | contig 12538 bp, 9 predicted proteins | sample 17_EM_MG_FD_194513 | JGI IMG/M metagenome (GOLD analysis project Ga0307515, IMG submission 194513) | Populus trichocarpa ectomycorrhiza microbial communities from riparian zone in the Pacific Northwest, United States - 17_EM | ecosystem: Host-associated > Plants > Roots > Unclassified | place... | reverse complement strand
CGACCCAGGCAAACCCAGACGAGACCCGGCATTTGTAATGCATCAACTGCCATTTGCAAAATCAAAACTCGATCCATGAACACCAATCAACCTAACATTTAAATCCTGCAAAAATTAACAGATCTGAATCAAACTCGGCAACAAAACACACAAAATCTAAACAACGAGATCTGCGAGTTACAACTGACTCAGGGGAGTACACCTGAGTCAAAACGAAACAAAACAGAGCAAATAGAGTTTGAGCTATCAAATCTTCCGTTTACCCTGTGATCTGCGTCGAAGGTGAGAGCAGGAGAGAGGAGAAGGAGGGAAATAAAGGCGAGGAGAAGAAGGGATTGAGCAGTGGTTGTTGAGGACATGGCAATCGCTGGTGGAGGTGGGATCTGATGGTGACTGATCGAATCAAAATCGATTTTTTCTCTTAAATCTTTTTTCAAAAACTGATGAATTCTCTCGCTTAGCTTTGAATTTTTTTTTCTTTTTTTTCCTTTCAGATAGAGAGAGAGGGGGGAAGTGAAGAGACAGTAATGTATGACAGTAATATAGATTTTATATTTGCAATTGACTTGTTAACGCTTTTTTATTGGTAAGTAAATGATTTATTTAATTATTCATGTCAAAGCAATATAAATGAATATATATAATAAGTGTGTGTGTATATATATTTATACGCCCATCCATTCCGTGGAATTATAATCAATAACTTGATTAATTGTCTAAGCTATGTGTAGGGTTTTTATTTCAATTCATTAAAATAATTATTTTAGTTTTTTTATTTAAAAAAATTATAAATGTATAAAGTTTATTTTACAGTTTATAATAATAAAAAATAAACTAAAATATAAGAGTTTTTTCACACTTCCAATATAAAAAAGTTATGTCTTTTAAATATATGATAAAAAAAATTTTAGTTAAAATACTTTAATTTAAAATAATATATTTTCAATATAGGATTTGAAACCCTTTCATATATATACTTTATATTCACAAGAAAAAAATTATTTTTTTTAATGTGGGATAAAAATCTTTTTTGGTTTAAATACTTCAACTTAAAAGCATAACATAGTATAGTATTTTTTTAATGTGTGATAAAAAACTTTTTAAAATATTCTTTTAAACTTCATTATTTACAACATGTATAGCTTATATTCACATTGATTTTTTTTCATATGAAATATGAAATTTTTAATTTTTTTAAAATTGATCCGGGTTGACCCATGAAACCCGAGACCCGGCCCCTTGACCGGGTCAATCCCCGGGCCGGGTTTGATAACTATGTTGAGAATGCTCCGTTTGACTTTCATACATTTATAAATTAAACATTTTTTTTTATCTAATTTCTTAAAATACAAATGTTAAGTAAATGATTTTCTTAAAAAAAAATCAATTAAAATAAGTAGATCAAAGTTGATTGTGAACAAGGTATATCTTTCCTTGGTCTCTTATAATTAATTAAAAAGGATGTTGAGCACGGGTCTTCATTATCCTGCAAATAATTTTGAAAATAAAAATCATTTAAAAAACATAAAAGTTATTTCAATTTTTAGTATGTTTTTTCTAAATTTATTTTTTAATTAATATCCTCTTTCTATTTTTTTAAAATTGTATAATTTGTTTTTTCTAAGTAGTGATTCATCTTTTAAATTATTCATGTGATTTTGTAATACATCAAAGGATTTATTTTCAATTTTTTCTATTAAATTTGAGATAAATAAGTTGTATTTTTTGGTTCATTTACAAGAATAAAGAACCATACACATGCTTAATTATAATTAACCTTCAAAATAAGTAAAAGAGAAGGTATAAAGTTAAAAGGATAAAAGAGGTAAAATATTTTCATATGCACGTAACTTTTGTTTCTTACAAGAATATCAATTTTTTATTTTAGTTTTTAAGTAGTGATATAAAATATTTATAATTTATTAGTTAGTCTAAATAATACCATGTGTATATTTATATTTAAAATTATAAATATAAAAACCGTAAAAAATAGCAAAGTATTTACCCAACTAAAATTCATATAAAGAGAAAGTTTAAATCACAGAACTCGTTAAAAAATTAAATAATTTGATATTTCTTCTTTAATGAATCGAACAATCAATTGATTTTATCAAATATATTATTGCTTTATCAGTTCATGATTATACCATTGTAATAGTTAAAAAGTTTAAAAGCTATGTTCATGGCTTCTCAGTTTAGTGTTCGGTATTATTAATTTAACATTTGTATTTTTTAATTCTCAAAATATATTTTATGTTTTTTCTCTGTTTTCAAAGTAAACCATGTAAAAAAAAGAGGATAAATTTTCATTTTTTATCTTATATTTTTTAATATAAATAATGTATACAATATGTTTTTGGATTTTCTTATTTATTTAGGATATTTGATATTGTTAAATTATTTAAAAGGATTTTATTTAATTAAATTTAAAAATTATAGGAATTAAAAAGACTATTTTCTATCAAGTTGGATAACCTAAAATAATACCAATATGAGAATGAATAGAAAGAGAAACATTGAGATAATCAATGTTATTTAACGGGTCATTGATGTTAAATTGATTTTAAATAAGTTTTAAATTAAATTAGAATAAAATTTAATTTAATCAAATTTCATCAATAAAACGGATATATATACAACCTAGTTAAACTTGATAAAAATCAGTTTGATTTTAAAAGAATTGAATTTAAAAAAATTCTTATTATTGTTTTTAAAGGATACCGTTTGGAATTTATCTTATTTGGATTTAAAAATAAATGAAATGTAAATTTGTTCCGTTTGTTTTTGTGTTTTAAAAATATTTTTTTAAAAAATTAAATTTTATAAATTTTTTTCTTTGCTTCAAATTAATATTTTTTTGGTGTTTTCAGATAATTTTAATATATTGATATCAAAAATGATTTTTTTTAAAATATTATTTTAATATATTTTTAAATAAAAAATATTTTAAGAAGCAACTACAATTACACTTTCAAATACATATAAATTAAAATTATTACACTTTCAAATACGTATAAATTAAAATTAACCCAAGATTGATGTTGGAATATCTAGTAACTCCTCCCCAGTGGCCTGGCCGCCTTCGCCAATTAAACCCAAAATCAAAGCCCAGTTTCTCTAAGAAATAAAGCCCATTTTAAATGAAGCCCCACCCAACAGCCCACGAGACAAATAAGAAACAGAGACCCACTCTTCTTCAGTTTATTAGTGCTCTCTCTCTGTCTCTCTCTCTCTCACGCACGCACACAGGCAACTCCAAAACCCACAACAATGGAAAGCGTCTCCTACCAACGCTTCCCAAAAATCAAAATCCGAGAAATGAAAGATGACTACTTAAAATTCGAGCTCCGTGAAACCGACGCGTCAATGGCCAACGCTCTTAGGCGCGTCATGATCGCCGAAGTTCCAACAATCGCAATCGACCTCGTTGAAATCGAAGTGAACTCATCGGTCTTAAACGACGAGTTCATTGCTCACCGACTCGGCCTCATTCCTCTCACCAGTGAGCGCGCTATGGGGATGCGATTCTCGCGTGACTGTGACGCTTGTGATGGTGACGGCCAGTGTGAGTATTGCTCTGTTGAGTTTCATTTGAGAGCTAAGTGTATAACGGACCAGACGCTTGATGTTACCAGTAAGGATCTGTACAGTTCGGATCATGCCGTTATTCCTGTTGATTTCTCTGATCCTTCTGACGCTAATGATTCTTTCGATCATACAGAGACGCAGAGGTATTTTTTGTTGTTTTTATTTGGTACTTTGGGGATTTTTTTAATTCTAGGGTTTAAGGGGTTTGTTGGTTTTGATTATTAAACTGAGAAGAGGCAGTTTTTGTTGTTTTTGAAGAGTAATGTGGGGTTTTCTGATGCTAACGTTAGGGTTTTGTTAGAAACCCGTGTTCTTTTTTTTTTTGTTGACTATGTAATTGAAATATGGGTTGTTCATAATTTTGTTATTGCATGGCAAAAAGGTTAGGACTTCGTAGGTTTATTGTGTTTTCAGGGTTTAGGGAATGCTTTTTTTTTTTTTGGGTGGTTGTTTCCTTAGCTGTAAGTTGAAATGGAAATGCGATTCTTGTTCATTTTATTTATTTGTCAGTTAATTTGTATATGCTTAAAAGCTGGATGATTTGAGAGGAAAACTCTGGATTTTTAATTTTTTTTCTGTTAAAGTGAAGTATTTAGTATTGAATCTAATTTACAAACGAATGAAATGAACTAATACTTTCATGCGCTGTTTGACGTTGTAAAAAATGGAGCTGAGTTTGTTGTATTTGTTTTGGGTTGTGTTTATGTAGGGGGATTATTATTGTGAAGTTGCGCCGTGGGCAAGAACTGAGGCTGAGGGCCATAGCTAGGAAAGGGATTGGGAAAGATCATGCGAAATGGTCTCCTGCAGCAACTGTAACTTTCATGTATGAACCTGAGATTCATATCAATGAAGATTTGATGGAGACTTTGACACTTGAGGAAAAATTAAGTTGGATTGAAAGCAGTCCTACCAAAGTTTTTGATATTGACAAAGTTACCCAACAGGTTGGTTGTTGATTTTATGTTCTAATATATTTCGTCTCTGTCAATAACTTTTTATAGTGTCTTGGACATTGTTGAGGCTTGAATCTGTTACCTAAAATAATTGTTTGAATGTTTTTCCTGTTCTTATCTTTGCCTACCCATAAAAACACCATCCTCTTTCTTTTTTCTTTAGTTCTCAACCTCTTCAAATGCATGTGTCTTAAAGGCACGTGGTACTTTTAGTTAAAAGGTAGTTTCTGCAGATGCTTCTCACCTTGTTTTCTGACTTCTTGCACATGCTACGGGACTCAGCTAAGGGTATCCTTGGTACAGGAGTAGGTAGTAGGGAAGTTCTACAAGTGCTTTTTGTTAGAAAGTATGAATATTCTTGTTTTTGAATTTGTGTGTGCAACAGCTTCTGGCACAGCAAATGGATTTGAATGTCGAACATCTTTTTTCAGCTCAAGGTTTTCAGTTTGAGACTTTGGGTGTTTGTCTGTACTTATCTTCCATCTTTATGAATCTATTCAATTCATGTATGCCCAAGGATGCAGACTTTGGATTGAACCCTGCAAAATTCTTCTGTTGTATGATGATTGTTCTGTATTTTGATCTTCCAATTCTGTTAGAATCCTTGAACCTGGTACATGGTATACTATTATTTTATGACTTTTGAAGCGAGAGAGTTTTGCAGAAGTGGTGGATTCCACTGAGATCATATGGCTGATATATGCTACATAGGAAGCCCTAGGTTGTGCATGCTGAAAAACTATCTTCAGGAAGATTTGAGTGTTAAGTGGAAACCTATGGCAACTAATGTGTGCTTGTAACACGTAATTGATGTGAATCCTTGATGGATATCAATCTTTGACAACATTTTTTTGGATTCCCTGCTGGTTTTCTGTAAGCTTATGGTGTATTTGTTGTGTGTTGTTGAGCTTGCGCTGTTGAACTAAAAACTGAGATACAAGCGAAGAGATTATCCCAGCCCAAAGGGGTGCTGAAATGTGCAGAGTAGAAATAGTATACTCTTGTGTCTAAGATTTCAATTGGTGTTATTCAACCCATCTCATGCAGTAAACTATGATGCAAAGATAAGGATATCCTTGGTAAACTATAAGCCAAGCTCATAAGGTTCCCAACATGCACTGGGCTGAAAAGGCCAGTTATTGGGTGGTTGAGTTGCTATTAATTGCATCTGTAGACCAGCTCTTCCTTTCATCAATTGTCCACAATTAGTCTCTTGAGTTCATTTTGATCATAACTCATAAATATCACAACTGATTATTTATTTCCTAATAACTTACCAATCACAATTCATAAATAGCACAACTGATTATTTATTTCCTAATAACTTATCAAGTCTAAATGTGGCATTGACAGAGATTATGCGTTTTTGTGAAATTGACTCTGGTCAACTATAATATGCAGTTATTTTAGCAGCTATGACTTAAAAGTACTCAGATATGTTATTTGTTTTTAGTTATGATGATAACCTGATGTTGATTCGAATTGGTTTTCTGCTGCTATCGAACTGTTGTGCTTACTGCTGAAACATTTCCTTTCTAGGTTGTAGTGGTTGATCCTGAGGCCTATACTTATGATGATGAAGTGATTAAGAAAGCAGAAGCTATGGGGAAACGGGGACTCATTGATATTCGTGCCAAGGAAGACAGTTTCATATTTACTGTGGAATCTACTGGTGCAGTCAAGGCTTCTCAGTTGGTTCTTAATGCTATTGAGATTTTAAAACAAAAGCTTGATGCTGTTCGACTTTCTGATGACACTGTTGAAGCCGATGATCAGTTTGGTGAGCTTGGTGTTCACATGCGCGGAGGTTGATCGAGCTGGTAAATGCCACGTCATGGCTAGACTACCAATTTACTTCCTTTGCTTTTATGCAATTCTATTTGCTGTACTAACAGCATGCTTGTCATGCACCGATGGATGATAATCTGTTTTCTGCTAGGTTATGTACTTCTTGATGAGACATTAACATCTACCAGCTTTTTTGGAACTTGCAGTGAAAAGAGGACCTTCTTAACATATATATAGTTTTTCTATTTGGCATGTTGAAATTGTATACGGTAGGCAAATTGTTGGATGACAATTTGCTTTGCACAATTTTTTCTCATTTAAAACATTACAGGTAAGCAGTATGAAAAAAATCTGCATGCATATTGGTGATGCATCAATGCGTATTGCCTCATATAGTATAGAATTGAAGCAAGAAGGCAACATACCTGATCAGGTTGCTTTGTTTCATACACTGTTCTCTCTGATTAAAAGTTTAAGATGTTCATTTGCTTGGATTAAAAAATGTTCTACATGCATACGTAGGATATATTCAACAATGTGCTAGCATGAATTATCCTGTGATCTGTGGATCCCTTGCTTATGTTTGTGTAACCACAACAAATCATTTCTTAGTTTACCCAAATATATTGGCCTCATTGCGCTGGGAATACCTAGTAGGAACCTGACTTTGAAATTTCAAGGATGTTGAGACTATGGATGATCGATGACAATTAAGATTAAGCTGGGCGACACTGTATGTGTAGAGAGACCGAAAGGAAGTGTAGAGCAATAGAAATAGCCCACCAACCTGCGTGAGAATTTCTTCCAGCTGAAGTTTAGTTTATCGCGTGGTGATGAAAATTTTGGTTAAATTGATTTAGTTTACAGATTCATTTGAATAGAATTCTAATGCTGTTTTCGGTGCCCTAAGGCGCCTGGAGTACGGATGTGGTTTTCATCTGAAAATCACCGACTGGGACATGCAAGGAACGGGCAGGAACATTTCAGGTCTTCAAATTTTCCTCTGACTGGCTCTTGTGACTTCCACGACGATTCCTCATGACGGTTGGCAGGGGTGTTCTCCGAATATACCAGAGGAAGTAACTTCCATGAAATAAAGGCCGACACTATATCGATTACAGTAATTTTGTTATTTTTGGTCCGTTAACCTTATTAACCCATTTGCCATCTCAACAACTCCTTGCAAATGTCTTCGAGTTGACCCGAAACCAACAGTCTTGATGTAATTTCTTTGTCGTCCAGTCTCGTGCGATCACAGCGATCCCGACGACTTAGCTAGGAATCATAGTACACTTGTGTATCATGTAGAGTCACGGGTCGAACGTTTGAAAGGAAATGTATACAGGACAGTTAACCCCCCATCTAGTTGCAGGAAGTGACCTAATTCAGTACTAGCATGGTACTGAATTAGCTAGCAACCATGATAGACAGTCACTCTGTTGAAAGGTGTATGTAGCTACCAGTGTCACATGGAAGGGAAAACCATTGAGCACCAGATGCTACTGGTGGCTCCTGATGATATTGGCCAAGCAGGGCTCCACATCACAAGAAACGGAAGAGCGGAGTATTGCATCTTCAATAGTTCTGCAGAGAAGGTACTATCAATTATGTCTAAAAAATAAATTCGATGCGGACAACGGGAGAAGCCAGATAGGGTTAAAAAAAAGAAGGTTAATTCAGGTGCTACCGCAAACCAAGAGAATATCTAAACTAGCAGCCTATCTGAAAGGACTGTAACCAGGGATGTTGGGATGAGCAACTCGGAGATTCCTCTAATATGTATATCATCATCCCCAAACACTATTTTCGAGTTTGGTTAGCACCATTAATGCAGTTTGTTTAGAGTGGCGTCTTTAATTAGATGATCAATTTCACACTAATAAGATTCAAATTCTTTAATTAGATGATCAATTTCACACTGGTAAGATTCAAATCTATGGATACGTCACAATTCAATGGTAACTAGCTGCATGGTTTCACTTGCTGGTTGCCAAACATACCAAAATATTGGTTGGTGGTTATTATCCGTCGTGTAAATGGAGGTTTTTGAAGCCCGCGCCCAGCCTCCCACCTGTATTGCTGTCAAGGTATTTGTGGGCATAATTACTCAAGAGAGAAGTAATGCACAGTTTAGAGGCAAGGGAACAGGGAGAAGGGACCATTGGAGTTTGGCTTATTCATAGTTGGCTTTTGGGTGCATCTAAAATCCCCTCCCTCCCTTTGAAAACTCTTATGATAGAAGCTGGGTCACCCCTGGCCTGCCAGAAGATACCCCAAATCTTTGTCTGAAAGAGCAGGCATGCTTGCAGGACAGCAGCCAAGCTCCACAGATTCGAGACATAGGCGTGGCCCTTGAAGACGTCAAATAATTCTATTGTTTTTTTCTACTGTTCATATGAAGAGACTCCTGAGGCCTAAAAGCAAGACCTCCACGGCTTAAGACAATAATTTTTTTTACCTCCTAAAGAATGTTATTATCGGACCCATCTATCTTTTCATTTAACCTACCATTGGACCAGCTGCTACCCATAACACTGATCTTACCAGCACTCCTCTGTTGAATGCTACTTGTCTACTTCCCATGTAGCATCTCAATACAAGAAAGTTACATGTGTGGTGGAGAGGGAAATTATGCTCTCCTTCAGCTATATATCGATGAAGGTCCCCCTTGTTTAGTTTTTAAAGAGCTTATTCGGTGTAGCTGTCTCCAGACTTGGCAAAACAAACACCGTGGCTTTGAGCAAATTATGCTCAGTTCATCTAGTATGCTAGATGGGTTCGTTTATGGAACAGTTCATTAGAGCTCTGAAACTAGATGCTATTCAACCGAGTAATGCAAGGTGATATCGAGCAACGTTTTCTATTTTGGATTCCAACTTCTTTAATTCTCGTATAATAAAATTAGATGAAGTCCAACAATGCTGACATCGAAGGGACACAACATTGAACACAACAATTTAACAGTTGTTCCCTCTTAACACTGTGAAAGACATTGGGTTCGATAATCAATTCACAGGTCGGACCACATAATTGGTGTTAATTATTTTGTGAATAGCTTCATTGAATGTTTGCTGTATCGATGTCAGGTTGTCTTATGACATTAAAGTAGGCTGTACATGTTCGGGAATGGTTTATTGCAAATGGAGTGAATTTTTGGCATTGCCTGAGATGTTGACCACCGGAAATATGATCTCTGTATCTCATTGGATGCCATATGGGGAGACTTTAATAAAAGGGAACGATAAGAAGAAATGTTAGCACCATTACTTGATTCACGAAATGGATGTGCCATGGAAGACAGTTGACACTGCTTCTTTGGGGCCTATCTTCTGATCTCTCCAGGGGCCGCAGTTCTCAGGAGACCATCTGGTTCTTTTGGGACCATATCGGTACTGTGATGGATATATAGTCCTTGATAATTCGAAACACATTTATAATTAATGTGCCTTTTCCATTACCTTATGGGATGAAACAATACAGAGGTAGCAGAACCTTCTATCACAAGAAAAATGCTCTCTGTATACAAGTTTTTTATGATTCAGAAGGTAGTTTTTTCCAGCTGGGAGACATGGCCTTACCTCATACGTATTATCAGTGAAAATGAAGAATAAACAGTGAACTCCTGTATTTTGAGCATTAAATTATTATTTAACCCAACTGGTTTTTAGTAAAATAACTAATTAATATCTTTAATTTAGAAAACTTCATCTAGAATGCCTGTATTCTTATCCTTGTAATAATTGTTTTTCGCTAAAATGAATCTCATCAGCTACAAGAAAAAAAAAATTTGAAATTAATTTTAGAATTCGTGAAATTAGTTGATATACACATAAGATAGTCTGGACATAATTAAAAAAAAGAAATTTGAATTATTTTAAAATGGGAAATTTGGATGTGAACTAACTTATATTATCAAAATTAAAACGATTAGCTTACATAATCATAAGAAACAAAGGGACTAAATTAATGTACTCCTTTTAATTATGTTACCTCTCCTGAAATTTATTGTAGTTGCATACTTTTACTTGTTTTCTGAATCTACGATTGCTGATTTTGTACCTTGTTAGACGGGCAAGTTCACATGGTCTAGATCTCTATCACATCAATCCCTGTGGTTCCAAAAAGGTTAATTGAATATTGACATTTTAGACTTATTACAAGGTTATTTATTAATCTCCACAAAAACTAAAGATCAACAGTCAAGTTTGATTGACAATAAAAAAAAATTACCCCATCAATGTATGTCACGTATCGTTCTCAAAGTCAGAATTTTGACTCGAAAAAATTATAACAGAAGCAGAGGTATCAATTAACATCGTTCCAAATCTAAAATATCAAAGATCCAATTGTTCTTTCTGTGATGGGATCAACTATAAGGATCTCTGTTGCCAATAAACTGAGTGAAGAACAATTAGTGATCAAGACTGGTTGATGCAGGAAAATTTATTTTTGCATTTCAAAAATGTTTTTAAAAAATTTTAAATTTTAAATTTTAAATTATTTTAAATTAATATTTTTTAATGTATTGATGTTAAAAATATTTTTTAAAAAATATTATTTTAATACATTTTAGAATGGATAACATTTTAAAAAATAATCATTATTATATTTTTAAAAGCACTTGTAATAATATCAAAACCTAGGTAGGAGGTTCATGGGGGTATTGTTAAGGTCATTCAACTTGCTCCAGATAAAAAACAAAAAAAGAGGAAAAGAAAAGAAAAGGCAAGATGGCAAGGCTTGGCCAGTGTAGGCTAAAAGTAGTTCGAACTTCTTTTCTAGCTCTTGGTAAAATTTTCGAAACTTGTTTCCGAGCTTAATTACAGAAACCTGTCATATAGTGCCCTAATGTCAGACCTCAGCTGCACACTCTTTTGATATTGGACCACAGTTCCTCAAATTTGCAGTGGGATCGTTTGTGTTATCGCAGAACCATCGATTAATATTTATGAAGAAATCCCTCAAGAATAAATTTAGATAACAGTATTTGTATTGTTCTGACAAAAATAAAAATCTCCATGTAGTTCCAATACTATCGCTAGCTCGACTCATGAAGAAGAAGAAGAAGAAGAAGAGAGAACTGCTAGCTATGAAAATTGTGTGTAGAAGAAAAAACGCAACTTCAAATGGTTGAGTGATTATTCCACATGAACGTGAGCTGTATTTCGAGTTCTTGGATTCTCCATTAGCAAGGTTTTTTACAGAAAATAGCAATGTTATGAAAAACCAAGTATTTTTAGGCTCCTTGATCCTTGTAGAAAAAAAGGAGTACTGTATTTTAGGTTTGTTTTATCTGGTTTGAACTTTCAAACGGTAATTGGCAGCTACTATATGTTAAAACTCAGCTGTTCCTTTTGACTCTCCATAAATGCAAGCGAAAGTCCATTTGTTATATTTTAGGCTGTACTGATCATCGTTCTTTTTAGTTTTGGTCCAAGGTTACAAATTCAACGTCTGACACTGTTCACTTTCATCACAAACTATTTAAAGATCGGTTATTTTAGAATTCTACACAGTTTTGGTAAAATAACTTATGTCATTAAATTATTAGAAAAATACGATCACAATGTGGTTGAATATGTATAATTATTATTGGGAATAATAGTTATTTCAAAAATTATATTTTTTTTATTTAATTAATTAATAAATAAACTAACTTAAAACTTTACGAATATCAAATAAATTTGAAAAAATAAATCATTATGAACACAATATTGAAATTCTATTTTTAACATATTCAATGTCATTATAAAAATCTCGACATAATGATTTTAATCCCATCTTGAAAGACCACTAAATATAATCGTGATTTATTAGAGGTCTTGTTCAGAATTAATTTAGAGTTAACTATGAATCATTTGATATCCTCAATGACTTTTTTTTTTTATGTCATATCATCCTATCTTTATTTTTTTCTTCATTATTATATCTTGAATTTTTGATATTGAATTTTTATAAAAATTTAAGTTGATTTTTGTTTATGTTAATTAACTGCTGTTTAAAATTACAGTTGTATAAAAAAACATATTACGAAACGCAAACAATAATTTAAAATACGATTTATATTCAAATTTTAGTATTTTTCTAATAATTTTTCAATCTCTGTTACTGTGCCAGAACTTTTAACAGACTGTTCTTTTATATATATAAATATAAAAAAAAAACCCTTAAAGATCAGATCATTTTAAGGTTACAGAGCTAACAAA
>Ga0307515_10018641_pt1 | contig 12539 bp, 4 predicted proteins | sample 17_EM_MG_FD_194513 | JGI IMG/M metagenome (GOLD analysis project Ga0307515, IMG submission 194513) | Populus trichocarpa ectomycorrhiza microbial communities from riparian zone in the Pacific Northwest, United States - 17_EM | ecosystem: Host-associated > Plants > Roots > Unclassified | place... | reverse complement strand
TCCTATTAAGTTCTTATAATCCGTTTTAACTATAAATAGTTTTTCTATACCTTATAAGAATGCTCTCTATTCCTTTAGTGCTATAACTATACCTAATAACTCTTTATTATAGATATTATAGTTTAGCTCTAATGGTATTATCTTTTAACTATAGTATGCCACTAGGTGCTATCCATCTTAATATTTTTATATAAAGTATACCCTTAGTATAAAGTTTAATACATCTATCTCTACAACCGTCTCTAGTTTTAGTTAATAGATCTTAAGAACTGGCTCCTAGGTAAATAACTTTTTAACCTTTTTAAACAATTCTTATTGTTCCTCTCCCTATACCTATAGTTCTTCTTTCTTTATTAATCGCGTAAATAGTTTAATATCTTTTAACTATTACGCTATAAACCTTCTGTAGTAATTGCAACCCCTTAAAAACAATTTTAACTGCGTAATATTCTCTAGTTTTTGCCAATTTACTATAGCCTTGATCTTCTTTAGATCTATACTAAGTTAACCTAGTTTAATAATAAATCTAATAAAATTGGTCTTCCTTATAAAGAACTTATATTTCTTAATTGCTACTAGCATCTATTCTTTTTATAGTCTCTTTAAAACCTATTTAACGTATTCCCTATATTCTTCCTTAGTTATTAAGTAGATATTATTATTATTAAGGTATACTATAATAAATTCATCTAAGTGCTCTCCTAATATATTATTAATATACTTCTAGAATGTTACTAGTGCGTTTATAAGTCTAAATTGTATAACTAATAGTTTATATAGTCCTTCCTTTAACCTAAAGGCTGCTTTTTATTTGTTGCCTTCCTTAATCCTAATCTAATAGTACGCCTATTTTAGATCTCGCTAATTAAGGGTAAAGGATATCTATCCTTCCGAGTAATACTATTTAACTATTTATAGTCGATGCATAGCCTTAGTTTGCTATTCTTCTTTAGTATAAACAGTACTAGATAACCCGCTAATAATTATAATAGTCTAATATATCCCTTTTATAAATTTTCTTAGACAAACTCTTTAAGTGCTCTTGACTTCTCTTTAGTAAGTTTATAGGTTAAAAAGAACCTTAGACTTGTTCCTAGTTCTAACTCTATTTTATAATCCTATGCTATATAATCTACTAGCTTTTCACTTTCTAGGCTCTATAGTTTCTTACTATATTTATAGTATCTCTTTAGTATATAACTTAAGCCTCGCTTAGTTTCTTTATATATTGCTCTAACTTAGTACTATACCAACTTAGTTTATTATTATATTCTACGGCGTTAAGTATCTTTAATATTAACCTATCCTATAATCTAATCGATCTTTAGATTATATTCCTATAACTAAGGCATCCCTAATACTGCCTTATCCCGTCCTAATAGTAGGATATTAAAAGACATCTTAATTCGTCTTTCTTTAATGGTTATCTAAATAGGTCCTATTTTAAGGTTAATAATCCCTCCTCTATAGGCTATTAGATCTCCTAAAATTGTAACTAATAGGTAAGGTTGTTCCTTCTATCTATAAGGTAATCCTATTTTCTTAACTACTGCTAGTAAGATATAGTTCCGCGTTACTCCACTATCTATTAGCGCTTTAAATTGCTAATCTTACTATTTAACTTATAAATTTAGGTGTTATTTTTAAATTCCTTTAAGGGTCTAAGGCTCTACCACTAGCTCCCTCTAGTTTTATGGGCCTCTACTTTTCTTAACTATTAGCTGCTTAATTCTTATGCACTTAGCTTACTCTTTATCTAATACCTAGTTCGCTTTTTGTCTTCTATATACCATAGATACGTATTTTCTAGGCATTCCCACCACTATTATCTATCTAAGTATTCTTCTATAAGGAATCTTCCTAGTTAAAGTATTAAGTCTTCTAACTTTTAAACTTCTATTAGATGCTAGCTGTGTATATACTTAGTATTTCTATACTATCGCTTATATAGCGCCTAATATATTCTTATAGGGTATTTCTAATTCTTTTCCTTTGGATTCTTATGCATTTTATATATATTATGTAACCAACTACTGGTACTATGCCAAAACACCTGCGTATCACTTACGTATCACGCTGTTTTAGTTACGTAGTAGTCTCCCCTTTCATCTTATTACCAACACCTTCCTCATGTATTTATATCACTTGATTTCTATAGATTTACAATTAAGTCGCTCATTCTTTTCCTCACACTGCAAAGCTTACATATTATCTATATATGCAATCTATAATAGCGTGTGGTGTGCTAGGTGCTTTAGGTTAACTCTTAACTTATCTTTATCTTTAAGTTTAAACCTTTACTGTGCTAATCTAAATATTATGACTTTATTCGCAGGTACTAAGATACGCTTCTCGCTTCTCTAGTCCTCTAATTATTCCTCTAGATCCTTTAACGTTATAATTAAGGCTCCTTTAATATGAGTTATAGCCTTCTCTGTAATTGGGTAGTCTTAGATAACTCGTTCATCTAACTACATATAGAAATCTTCCCACTTGTCGTTATGTTGCTATCTATGCCACTTTTAATATAGCTGTTAGAGTATATACGGCTTATCCATAAGGAAGTATCTTTTTATTACTGTATTATAATAGCCCTTTATATATTATTCTTTAAACCTAGTAGGGATCCTAAAATCCTCTTCATTTTCCAGTTCGGTAAGCTACTTAGCTCTTAGTATACCTACCCTAGGCCTATTAGTAATTCTTTATACTAGTGCTCTGTCCTTTATACGTCCTAATATACTAGATCTCTTATCTAGTTTCTGTTCTTACTATACGATGATCCTTTATCTAAATTCTTCTATAGTTTCTTTTAGTTTGCGTCTTATAGATAGATCCTTAAAGTTTTCTTACTTCTTAATCCTAGTGTTATGTTCCTAAATAGTCCTTATTCTTATCTGGAAATCTTAGTCCTATAGGATTCTTAATCCTAAGCTTACTTCTATTTTAAGCTTAGCTCCAGCCTTAGTTTAACTAGGCTTACTTAGTGTTCTTATCTTATCTTAAGAGTCTTAAATTTCACTCATCTTGTCTTAAGAGTCTTATGCTTTTAGGAAACTTCATCCTGAGCTTATTCGTATATCGCTAAACTAAGCTATTGCTCTACTCTATTGGTTATTATCTATTATAGGTCCTTAAGCTTACCTTATCTTATTTTAAGAATCTTAGTTATCTCTTATCTTATCTTAAGAATCTTAAGCCTTTAGCCTTTTACCTTTATCGAGTATTAAAGTGGTTTACTATCCTACTTCTCTTACATCTTACAAAGTGATAGACACCGTGTCTAGTGGGGTCTTAATCCCTACTAATATTCCCTATTCTATAGTAGAATTATCCTCTGCCTCTTATATAATATCTCTAAGGTCTATATACTCCTAGTAAGCTACCTTTATTGCCTTATTGTTATAAAATGTTTCGCCTACGTTAAAGTTATCGTCCTTAATGTCTAATCTGCGAACTGGTTTATTAGTTCCTTTATATTCCGCTAAATATAGCTTCTATAGCTAATAGCTTACGCTATACTTAGCGTCCTTATAAATTCGGTATACGTTATTATAATAAAACGCAAAACTTTTAATTAAACACTTTTTTGTTCCTTATAGCACATTATTATCCCTCTATACGTATATATTATCTACTAGTTTTATTCCTTTTACTGCGTAATAACTCTAACTACTTCTATAGTCTCTAATATAATAACCTTGTTTTCTGTAATTTATATAAGCTCCTTCTTTAAACTATTTTTCTTATTATAGAGTCCGCCTAAATGTCTTCTACTACTAAGATCCCTAATTCGGCCTCTGCTCCTTAGGTCTTTAATTACTTAATTTTTACCCTCTAGGTTTCTATAGTCGTCCTTTAAACTATTTCTTTTCTTTAGTACTACTTAGGTCTATTAGCTCTGCGCCATACTATAGTTTCTAACTTAGCTTTAGTTATTGCGTGCTTTACACCTTATATAATTATAGAACTCTATCCTAGCCTCTCTTAGCCTATTCCCTTTAGTAGATCCAATTGTTAATTTTAATTACTTAATCTATTAAATCCCTTAGGGTTTCCATATCTTCTATTAGGATAATCACGTCCTAGACTTTAACCTTAAGTCCTTATTTATACTATGCCATAAGCGCCTTATTGTTCTACTTAACTTATATTACTAACGTCTGGAATTATATTATATACTTAATTGCTAAGGTCTATTACGTAATATCTTAGAGTTTTCTTTCCGCCGTAGTCACCGCCTCTAGGTCTCTAAATATTTATATAAGTTGCTCTGTAAACCCTTCCTAGCTTATAAATATAAACCGTACTTTTTAATTAGTAGTTATCATTCTATTCGCTTATATTTCCGTAAGGTAAAACTTAAACTATTTAAGTGCTCTTCCTAATAGGAATAGTCCTGTATACGCTATTTAATCTATAGGTATTAGTAGCTTTACTCCTTCTTACGGAACCTTAAAGTACATTTACGTAAGAAATCCTTTAAGTTTTAATCTTTCTCCTAAGTATCTTTTAATTAATAGTAGCTTAATCTTTACTGCTTCTATCCCATTAATCCTATTTTCTAACATCACATTATTTTCTATTAGCTGGTTAATTATCTCTTATAACTATCCGACCGTTATAGGTTGCTATAAGTTAGTGTCTGCTATACTAGTGTCATTACCTAACCTTAAAGTAGTTGCCGCCGTTAATAGCGTTATGGTTGGTGCTTTTAGTAGCATATTATTTAACTTTCTATATTTAATACTATAACTAGGTAGTAATTATATAACGGAACCTTGTAGTAAGCACTACGATGGGCTCGTTAATGGGCTAGGTGTATAGGTAATATAAATTAAAGTTAACAACGTAATAATAACTGGTAGAGTAGTTGTCTAATAGATTAACTTTAATTGTATTCTGAGAATCACTATAAGGAAGGAACTATCTAGGTAGGGACTAAGGGTCCTTAAATACATAACCGTACTCCTATAAAATCCTTCTTATATATAATATACGTCTTATATATAAGGTATATAAGTTCCTCTTATTCCTCTTATTTAATATGTAGTATATATATAACCTTAGTTACCATTCCTCGTTATATAGTTCTATCGGCTCCATCCTAAACTATGCCTAAATTAACTAACTAGCTTCTTCCGACTCTTCTCCAAGTAGTTATAACATTGTACTTAAAGCGTCCGTAACATTTACCCTCTTTTGTTTTTCTATATACTTAATTAGTAGGGCTAATAATGTTATATTCTTATTAAGTATTTAATTCTCCTCCTCCTAAGTAGATACCTGCGAGATAATATTACTGTTAATTATAACGAATAAAGCCAGATCGCTAGCGAAATCCGCTACCCTATCCTCCTATATTACCATCCTAGTAGTAATAAAGTTATAGCCGAGTTGGGTAGACAAAGGGGCTATAGGTTTTTAAGACTTTTGCTTTAGTAATGCAATATCCGCAAGAGCGCCCTTATACTAGTCTTTAATAAGGATAATTATATATTTAGTAACACTGTTGCGTTAGGCGGCCCGTCCAAATCGCTATAGTATTATATTTAGGCTTTTATTAGGATAATAACCGTATATAATAGAACGGATAATATCTAGAATATCCGCATTATAGGCTAGGGTGTCTAACGTAATAAGAATGTAGGTAGGTAAGTCTTCTATATAGACATTTTAATACTTCCTGCTCTTATTACATTCGGATAATATTATATAATAACTCTATACTGCTATTTTAGCCTGCTTTATAGTATAGCCCTTAGTTATAAGCTATAAACGGATTGTGTTTAGATACTTATGGATATAATTTTTAGTATAAAGAAAGATAATCGTCTTAGGAATTAATTTAGGGCTTAGAACCTTTCGTCCCTTTAGCTATATAGTGCCTCCTACTAGATTTTAGATCTGCCCAACTAGTTAATAAATAGAGGTAGTAAGTATTTAACTAGAAAATACGGATATCCTACTAGGCGCTGTAGGCGTTTAGCTAGATAATACGGATATTTTACTAAACCCTACGGATATCTAGCTAAGGGTCGTAGATATATAATCCTCCTTTATTACCACCTCCTTAAATGCCTCTTTAATAATAAAGAATAGTGCCTTATAATTATTCTTATCCATCCTCTTAATATAGCCCCTAATAATAAATAGGTTAGGCCAATTAATATTTATTTATTTAAGATCCGTCGTACTTTAATAAAACCCTACTAGCTTTATTACCTTTATATACATTTCCTTATTAAGTATTATAGTATATATAAACTATAGCACTATTAGACTAAGCAGTAATTGGATCTTAAAGAGCTATACATAATAGGGCCGGAAGCTCTTACCTTAGTTAGCAACTAGATAATACTTATTAATTATAACTAAGGAAATATACGAGCGAAAAGTAGGCTAAGTAAGGATATAGTGGAACCGTTTACTTAATAGCAACTCTGGCGATATTAGAATATATGTAAACTAACCCACCTTAATATATTTTAGGATATCCACATATACTTTTATTACCTCCGTATATATAAATATAGGATTTACTCCTAATATAGCCTATATCTTTAATAGCTGCTCCTCTCTAATTACGTTTAAAGGCAATATAATAATAGTAATAGAAGCTTAAATTAGTAATGGAATTGCCTGCATTATTATACTCTTACCCTATAATGTCTTCGCCGCTAGGAATAAGTCCCTCCGCCTATATATTACCTATCTTAACACCTTAATTTAACTAGGTTGTCCGCTATACGGATATAGAAGCTTAATAGCTCTATCTATTAAGCTTAACTATTTATATTTACTTGCCTCCTATAAGGCTAGAAGCTTATCTTATATATCCTATAACTGCCTCTCTACTAAGGACGTAAGATCCTCTTATAAATAATTATTTAGCTCCTATAAGCTCCGTAAGACCTCTTAGCGTTCCCATTTAACTATAGTCTTTTAACCTTAACAGCTAGTGCTTTTCTTCTAAGCTATAGTAGGTTTTCTATACGGATATAACGCCTAGTAGTAGTAAAGGCACTTTAGGCTAAGGGAGGATATTTTTAAAGAAGGACCTAACTATAGTACCTACTAAGTGTTATAATGGCTTTAAGTAGTAGATGTCTATATATCTGTATAGTTTTATATATATTAGTAGACTATTTAATAAGATATAATATGTGCTTATACTTTTAATAATGTGTTTTTTAACTTTAACAAAATTAATATTAGGACTAAGCGATAGCCGTATTATAAAATTTATACCATTTAGAAGCCCTAGTTCTTAAAAATATTATATTAACTTTTGGTAATAATAACGCGTTATATAAATAAATAAATTAGATATCCATAATATCCGTTTTACGGATTTTGCTTATACTTTTAACAAAACTCGTGATTTTGCAATTCGGAAGACGGCGTAGGTTATTCCGATGCTAGCTAAAAAATCGCGTCTGAGCTCGCTGAGGTAAGTGGCAGACCGTGCGCACTTTCTACTTAGTAAAAGTCTGCACGACTTATGCTCGCATGCCTGCCCTTGCGCCGTCAAAGGTCCAATAGCGAATGTGACCCGTGCGCGAACACCAAAATTTCAAACAAACGTCTCTACCACAGAATCTATGGCTTCTCACCTAGATTATATCACTATAATGGGTCGCAAATATGCAGGAATACCTTGATCGAACCAAAGGACCGTAGAGTCAAGTGTAGATTAATTTTGAACTTTATTATCACGAGTTGGTGTCGCGATTAATTAAGTCTTCAGCTTTGTTTTGTCAAGACTACGTTGAATCTAGACGATCTGGTTGGTTCGCTTACTATTGGACCTTTCTTGACGGCACCGCATTTTCAGTATAATAGTACCTAGACGTATACGACAGTGATAGAATTGGACTGAGTTAATTCAGGAGCTCCATAGTGGACGCGTATTTTAACTAGACTGGATCCTGTTAATTTAATTAGTTGGATGGAGTGGATTTAAAGCTATGGAGCTCTTGGAGTTCTAATTCTCTAACCCGATTCGGCAGGTACAACATAGGGATAGAGCGGTCGAGTGCGTACTTATAAGCCAATCAGCGACGTTAATCGTTCCTCCTGCCCCGGCCATCGTCATCACTTTAATCCTCATCTTTTTCCTTACTGCCACTATAGAGCGATATTTATCAGCTAAATTACCTTCTATGTCTGATTAGTGATGGCAATAACTATATAACCATAATCAGCCCCATGATTCCGATTATTATATAATCAAAGAAAGTGATTCTAATTTGGTTATGTAGTTATATTAATTACGTCTTTTAGGCACGGGCCTCCACATAATGTTATCTACACGTGAGTTATTACGTGTAGATAATATTCTTGCCCCAGAGCTCCCCTTAAAGCTCTACCTCTCCCTCTTTTTATTTCCGCTATTTCCGCAGTTGATTATATAATACAACATAATCGTAACTAACTGACTGATTATGGCCATTACTGTGTCTAATAACGTATCCTAAATCTAACGACTTGCTACCGATTAATCGCTTTAAAGAGTATCTTACTACTAACCGCGTACTTCTTACCTAGGACCAACACTTTAACGTTATATAATACTGGCTAGATCGCTATAAGAGCCAGCCTAATCTTACTTAATTTACGGGGTAACCATTTTTGTACGTGAATCCGGACGCTAGGTAGTAACCGACGTGCCCAAATCATAGTATAACGGTCCAAGCTTCAAATCATCCCATTAGAGCTGCTGGCATGCTGCGAAGATGATTTCATGTACTTCCTTGGATGTGACAATTGGAGAACCGGCAGATGGGCTGTGGCCCAGGTTCGGTTGTAATTTGAGGATCTAGAAGCATTACGGGGTGTGGGACGGAGTGTATGGCATTAATCATTTGCTTGATATTGTCACGGTTGAAACTTTGGTAACTCGGGCCAAACTCTGGCTCAAACATGTTTTAAGTTGAGTTTGGTAATGGGATTCAATGGGTAGAATGTGTTCAGCGTACTTTGCTCTTTAGAAAGTTATGAGGAAAGATTGCGGCTAGAAAAGGGAGGTTGAGATATGAGATAATGTGGAACTCATAATGGGTTATTTCAATGACCTAATGATCACTAAATTCACTGTCTCAAGTGCACGCCGTCACAACTTCGGGTGATGTTCCGGAAAGATTGAAACAGAGCACAGCACGTGGATACTTAACAACTATGTATCCCCGAGAGAAACTCGGCTTGATGTTAATACAAGGATAAATTGTTATTGAAAGATCGATCAATAGTGATTAGAGGCGGCTCTACTTTTCGGATCTAAGAGACCAATCAATGCACGAACTAAAGTACACAAGTAATCAAACATTACAGGCTACTGATATCTCTAAAAGTATAATGGGCCATAGAAAACGACAACAATCGTCTCAAGACGTTTTCCATTCTCAAGAAATTATTGGACCAGTCTTGGGCCCAAATAGTGGCTGCATGGTGCTTAACAAGATAGTGTTAGAATGACAAACCCATAACTCTGCAAATTCCATCTATCGTTTCCATCGTTGAACCCGCCAATCCGTGTCAACCCATAAAAACTTGAGGGACTTCGTTGTCGGGAATATCAACATATTGTTGATAGATCACGTCGCTCTCCAGTCCGACTGGACTCTTCTTCCACATGGCAAATTTCTCTGATGCGCTAAAAGCCTTTTATCATCGGAGAGCGGTGCAATGCTGGTTTGCATCCGGCCACTACCGTCGGGATACATAAGAGTAGCAGAAGTTTTGAGAGTGGGGATCTCGACTTGGGACGAAAACCGTCCAACAGGTAGGCATGGTCTGAAGAAATGCGGCTCGTTCATACTATACGCTCTGTTTACTAACGTACAGATTTATGGTAGGCTGGCGAGTCCTATTTAGGGCCCTACTCGACTTAATAAAAATAAATAGCATTAAAGTGCTAGGCGGATGAACAACATCGGAGCTCTATGTTGATGATTTTTATTAGCTAGACTTCCTACTGAACCTCAAAAAGTTCTTTAAATAATTACAATGTTAGTCGAATGATAAACCTTATATGTACTTTGATGATTTGCATCTGCGCAACGAGTAAGTGCAGCGCGTCATAGTTTTAATTAATGACACCCGAGTGGTAAAAGGCAATACATCATGCCTGAAATTACCCCAGGAAGTTCTGGCGCCTTTTCTCTTTTGCCTCTTGGCTCTTCTGAGGGTCACGATTGATTAATTTGTCGTTCCGTAAAGCTTTTATTCTAACGTCAAAACTGACGGAGGTTCTCTTCATATTTGTTAAATCATTAGATGTTTTGGAGCTGTAACGAACAACCAGCTTTCCCACAAACCTTTGGAGGAGTAGACTCTAGAACCCTCGATTATGGACGTTTATATACACTCCTCCTTCGTCCAGATGACCTTACCCTGCTTTCCACTATCCACGTTGAGCACTTGGCCGTGAACATGACCACTAAAATTCTCGCTTGCAAGATACAAGATACTCTTCGCCACCGATTCGCAGGGCACGGGTTTGCGAAGAGCAGTCTTTTAGTCCAGAAGTGATTAGCATCGTTTTTAATATAGTAAAATAGACATAAAAAAGTACAGTTGGGGTCAGAACAAGAGTGGCATACTGTCGCCTGCGCTTCCTTCCAAAATTGTTGAGGATCATCTTTACATTCATCCTTAAACCTGGCCGTGTCGACTGCCCCGGGGGCAATTGCGTTGACCCTACGTACTCGGTCAGCAAAGCCATGCAAATCTCTCATTTCCCGAGCAATACAATAACTCACCGTGCACCCTCCCAAATCCTCACAACATCAGCTCTCAGGCTCAGCAGCAGGCCTACCTGCACCGCGCTCTTTCCAGCCGCATAATCCGAGTTCATACGTTCCCCAAACCAGCCACACTCACTTCCCACAATAACTAGCCCTACATTCTTCAACTTCTCCCCATTCCCCTTCGCAGCCCTTAATCCTCTCACCCACTCCCTTGCTACCAACCAAGTTCCTGCAACATTAACCTCCAGCACCCTCTGCAGCTGTCCAAAGCTCGCATCCGCAATGCTCTCCGAGTGTTCCAAGACGCTATAATCCAGTCCGCCAAGCGCCACGCAGCAAGCCACAGTCCCGAATTTCTGCACAGCAGCCGCGAAGGCTTCCCGCACTGAGTTCTCGGAAGAAATATCACAGCGGATGCGCTGGCGCCGCACGGGGGTCTCGTCGTGGGCGGGGGACGGGCCGACGGTGTCGTAGGCGATGTCGAGCGAGGAGACGCGCGCGCCGGCCGCGAGGAATGCGTCCACGACGACGCGCCCGATGATCCCGGCGCCGCCGGTTATAAGGACGTGGGTCCCGGTGAGGTTGAGTGAAAGGTCCATTGAGGTGGTCATAGCTTCTCGATGCGAGGCGGGGATGTAAAATGGTCTTGGACACTTGTAATAAGTCAAAATTTAGGGTGTCTTAATAAGAATATCTAGAAAGAGACAGTGTTCAGATACTGAATGTTTTCACAAAATGCACCTGTGGTTTGATACTCAATTTGGCCTTTTATTGATAATACATATTTGTAATGCCCATCTGACCTTTCTCTAACTTCTATACTTAAGGTTGATGGTATAAATAATCGCTTCCCGTCTAGACGCCACTAAATGCGTCGTATATTCTAACACCCAAGAGATGCTGTCATAACCCTTTGGGTATTAATTTGGTCAACTCGAGAAACCTGAGCCCATCTATTTGCCGGCTGATTTCTTAGCATTTTGGTTTCCGCGCTGCAATTTTCTCATAAAATCATTCTTAACACCTTTGGCTTTGAAGTCTTTGTTTCTGCTCTTGTTGTATTCGATGTATGCCATGTCTTGGCCACCACTCAATTCGCTCAAAGTGCCTGCCATTCTTCGAGCGACCTTCTTCCTGCCACCAGCCTTGTTTCTGCCGAATAGATCGCCATCGATCTTCTCCGCTTCACCCTCAGCATCACTGCGCAATAGAACGTCCATCAGAAGCTCGCGCCTATCTTGCGGTGTTGCGAACGCAAGGTCAGAGCGTTGTTCGAGGCCTTCTAAGCGCGTGATGACTTTGAAGGCGTAGCCTTGATCAACCAGGAATGCTTGGCGTTTTGAGGAGTAGTACATCTCAATTGTATCTTTCGAAACGAGAGAATAGAAGAACGCATTGAAACCTTCGTCGTTCCTGCGTTTAGCTCGAAGGATGCGGCCCAGTCGTTGAGCCTCCTGGCGACGAGAACCGTAGTGGGAGGAGATTTGGATAAGACATGTAGCTTCCGGCAGATCTAAGCTAGTATCTGTTTGGGCTGGTCAGCTATCATTCAGGTTATGAATTGTGGGATGACTTATCCTATCTTGGAGAGGAAGATTGTGCTAACTAGCTCGTTGTGCTGGAAGTTTTCTAAAATTCGTAATCTCTCTGCTTGGGGTGTGCCGCCATAAATATATGCTTTGTTGAGCTTCTTAGCGTACTTCTCAAGAGCATAAACATTGTCCGAGAAAACAATGATTTTATCCCCTCGTTTCTCGTGGTAGTCAATAAGATACTGGCAGTGTTGAA
>Ga0307515_10018640_pt1 | contig 12539 bp, 11 predicted proteins | sample 17_EM_MG_FD_194513 | JGI IMG/M metagenome (GOLD analysis project Ga0307515, IMG submission 194513) | Populus trichocarpa ectomycorrhiza microbial communities from riparian zone in the Pacific Northwest, United States - 17_EM | ecosystem: Host-associated > Plants > Roots > Unclassified | place... | reverse complement strand
CGGCGCCGATCATGCAGGTCGGGCTCGCCAGCGACGGCACGGTGGCCGTGCCGCCGCTGCAACGGCACAACGAGGCGGGCTGGTTCGACGAGGGGCCGACGCCGGGGCAGTTCGGGCCGGCGCTGATCGTGGGGCACGCGGACACTCGTACCGGGCCGTCGGTCTTTCACGATCTCGACAAGCTCAAGCCGGGCCAGAAGATCGAGGTGCTGCGCCGGGACAACCGGGTGGCGGTCTTCACGATCAACTCGGTCGAGCGGTACGGCAAGACGAAACTGCCGGTCAATCGGGTCTACGGCGATTACAGCCGGCCCCAGCTGCGGCTGATGACTTGCGGCGGCACCTGGCTCGGCGGCACACAGGGCTACGAGGACAACATTGTGGTCTTCGCCTCACTTGTGTCCACGAAGAAAACCTGAGCCCAGGACTCGTGTCCACGAAGAAGACCCGAGCTCAGGCGGCCTCGGCCTCCACGGCGGACGGCAGGTCGAGCCAGTCCGCCCAGCGCGGATCCGGGGTGCGGTGGCCGAGCACGCGCCACGCCACGCCACGCGGGGCGGCCGGCGCCTGATGCAGCCGCCAGCCCAGCTCGGCCGGGGTCTTGTCGCCCTTGCTGTGGTTGCACTTCGCGCACGCCGCCACGACGTTCTCCCAGGCGTGCAGGCCGCCGCGGCTGCGCGGGAACACGTGGTCGATGGTCTCGGCCGAGCCGCGGCAATAGGCGCAGCGACCGCCGTCGCGGGCGAAGATCGCGCGGCGGGAAAGCCCTACATGCGTACGGTATGGCACCTTCACGTAGCGGGTCAGGCGCACGACGCTCGGCACCGGCAGGGCATGTCGGGCGGAGTGCAGAATGCCGTCGCCGTCGGACACACACTCGGCCTTGGCCGTCAGGACGAGGATGGTCGCTCGACGCACCGATACGACGCACAGCGGCTCGTAGGTAGCGTTCAAAACCAACGCGGAGGAGCCCACTGTGGGTCGTATGTCAGGCATCGCGATCACCCTTCGGTGTAGGTGCTAAGTAACCGCTCCCGTTGTCCTGAAGTCCCGGATCCGGCACCGGATCTCCGGTACTCGTGCGCCAATAGTCCCTGATGAATGACGGAATTGCGAGCACAATCTGTGGCGGGCACGTAAACGTCTGAGGTCTCGTGCGAGGATGTCGGGTTCGACGGCCAGCGCGGGCACCCCCGGCCCGCTTCGGTACGGTTGGACCCCGTGATTCCCCTCGCCCCTACGCCCAACCCGTCCACGCCCGGCATCGTGCTCCCGTCCATCGACCTGACGAAGTCCTGCAACAGCGGCGACGCGCTGTGCAGCTGGGTCAAAGACGAGACCGGCATCCAATGGCTGGCCAACAGCAGCTCCCTGTTCATCCTGAAGCCGCTGCGGATCATCGCCATCGTGCTGGTCGCGATGCTGATCCGCTGGCTGCTGCACCGGGCGATCCGGCGACTGACCTCGAGCACGTCGCGGGCGTCCATGCCCGCGCTGCTGAAGCCGCTGAAGGAGAAGACCAACCAGGCCGAGGCGGGCCAGTTCATCCCGGAACGGCGCCGGCAGCGGGCCGAGGCGATCGGGTCGGTGCTGCGCAGCTTCGTCACCGCGGTGGTCTTCACGATGGCCGCGATGCTGGTGCTCGGCGAGCTGGGCTTCGACCTGGGCCCCTTGCTGGCCAGCGCGGGGATCGTCGGCGTGGCGCTGGGTTTCGGCGCGCAGAGCCTGGTCAAGGACCTGATCGCGGGCCTGTTCATGCTGCTTGAGGACCAGTACGGGGTGGGCGACTCGGTGGACCTGGGCGACGCGTCCGGGGTGGTCGAAACGGTCGGCCTGCGGGTCACCACGGTCCGGGATTCGCGCGGTGTGCTCTGGTACGTCCGCAACGGCGAGATCATCCGGGTCGGCAACAAGAGCCAGGGCTGGGCCATGGTGGTGATCGACATCCCGGTCGGCTTCGTCAACTCCGAGCAGGCGAGTTCGGTGCTGCGTACGGCGGCGCTGGCGCTGGCCGACGAGCCGGAGCACGCCACCGAGTTCCTGGAGCCGCCCGACGTGATCGGCGTCGAGCAGTTGACGGTGGACGGCGCGGTGATCCGGACGATCGCGAAGACGACGGCGGACGGTCAGCCGGTCGTCCAACGGGAGCTGCGCCGGCGACTCTCGGACGCACTGGACAGTTCCGGCCTGTCTGCGCAGATCGCCGCTTCGCGCCTGCTGCCGCGGCCGGCTGTGCCACCATCATTTTCGGCCACCGCGCCAGAATCTGACAACGAGCCTGGTGGGGCCACCTGACCTGGGCTTTCGGCGTGTCGGATGAGGCCCTCCCTCCACCGAATGGCCGACAATCACTCCGTACGCCCTAGCCACGAGTCGGACGATCGGGCAGAATCCGCAGGAGCATCTGCACTTGCAGCGTCACGTTCCGCGCCGGGCTCGTCCACTGACGGGCTATTTTGGGAGCGTGTCCGGCCGCTGTCGTAATCCGACTGCGGTCGCGAACGATGGAGGGCCTGGGTGTCCGACGACGAACCCGCTGCACTGTCGGCCGGCGGAGCCGACATGGTAACGGAGCGGGAGCGGCCGGTAACCTTCCGAGATCTCTTCGGCGTGAGTGAGTATCGCGCGGTTTATCTGGCGTTGCTCGTCAACTGGCTGGGCGACTACTTGGCCCGTGCCGCGATCACGGTGCTGGTCTATCAGCAGACGTCCTCGGTGCTGCTCTCGGCCGCGTCCTTCGCGGTCAGCTATCTGCCCTGGCTGGTCGGCGGCCCGCTGCTGGCCGCGCTGGCGGAGCGCTATCCGTATCGCCGGGTCATGGTGATCAGCGACCTGATCCGGATGTTCATGATCGCCCTGGTCGCGATCCCCGGCCTGCCGATCCCGGTCATCCTGGTGGTGCTGTTCCTCGGCACGCTGGCCAGCCCGCCCACCCAGGCCGCCCGGTCGGCGATCCTGCCGCTGCTGCTGACCCGCGAGCGGGTGGTCGTCGCACTGGCGGTCAACGCCACCACGATCCAGGCCGTCCAGGTGATCGGCTACTTCGCCGGTGCCACGATCGCCACCGCCCTCAACCCCCGGCTGGCCATCGCGGCGGTGGCGGTCGCGTTCGGGCTCTCGGCGCTGATCATCTCGCTCGGTGTCCAGCAGCGCCCGGCCGCCGCCAGCCGGGCCCAGCGCACCCACCTGCTGCGCGAGACCGGCGAGGGCTTCCGGCTGGTGTTCGGCCACCGGGTGCTGCGGGCGATCGCGCTGCTGGTCTTCACGCTGACCATGTTCGCGATCGTGCCCGAGGGCCTGGCGGCGGCGTGGGCGGCGCAGGGCAATCCCGATCCGACCACCCGCGGCATCGACCAGGGCATGATCATGGCGGCCGCCCCGGTCGGCTGGGTGATCGGCGGCCTGGCCGTGTCGCGGCTGGCCAGCCCGGCCACCCGGCAGCGGCTGATCAAGCCGTTCGCCGTGCTGGCCCCGCTCGCCCTGGTCCCCGCGCTGGCCGGGCCGCCCGCCGAGATCGTGGCCGTCCTGGCGATGCTGTCCGGGGTCGCGCAGGGCGGCCTGATGCCGACCTTGCAGGGCATGTTCGTGCTGGCCCTGCCGCACGGCTACCGGGCCCGGGCCTACGGCGTGATGCAGGGCGGCATGCAGCTCGTGCAGGGCAGCGCGGTCCTGGTCACCGGCGTGCTGGCCGACCTCGCCGGCATCCCGGTGGTGGTCGGGCTGTGGAGCGTCGGCGGCGTGCTGCTGATGGGGGTGCTGGCCGCGCGCTGGCCGAGCGCGCAGACCTTCGACCAGTCGATCGCCGCGGCGACGGCCTCGAGCCCGCAGCCGGAGGCGGCCCCGGCCCACTTGCGGGCCACGCCGGAGGCAGACTCCGGGGCCCACCGCGCACCGGCGAGCCTGGACACCCGGCCGGCCGGCGCGCACCGGCCACGGCCCACCAACCTCGCCGAGGCCGACGAGGCCCGGCGGCAGGCCCCCGCGGCCGAGCCACGCTGGCGGCCGGTGACCGCGGCCCAGCCCCAGGAGGCCCAGCTGAACGGCCCCGGCGAGACCCAGGATCTCGGCCGGCACCTGGAGCCGCATCCGATCCCGGCCCGCCCCGACGCCAACGCCGAGCGCGTCTCGGCGGGCTTCCGCCGGCCGCCCCGGATCTTCCCCACCTCCAAGAACCGATGACGGCCCCCGCCTGCGCTGCTGGCAAGATGGACGGGTGAGTGCATCGAGCAAGGGTCAGCGCAGCGGTCTGTCGGTGACCCCCACCGGCGGGGGGAGCGCCCCGGCGCCCGCTTCGGCGCCCGAGGAGGTCAGCTTCTTCGAGGCGGTCGGCGGCGAGCCGACCTTCCGCCGGCTGGTCGACGCGTTCTACGCGGGCGTCGCGCAGGACCCGCTGCTCCGGCCGATGTATCCGGAGGACGATCTCGGCCCGGCCGCCGACCGGCTGACCCTGTTCCTGATCCAGTACTGGGGCGGCCCGGGCACATATTCGGCGACCCGCGGGCACCCGCGGCTGCGCATCCGGCATGCGCCGTTCCAGGTCAGCCCCGCCGCCCGGGACGCCTGGCTGACCCACATGCGCGCCGCCGTCGACTCCCTACAGCTGCCCGAGCCGCACCGGTCGGCGCTCTGGGACTACTTGGAGCGGGCCGCCCACTTCATGGTCAACAGCGACTGATCCGCGGCCGGCTCGTTGATCGGGTGAATACCCGAACTCAGGAGCTGCCCCGATGCGTCGCCGCCTGTTCGCCGCCGCCCTGCTCGCCCCCGCCCTCGCACTGAGCGCGACGACGCCGGCGGTCGCCGACCTCGCCCAACCGGTGGTGGTGTCGGCCAATCCGGTCGACTTCACGCCGCATGTGCTCGACGGCACGGTCTGGACCCTCGCGGTCGTGGGCGACACCGTCATCGTCGGCGGCAGCTTCACCAAGATCACCGACAGCGCCAGGAAGCAGACCCTGGCCCGGCGGAACATTTTCGCGTACGGGCTGAACGACGGCGCGATCCGGGCGTTCGCGCCGACCGTCGACGGGGCCGTCTACGCACTCGCCGCCGGGGCCAACGGCACGGTCTACGTCGGCGGCGCGTTCAAGACCGTGAACGGGACGGCGCAGCGCGGTCTCGCCCAGCTCTCGGTCGGTTCGGGGCAGCGGATCGCCGGCTTCGGCGCGCGGATCAACTGGGGCGACGTGCGGGCGCTGACCGCGTCCGGCTCCCGGCTCTATGTCGGCGGCACGTTCTCGGCCGTCAACGGCGTGGCCCGGACGGCGCTGGCCCGGCTCAGCGCGACCACCGGCGCCGTGGACACCGGCTTCGACGGCCGGCTCACCGCCCCGGGCCTGAGCCGCACCCGGGTCGAGCACTTCGACCTCTCCCCCGACGGCCGCAAGCTGGTCGCCGTCGGCGCGCTGCTGCGGGCGAACGGCCTGGACCGCACCCAGCTGGTGATGTACGACGTCGCCGGCCCGGCCGCCACGGTGCTGAACTGGTACACCGACGCCTACAAGCCGGAGTGCATGCAAGGTTTCGACACCTACCTGCGGCAGGTCAAGTTCTCGCCGGACGGCTCGTACTTCGTGGTCGCCGCGACCGGCCGGGCCTCATCGTCGATCAAGCTGTGCGACTCGGCGGCCCGGTTCGAGACGGCCGGGTCGGGCCGGCACGACCCGACCTGGGTGCAGCGCACCGGCGGCGACTCGCTCTACGCCGTCGCGGTCACCGGCACGGCCGTCTATCTGGGCGGCCACCAGCGTTTCCTGGACAACCCCTACGGCAGCGACACGAAGGGACCCGGCCCCGGCGCGGTCTCCCGGGTCGGCATCGGCGCGGTCAGCCCGACCACCGGCCGGGCACTGCCCTGGGACCCGACCCGCGACCGCGGGGTCGGCGTGCGCGCCTTCGCGGTGGTACCGAACGGCCTGATCGTAGGCTCCGACACCGACCAACTCGGCAAGGAATACCACGGCCGAATCGGCATGTTCCCACTCCACTGATCTCGGGCGCGAGAAAGGGGACCCCGGCCAGGCCACTGCCTGGGATCCCCTTTCTCTTTCGTCTGCCTCAGAGCAACGCGCCCTCGTCGTGTAGCCAGTCGACGAAGGAGGTCGCTACCGCCGCGCCACAGTCGAGCATCTCCACCAGCAACGCGTCGTGCGCTCCGGAGTTGAGCGGCACCTGCAGCTCGGCGTAGATCGGCAGTTGACCCCGCTCAGTGGGGTCGCCGACGTACGCCTTACAGAACCGACGGGTGTGATTCCATTCGTTGACCACTCGATACGCTCGGTCGGCCCAGTCGGGCGGGACCGTAGCGTGCGGGCGGGCCCGCATCACGAGAATCTCGTCGTCGGGCCCCTCGAGGGTGAACAGCACGGCGTGCCGCTCCCACATTGCCAACAAGCTCCCGCCCCCGTCGGCGAGGAACCGGATGTCGAGCAGATCGAGGGCCTTGCCGATGCGCGCCAGCGTGACCGGCGCTACTTGATCGGGTTCGTCGATCGAGGACAGATCCGCCGAGACACCGGAATGTCCCGGTTCACGCTGCGCCGGAACCCCGACGCGGACGCTGCTCTGCAACGCCACCTCGCCACCGGCCTCCGGCTCACTGCCTCCGGTCGACCCGGGACGCCATGACCACCACGGCATCGTTACTGCACCTCACTCCCCAGCAGGCCCAGCGCCGGACGTAGCGGTGGACCCGAGGCCAGACGGTACCCGTACAGTTCGCGGAGGTCATCCCCCCAACCGAAGGGCGCGACCGGACAGCCGAGGCGGCATCACCCGTTCGGGTGACTCCCTATAGGGATAACGGTCAATTTATTGACGTTCTGTAGCCACGCGACTCCATATGGTGCGGAAATTCCCACCCAGCGTCCCGAGACGCGTACGCGAGAGTCACCACCGTCCACATCGGCTCGTCCGAGGAACCCCATGCGCGAAACAGCCTGAATCAGGCGTTGTGGGACATCAACCGGATCGCCATCGCCTGGCGTGACGACCAAAGCGATATGGTCCAGCAGCGCGTCCCGGACTGCCCGCTGCCCGACGGCGCGCCCGGCCAGCCCCTCGGCGGCCACCTCGCGCAGGGTGCCGGCGGCCGCGGCGGCCAAGCGGGCCAGCTCGGCGCTCGCCACCGATTCGACGGCCCGGCCGGCGGAGGACGGCAGCGGCCAGCGCCACAGCGAGTCCCGCCGCGGCGGCAGCTCGGCGTCGCCCCGGGCCAGCGCGGCCAGCAGCTCGGCGGCCGACACGGTCACGTCACCGGGCCCGTCGCCGGCCACCTCGCGGGTGACCAGCACGTCCCACGGCAGCTTGGCCCAGAGCGCGGTGCGCGACCGGGTCGAGCGCAGCCGCACCGGCGCGGCCGGATCGAGACGGGTCAGGCGAGCCAGGAAAGCACCCGCGTCGGCGACCCCGGCCAGGCCGTGGGCGGGCACTATCCCTCCAGGTAGGGCTTGAGGAAGTCGCGTTCGGCCCCGCTCAGCCGGCGCGGGTGCGCCTGCGCCAGGTTGTACGGCACGCAGATCGACCTCGCCCGGCTGGCCAGCACGTCGCCGTCGAAGAGCTGATAGTCGACGGTGAAACTCGCGGTCCGCAGTTCGGAGATCCACAGCTCGACCCGGACCGACTCGCTGTAGTCGACCGGCCGGAGATAGTCGATCTCGTGCCGGGCGATCACGATGCCCTCTTCGAACGTGGTCACCCCGTGCGCCCGCGCCCCGGTGAAGAACATGGCGACGCGCGCCTCCTCGTACAACGTGAGGAAGCGCGCGTTGTTGACGTGGCCGTACGCGTCCAGATCGGACCAGCGCACGGCCACGTGATGAACAAACCGATCAGTCACGCGTCAACTTGCGATAGGTGACCCGGTGCGGCCGGGCCGCGTCGGCGCCAAGTCGGTCGATCTTGTTCTTCTCGTACGCGTCGAAGTTGCCCTCGAACCAGAACCACTTGTCGGGGTCCTCGTCGGTGCCCTCCCACGCGAGCATGTGGGTGGTGACCCGGTCGAGGAACATCCGGTCGTGGGAGATCACCACGGCGCAGCCCGGGAACTCCAGCAGCGCGTTCTCCAGGCTGGACAGCGTCTCCACGTCCAGGTCGTTGGTCGGCTCGTCGAGCAGCAGCACGTTGCCGCCGATCTTGAGCGTCATCGCCAGGTTCAGCCGGTTGCGCTCGCCGCCGGACAGCACCTTGACCGGCTTCTGCTGGTCGGGGCCCTTGAAGCCGAACGCCGCCACGTACGCCCGGGACGGCATCTCGACCTTGCCGACCATCATGTGGTCGAGGCCGTCCGAGACGACCTCCCAGACCGTCTTGGTCGGGTCGAGGCCGGAGCGGCTCTGGTCCACGTACGAAAGCTTCACGGTCTCGCCGACCCGGACCAGGCCGTCGTCGGCCTTCTCCAGCCCGACGATGGTCTTGAACAGCGTGGTCTTGCCGACGCCGTTCGGGCCGATGATGCCGACGATGCCGTTGCGCGGCAGCGAGAACGACAGGTGATCGATGAGCACCCGGTCGTCGAAGCCCTTGACCAGGTCCTTCGCCTCGATGACCGTGTTGCCCAGGCGCGGGCCCGGCGGGATCTGGATCTCCTCGAAGTCCAGCTTGCGGGTCTTCTCGGCCTCGGTGGCCATCTCCTCGTACCGCTCCAGGCGGGCCTTGCTCTTGGTCTGCCGGGCCTTGGCGTTGGAGCGGACCCACTCGAGCTCGTCGATCAGCCGCTTCTGCAGCTTCTGGTCCTTGCGGCCCTGGACGGCGAGGCGGGCGGCCTTCTTGTCCAGATAGGTCGAGTAGTTGCCCTCGTACGGATACGTGTGGCCGCGGTCCAGCTCGAGGATCCAGGTGGCCACGTTGTCCAGGAAGTACCGGTCGTGGGTGATCGCGATCACCGTGCCGGCGTACTTCGCCAGGTGCTGCTCCAGCCAGGACACGCTCTCGGCGTCCAGGTGGTTGGTGGGCTCGTCGAGCAGCAGCAGGTCGGGCGCCTCGAGCAGCAGCTTGCAGAGCGCGACCCGGCGGCGCTCACCGCCGGAGAGCTGGGTGACGGCGGCGTCCGGCGGCGGGCAGCGCAGCGCGTCCATCGCCAGCTCGAGCTGCGAGTCGACGTCCCAGGCGTCGGAGTGGTCGAGCTGCTCCTGGAGCTTGCCCATCTCCTCCATCAGCTCGTCGGTGTAGTCGGTGGCCATCTGCTCGGCGATCTTGTTGAACCGCTCGAGCTTGGCCTTCGTCTCGGCGACGGCCTCCTCGATGTTGCCGAGGACGGTCTTTTCCTCGTTGAGCGTGGGCTCCTGGGCGAGCATGCCGACGGTGTAGCCGGGCATCAGCCGGGCCTCGCCGTTGCTCACGTTGTCGATCCCCGCCATGATCTTGAGCAGGCTGGATTTACCGGCGCCGTTGGGACCGACCACACCGATCTTGGCGCCCGGCAGGAAGTTGAGCGTCACATTGTCGAGCACGACCTTGTCGCCGTGCGCCTTGCGCGCTTTTTCCAGGACGTAGATGAACTGGGCCACGGTGCGGCCTACCTCCGAGATCGTTTGTCGAGAATCCGGCCGAGTACAGGGCCCAATACTCCCAGGCGCCGCTGCGGCCGGTTACTGCAACCCCTCCGGGCGCGCCGGGATTCCCTACCGGTACGCCGGCTGGGTCTCCTCCTCGCCGTCCTTGTGCACGATATGCAGCCGGGACGAGTTGATCGAGAACGTGGTGCCGTCGCTGGCCGTGACCACGTACCCGCCGGAGCCGTCGGACTGCACGCCGGACAGGAACAACGCGGTCTCGCCCTCGATCCACTTGGCCGTCTCACCGTCGCGATTCGCGTGGTAGAACAGCTGGCCGGCCTCGTCCTCGCAGATCCAGACCGCCGACGTCTTGGTCCGCAGCAGGAGCTTGATCCGCAGCGTGCCCTGGGCGCCGAAGCGCGGGGCGATCGCCTGGGTCTCGGGCCGGCACTCGGGCTCGCTCGGGCTCGGCGAGTCGACGATCGGCGTACTAATCTGTGTTGGATTGTCCTGGTTTTGGGTCTTGTGCCAGGAGGCGATGGCGATGCCGGCGGACATGCCGATGATGGTCAGAAACACGGTGGCAATGACCACAGGGAAGAACAGTGGCCGGCGTAGCGGGGGAAGATCATCGGACAGGTCCACCGGCCAAGGATGTCACCTGGCCGCCATCCCGCGGCAGGCCCGACGCCGCTACGCACAGTAGGCTCACAGAGGAACACGAACGACCCGGAGGTGCATACCAGCGTGGCCGAACGAAGTTCCTTTGTCGTTGTCGCCAATCGCCTGCCCGTCGACGAGGTCATTTCGGCCGACGGCGAGCGGCAGTGGCGGCCGAGCCCGGGCGGCCTCGTCACGGCTCTGCACCCGGTGCTCACCCAGCACCAGGGCACCTGGATCGGGTGGGCCGGCGGGGACGGCGACGCGCCGGAGCCGTTCGAGCTTGAGGGCATCCGGATCCATCCCGTCCCGCTGAGCGCGGACGAGCTCGAGCGCTACTACGAGGGCCAGTCGAACGCGACCATCTGGCCGCTCTACCACGACGCGGTCGAGACCCCGGTCTACAAGCGCCGCTGGCGCGAGGCATACCGGACGGTGAATCAGCGGTTCGCCCAGGCCGCGGCCGAGGTGGCCGAGGAGGGCGCGACCGTCTGGGTGCAGGACTATCAGCTCCAGCTGGTGCCGGCCCTGCTCCGGGAGATGCGTCCCGACCTGCGGATCGGCTTCTTCCTGCACATCCCGTTCCCGCCGATCGAGCTGTTCATGCAGATGCCGTTCCGGGCCGAGATCCTGCGCGGCCTGCTCGGCGCCGACCTGGTCGGCTTCCAGCAGCGGCTCGCCGCGCAGAACTTCGTCCGGCTGGCCCGGCACCTGCTCGGCCTGCGTTACGAGGGCCAGTCGATCCAGGTCGACGGACGCAAGGTCAAGGCGGGCGCGTTCCCGATCAGCATCGACACCCGGGACATGGAACGGATGGCGGCCGACCCGGCCGTGCAGGCCCGGGCCAAGCAGATCCGCGCCGAGCTGGGCGACCCAGAGACGGTGATCCTCGGCGTCGACCGGCTGGACTACACCAAGGGCATCGAGCTGCGCCTCAAGGCGTTCCGGGAGCTGCTCTCCGACGGCCGGCTGACCGTGGGCAAGACGGTGATGGTGCAGGTCGCGACGCCGAGCCGGGAACGGGTCGAGCACTACCAGACACTGCGGGTCAAGGTGGAGCGCGAGGTCGGCCGGATCAACGGCGAGTTCGGCCGGGTCGGCGTGCCGGCCGTGCACTACCTGCACCAGTCGTACAGTCGCAGCGAGCTGGCGGCCCTCTACGTCGCCGCCGACATCATGATGGTCACCCCGCTGCGCGACGGGATGAATCTGGTGGCCAAGGAGTACGTGGCCGCCCGCGCCGACCAGGGCGGCGCGCTGGTGCTGAGCGAGTTCGCCGGCGCCGCGACCGAGCTGCGGCAGGCGTTCCTGTGCAACCCGCACGACCCCGACGGGGTGAAGGACGCGCTGATGCGGGCCGTCGCGGCCGAGCCCGCCGAGCAGAAGAGGCGGATGCGGGTGATGCAGCGGCACCTGCGCACGCACGACGTCGCCGAATGGGCCCGGACGTTCCTGAACGAGCTGGGCGCGGCCGACCGAGAACAAGCGGCCGACCGAGAACAATCCGGGGTGGCCGACGGAGCCTGAGCCGGCGCTGTTGACCCGCGCCCTTACTATGCGCGCCGTGAAACCCGCGGAGGCGCCGGCCCAGTTGCCTCGCGACGCCTCCTCGTTCGCGGGGCGCGCCGACGCGCTGAGTGCCTTGTGGACGCTGCTCGAGCAGGGCACCGGCGCGGTGCCGGTGATCAGCGGGCCGGCCGGCTCCGGCAAGACCGCGCTGGCCGTGCACTGGGCGAGTCAGGTCAGTCATCGCTTCCCGGACGGGCAACTTTTCGCCGATCTGCACGGCCGCGCCGCCGACGACGTGCTCGCCGACTTCCTGGTGGCGCTGGGCGTGCCGCGGCATGCGGTGCCGGGCGCGACGGCGAGCCGCGCGGCGCTCTACAGCAGCACGCTCGCCGACCGGCGGATGCTGATCCTGCTCGACGACGCCCGCGACGCCGAACACGTGCGGCTGCTGCTGCCCGCGGGCGGCACCGCGCTGACGATCGTCACCAGCCGCGACGAGATCGAACTCGCCGAGGGCCGGCCGATCCCGCTCGCCGGGCTCTCCGACGCCGACGCCGCCGATCTGCTCCGCCGCCGGCTCGGCCGGCGCCGGCTGGACCCGGGGGTGCTCACCGCGCATTGCGACCGGCTGCCGCTGAAGCTGGCGATCGTGGCGGCCCGCGCGGCGACGGAGGCCGGCAGCACGCTCGCCCAGCTGACCGCGGAGCCGGTCTTCGAGGGCTCGTATCGGGCGCTGCCGCCGGACGCCCAGGCGGTGTTCCGGGTGTTCGGCCTGCATCCCGGGCCGGGCCTGGATCTGTTCGCGGCGGCCAACCTGGCCGGGCTGTCGCTCGGCGACACCCGGCGCGCGGTCGGCGCGCTGGCCCGGCGGCACCT
>Ga0307515_10018639_pt1 | contig 12539 bp, 14 predicted proteins | sample 17_EM_MG_FD_194513 | JGI IMG/M metagenome (GOLD analysis project Ga0307515, IMG submission 194513) | Populus trichocarpa ectomycorrhiza microbial communities from riparian zone in the Pacific Northwest, United States - 17_EM | ecosystem: Host-associated > Plants > Roots > Unclassified | place... | reverse complement strand
TATGGTAAGGATGTATAAGATCCGAATGACCCGCAATAGTGTTCGTTAATCATTACATTCGTACACTCACGTTGACGATTCAACCGTCGTGTTCGTGGAAAGGGGTAGGGTGAGGCGGCCCAGTGAAATATCCCCGGAGAAGGTTTGACATTGGACAAACTCAGAGCCTACGTATCGATTATTTGTTTCGTCGTAGTCCTGCTAAGGTTAGGAACCTTCTCACAATACCCGGTCGTTTGGCAGCGGGTTCTCCGGGTCCTGTCAAATAATGAGAAAAATCAACACGCGCGGAGGTCCGACTCATACCGTCTTGTGGTACCTGTTCCGAGTTATATCAGTAAACGGAAACGAACACGAACGGAATAGAGAGTCACCTTCTGCTGCCCCTTTCTATACACTTGTGATCGAATATATACCAGATCGTCTCCAGACAGTTTGCTCTCAGGTATTTCTAGCAACACCCCATCTGACGAAGATAGGTGAACGATCCCGGCCTTGCAGTCCACAAGCGTTGCCTCCTGCCGGTGGAAACCGGTGGAATCATGCCACGTCCTGAGGCCTCTTCCCTGGTTTCCTTTGACAGTGGGGTTAGCGCCGATAGCGATGCCAGCGGGTGAAGCATACTTTTCATCCCCCCCTCCTTTGCCTTGGAGCCTGCAGGTGTTTTTGCAGCGAATGGAGGGGGAATCGGGGGAAATTTTAGAGTTGGTGGAGAAGGCCGAAGGGCATCTTGCCAGATCGGTGGATCACCCGCTCGGTGCTTCAGCAGGTCACGATTCTGCGGGAGAGCGCCTGTTGATCACGATCGTTAACAGAGTCTGCTCATGATCAGTGTTCAACACCCGTGACATACCAGTCCCTCGGCGAGTCCTTTTTCCCTGATTGGTGGCGGTAGCATGTGCTTTCCTGATCTCAACAGCATCGGCTGCATCGTGCAGCGCGTTGATTGCAAAGTCCACATCGGGTCGACCGTCCCATGAAGACCAGCACCTAGAGATAAAGTTCCAGACGTTGTCGGAAACCAGTTCATTGGGCTCTTGGGGGCGCGCCGGTCGCTCGCCGGTAACGACGGTCCATATGATCACCCCATCCTTGGCCCCGGGGAAGGGTTGCTTTCTTGCGACCACCTGGACGCTGCCTTGAGTCGTTGTGGCTTACGTAAACACCCGGTACTCACTTGATAAGTGGTCATTCCGAATGCGTAGATGTCACTCCTCTTCGTTGGGTTGCTGCTATTCAGACCGAAGCCGGAGGGGTTTAGCAGTTCCGGTGCCATGTATCGGACAGTTCCAATAGTGGGAGACGCCGTGCCACCAGGACCAAAAGTGGTCGGATCCGATACGATTGCGATAAGTCCGTAGTCGGTAAGACGAGGATTGAAGTCGCGGTCGATGAGGATATTCGTCTGTGTGGAATCATCAGCGGTGGCCAGAAGAAATGGTTGGTGGCACGCACGGGCTTGAGGTCGCTGTGTATGATATCCATCGAATGCAGGTACTGCAATCCGCTTGCTGCCTCTGCGAGCTTCAGGGTGTTTCAGGAGTTGAGGACTGGGAAAGAAACGGAAATTGGGCGTACGAGACGAAGGCGGTTGGCCTCGGGGTGCTTATCCGTGAAGTCCATGATGTTTCCGTCAACCATCCATTCACTGATTACGCATAGCGGGGACAGCTTCGGGGAGACACCCAGGACAGGCAAGACGTTTGGGTGGGAGAGACGCCTCCAGATCACAATTTCCTGGAACAAACGCTAGTATCAACCGTCAGAGGCGCACATTCATGTGAGATCACCGGTCGCGTACCTGCTTGATCTTTGACAGGTTCTTAGTTGTATAGGCGCGGAACGCTTTGATGCACACAGGATTATCGTTGTGATGGCCCTTCCAGACATCCGTGAAGCTCCCAGAAGCAAATGCGATGTCGCCCTCCTTCGAGATATCACCCGAGATTATGCAGGAAAAGGGTAGGATGGTCTGTGAGCCACAGACTCTCCGGAGGATGTGAACACTCTTTCTCCGGATATCAAGGTCCATGTTCGGAGCCTCGAAAGCCTGCCAGGGGATCAATGAACGGGGATGCTCCGAATGTCAAGTCGGTCTGCTCACGTGATCAAGGATTTCGACGAGAGTTGAAGCATCGTCGCCTTGTAGCGACATTGCTGCGTTCATACCTTCTTGAGATGCCAGCATCTTGGTAAGGGTGTTTGGGAACTCCCTGGACCTTATGTTAATTGACATGAGTCGCGTGAGGAAGGTAGTCCCGAATACTAGAATATACAGTGGTCAGCAAAGAGCGGCACTGAAATTCTTGACATACGATAGATGGATGCTATCGGTCGGTAGATAAGTCTGCTTCTAGCAGTTGGGGGCTTGCGGATAGGCCGAAGCAGGGAGGAATGAATAAAACTATCAGATGTCACCATCCCCTTAAATATGTCTCACCCACTCAGCTGCAGCATCACGCATATCACAGGCCAACTTGAATTCCTCACACGTGGGGGACACACCCGAACGAGGTCTTCTGGAAAGCTACGGTATTTCCCCGATCACGGGCCGTGACCGCCTCCGAGTATCGAGCTGAATGAAATTTGCGATAGTTGGCCCCCATAGTTGGGTTGGGCGATCTTTCGATACGGGTAGGCTGTCGAATTCATTAGGGACCCAATTTTTTTTCAGAGTTGCTGTTTATTGCTCAGACAGAACTCATGAAATTATTGGACCCAACATACCGTCGACCACAGCAGACAACTGCCGACAAGAGTGTGCGGAGATCCAATGTTTTGGTAAGTGGCACGACCAGCGTATGACGCGCGTACTACTAATAGACGCCGAGTACGTCCCGGGAACTCGGAATGATCGATCCCATTGAACATGCTCCGTTGACCACAGCAGACAACTTCCGACACTTGAAGAGTGCGGGGAGATCCAATGTTTTGGTAAGTGGCACAACCGGTGTATGACGCGTGGGACGTCGAGTACGCCCTCCGGGGCATATGACACGGTGGCTGGAGATGAATTATGTACGGGTTCCATCACACATGCCTCAAGCTTACCTGCAGGTGGGGCTCGCCTGGCCTATGGACACCTATTATCGGGGGTGCTTGTCCCCCATGAATCCGGCTCACCATAACGCCGTTGGTGACCGTCACGAAGGTCCCGCCTCGAGACATTCACGAGACTTGTTTAAAAGTACAGATAGAACATGGCGGGTGCAATAACTTTACATATGTCGTGAAGCGAATAAACATATATCATTTACGAATCATGGCCCAAACTCGCCGAACGTTCGTGGGGAGTCACTAGCCATTTGCAAGCATCCCCTGTGAAAATCTTATTCGTTGTCGGAAGTGAAATCGACTTTGTCGAGGTTTCTGTTTGACACGATCATCGACGTGGCGAGACATCTGCCTCCGAGATCGGTCGCGACTTAGAACCGTACAGCGACAACATGCTGGTGGGCATGCATAGCTGAAGTGTTGGATCGTCCCTCGCTTGAGTTGTAGCAATCACAGTTGCGTCGGATACTAGTAGGAACGAGGAGGCCACGAGATCGTCGACTGTCGGCGGCTTCTCAGGGTATGCCTTTCTGTCGTGAGGTACAACTGTGGCAGCTGCGAAAACCATGTCCGGATTGGTCAACAAGAAGCACACGGGTTGCACTGCGATCGCTCACCAGTATCGGACCGGGGCTGCTCTTGTTGAGTAGGCGCCACGCCTGTGAGTGTTGTTCGGCTGCTGCCATTTGATTCGACAAATCTCTTGTTCCGGTAGGGACTCGAGGGGCGTGGCAGGGCGGTGGCCTCCGAGCGGGGCGTGGGGGATTGACAAATCTCATCTGCGGTAACTTGGGGGTGGGCTGCGCCGATGTGTCACCACAGTACAACAGCGGTGCGAGCGGACGTTTCAACTCACGAACGCGGCCCAACACTGAACTGAAAAATATATCAGGGAGGGCGTCCGTGCTCTCGACCTTCGAGCAACTGATCTTGCTTTTTCTGCGTGAGAAGGCGGGCGTGGGGGAATGAGTGGGGAGAGGCCCACGATCGTGAGGCGGGGTTCGCTTAGAGAAGCATCACGCGTTCAATACGTCCCAAATTTTGTGTGGAATGTTTTTCACGCCCGGTCAAGCAGACGAAGTGACTACTAATTAGAGCACGAAAAGCGTGAGTAAAATCCGAGGTCTGTGTAGTGTGGCACGGGGAAAGGCTGTCTAAAATCTGTACAGGCGACTACAAAATATGTGGAGTTATAAAATGCACTGGAAGGTGTTTAGAGTACGAGAAGTCCTCTGCTTATCCAGCCCTTTTTTACCGATCCAACACGAAAAGCGTGAGAAGCGCATACGGTTTTCCTGACTCACGCTGACACGATCGGGCCCGTTTCATCAGGGTATTCGTGCGCGAATCCTCGATGGGGCATGATGCATGATGGGCCGGTACCTGATATGCGACGGTCACAACTCTATGATTTTCCAAGATGAACGCCATCTTTGATTCGCGTACCAGGGGTCTTCTACAAGGGATTGCTTCTGTGACGAGAGTTCTGGGCCATTCACAGGCTCACGAAGCGGACGAGCGCGGGTGAGCACGATAATACCACCCGATCGTCACCTTGAAGGCCAACGCCAGCCGGTATGCGGATCTTGGGAGCTGGTAGAGTTTTGGGCTCCTCCGTACCGTATGTGTCACATCTCCACCAAAACGCGTGGTCAACGGTAGGGTTAACGCGAAGTAGGAGAGCGTCAAGTCACTTGAAATCAGCCGAATGCAACGGAAATGAATATTCCGCGAAAGAATGAATTGCCTCACCTATGATAGCGGAGTACAGGTGCGCAGCCAGTTGGCTTTTGTATAGCCGTACCGCGGTCAGATGTGGACGATGGTGTGACAGATGGAAAGGTTGAGGAAGTGTGCTGCGACTTCTAGCCTCTCGTTGTCCGGCTCTTCCAGATACTCGTACTCGTCGTAGGAAATCCGGCCGAACGTGTCATTATGGTAGACAACGGAGCGAACTTCCTACGCTGTGAATCACATCCAATGAGCACACACTCAAGAGGTATTCGAGATACCCTAGCAGACGCACCGTGTGGTGGCATTTGTCAATTTTGACCTCCTCAACAATCAACGCCGTTATTAGGTTAACCATCCCATCTCCCAGGAACTCCAAAAGGTCGTTATTCTCTGCAGAAAGTCGAACGCAGTTGGTAGCTTGTGCACCTAGTTTGCTGGGGGTAGGAATGTCGCGGCTTCGCGGTCTGTTGGAGGCCAGCGAAAGATGGCCTTGGAGACTGGACAGACCGGTGATGGTGGCATGTGAGTCGTGGTGTCCCGGAATGGAAATGTTCAACATCCGACGACACGCGACGCGGCGGCGACGAGCTCTCGGATCGGTCCTGAAGTTTTGAAGGCCTGAAGGCCTGACCGGTGACCACTTCGGCAAAGGCTCAGAGCACGTACAGGTGAGTCACAACCCAAGTATCCCCGTATATTCTTCTCGCTAAAGTTATTCTACTCTCAAGACGTACTGGAGCTTGTTCGAGAAGGTCTCCTCAAGGAAACTCAAGCTGAGCAAGTATGAGTCCGAACAGCCCCTAGCTTCTCACCTCTTTGGGTCTCGCACTCTCGCGCCAGGATTGATGATGAGATCTTCGAGCATACTATAAAAGGGTCCCCCGGGCTGTCGACGGGCTCCTACGATAAACTGCACAAGATTGACGAAGAGTGCTGATGGAAGGAGGTAGTGGCGCAAGTTTATTCGAGCGTGAGTCGCTCGCTATTCCCGTTCCAGTGGGTATCGAACCTCCTTCTAGATACGAGGATAAGGTTATTGACCACAATTTTGGCTCCCTCACACGTATGAATTCCGAGGGAGAATACTCTGAATCAAACACCATCTTTGGTACGTTCCGCAATCCGGTCCCCAGATCCGTGACTAAACTTCTTGGCAGTGATGCGCGCGCAATTTCTGGCTTTCGAGGTCAGTGACTGCTGGGTCAGGAAAATCACCATCGGTTCCCGAACACAGATCGTTCGCAACTGTCTGAGACTGAACGATAAATCTCACGAGCTTGCAAAAGCAGACGCTGCAAAGAAGGCAGCAAAGAAGAAGTTAAAGGTGGCTAAGAACAAAAGCATGTAGGAAACACTCCGAAATCTAAATAATGAGGGAGTCGTATATAATTACAATGCGTTATAACCCCCAAGGGCCCCACAGAATACCAGACATATTTCGAGGCATACGTGTGCACATACTCATACGCGGAGACTCACCAATTCGAAGTTAAACCAGCGACCAAAGGGCGCTGGTCTCCTCAAGCCGACCACGTGATGCCGCTGACGTGGGGGCCTGGGGACGCCCATCCGGGTCGGATTCCAGGACAATTCCATCTGCTGGTCATCCGGTGTCACGATTCACTGCACCCACTTGGTGAGAGGTTCGCCAGGAACCTCATATTCTACTGAACCATCCGAAATCTAAAAACCGCATGATCTTGGTCGAAGTCTTGGGAAAACCAGAACTGTGTCGAGGTGACCCGTTTCCGTCAGTTCTGGATGGGTGGACTCCCAGGGGAGGACTTGGGCGGACGTTGACCATTTGAGCGTCATCGGATCCTTCATCCATGTCAACATCAGGGTGACCGATTCATCGACGGGTGAGACCTACCGTTGCCCCCAGAATGATCGCTCACTCTACCAGAGCTTTCCGCTGCATAGAGCTATGAGCAAAACTCCTCACCCTCTACGTGCACGAAGCACCTACATCTCTCGTGTCGCTGTACCGAAGCTAGTGGCATAATCGACCCTCCCCAGTCATCAACATCTTCGTTCAGTTGATTGAGTATCATGGAGGCCGACGGGCGTCGGGAAGGCTGGGGCCCATGCTCCACACACCAAGCGCTGACTAACAACTCCCACAACTGATCTGAAAACCCTGAAGATGGCCTGTCAGGTCGGCCCCCTTCGAGGACTTTGTATACGACAGCTGGCTCCGCGGAGACGTCGCCGAACGGGTGACACCCTGTAATGACCTGCCCAGAGAGTTATATGATACCCCAATGGTGGGATTAGGGATGTGAAAGCGCTCACCTCGAGGATTGTCATGCCTAGCGCGTAGATATCCGTGCTCTTTGACGGAAGCCGCTTCTTGTACCTGCCAGCGAAGCCAAATTTCTCGGGATATATCATCTCTGGTGCCATCCATCGGATTGTACCCCTCATTCCGCAGTGATCGGTGGCGCTTCCAGTTGTCGATTCATCGATGACCATGGTGAGTCCAAAGTCCGCTAAGCGAGCGCGATATTCTGAATCTATCAGGACGTTGACCTTGCAGCGTTGATTAGCGTTGGCACCAACTGCACACCGAATCAGAGACTCACTCCCTTCAGGTCTCCATGGACGATATCGTGCTCATGCAGATATTCCAGTCCGGTCGCGACACCTATGAGCTGTCCAAACTATCGGTACGACGGAAGAATGGATCAAGACCCCCCACTTACGAGACGCAGGCGATTGTGATTCGGATGGGCTCTGACAAACTCCACGATGTTCCCGTATTCCATGCGTTCTGATATGATCGAGAAACGTAGGGATTCCAACATAACACCGAGGAATGGCAGGATATTCTCGTGTCGGAGCCACTTCCATCCGACAGCCTCCTTGACAAGCAGCTTAGGTCTCATGTGAGCGGTCACTAGGTGTCTTCAGGATTTAGCTGCTTACCCTCCGTACTTTCCCAAGGTCCGCTGTGGTGGTAACCCTGAGAGACTTTATTACAACAGGGGATCGATTAAGAGTTGCTTTGTAAATGTCCGAAAATCCGCCTGTGGCGAACGGCTCGGTTTCACGTTCGTCGAACGTTGGTTCGAGCATGAATGACGACGGAAGGATACCAAAGATACCGCACAAATTGCGCAGATACCTCTGGTACTTCTTTCGTTTTCGCCGGTGTAGTCCTCCGTTGTCAAGAACCTGTAACACGGTTAAGCCACCTGAGATACTTGATTCCCGAATTGACGCACCGAATCGAGTACATCTACAAACCACTGCGCTTTCACCTTCTTCACGTCCTGGTCGCTGTTCGGCCCATCTCTACAACCTTTTAAGAAGCAAATAAGCTCCGCCTCCGCCTCCCCAAATCCCCTCCTCCTGAGCTCAACAGTATCTCCTGCGTCGTCCAGTGTGTTTATTACGGTATCGGGACCGGGTCGCTCATTCGGGGATGCGGACCGGCATCTGGAAATCAAGTCCCAGACGTCACCTGAAAGCCACTCGTTGGGATCTGGCGGGTGGGCTGGCCGCACAGTATCACCTATGATCTTACCCTCATCTCCGAACGAAGGTTGTTCCCCCGTGAGTACCTGGACAATGGCTCTAGCCTCCGTTTGTGAAACTAAAAACGTGTGCCTACCTGATACGCGACCGACCCAAATGCGAAGATGTCGCTCTTCTCTGTGTGGATTTCGGTGTTCAGACCAACGCCGGTGTAAAATGATAGCCCATAGCCTACAAGACGGGGATGACAGCTGTGGCCGATGAGGATATTTGCCTGAGTGGGGTTGTCAGCGTGAGACAGGGAAATGTCTGGTGGTACGCACGGGGTTGAGGTCGCCGTGGATGATGCCCATTGAATGCAGATACCGCAATCCGCTGGCGGCTTCTGCGAGCTTCGTATGTATTTCAGGATCTGAGGATTGAGGGAAAAGGGAGAGACTGGACATACGAGATGAAGACGATTGACTTCAGGTTGCTTCGATGTAAACTCCGTGATGTCTCCGTTGGTCATCCATTCGGCGACGACGCATAATGGGAACAGCTTTGGGGAGACACCCAGGACAGGCAAGACGTTGGGGTGGGAGAGACGCCTCCAGATCACGATTTCCTGGAACAAACGCTGGCATCAAAAGTCAGAGGCGCACATTACATGTAAGATCACGGGTTGCGTACCTGCTTGATCTTCGACAGGTTCTCGGCCGTGTAGGCGCGATAAGCTGTAATGCGCACGTGTTTCCCATTGTGGCGGCCTTTCCAGACATCCGCGAACCCTCCAGAAGTGAATGGGATGTTGCCTTCCTTCGAGATATCACCCGAGATAATGCAGGAAAGGGGCAGAATGGTCCGTGAACCACAGACCCTCCGGAGGATGTGAACACTCCTCCTCCGGATATCAAGGTCCATATTCGGGGCCTCGAAGGCCTGCCGGGAAATCAATGAACGGGATGCTCCGATTCGCCAAATGTCGGTCTGCTCACGTGATCAAGGATTTCGACGAGAGTCAAAACGTCGTCGCGGGCCTGCAGCGACATTGCGGTATTCGCTGGGGAAATTTTCCGCGGCATGTGGAGGATGTCGATGAGCTCGTGGGCAGGCTGAGGCGGGGAGGGTTGGTGGGGATCACCCAATGTCGCCGTTGACTTAGTCTGTTCGGAATATCTGAAAGAATCCGGGTTGAGACAGTCGTTTAGGTGATGTGGTTTGTAGGGTGAGTTGTGAGGCACCGCCTTGTTCGAGGAGGAGACGGAGGTGAGGAGGCAGCCCTTGTGTGGGGAGAAGATTATTAAGGGGAGGAGGTCCTTATATCAGAGACTATTCATTAGAGACTATTCGTTTCAAAGATTTTACCTCTGAACATGGCCAAGTTTTGTTTACCCACGCGTGCTCTCTTCTTTCGGAGGACCCAAGTCCCGCACCCCTCCCCTCTTTTTTCGTCTGCACAAAATGTCGGAAATCCGCATTGGCAAGACTCCGAGATATCTGATCAATTCAGTCGACAGATCACTGTGACATGTCGCGTTATGGGTTTCTGTAGGATGAATTGCACGCCCTGTAATGGTCGATATGATGTCGCTCATGACGGCGGTACCCGTTCCGGCGATTATTTGCCACGTGTCTTCTACGGGTGTGTGGCGCAATGGTAGCGCGTCTGACTTCGATTGTCTTCCGCTATCAGAAGGGTTGCAGTTTCGAATACTGTCACACTTACTGTCTCCAGTGACCGCGCTCGAGCAAGAGCTTCAAGGGCTGGAGTCGACCTTCGAGCCCATCACTTGCCTCCCTCCCTGGCTTTGCCCCTCTCTGTTATCTGCCTCCGTCGTGGTTGATGCATGGCCGCAGCGGATGATCAGTTTTAGTAACTACTTTCATTAAACGGCAACGTGACTTTTCAAGCGCTCACGACGTCCGTGAGCGTGATCCATCATTACCGCAGCAGATCAGTTAACTGCTTTCATTAAAAGGCAGCGCCGTGGCTGTTCAACGTTCACGTCCATTCGTGAACGTCACGTAGAAATCGAGCAAGACGCGCTACTCCTCACAGACTATGGACCAAAGTTACTTGAGCAGAAAGATCTGGCGATCCTTGGATTGGGAATCGCTAACATAAATATCGGTCTGGGCGGGAAAAGGTAGGTGTAGTCCCAATGTTTTGCGAACCGCATAAACGATTTTGATAGAATTGGAACGTCCAGTAGCATACAATTCATCACCGCTGTTCCCTCCCCCATACCTTTAGGTAAGCAGGCTCCTCGTTATCTCGGCATGTTGGCCAAACCCATTCAGGCCGGGTGACATTGCTCGGGTTAATATTGAGGATCATTTCATGAGCGAAACCCAAGGCGGCATCAGCAAAACCGTCCAATGTTGTGACGCTGTGACGGGCGTTTACCTGCCAGCGTCCAGTACCACAGATACATCTCCCGCGTCTACAGCAGCACAGAGCCGGCGCAATGAGTTTCCGGTTGTGCTGATGAAGAGCGCTAGAAAAAATAACGGAGTTGGCCGACGGCATCCAGGAAACAAATAGAAGGTGTTGTATCTCTGCCATTCTGGCTGAAACCATCTACTTACAGCACGAAAGGTGGCAGATGTCAGGATTACAGAAGGGAATCGTGCAAGCTACGCAGTCGCTCACCGGTATCAGACCAGGGTTGCTTTCTTTGGAAAGGCGCCACACCCGCAACCAACGTTCGGCTGTTAAGCCCTACTCGAATCAATCAATCTCTTAGGATTGTCGCAGATCGAAGAATTTGGACAGTCACAGCGGTCACCTGAATTGAACCCCTACGAGGATGCGTCAGCGAGTAACGCGGGTCGGATATTTCAATTTCAACAAGTAGAGTGCGCTCACGATAGAAACCAATCTGCTCATCCTCATGGCAGTTGTAACTGGACGGACAATTGAAAAGGTCCTATCCAGACCCTCGAAAGCTCATCGTCTACCCTATCCCTACAGTTGATCAAGATGGTTAGTGAGACCCGCTATCTCACATCTCGAGTGTCATTTGGCGTCTGTTCTAATGATTTTTATCTCCGGATATGAATAGATAGCCATCTTTGTCAACTTGCTTTCAGTGTTCTGAGGAGGTTATGCAACGGGATAGAACATCCTCCCGACCATTACCTGTTATCCGCCAAGCCCGATCTTCCTAGGATGTTTCGTGCTTCCGGTGGCTTCGCTGATTTTCGGACGGGAGTGTTCAAAAGGTGGCACGTTGCCGCAAGGATGTTGCCGAGAGTCCCAGAAGTGGACGACAAAGTGAAGATACACGAAGTCGGAAAACAAGTTACACCCCCCCATCCAGGATCGCTCATACATCATACGGCGCTTCTATAAAGAAGTGGCCGTGTGGCAGAATATGTCCCATCCAAACTTCCTCAATCTCATTGGGGTTCCTGACACTCGAGGATGGGAGGTTCTCTCTGAACGGATGGCCAACGGCAATACCATGGGGCATGTTCGTAACAACGCCGGGAGTCACCTTAAGCTTGCAAGTTACTACGCATATTCCGTTGCCACTCACTGAGCACCTTCCAGCTCGCGGACACCTTCGAGGGACTGGAGTATCTTCACGATGCCAATATTGTGCATGGAGACTCGAAGGGTGTAAGCCTCTCCGTTAGGGTCCCATGAATGCCCCTCATGTGGTTGTTTAGGCTAACATCCTGATCACGAATACCAACCCCGCCTTGGCATGTCTCGCGGACTTCGGGTCCATATGATCCAGGCCTTGGGATGGAGTCGTCAAAGTCCCAAACAGGTGGAAAGAACACTCCTTTCGTGGCACCAGAGCACCTCGCTCCGTCAGTGTTTGGACTGGGGAAGTGGACGCCTATGAAGGAGGCCGATGCATACGTGACGGCAATGGTAATATACCGGGTGCGTGCCGTGCGATGTCCAGTGCGTACACATTTAATTCCTACCTTGTAGGTCCCCGCGGGAACACCACTGCACGGTAAATTGCCCAGTTCCGGGGTAGTTTTCAAGGTCTTGGGAGGAGAAAGACCCTTGGAGCCGACGAATTCACTCGAACTTGGTCTCTCTAATAAAATTTGTAAGCTGTCAGAAGACGTCTGGCAAACCAACCGTACTTCTCAGCCATCGACAAAACACCCCTTTGTCTACGACATACTCTCAGTAGGCGTCATACCCCAATGGTACGAGGATCCTGATTCAGGCTTCGCCGAGTTTGGCAGGTCACTTCTCCAGTCACAAGGGACGCAGAGTTCGCGGATCAATTGCTCTTCGAAATGCCCCCCCCCCCGTGAGT
>Ga0307515_10018638_pt1 | contig 12540 bp, 4 predicted proteins | sample 17_EM_MG_FD_194513 | JGI IMG/M metagenome (GOLD analysis project Ga0307515, IMG submission 194513) | Populus trichocarpa ectomycorrhiza microbial communities from riparian zone in the Pacific Northwest, United States - 17_EM | ecosystem: Host-associated > Plants > Roots > Unclassified | place... | reverse complement strand
TAATATTTCTTAGACTAGATAAAGGAATTAGTATAGGCAGTAGTTTAGGAAATATGTAACTAGTATAACCACTAGGATTATATCTAGGGTTACTTATAACCTAGTATATTAGGATAAAAAGGATACTAAGGACGGAGAGGAGGGAAATAAGGTGCGACTTTAATAAGGACATTTGCTATTCTAGATATCCGCTAAATAGGGCAATTAACGGAAAGAAGAGTATAACGCTAGATGGAGAGAGCTTAATAGCGAAACGTTAAAGGAAGTTTTAAAGAAGCACTTAGGAGGAAGGCAGAAGCTAGTGTTTAAAGTAAAGGCTAGATCCCTTATATATTAAATATTAAAGATAACGGATTTATTTATAATATAAATAAAAGGCTATAGAAGTAAGGCCTAATAGAACGCTATAAGTATAGCAACTGCGTATAAATAAAAGGCAGAGAAGGTTTACCTAGTTAATTCGTTAGCACCAGATAGAATGGCTATAGGAGGAATAATAGAGTAGCGAGAAGTGGCCTTATGTCAGCAAAAGGCGTCCATTTAAGGGTTGCCCCTTAATCTATATAATCATTTCCTTAAGCCGCGGTATACTAAGCTGGCCTATGGTATATAGCTAAAGCTAGAATAATTAGAGCGTGTAATTATAGGGGACCTCTAGCTAAGAGAATAAGAAATCTTTAAGGCCATATTATTTAACTAAGAAGAGGCTCTAGTATAGGAGTTTTTTAAGATAGGTTATGTTAGCAAAGACGTAACTCTACTATTAAAGATTAAGACTATACTGTATAAAGTATAGTAAGTGCCGAACTTCCCTATACCAAGAGCCCTATAAGGGGAAGTAATAAATATATTACAAGAATAACTAGCTTAAGGGACTTTAGAATATTATAAAAGCCTATATAAAAATCTATAGTTTCTTATAAGTAAAAAGGAATATAAGAAGTACCGGCTAATTAATACGGCAATAAATATTAACCGAGTAACTATTAGGGACGTAAATCTGCTGCTATATGCTAATGAGTTTTCTAAGGAGTTTATAGGGTGTAAAGTTATATCTCTAGTAGACTTCTTCTCTAAATATAACTAATTAGAGCTAGATATAGAAAGTAGGAACTTAATAGCCTTTATAATACCTTTAGGACTTTTATAATAAATAACGGTACCTATAGAAGGAATGAATTTAGTAGCCTAGTTTATAAGAACAATTACTAAGATTCTAGAGCGATATATCCTATACTATACCTTGCCATTTCTAGATAATATTATAGTAAAAGGACTATAGACAATATATAATGGAGAAGAGAGCCTTTTAGGCATACGTAGATATATTTTAGAATACATTATATAGCTAGACGGAGTACTTACAGATTTAGAATAAGCTAGGTATATAATCTTAGGCGTAAAGTCTCATTTCTATAAGGATAAGATTATAGTAGTTAGTTACCGCTATAATAGAAAGGGGCGATATTTAGAAGAGTTAAAAGTCGCAAAGATTATTTACTAGAGAGACTATAAAGATATTATATTTACCTAAGCCTTTATAGGAGTTGTTATATATTACTAAATATAGGTAAAAGACTTTATAATAAAGGCAGAGCCAATCTTCTAACTACTATAAGTAAACGTTCCGTTTGTATAGGGTATAGAGTAGATAACTACTATAAAAACTCTAAAGTATGCAATTACTACTGTACCCGCGTTGGTTTAACTAGATTATAGTAAGGGGGCTAGGCTAATTATTCTCGCTGTTAACAGATACAAGAATAGGTAGGGATGCGGTCTTATACAACTAGATATATAAGGTTATTACCACCCATATTAATATAAGAGCGGCATCTAGTCTTAAGCGGAGTAGAAGTACAATTTAGGAAAGCTTAAATATCGGGTATTGCTATATGCATTAAAGAAGTGTTAAGTATACCTATATGGCGTCCGCTTTACGGTTAAGACAGATATAAATACCTTAGTTGCGCAACTAAATCGTACTACTACTAATTTACTAGGAGCCTTAATAATACGATAGCTAGTATAGATTTAGTTATAGTGTGGTGGTGGACGCGGTCCCTCTCAGATAGGAAGTCACAATGCTGTCTGTCTGTCTGTCGGTCGGTCGGTCGGTCGGTCGGTCGGTCGTCAGTCGTAATCAATCAGTAGGAAAGCAGTCAGTAAGAAGAAAGGAAAGAATGTATTCCCGGTAGGTCGTAATGTCGAGAGAAGGAGAGAAGCCGAAGGCTCGATATATACAGGAAAATGCCAAGGCACTAAGTAGTGGCCCATTTTACCCCACCACAATAGGACTTTAATATTAGGCATGTTCTAGGAAAGAAGAATAGCCTAGCTAATAGACTATTACAATAACTACTAAATGGTGAATAACCTAATAAGCCGACTAAAGATATTAAAGAGTTTATTAACTATAAACTAAGTGCTTTAGAATATACGGCTAGCCCAGTTAAAATAGAGGTAGATTTATTACTGGAAGACTTGTATTTTAGGGAGTCTTAAAAGATTATAAAATAGCTAGTAACCTTATAACGTCCAAAAGAAATAAATACCAAAGAATTTAAAAAGTTTAAATAATATACGCTGAAATTCCTAGTGCGTAATTAATAGCTCTTCTGCTAATAGTTAAAAATGTACTAATATAAAGGGTAGTTAATAATAAGGACGCTTAGTAAGAGATTATTAAAAGCCTTTATAATTAAAGCGGATATTACAGATAAGAAGGAATGTATTAGAGGATTTTAAATTAATATTGGTGGCTAGGGCTATAGGATTAAATATTATGGTATATTAAGTCGTGTTTATAATACTAGGAGTAATAGCTAAAATAGAAAGAAGAAGTAATATACCCTATATAGGAGTCCACCTTATAGTAATAAGTAGCAGTAGATATTATATTTATACCTCTAAGCCATCTTAAATTCTAGTACCTAGCTATTACTTAAGAATATATATCTAGATAGGTGGAAGCTCGGGCCCTTTAAAATAAGGATATAAAAAGTATAGCGAAGTTCCTCTATAAAGATATTATCTGCTAATAGGGAGCATTTAGACAGCTCTCTATAGATAGTAGAGGAGAGAATACTAACGTTACTACTGCGCTTATAGAGCTCTATAATATTAAGAGGGTTATAGCTTTTGCTTACTATACTTAGGCGTAAGGCTTTATAGAGCGAGGCCATAAACCTATAATAGACGCTTTAGCGAAGATAGATAGCTTATAGCTAGATAATCTTTATACCATTTTATAGGTAGATAGGATAACTATTAAGCGGCCTATAGGAATAACACCAGTAAGAGTTATATGCGGATATAAGTATGTCCTTCCTATTAAACTCTATATACCTACTTAGTAGATACTACCTTAGCAAACAGTCCGGACTACTGTAGAGCTACTAGCACTTTATATAAAGTAGTTTAACTAAAGAGACGCAGATATAAAAGAGGCTGTTGCGCGTATAAGACGACTAAAGGTAGTAAATAAGAAGTAATTTAATAATACCTACCGCATTTACTAGGACGGATTTAAGGTTAGAGATATAGTTATGCTTTATAACACGTAGCTTAAGTAAGACTATTCTAGCAGTTATAAGTTAGATCTAAAATAGCTAGGCCTATTCTATGTATATAAAAGTCACCCTTATAAAGGATAGTACTTAATTAAGGATTTTAACGGCACGCTATTCCGTAATTAAACTCTAGGGAATAGATTAAAGAAGTTCTATTAATAATAGATATCTAAGGTCCGCTAGGAAGACTAGCTTAACTAGTTAGGTAAAACTATATTATAAGAAATAATAGTAAAGCTAGAACCTAAGAAGGATGCTATATAAAATCCACTAGTATCGCAACGCCGTATAGTTTAAGAAGTGCGTATTTTAGAAAGATTGTTTAATAAAACTAAGTATAAAATATTTAACTAGGGGACAGTTAAGTTCTAAGGTAGGGGAGGGGATATAGATAACAGCCGTGTAATCTATCCGTTTATTTACCGTATTTCCTAAAGCTCTTTCTATTACGCTTTTTTATTTGCTTTTTTAGTTAGGAATCTAATATATAGTAGTAGTGAGGTAAGGATAGAAGAATGTTTGCGTATAACTATCTAGTATTATTTACTGCAAAGATGTTAGTTTTACTTACCGCCTTTACTAAGCTAATAGCGATTTTCTATCCTAGGGATAGAAAATTATAATTAGTCTATTTAACGATTAGAGCTAGCAGAACTCTATACCGCCACATAAATTTAGTAAACTATTTAAATTAGGAAGCCCTATTTAAAACTTTACCTTTTTACCCTTAATAAACCTTAAACACAGCCGCGATTAGTTAAAGTTATAAATTAAATAGAATTAATAACAGTATATTTATTATATCTTTATCTAGTAGACCTCTAGTACTATATAAAGGAGCTAAGCGATAGATTAGTGACGTCTTTATAGAAGTTAGAGGCTTCGCAGTTAATTAACGTTAGGTAGTGCTCCTCTAAATCTATAATAAGATTCTGCTCTCTTAAGAAAACTACATAGATACTACTAGTATAGTAGTTAATTTCGTTAACTAGGATAATAGGCTATAAGCATCTCTAAAAAGGGACGCGTTTTTATTAATCTTTAAGAATATCTCTAACGTTAGTAAGATAGCAAAAGATTAAAGAAATTAGTGTAATAAAGCTAGAGAACCCATCCGAAAGTCCTGGGGATAAGGTGTTCTTAACGGTCTACTTAAACACGCGGTCTCCTACTACTTCCTTTTTACCGCCTAAAAGCTTACTATCTACCTACTTTATAAAGTAATGGTATAAGTTAATAAGGCCCTAATCGACAGGCTCGAATATCTAGGACGCGGCATTAAGAACACTACTTAACTACAGCTGACCGATTTTGCGCTCGCGCCGAAGATGCTAGGAAGGGCAGTATTAGACTAGGTAGTGAATAAGTATAGCTTAGGAAGACACTTAACTAGCTTCCTTATTCCAAATAAGGACCTACCGCTAAGAAGTAAGAGACTAACTACTATAGGGCTAAAGGTTACTAATATCGGAATTAGATAAGCAGAATAGAGCTTAGCTCTTATACTATAAATATATTTATAATATACTTCTAACGTAATAAATCCCTTAGCCTTTTAGCCATTAATACCTGTTTAAGGAGGAGGCGTTAGTATTATACTAAGTCCGTCCTAATAAGAATTACCTATATTAGTTAACTTACCTTTATTATCTATAAACGAGAGTATTCTTATCCCTTCGTGTGGCAAAATGCGATTTTTGATTGGGGCGTATTTAGCCGTCCTGCTTCAGCTAGCACACCTCGGTTAGGCTAGTTAGTGGCGTTTTGGTGGACCCCACCACCAAAAACACGAAAATCGACCTAATGGAAGGATGCTTTAAGAGGCCATCATAAAAAGGTCATTAAATATATATTTTTAAGGAAGCTAGGCGGAAAGTTGTGATATATAACGTTATGGTTATACGTTCCCGGCCCTTCTCTATTAACTACCTACTAATTATATAGGAAAATCCTCTAGAGCCCCCCCCCAAATCCTTACTACCTATATACTTTATATACGTTCTTAACATTAATAAGAATAAGCTAATGGAGGACTAGCTTAAGGCTATAAGAGAGAATGTGTTGTATACATTAAATAAGGTAAATTAAGTGCTATAGGTAATTAAGCGGTTTAATTAGCGATTATTTAGTATAGAGGCCCGATTAAAGGCAGTGGAGGAAGGCTTAAAGGAGGCTAAGATATACGCTGCGGTAAAGGCATAATTAGCTTTAGAGTCTTAATATTAAAGGCGTAAGGAAGTAGAGGATTAAAAGTAGTTACCTAATTATCGTCTACTAAATGAAAGTTGGCGAAGTACCACAAGCATAGAGGAAGCCTATAACCCTTACATTCGTATACTATCCGTCTTGCCTTTAATATAAGCTTCTTTACCTACTTCTATCTATACATCTAGCACGTTAGTAAGCCCTTATAGCCCTTCGTCTTTATATAGCCTTTAATATATTGGTAAGTTCGCGTTTTATACCATTAAATTATAGGTAGTAGGGTTTTAGTAGTGACGTAGATAGTGCTTTAATTTGTTCTAATATTTCTATAGCTAGGCCTAACGCTAGGCTAATATTGCCTATATTTTAGTAAGCTTAAATAAAGAAGACGCTTAGTATCTTACTTATTTAGGCCTATCTACTAACTACCTATAATAATAAGGTTCTAGGCCAGTTGTATACGGAAACAGTAATGGGTTTAAAGAAAGGGTTTGCTTAACGTTTAAAAGATTTTCTTACTAATAATATAGGCGTTAATTATAGCTATATTAAGCGCCTAGAAGAATAAGGGCATCTAGGTATATATAGTAGTAATTTAGGTAGTGTGGTAGCTCCAAAGCTAATCGTAAATATTAACGCCGCCTATTTAGTTATTATAGTTAATAGAGAGCCTAGGAAGTGTTAACTTCTTAATTAAATTATCGCCCTAAATATTAGCTACTAGCTTCTTAAGGAAGGAGTTATATACTCGCGGCCGACGCTAATTAACTTTATTAACATCCTTATTACTATATAAGTAAGCTATTATTAAAAATTATACTAAGTTCTTATCCTACTATACAATCGAAAGCACCGAATTAACTATGCTAATAACTATTCCCGTAATAAAATTAAACGGTAGCCTTGCCTTTCTTTTATTAGCCCTTTTATACACCTCTAAATAGGCCTTTAAGTTTAACTAAGCGGTGCCAGCTATAGCAATTCTAAGTTATTAAAGCACCTAGAGCAACGGAATATTTATAAAGTAGTTATTTAAGAATAGGCAAAATTAATAAGCCTAAAAAGGAAGCTATTGGGTAAGGTAGAGGACGTACTTAAAGGTTTTTAAGAGGGTAATATTTTAATAATCTATTTAAAAAGGAAGTCTAAAAAAGTAGCTAGGTAAGGTAAACATAAAGCTATAGCAATATCCATACTAATAAAGGCTCATTATTTTAAAGCCCTTAGGTATTAGCTTACTAGGCAATTTAATTATAGCTATAAATTATCCAGTAAACCTTACTATTATTTTATTAAAACTAACTATAGATCTAGGTATAATATACTTCCTAAACGCCTCGCCTAATAGAGTTATTAACAGCTCAATCTTCTTAAAAACCTGATATTTAACGCCTTTTGGTAAAGGTGGTGAGACGTAAAAAAAGCGCTTAAGTTGCTTCCATCTTTTTTGGCCTATAAATAAGCTAATTAAGTATTTAGGATATTTAGGATCTATAGCCCAAAGGTCTCGCACTTAAGGAGTTTTAAAGACGCCTATATATATAATAAGTCCTACTTAAATCATTAACTCGCTAGTAGAGGTCTCCTTCTATACCTATAATTATTTACCAGCGTGCCATCCTAATTAGTAATATCCGCTAGCGTTTTAAGAAGCCGTATAGAGGTTCGTGTTAATTATAAGCCTCTTAAATACACCAATACTAAAGAATAATAGAAATACTTAAATTAGTAGGTCCTATCTAGATCTATATCTACTAGACGCTATATTAACCTAATCTACCATTATATAGTAAGTAGAGCGCTTAGTATCCTTATTTTAATTAGAAAGATCATTAGATTTAATACCTATGCTAAAGCCGTTAATAGGCTTACTAGCGCGCTAAGCGGCAAATAGTAACTTATCTAGAAGGTTAATAACTTTAAGATTTAATTCAGGAATAGCGGCTATAGGCTCCCATATAGTAGGAACGGCAGAAAAGTCCATTCTTATAACTTCTTCAGCTAATAACTCTAGTAGCTTAGTCTCATCCACCTTATCTACCTTATCCTTAGCAGTCTCGCCATAGGCCTTAAAAACGGCTCCTAATTCTTCCTCCTTAATATCCTCCGTCTGGCCACTTGGCCGGGCCTCCTTACTTAGCACCACCTGCTATATAGCTACTGGAGCCACTAAAGCCTCTAAAGGCTGTGCAACTAAGCTATTGTGTACATACTGCGTCGCTTGGAAGGATTGTAAATAAGACTCCTAGGCTTTAGGTGCTTTTGGAAGCTTTAAACGACCTTTTTTGGGCGGTATAAGGACAATATTTTATAGAGGATTTAATGGTTAAATAGAGGGCAATAATATTGAAGCTTTTTGATTAACTATACCACCAAATATACAGCCTTCCTAGCTACGTCGCTACTGTTCACCGCAATATTCAAGCGTCAATGAGGCGCTAGCACCCCTGCCGCCGAGCAATCGCATTGACCAGCGGCTTTAACACTAAGTCATATACGGTATAGAGCCTCTAGATTGGCTTGAGAGGCTTGCATATACGAAAAGTGCAAGAAATCTTTGCCACACGAAGGGATAGCTAAAACGCCTATTAGCTCGCCCTTACGGCTTCTAGTATCTTTATTAAGAAGGAATCTAAAAAAAGAGCTAATAATTGCTTACCCGGAAGTAAAAGGGCTAGGAGTAGAATTAATATTTAATAAGAACGTTATTAAGCTAAGAGATAATAAGGAGTATATTAAAGAGGCCGTAGATGCTATAGTAATACTCCGCGTAAAATGAGGGTGTAACTATAAGGATAATATGCCCGCTTATTTTAAGGCATCCCTAAACTAAATTACTAAAATTAAACTAACTAAGGTTATAAAGCTCTTATATAGTTAGTATAGGGTAGCTAGTTCTAATCTAGAGATATATAAGGTCTGCTAGATATATATATAAGCTATAGGAGGACGTATAGGTTTAGCAATAAAGGGTTTAAACTATACCGCACTATATTATAGACTCCGTTTAATATATTACGCTTATAACTACCTTAGCACTATAAAGACCGATCCTATTACGTACTCTTAGTTTAGAAAGGCTTATAGACCTCTAGTTTTATCTAATTCCTTAAAACCGTATAAGTTTATTTATAACTTAGCGCCAAAGGTTTTTATATAATAGAGAGGCTTTGCTTAATTAGATGATGTTACTAAAAGACTAAGAAGTATAGCAGTAAGAAGGATCTATAATTTTAAACGTATTTAAATAGTAGTGGGATTCTAGTATCTTAGCAATAATTAATAAGGAAATGCGTATGTACCGCCACTATTAGCGTCTAATTAATAGGCGGCTAAATTACGGCTAGTTAAGAACGATGGTCTATAGTATTTACTAACAGCTAATAAGATAAGACCCTTAGTATTATTATCTCTATTGCGCCCTTAGACCTAACAGCTAGTGGTAACTTATTTTCTACCCTTATTATATAAAATTCGCAGTTAAAGGAGGCTTTACAGCTTTCCGCCATATTAACGTTAATATTCCCTCGCTCCTTAAAAGTGGACGCGGTACTAATATAATCTAAGGGAGCGTTTCTCTATATAATAAGACTAAGGATAACTATATAATTATTTTACCTAGTATATATTACCACCTAGAATTATAATAGGAGGATTTTAAGGTATAAGGATTAACTAAGGGCAATGGATTTATTTATAAGATCTTTAACTAAGACTAGACCACTAAAGATATAAAAAAGTATATGACCAACTGGGTAGCTTAGCTATATAAGAAAGAAGATATATATATAACTATGCCTTATCTTCCTTATAGAGTAAAAGGACCTTTAACTAAAACCTAGCGAACAATACTACTATAGTTTATTAGTATTTAGGACGATTATAATAACCTTAAGGTTACTAAAGGAGGTACTTAGGTAGAGTTGGCAGATGCGCACTAAGACTTAAGAGCGCCGCCCTATACGCCGTCTGGATATACTAATCTCTACAGCGTAATTCTATATCGCTTCCCTATAGCAGTTAAGCTTATAGCTACTAGCGCTCTATCTAACGCCCTTCTTAGTAAACGATAATAGGATTCTTTAGTAGTAGTTTAAGATCGTAACCTTTTTCTTAATGGTAATAGGAACGAAGTTAGGAAATAGATGCATTTCTACCGTCTTAGGGCCGTTAAGAATTATAAAGATGCGTTTAAGCTAATGCGTATAACTAAGATAGAACGCTTTAATAGCTGCTCTTACTTCTACTATATCAATAACAGAATTGATCTTTTAGCTATTACGGTAGATCTAAATAGAGTACCCCTAGTTATTATAGAAGGATAGGGTTATATAGAGTTGCCTAAAGAATTATAGGACAGAACTAAGTAAATAAAAGGGCGCGAAAGAGCTATATTATCTAAGAGCCGCCAGTCTGAAGTTTCTCTTGCTGCTTAGCTAAGTAGATAAGAACGGTCTTATTTAACCAGAACGGAGTCTCCTTATTCGCCATCTCGGGTTTATAGTAAGGGTAAGGAACGCATGCAATTACCTACTGCGCCTTTATTTTAAAGATAAGGAGTTTTAGAGTTTCGGAAGTCGTTAGGGGACATTAACTTAGGTGGGGGAGGTATATAGTGGTGTGATTTGGCCCCTAGATTTAACATCTAGATTGGGTATAGCTTTGGGAGAGCCTAGGCCTTATATAAGTTATATAGATCGGTCTGGAGCCCTCAGAGTCTTTAATAACTTGGATAGGCACGACGGACATATAATACACTCTTTTCTTTCTTTCTTACTGCCTATTCTACTAACTAATTACGACTAACTAACTAACTAACTAACCGACTGATAGATAGACAGACAGCACTATGACTTTCCTATCTTAGAGAGGTCGTACCCTCCCACACTATTATCTATTTATAACGCCAGTCTCTATACTTATCCGTTCCTAAAGGTAGCTCTATAGCTATACCTTATATTAGTAGTAAACGGTCTTAAAGCTTAAGTTGTTATATAATTCGACAATATTATTCTTTGTAATTACCTTCCCCTTTTAATACAGGAATAGCCCTAAAAGAGCTATAGCATTCCTTTTTCTTTAATACCATATCCGCCACAATATATAATTAATTAATTTAACTCTATCGTACGTAGCGTTAATCCATACCAGTTTATTATAAATTTATATCGTATTATACTTAGGTCTAAATTTAAGGATTTATAGGTTTATATTAACCAGCTAATTAGAAAATAAAATAGTAGCTAATAGAGCTTTTAATTAAAGCTATAAGAGGGCTTATAACCTATTAGACGCCAAGTAGGCTAATGGAAATAATATATATAATGCTCTATATAGAAGAATCTTAGGGGCTTAAAGGCCTCGAGAAGATATCTACACGATAGCCCATGCGCTATCACGTGGCCCATTACGTGACACATTGCTAAGCTTAAAGAGACTGTCTAAGTACTCCCCCCTACTAATATACTAATACCTTTTATATTCCTTTTATATTTTTAAGGTTTTGTCCTATCCTTATAGTCCTAATAATATCCTTAGGGTCCTATTCTATATCCTTATCCTATTTATAGTCTTATAGATATATTTAAGTTCCTTTTTAGGAAGAAAGAGTAGTATAAGCTTTAGATAATATTAGCGACTTAGTTAATTAAGGTATAAGCACGGAAAATAAAACGCGTAAGCCTATATAATTGGGTTATCTATAAATGAGGATCTAAAGCTAGAAAAAGGAAAGGAGAAAAAGAGTAGCGCTAGCTAAAGTTGGGTTCCCTTATGCGGTCCTCTAGTTATATAACCGCAAAGTTCTACTAGTGTGGTGGTGGACGCGGTCCCTCTCAGATAGGAAGTCACAATGCTGTCTGTCTGTCGGTCGGTCGGTCGGTCAGTCGGTCGTCAGTCGTAATCAATCAGTAGGAAAGCAGTCAGTAAGAAGAAAGGAAAGAATGTATTCCCGGTAGGTCGTCATAGAGAGAAGGAGAGAAGCCGAAGGCTCCATATATACAGGAAAATGCCAAGGCACTAAGTAGTGGCCCATTTTACCCCACCACACTAGTACCGTAATACGAGGTTTGTATAAGCTTTAAATATACTCTACAAGCTTATCCAGTAACTTATTAGTCTAAAACAGCTTAAATATTTAATATAGATTACCAGAATCAATGTGGTATAAAAGCTTTATATATTTTTATTGTAGATAGGCAGAGGTTTAAAGTAAAGCAGTGATTTAGGTATAAGTAGCGGTCTTTTCTTTATCTAACGCGACAGTTTAAGGTATTAAGTAGGCGGAATAAAGTCCTATTGTTGGTTGCACGATTTCTAACCATATTAGTTATTTATTTAATTAATACTACTATTAAGTTGCTGCTAGTATTCATGTTCTTATTTAATGCGCACGGGCTATATTTATACGTCATTTATCTATATAAGGGATAGAGCTTTCCTATATAAAGGATACTTAAAAAATTAATCGCCTATTATAATGGTAGTAATATTAATCTAACTATATAGCTAAATCTCTCTATATATTATTATATATATATAAAATAGCTTCTAAAGCAAGAGATCGCGCCTCTAAATAGCACTAAAGTTAGAAACTAAAATTAGAATTTAGGTAAAACTCAATACTATTAAATAGTACAATTTCCGATTAAGTCTAAATTAATATATAATTTCTGTATTAGAAAAAGTTTTTTTCTATATTTAATAAAGCTATTACGGTTCTAGTTTCGCGTATACTATAAGGCTATAATAATATTATATTAGG